>Ga0307414_10000084_pt1 | contig 87148 bp, 129 predicted proteins | sample DK1Ometagenome_FD_203804 | JGI IMG/M metagenome (GOLD analysis project Ga0307414, IMG submission 203804) | Maize rhizosphere microbial communities from greenhouse at UC Davis, California, United States - DK15-O-3 | ecosystem: Host-associated > Plants > Roots > Rhizosphere > Soil | place: USA...
ACCAACCTGAAGTTCTGCACCGGAGGTGTCGGGGGCTTCTACGAAGGCCTGGGCACGTCGATCGGCGGCAAGATCACCAACGACATCGGCAACACGCTGAAGGTGGTCAACACCGGTGGCAGCGTCGACAACGCCAAGAAACTGAAACAGGGCGACTGCGACATCGCGATCATCCAGTCCGACGCGGTGATCACGCAGCCCATGCCGGCTTCCTTCAAGGCGGTGAACGCCCACGAGGAGGTGGTCTACTGGCTGTACCCGAAGGGCGGCGAGGTGGACGACTTTGGCGATATGGAAGACGACAGCGTGGCGAAGAAATTCGCTTTCGCAACCGTCAAAGGCTCCGGCGCCAGTGTGACCCTCAACAACTGGATCAAAACCGACAAGGACTACGCAGGCGCCGTGCCGGTGGAGTTCAAGGATTGGTACAGCGCGGCAGAAGCAGTCGCCCAGGGCTTTACCATGGACAGTGGGGTGCGCGTCGACATCGCCGGCATGCTCTATATCGGCCGGGCCGGCATGCTGCCGGCTGACATCACGTCCGACTTCGGTAGCCAGATCATGGTAGGTGAAGTGAACGATGATTCGTTTGCCAACGCCAAGGATGCCAACGGCAATCCGCTGTACACCGAGTGCGGCATCCCCAAGGACAAAACGTCCGGCCTGGGCCGCTCCAACTCCATCAGCGACCAGCAGACGTACTGCCTGAGAGCCCAGGTGGTCTTCAACAACGCCTACCTCAACGGGCTGGATGAAGCCGAGACCACCACGGTTCGCCGCGCCGTGGACAAGGGCATCAACAGCACCGTGAAGGTCGTTCGCTGATGGTCCGGGCAGCCAAGCTGTGCGCTGCCTTGTTCATCGCCATGGGAATCATCCTCATAGCGCTAAAAGCCGCCCAGGTGATCATGGTCATCACAGCGGTGGTGATCATCGCCGGCCTGATCTTCTGGCTGGCTTGACCAGGTAATTGAAGGCAGGGCTTTGGAATCCAGAGCCCTGTCACTTGAGTTCCCTGAAACCGTAAAACTGGAGCATCACATGAAAACTGCAAAACAGCGGCTGGCCCATTACCGGGCACAGGCCCAATCCTACGTGGCTCGCCATCCGGATCACCTCCACTACACCCAGTGGCAGCACTGGATGACTCGCACCACCAAGGCGCCGTCGACCATCTGCCGCGACACCAAGGATCCAAAGATCCTCTACGTCGAAAGCCTGCAAGACCTGGGCTGGAGGGAAGTGGGCGAGGCCCAGGACGTGGACACGTCTATCCGGCACAACGGCTGGTACGCCGACAACTTCCAGGCTGACACCATCAAGGGCGCGGTCCTGCAGCTCCCGGCGCGAAACGGCGAGGAGCTGTACGTGCCGGCCACTTTCCACAGCGACTACGAGACCGCCACGGTCTACCTGGCGGACATTGGTCCGGACAAGAATCAGGCAGCCCGGGATGCTGACTGGCACGCTGAAAAGGAAGCGGAACGCAACCGCGAGTTCGACGCCAAGGACCAGGCCGAGCGGAAAATCGACGAGGCTCGCGAAGAGATTCACCGGATAAACAAGGAAGCCCTGGAGCTGATCAAAGAGATCAAGGGCCAGTCGTTCACGCCGGCTGTGTGCTCGGCGCTGAAGGGCGCCGTACAGGAGCAGCTGCGCGATCGGCGCCAGCAGTTCAAGACGATTGCCAAACTGCAGGACGATTTTTGGTCGGCGGTGCCGCAATGAACAAGAAAGTCGATCTGCAGGACCTGCCCCTATTCACCTCTGAACCCCGCCCAGCCTATGTAGGAGCGCACCGCACCGTGAGCAAACAAGCCAAGCAACTGGCCAACGCCGAGCGCGTGGCCGACGAAGCCATCTGCACCCTGTCGCGACTCAGCGACATGTTCGCCATCCACCTGGGCGCTATAGAGGCGACCTATCCGGAGTCCTTCACCAATGAGCGAGACCTGCTGGTGAAGATTGACGAAGAGGTCAAGAGGCTGCGCGCCGAGCTCGAGGGCACGCCATGAAATACAAGCAGCACCGTGTGATGGGCAAGGAAGCCGACGGCACCTGGGTTGAGCTGTACCAAGGTGACCGCGGCGAATGTCGCACGTTCATCAGGGCCATGGCCACGGGTGAACGTAAACTCAAAACGCCGATTGTGACTCGACGGAGCGTGCAGCAATGGCTAGACCAGATCACACCCCATGGGTGCCAGGATACATCGTCCTCACCAATGACGACCTGCGCTTGAAGAACCCCTACAACGGCCTGCGCCTTGATTCACGCAGGATGATGGAAATACTCGCCGCCCTGGGCAGCGTCTGCTACCTGGCGGACTCGTGCATCGAAGCGGTTAAACGGCAAAGCAGAACATAGGAGACACCCTTATGCCGAACAAACAATTGTCTGACGGCACCACCGTCAAAACCAACCTGCAGCCCCGATTTCTCGTGAACTGGTACGAACTGACCGACGCAGAGAAGGCTGAACTGGACTACGTCGACACCGACGACAAACAAGCCGACTTCACCGGGTTCCGCTACAAGGGCCAGGCGTGGAACTGCGCTGAGTTCCTGCGCACCCAGGAGGACGGCGAGCTGGCCAAGGCCGGATGGCACGGACTGTCAGGCCAGTCAGCGTTTCACGCGGTGGTTATCCACCTGGTGGGGGATGGTGACCGAGTAGTGGTCGGGGAGGTGTTCTCGTGAGCATCATCGACAAGATTGAATTCAGCGTCTGCGAGGACTGCCTGATCACGGTGGCCAACGGCTTCAACGACAATACCAGCGTGGCGGAGGACGAGCACGTTAAGAAGCGAATGAAGTTCGAGATGGAGGGCCGCAAGGGCCACTGGGTGACAGGAGTTGAACCTACCGAAAATGACGAGGAAGGCCGCGGCTACAACGAGTTCAGTCGCGACACTTGCGAGCTGTGCCTGGACTTCCGTGCGGGCAGCAGGCACGGCGTAACCCTCTTGATTGAAGGAGAGGACTGATGGAAACCAAGGACTCCTTCCACACCTTCGGCTACAAGGGCGGGTTCATCCACACCTGCTGTAACCGGGACACGGGTAAGACCGAGGTCAAGGTCCAGCTGTGGGAAGGCGACAAATGCCGCCCGGCCAACACTGTGATCGGGGCCAAGTGCCTCATCACCCGAAACAACCTGAAGCGAGGTAAACCATGACGGTCATCAGCCGCGTCCCGAAAGCCCAGTTCCGTGAGTACAGCCCGTTCAGCCTGGACGGGCGAATCAAGGCCAAGGCGCTGCCCCACGAGATATTGCCAGGCACCCAGCCGAGGGAGATCACCAACGCCACCGCGCGCCGGATCATCGACGAGGTCAACCACCACGGGCTGTCGATCCACTCCTCGGCCGGCTCCACCATCTGGATCCTGATCGCCTGGTGCCGGGAGCAGAAGAAACCCTTCCAGGTGTGGAAAGCCACCCAAGGTGGTCGGTTCTGTTTCCACCTGGACAAGATCAACCCCGCGATATCCCTCGAGGGAATGGAGCAAGTCCTGTGAGCAAATCCCAACTCGACATGATCAAGGTCAGCTGCAGCCCGCTGTCCAACAACATCCAGCTGTACCGCATGGGCAAGCGCTCGACGGACTCGGCGCTGGAAACCAAGGACGTGACCAACGAAGTAATGATCGCGGTCATCGACCACCTCATGGCCACGCCAGGTAACAGCCGGTCCTTCAACGCCACGATCGCTGGAGGCAAGCGAGTAAAATACACACTTTCTGTTGTGGAAGAAGAACTTACGGAAAATCCAGAGGAGTGATTATGCGCTATTTCGTAGATCCTACCCGGCGCCTGGTGCGCACGGTGGACGGCGAGGAGACGTTCCGCTATCCGTGGCGGGAAGTGCCCAGCCAAGAGTACGACGCCTTCCGCAAGGAGACGGCGAAGATGAACCCGAAGGTGTTGAAGGAATTGAGGGCTGCCAAATGATCAACGAACTGGATGCCCAGTGCAGCGAATGCGGAGGAGCCTTGCGGGCAGAGATTGAGTCCGCTGCCCATGACAACAGCCTCCTGGATATCACGGTGCACTGCTGTGAATGTGAGCGGGTGTTGAACAGCTTCACCGCCTTGAACGATATGACCGTGCTGGGAGAGGGCGATGACTGAACCCGCAAGATCGCTTGCCCGGGTCGACAAGGTCGCCCAAAACCTTCGCCGCGCAGCGCGCGACAACGGCCAGAAGCTTGACTTCAAGAAGTCCCTGGAACAGGCCGCAGTCATCTGCGGCTTCCCCACCTACAACCACGCAGTGATCGCGCTGCCCGATAAAGACCCGACCCCCGTACCTCGGAGCTGACATGAACGCAACCCTCGCCTACCCCAAATCCAAACTGCCGGCCGCGCTGACCATGCGAGAGTGCCGCCACGGCGCCCCCATCGGCCAGCGCAACACGCTGGAAGCCCCGCCAGACTTCGACGGGACGCTGCACCTGACCCTGCTGAAGATGTCTCCGTGCGGGGCCTACTGTGCCCTCAGCGGGACGTACTGGGGCAGCGCAACGGCACGAACCGGCTGGATGTACAGGGCCTGGTATTACGCCGAGGTGGACGATGAAGTCGTGCACATCGAAATGTTCGTCCGCGGCATCACCCGGCGCCACGCCAGGCTGGCCGTACTGGAAAAATTCCCCAAGGCGAGGTTCTACAAATGACCCGTGAACAAAAGCTCGAGGAAGTCCGCCTGATGGTGGTGCAGCTAATCGACTCTTCGACCAAAGCTCAGCTGGCCAACCTGGAAAGGCTGATCGAGGAGCAGCCCGCGCTGCTGGACGAACTGCGCAACCAGCGCGAGATGGGTGACTGGGCGTTGCCGAAGGTGATCGCGTCAGCGCTTCACATCAAGGAAGCCTGGAGCTGGGGCCCGCCTGGTGCGCGCATACAGCTCAGCCTGTCCCACTCCGCCGGCTGTGCATCGAAAGCCGGACGCAAAGCGATCGAGACGCTGAGGAGGCTCCTGTGAAAATTGAACGAGCACTGCAGTTGGAGAAGGGTGACGTCGTAGTCTGCCCGCCGGACCGAGGCGACCCGCAGTTCAGGGGCAAGGTGACCCACTGCTGCAAGGCCACCAAGAACATCTCCAAAACCATGCAGGGTGAGGAGTTCATTTGGGTAGAGGTCCAGGGCCCTTCACATAAATCAATGTGGCCGTCGAATCGGCTGGGGTGAGTCATGAAACTGCGAATAGAAGTAAACCTGAACACTGATAACAGTGCGTTCGACGAGGACCCTGCCGCAGAGGTGGCCAGGATCCTGCGTGGGATGACTGATCGCATCGAACAACAGCACTACACCGGAGGCACCAACCTCCTGTTCGACATCAACGGTAACGCCTGCGGGTACTTCCAGGTGACCGAGCGCGACGACGAATAAACCCTAGCAATTCAACCCAAAACCACAGATACTTCGCCAGTTGGCGAGGAATCTGCGTGCCTGAAACAACGAGGTGAAGCATGATCCTTGACCAGAACAAGCCCGACGACAGCGACAAAGTATGTTTAATCGGCGCCATGATGGTGGCAAACGACCTTGCGTCCCGGTTACCGGAGGGCGAGGTAAGCCGAATACAGGTAGCAGATGTAGGCGACTTCTATACAGCGGCTCTCCGGGCGCTGAACGCCGTGGCGATCCTGCACCGTGAAAGCCCGGACGAGTTCGATGGCGTTGTCTGGTACGAAAGGCTGGTAGACGCCAGCGAAGGGTCGCTCGCTGACCGACTGGTGGAAATGCTGATTTCCGATTTGCCCACAAAAGAAGCCGTCCGGAAAGTTGTAGTCGGCTGGTTGACGGACTCAGGTCTTTAACACGACAAGGAAGCCCATTGGCTCCTAAGGATTTTTTGATGCGGGACATCAACTCATACCCGGTGCCCGCCGGGTATCGCTGGATCGGAGGATTGGTCGTCGATAACTTTGCCGGGGGCGGCGGCGCCTCCACCGGTATCGCCCAAGCCAACGGCTTCTCCCCTGACATCGCCGTGAATCACAACGCAGAAGCGCTGATGATGCACGAGAAGAACCACCCCACCACCAAGCATTTCAACGAGTCGGTGTGGGAAATCAACATCCGGAAGGCCACCGGCCGCAGGTCAGCCCTTATGGGCTGGTTCAGCCCTGACTGCACGCACTTCTCCGTCGCCAAAGGCGGCAAGCCAGTGAAGAAGGCCATTCGAGGCCTGGCCTGGATCGTGAAGAAGTGGGTCGGCCAGTCCGACATGGCCATGGTGTTCATGGAGAACGTCAAGGAATTCACCAGCTGGGGCCCGCTGATCGCTAAGCGCTGCAAGGCGACCAAGCGGGTGATCAAGTTGGTACCGGACGAAAAGAAAAAGGACAAGGCAGGCAACCCCGTCATGAACGAGGTGGTCAGCGAGCCAGGCGAGCAGGTCCCGTACTGGGAGCAGGCCCTGGTTCCGGACAAGAAGCGCGCGGGCAAGACGTTCAAGCAGTTCGTCAAGCAGCTGCGAGCCGCCGGCTACGTCGTGGAGTGGCGCGAGAAGGGCCTCAACGCCTGCGACTATGGCGACCCTACCACCCGCAATCGATTCTTCCTGATGGCCCGCAAGGACGGGCTGCCGATCATCTGGCCGGAGCCTACGCACGCTGACAAGAAGTTCCTCAAGGCCAACCCGGGCAAGCTGCAGCCGTGGAAGACGGCGGGCGAGAACCTGGACTGGTCGCTGCAGTGCCGGTCGATCTTCGACCCGGACCGCAAGCCGCTGGCCGAGAAGACCATGGCCCGGATCTTCAAGGGCATCCAGAAGTTCGTGATCGGCGCCGGGGACGATGCGTTCCTGGTCAAAACCAATCATGCCTACGACCAGTTCCGCGGGCAGAGCCTGGACGAACCGCTGCAGACCATCACCAGCAAGCTGGGCACGGGAGTAGCCGCGGTGGCGCTGACCAAGTTCAACGAGAACAGCGTGGGCCAGGCAGCCGATCAGCCGATCGACACCATCATGGCCGGCGCAACGCGGTTCGGCGCCGTGGCAGCCCACCTGATCCCCACCGGGTACGGTGAGCGTGAAGGTCAGCAGCCACGAACGCATGATCTGGATCAGCCGATACCCACCCTGGTGGGCACCAACAAGTTCGCCGTGATCGAAGCACAGCTGCAGTCCGCTGCCGCCGTGATGAAGTTCCGGGGCGACTCGGCGGGCACCAGCTGCAACGACCCACTGCCGACCATCACGGCCGGCGGAGGTGCCGCGCGGCCGGCAGGGGCAGCTCATGCGATGGGGGTTCTGGAGACGACCCTCGCGCCCATCCAGGCGGGCTGCATCGCCACCATCGACCACCAGAGCACCGGTGACACCTCACAATCCTGGGAGGAGCCGCTCACCACCGTGACCAGCAAGGCCCGCCACATCCAGGTTGCAGCGCTTCTCAAGCACTACACCGGGGTCACCGGCCAGACACTGGACAAGCCGCTGCCGACCATCACTGCCACGGATCACAACGCGGTGATGGAAGCCACGCTGCAGGAGCTGGACGACTCCATTGGGGTGGCGCACATCCAGCGCGACTTTGGCAACAGTGTGGGCCACTCAGCCGATGAGCCGCTGGGCGCAATCACTGCAGGCGGAGGGGGCAAGTCAGCCCTGATCGCCAGCAACCTGGTGAAACTCAAAGGCACCTGCCAGCACGGCCAGGCATTGGATCGCCCACTGGACACCATCGGTGCCCAGGGCAATCACTTCGCCAACGTGCAGGCCTTCTTGATCAAATACTACGGCACTGGCGGCGCGGTCAGCCTCGAGGAACCGTTGGACGCCATCACCAGCAAGGCGCGGTTCGGCCTGGTCACCATCAAGGGCCAGGACTACCAGATCGTCGACATCGGCATGCGAATGCTGGAGCCGCACGAGCTGTACCGCTGCCAGGGGTTCCCGGCGGACTACATCCACGAGTTTATCAACCCAGCAACTGGAAAACCTCTACCCAAGCATGCCCAGGTGCGCATGGTTGGCAACTCAGTGCCGCCGGGCCTGGCCCGGGCACTGGTTCAAGCAAACATCCCGCGCTGGGCGCTCCAGCGTGAAATGCAGGAGAGTGCGTGATGGCGGATTTTTGTAAGCAATGCAGCATTGACGTCTTTGGCAAGGACTTCGGTGAGTTGGCCGGCCAGACAACCCAGGAGAACTGGGACAAGGGGCTGGCGGCCTCCGACATCTGTGAGGGCTGCGGCCCTATCCAGGTGGATCCTGAGGGCAACTGCGTGAGCAACTGCTGCCTGGGCGATATGCCAGGCCACAACCTGCCCTGGAAGGCTGTCGCCGAGCCCGTCTGCAAGCCGGAGGGTGACGCATGCGATTCCTTGTAACCGCCGAGTTCACCAGCGGCGAACAGCCCCCCTTGGAGATGCGCTTCGATACCGAGGAGGAAGCCAGAAAGCACGCTGACTGGCTGTTCAACGCCTCGGGCTACCACAGCGTGGAGATCCAGGAGCAGATGGGCGTGCAGCTGACTTACACAGGGGGCCGAAAGGTCTTCGAGAGCGCGCCAAACATCGCCGAGGCCTGCAATGTGGCGGCCAGCTGGAACGCAGTGGCCGCTAACCACAAAGTGAACCGCACCCCGGTGCGCAAGGCCGAGGTAGTAGGCATTCGCTACATCACCTCGGTGGCTACGCCGGAGGACGTTGCCCTCGGCGCCTGGCACGCGGCGGCGCTGGAAGACCCCAAGGTCTGTCCCAGCATGAAGTACGACATCAACCGTTGGATGGACAGTAAGGAATGGCCATGAAAGCAAAAGAGAAAGTCCAGATCCGCACCCTGGGCGGGCTGGCAGATGCGCCGTGCTTCCATCAGTGGAAGCACAGCGTCGGCGGGATTGAGTTCAGCTTCGCGCTGCACACCGCAGCCGGCATCCACAAGGGCCTGGATAAGCCCCTGGCGATCAGCGAGCTGGGCACTGGCTTCGACGTGAAGGCTGTTCTGCTCCATCCCAACAGCCGTAACCCGTTGACCGAGAACTCGGTCAAGACCATGCCCTCGGCGCAGGTCAAGAAGATTGCCCGGGCAGCCCTGTACACGCTGATCAACAAGAAGGTGGGCCCGTACCGCTTCCTGCAGGCGATGGTCGGGGCGCAGATGCAGGTGGCGAAGGTCGACCTGTCGAAGTACGAGGTCCAGGGCACGGGTACCGAGACCTACCGCAACACGGAAGCGCTGGACAAGCTGCGCGGCATGGGTACTCCAGGCACGGCGACCTTCAGCACTACGGCTACGATGGAACAGAGGGTGATCCTGGACCAGGTTATTGAAGGCCACGCCGAGCCGTGCGCAGCCTGTGAAGGCACCAAAGTCCTGACCACTACCAACCTGGACCACGACGGGCAGCCGATTGAGATTGCCTGCACTGAGTGCGTTCCCAAGGGTATTGGGGGTGTTGGGTTCCGATTTGACGCGGCTATGACCCCCGGCCACCCAGCGGCGGAGCAGTACCTTCCAACACCAGAGGAGGCAGCCGCCACCATTGCCGACGCCGAGCAGATCAATCGCAACCTGGCCAAGTACGGGACGATTGATTCGCCACCTACAGCCGTCGGTGATTGGGCCAGCCCAACCGAGGAAGAGTGGTACGAGAGCCTTGATCCAGAGAACAAGCTGGAGTACCTGCGCCAGAAGCTGGCCGAGTTGCAGGCTGCCAGCAAGACGCTGTCAGCCAAGGCCACCAAAGCTGACTACGATCGCATCGACGATATCGACAGCGAGTGCCGTCACATCGAAGCCAAGATCAAGGAACTGGAGGAACAGCCATGCTCGAAATGATCCACAAAGGCCAGGTACTGAGCCAGGCACAGATCGACGTGCTCGTCGCGCAGCCGACGGAGATCACAAACCTGTCCTCGCGCAACTTCCGCCGCGCGGTGGACATCGCCCTGAAGAACGCCGGTCTGCCGGTGCCGGATATCCAGGAAGGCCAGGTGGTCACCTGGTCCGTCGGCACCGAGCAGGACAAGGGCAAGGTCGTCAGCTACGACGAGCGCGCCGACAAGTACCGCGTCATGTCGAAGCTGAAGAAACGTGAAGTCACCGTGGCCGGCCGGGACATCCGTGTGATCCCGGCCAAGGAGCCCGTCAATGCCTCGGCTGAATAACGACGACGTCAAGCGCATCTTCCTGGCGGCCGGGTTCAAGCGTAAACGCATGGGCGACGGCCGGCTGGACTTCGAGCCGCGCTTCTACCAGGCAGCCACGGCCATTATCCAGGCCAGCTGCTTCCACCAGACCTGGCTGGGCCACAGCGGAACCGGCGCGATCTTCTACGCCGACTGCGGGAAGCCCAAGGAGGCAGAATGATCAGCCTGGAGAAACACCAGCAGATTCACTCGTTGATCTACGACTGGAACGCAGTGGCAACACTGTACGAGACCATCCAGACCGACAAGAACCTGACCGTGCAGGTCAACGGTAGCTACCGCGATGAGTTCCGCGAAGGCGCCATCAAGGAAGCCAAGATACTTCTCAACGCCAAGGCGCGGGGGATCAAGGCGGCCCTGCACCAACTTGGCTTCGACACCAGCACGCTGATCCCGCTGCGCGAAATCAGCAGACCGGAGAACCCTAAATGATTGAGCCACGTATCGACAGCATCACCTACTCCATGCGCCGCGGCTCACCGCCCCGCAAGCTGAAGGAAGGCGACGAGAAGTATGTCAAGGGCGTGCTGATGGTGCGCCAGCAGATGACCAGCCGTGGTTGCATGATGGTCAGCAATGGCCGGCCGGTGTGGGAGTGGGTGGAGCACGGCAGCGACCGTGACCGCAACAAAGGACGTGCTCGCTACCGCACCCTGCGCGGCGGCGGCATTCCCACCGCGCTGCCCGTGCCGCCGCCACCGGATGGCTGGAAGATCCTCGAGTCGGGGCGCCCGGTGCCGGAAGGCAGCATGGTGTTCATCCATGAGTACCCCGCGCACGGTGTGCCGAACCAGATCCCGCCAGCCTACTGGCGCCTGATCGACACCACCAAGGGCGAGCGCTTCGGGATGGAAGCCACCTACGAGGGTGAGCACCGCGCTTACGCCATCCGAAAGACCAAGAACGAGATACTCCGGGACGTGTTCGAGAAGGTCTGCGTGTGTATCACCAGCGGCAAGATCAAGAAGCAGCCGGTAAGTGTGTCAGCCAACGTAGCGGTCAAGAAGTACATGGCGCGCTGCACCTGTGGGATTAACCATGATTGAGCGCCTGAAGAACCTGCTGACCAAAGCCAAACTGATGCGGCTGGAGATGCGCCTGCTCAACGAGTTGGAGGATCACCTGGAAAGCCCACAACCCGCCAAGGCTGACAAGGTCAACGAGACCATGCAGCGAATCCGCGACCTTGGCGGTAAAGACCACGGAAGTATTCCTCGAGGAGAGAACGATGCCACGTTTAAGCGATAAGAACATCGCAGCCATTCGCGCTGCGGCTGAAGACTGCGAGATGAAGTTCGGTTTTGGCGACGTGATCCTGCTGTGCGATGAGCTGCAGGAGCGCCGCGCGACAGGGCCAGGTGCGCCTACCGTAGTCCTGGCTGAATACCTGCTTGGCCGGCTTGGCCAGGGTTACGACATCAACCAGTCGCAGAAAGAAGAACTGCTGAAGTACCTGGGGCCGACTAGCCAGGCGCCCGCACTGGAGCTGGTCAGCGCCTCTGAACTGCTGAAGGCGGTGCTCAAGTGCGTGGAGGAGAAAGAACCTCTGCGTGATGCGGACGTGCTGGCATTGTTCCATGCGCTGCAGCGCGGCGGATACTTCCAGACCCTGATCCCGGTAAACAAGGATGCGCTGTACAAAGTCCTGTGCGCCCTGAGCAACATGAACCAGGGTCACCTCATCCGCGAGATGCAGGCGACTCGTGGCGTGCCTGATAAGCAAGGCGCGACCAACCCACTCGACATCCTGTCGAGAGATTTCAGTCAAGGAGCAGCACATGCTGACAATTGAACAGATCAAAGCACTGCTGGACGAGGGCCTGATGGTCTACTCCGGCACAAAGGGTCTCAATGAGAAGGGCAGGCCTCACGTCGATTACCGAGTGGTGTGGTGGGAGCCGGAGACCTACACCGACGGCCCGACAGACTGCAGTGTCCCCGGGCGGCTGATGAAGGCGCATCCGTCCGACGAATCCGGTGAAGAATGGAAGCCTGTCGAAACGCCAGACTTCAATCCGGAAGAGTACCTGGTTCACACCGACTCCGAAGCTTACGGCGGCCACTTTCGTTACTTCTCGGTCTTGCCTGAATGGCCTGTCAAGGGTACCCGGGTGGTCAAATTCGACAACCCGGTCCAGGCGCCGGAGGGTTACAGGACCCTGCCCTACTACGTGCGGGTCACGGGACCGGACGAGATCACCGAAGAGTGGGCCTGTGAGCGCGCTATCGACGTGATGCTCAGCATGCCCGACACGCCGTTCAACGGCGATAACTGCCACCCTATTCTTGTCATCTGAGGTGACCTATGCCTGTAAGCATTCAAAACCTGATCCTGTTGGACCCCGAAAGTCTTCAGTTCAACCCGTTGGACCAGTGCATGCTGTCCTTCAATGCCCGCACCAAGAAGGGCTACAACGAGGTCAGCTTCGGCACTGAGGCACAGCTGGATAACCCCGCCATGCTGCAAGGCCAGATGCGCATGGAGAAGCTCGGTCTGGTGGTTTGGCTGGACCGCGACAAGGCCAAAGAACTGCTGGCCAGCGAGACGCCTGAGGGCATGGATGCCGAGCACGAGGCGCCCTTGCGCAGCCTGCACTTTGCGCTGAAGGAAGCCCTCCGGGTGAACGCCAACGATGCCCTGCTGCCTGGCGTCGACCTCAACCCGCTGATGGACAACCTCGATCAACTGTTCGGGGAGGCTCCATGAGGAAACCCTTCACCCACGTGGTCCAGTGGCGAAAGAACGGCTACTGGGCTCCCGGACCGAAGTTCCGCAGCGAGGAGGAGGCACAGATATACGCCGAGATGCGCGCGGTACCGGGGAAACGCGGAGTGTTCCGGGTCGTTGCGTACCCGGGCATCGGCGAGTTGTCCGTGGATCAGGTGCTTCTGATGATGAAGCTACTCCACGTCCACCCTGTGCACTGGAAGGTCCGGTTGAGGAGCTTTCTGGAAAAACTGCGATTCCGCGACCCGGGGATAAAGTGGACCGAGGAGGAGCTGCAGATGTTCCAGGACATCGGCGAGCGCTTCCCCCGCCCCAAGCTGCTCAGGCTGACGCCAGAGCGCCTAAAGTCCAAGCTGCTGATTGCCGATGCCAGGGAGAGGGCCAAGGACGTCGTCAAGGGTTACGAGCACGTCATTGCCCTGGACGACAACCCTGAGGTCATGGCGATCGAAGAAGGGGCCTTTGTACAGGCCTGGGTATTCGTCCCGAAGCGGACCGAGGAGCAAGAGCGTGAACATCAACACGATATTGCAGCTTACCTGGCCGGCGTGGCCCGGGCAGACGCTGCTTGAATCAACATCAGTAACCCACCTCAAGTCCTTGGAATCCTGGATGAAAAGGTGGGAAGACGCGAAATCAATCTCCTACTCACAGCTCCTAGACTTCGCCGAGGATTCACGATTCGCCTCGGTGGTGCTGACGCCCTTGGCCAGCAAAGGGATTTTCGACCTGTTTGCCCAGGGCTGCGGTGAAGAAACCCGAACCAGGATCATGCTGCGCGCTCAACGGGCGCTGAGCCTCACACCAAAAAGCATCGGCCGGTACCGGTGGACCGCTCAGCTGGAGTTCCTGGAGACAGGCGCTGTCAGGCTGTACGGCACCGAGGACTACGCCAAAGACCTTCGACGCATCCGAAAGGAATACCTGAAATGACCGAGAAGAAAGTCTACACGGCGGACTTCGCCGCTATTGAAGCGCGGGTGGTAGCCATGCTTGGCCACCCGGCGCCGCCCCGGCAGCATAACAACAGGCTGCTGGACATCCATACGATAACCACCGCGGTTGCCCTGCAGATGCCCTACAGCGCGGTCACAAGCCGTCTGCGCAGCCGGGTAGGCAAGCGCCTTAACTTTGCCGCGCTGTACACGCCAGGGATGCAGTGGAACGTGCCTGACAAGGACTCCTTGCTGGCCATCTGGAGCGACAAGGAGCGAGCACAGCTGTGCATCGACTTCGGCATCACCAGGACCGAGGCGCTGTACGACGTCCTGGTCAATCACTTCACCATCAGCTACAGGAAGCCGGAATGAACATCACCAACGCAATCAAGACCGAGTTGATCAGCGCAATGGTTCGCCACGCGGCCAAGAAGCAGGCTGCACCGACCGCCAAGGCGGCCAAGAAGCTGAACGAGCTGTGGCGCCAGCTGTTTACCCAGCTGATCCAGGCACGCATCCCTGAGCTGCCTCCGACACGATGGGCAGGGCTCATCAACGACGGCACCATGAAGGCAATAACCGGAACGGTATACGTCTACACCAGGCACCCAACACGGGAAAAAGATACGACCTACGATGAGGTGGGTACGTCCGCTATCCACTTCAACTGCGCCCACATGTCCTACAGGGAAAAGGAAGCAAACGAGGAGAAATGGAACCAGGTGAAGCGCGCCATCAGCGGAGACTGGGGTGCCACCCTGAACTTCGTGTATGTGAATGTCCGCAACACCTACGTCGACCTGTACTGGAAGACCGAGCAATCGGACCTGCCCTCCATCCCTGGCATCGGCCAGATCCTGTCCCCCGACACTCCGGTCAGCGAAGACGACCCGCGCTGGGAATACTCCAAGCTGGCCTACCCTCTGGCCGTGCAGTCCAAGGCACTGTGCAAGCTGTATGGCGACGTGCTCAAGTCGGCCCACGGAATGTGGGAGGACCTGGAAACGGTGCTGGCCAATGTCCGGACCCTCAAGCAGCTGGAGAAGCAATTCCCGGAAGCCCTCCCCTTCCTGCCGGACTACACCCCGCCCGCGGCGCGCAATCAACTGGCAGACCCGAAGCTGGTCAGCCGGGCGCGCCAGATGCTGGTGGAAGGCATCCCTGATTAATCGAAACACATGGCCATAGGCCCTGAAGGAGAAAGCGTGGAACGATTGAAACGAGAACTGCTGATGATCGGAAAGGATCGCGGCGACACGGGCAGCACGGAGGACCAGCAGATATGCATCGACTGGTTCTTCGAGGCGCTGCAGCGGTACATGACCCAGGAGGCAATCGCCAGCTTTACAGCTGACCAGCTGCGCCTGGCCCTTATTGCGTTCGTCAACCACATCAACACCCACGGCGACGTGGAACAGAGCCAGCGGCAGGTGATCTACCTGCTGCATCCCTCCGCGGTCTTTCGTAAGGAAGTCCGCTGCAACCCGCCGCAAAGCGCCAACGTGGTGGGGATGTTCGATCGGGTCAAAAAGAAATCTTGACCAACCGGGCACGGTTCTTTATCGTGCCCGTCCTATAAACGTATAAGTCTATAAGGTGAGAAGCATGGGACTTAACAGTGGCCAGGCTGATGCGGTGAACCGCGCCCTGGATGCCTACGAGAGTAACCAGCCCGGCTACACCATCATCGGTGAAGGTGGCACTGGGAAGACCTACTCCGTGATGGAGGTTGCCGATATTTTGCTCGATGCTGGGCAGAAGATTCTGTTCGTGGCGCCTACCAACAAAGCCGTCAAGCAGCTCGAGAAAGCCGCTCGAAAATACGGCTTGGCCATGGATAAAATCGGCTTCCGCACGGCGCACAGCGCCCTGGGCCTATCCCTGATGCCGTCGGCGGAACAGAAGTACGCTGCCCGGGTTCGTGACAGCGTGCTCGGTGATTATGACATGGTGGTCTGTGACGAAGCGTCGATGCTCGGCGAAACGTTCCTGTACGACTATTTAATGCCGGACCTGGCCGACTTCGGCACCTTCTGCCTGATGATGGGCGACAATATGCAGCTGCCCCCGGTCAAGGAGAAGGACTCGAAAGCTTTCGACCTGTTCCCGACCAGCGAGCTGACCCAGGTAGAACGCCAGAAGAACAACCCCGACGGCTCGCCCAACGGGATCCTGCAGATCACCCACCCGCTGCGGGAGGCGATCAAGAACAACCAGGTGTTCGATTTCAACTTCGTGCCTGAGCACAACGTCAAGGTGCTCAAGGCGGCAGATTTCCTAAAAGCTGTGGTCGATCAATTTGACCTGACCACTGACCTCGAGGATGTCCGGGTGCTAGCGTGGAGAAACTTTCGCGTCGACGACATCAACAAGGCCATTCGCGCCAAAATCTACGGCACTAACGCCGCCCGCTTCGAGGTGGGTGAGCGACTGGTAACCGGGTCGCCGATCTCCAAGGCTGGGGAGATCCAGCTGTCCACGGACGAAGAGTCCCTGGTGGCGGGGGTTCGCGAAAGCAGCATGTTCGACGAGGCGACTTCCGAGAAGTGGAAGACGTGGCTGGTCACCCTCAATCCTGTGTATGCTGGCACCTCGCAGGTATTCGCCCACGTTCTGCACGAGGACGAAATCGGCCGGTACAACAAGCACATCAACAGTCTGAAAGAAAAGGCTATTGAGGCGAAAAGAAAAGGTAGCAGCAACGCTGGCTGGTACTGGAAACAGCTACATACTTTCAAGGACCTGTTTGCGGATTTGAAGTATTGCTACTGCATCACCGTCCACCGCTCACAGGGCAGCACCTTCAAACGTGTCATGGTCGATGTCAAGGATCTGCTGGAGAACCCAACCCGCAGTGAAAGGCAACGGCTGTTGTACGTGGCGTTTAGCCGGCCGCAGGAAGAACTGATCATCAACAAGACGGGATTCAGGGCGTAGACCCTGACCCTTCACAGGAGCCTTACATGAAAGTCGTCAAGCACGAGGAGCGTCAGCCGCTCGCTCGAATCGATTACGACAAGATAGTGGACCTCTACAACCGACTGGAAGTAGGCGGTGCCGTGATTATCGATAAGGTCTACAACATCACCCTGTTCAAGCAGCACCTGGAACGCCGGGGGCTGGCGTCAAAAGCTGACTTCGAAGCCTTCAACAAGGGCGACGAAACCTGCATCAAGCGACTCAGTCAGGCCCGTATGACAAAGGGATAAGCCATGTACCACTTCCTTCAGTTCAAGACGGACAAGAAGGAACCATGGCGGATGTATACAGAGGAGCAGCTGCAAAAGGCTGATCTTCCGGGCCCGCCTGCGTTCAAAACAGTCCTGATGGTTGACCAAAACCCCGAAGAAGTAACTGAGAAGGGCCTTGATGCAATCGAGACCGTTCACTACATGGGGCCGATGTACCTTGACTTTGACGACGCTGACGACATCGACCGAGTGCTGGGCGAGGTCAACGCGGTAATCGACTACCTGATGAACAAGCTGGACATCCCGGCTGAATTCATCCACTGCTGGCTCTCCGGCGGGAAGGGTGTGCACATCACAGTGCCTGCCCAGGTCTTTGGTGTTAAGAAACCCACAAAGTTCCTTCCAATGATCTATCGCGAGATCATGATGACCATCCTGAAAGGGTCCGGTCTCGAGTCTCCGTGCACTATCGACGAGTCGGTCTACTCCTGCGGCAAGGGGCGGATGTGGCGCTGTGAGGGCATCCCACGCCCGGGCAGTGGGACCTTCAAGGTCGGTACCACGCCGAACGAACTGGCCGACATGAACAGCGAGGAGTACCACGCTATCGTGGCTACGGCTCGTCCTCCCCTGTCGGTGGCACAGCCAGGCAAGAACGTGACCTATGCCAAGGCTGAGCAGCTGCTCAAAGCCGCCCGGGTCACCGCGGCTCGCAAGGTTAAGGCCATGGGCGCCGCTTGCGTGGTGCCCAAGGAAGCCATGCGTGAGTGGGAAGGCATCCCAGGCTGCATCGAGAAGCTGATCACCGAGGGAGACGCAGGCAACTCGAACTGGAACCAGGCAGCCATGCAACTGGCGGCCTACATCTCGGCGCGCTACGACAAGTCGGAAGAGAAGGAATACATGGACCTGCTGGTTCGTCCGTTCGTCAAGAACGTCGAGTCGAGCAGCCGACCTTCGGAAACCGAGCGCCTCAAGCATGTCCAGGGCCAGCTGCATCGCTGCTTCAGTGGCTCCATCAAGTTCGCCCCTGGCGCGCTGATCGCAACGATCGGCACCCCATGCCGGGAGTGCCCTATCTGCCGTGCAGACGTCGCCAGCGGCGAGACCAAGCAGGGTGAAGTGGCTCAGTACAACAGCGACGTCAAAATTCGCTGGGACGTGAGCGGCTACTACCTGGTTGGCGAGGACAGCAGCCGCCAACTGACCAACTTCACCTTCTGGCCGTACATGGAAGTGTTCGAGCTGGAGCCCTACACCGACGATCGGGGCCACTCCGGCTGGCGCAACACCGAGCGTAAGGAGTTGGTCGGCAAGCTGATCGTGGCCGGCAGCGATGAAGTCACCGAGGTGTCCATCTCGGAACGTTCCTGGGGATCCAAGCGCGATCTGATCGCGGCGGTGAAAGGCCGGGACGCTGCCATCTACGCCGGAGACGGCGAGATCCAGAAAATATTGGTTGCAATCCTGAAGTTCTCCCGGGACAAAACCGAAGATAAGGAGTTAGAAAAGATGATCCGTGCGAACGTCTGCGGGGTCGTACTTGACCGTGGCGAGAAAGGCACGGTCGCTCATTACGTTGAAGCAGGCAACGCGATAACCAGCCTTGGTAGCCGCAGCCCGTACCGCTTCAACGGCAATGCTCGGCAGTCGCCAGCGCTAATCCAGGGTAGCAACCCGCTGCCCGACGACGAGCAACTGGCTCAAACCATCCGCGCCTTGTGCCGGGTAAATGAGCCGGTGGAAGTGGCCAAGATGCTTGGCTGGTTCGTTGCCTGTCACTTTCGTGAGCACATTCAGTTCGAGGAGCCTCAGTTCCCCCTGCTGAACATCTACGGCAACGCCGGTGCGGGAAAGTCCTGCCTGGCTACCCTGATCGCAATGATCAATGGAATCGACTACACCAAAGCAGAGCTGCAGAACGTCGAGGTCGGCACACTGTACCCGTTGGTGAAGTACGTGAGCAGCTCCACCACGGTGCCCAGGCTGATCGAAGAGGTCAACCCGGTGCAACTGGGCAATGCCCGCTACGGACAGATCCTGGGCATCCTGAAGGCAGCCTGGAGTCACGCACCGATCCAGCGTGGCCAGGTCAACAGCAACCGCGAGCTGTCGGTCAGCGAGGACAGGGTCTCGGCCCCACTCGTTTACACCAGCGAGCAATCCGCCACAACCCCTGCCCTGCGCAGCCGGTCGGTGGAGGTCAGGCTCCAGGCCAAGACGCTGCAGAACCAGGAATACCGGGACAACTACCGCTTTGCGGTACAGAACCGGCAGGCCCTGCTGCGCATTGCCAGAGCGTTGGTAACGGTCGCCCTGGGCACTTCGCCCAAGGCCCTGCTGAAGATCCTGCACAGCAAATCAACCCTGATACACAAGGCCATTGAGGATCGGCCACGTTGGGGGATGCAGTGCTGCTTCACCGGGTTGCACATGCTGATTCACACCATGAACGAGTTCAAGGTGGAAGGCGTGGAAGATGTGCAGTTCCTGTACGACGAGCTGGTCACCTACATGGGCGGCAGAGTCACAGAAGCAGAGCGCGGCAAGTCGGCTTCTGAGGTGGATCGTGTCTTGGGCACAATGAACATACTGGCTGACGACACCATGGACGAACGCATCAGGCTGATCCCCGGCAAGCATTACTGGCGCCAGGGCGACTCGCTGTACCTGGTGCTGCAGTCTTGTCTGCCGCGCTACCACGCTTACACCAAGACCGTCGGCGAGCAGCCGGTGATCCGCCAATTCCAGCAGCTGTCTCAGCTGATCGAAGGCGAGGTGTACTTCCAGCGGATTGAACCGCACCCACAGAATGGCGAGATCGATGTCTACGTGATCAGTGTGAAAACGCTGGCCGACAAGGGAACGTCACTCAACAACTTCGTGAAGGAAACGGAGCCAGCATGATGGAAAATTACGCCGACCCAGTAGACCGCGCAGTAGTGGAACAAGAGCGCCTGCTCGAGGAACACCTGCGTCAAGCCCTCAAGCAGCCGGTTGAAAAACTGGCTGACCTGGGGATCTGCCACAACTGCCACGAAGGTACGACAGCCGGTCAGCGCTTCTGCGATGCCGACTGCCGGGACGATTACGAGAAGCGCTCACGCAGCCGAAAACAGAGGGTTTACTGATGGGCAAGAGTCTTCACGACTTGATGCTCACAGTCGGGGTGGGCAACCACCCCGCCTGGTTTAGCCAGATCCCCCTTCCGAACTGGCCGATGGAGCATCAGCTGGAAACGATCAAGGTCTATCCCTGGAACGACCGATACGGAGATTTTTCAGAGCCTGGCACCGGCAAGACGTACCCGGCCCAGGTCCACGCAATCATGATGGCAGCCATGGGCAACCGGGTCGTGTTCACCACGCTGCCCGGCCTGATCCCCCAGTTCATGGATGAGTTCGAGGAGTTCTTCCCGGGCATCCACCAGCACCTGAAGATCGAACACCTGGACTGCACTGCCACACAGAAGAGGAAAAAGGAGCAGGTGTGGGATGCTGAGGGCTGGCCGGACATCCTGGTCCTGTCCTACGACATCTACCGCCTGTACAACGACAAACATCCGATGAAAAAGATCGGAAATAATCAGTGGAAAATCAGGAATATCAACAAGATAGGGACTCCCGAAGAGTTCGCAACCAGCTACTTTATCGAGAGCGGCGAGGACAAAGGCAGTCCTCGCTTCCCGAAGGCTCAGCCCTACACCCGGGACGGCAGGCCGATCAACAAGGCAGGAAAAGCCAAGAACCCCAAGCAGCTCCTGCTGAAGGAACACGGCTACAACGTCCTGTTCTTCGACGAAGGCGATGCGCTGTGCGGGCTGGAGTCCATCCTGTCCGAGTCGGTGGCTGAGATGAGCATGCGGATGAAGGACGACGTGGCGATCTACATTATGACCGGCACACCCGTCCCGACGAAGCTGCACAATGCCTACGGCCTGATCCGCTTGATCAACCCGACCGCCTACCTCAACAAGGCCGCCTTCCTCAGGCAGCACTGTGAGCACGAGGAGTTCGAAATCCCGCTGCCCAGCGGGAAGACCAAGAAGATCAAGCAGATTGTCGGCTACATCAACACCGAGAAGGTCTACGAAGCGCTGTGGAAGAATGCTCGCCGCGTGCAGAAGCGCGACGTAATACCGATGCCGGAGCCGATCATCAGCGAGGTGCCGGTCAAGCTGTCCGGTCGCCACCTGAAGCTGTACCAGCAAGTCATCCGGGACCGGTTCGCCATCCTGGGCGATCTGGTGCTGGCGCCGGACAGCGCCAGTGCGCTGCGGCACCTGGCTCTGCAGCTGATCAGCTGCCCCAGCAAGTTCGACCCCACCCTCACGGAGTGTGACGAGCTGGCCAGGGCCACCGGCGACCTGGTTGCCTCACTTAACCCAGGCCCGAAGCGCAAGCTGATCATCTTCGCGTTCTACCGCCAAGCCATTGAAGGCCTCGCCATGCAGTTCGCCCACCGCAAGGTGGCGATCATCTACGGCGGGATCAGCAATCGGCAGCAGGAGCTGGACAAGTTCCAGAACGATGACGAGTGCGACACGATCATCATCCAATGGGTGTCCGGCGGGGCGGGGCTGAACCTGCAGGTGGCCAGCTACATCATCTTCTACGAGTGCCCAACCTCGCCCAAGGCAGCCAAACAGGCGATCGCCAGGGCGGACAGGAAGGGCCAGATCAACATCGTCAACGTGTACTTCATGCGGGTACTCAGGACGCTGTCCGACAAGAACTTCAAGGCGCTGTTGGCCAACGAAGAAAGCAATAACAGGGTGATCAAGGACAGGCACGACCTGCTCCATGAATTACTCGGTTGACAGAGGGCCAGGCTGCTCTGTATAAAACAGCCTGCGCTGGCGGATTCCTCGCTAGTTGCCGATGAAAGCGATAACGAAAGCTACACCCAAACTTAACTCTGAAAGAGATCACGATCATGGCTTTGAAGCGCGCAGTTCCAACCCAAACCGAAGAAACCACCAACACTGCAGCCGACGTTGCGGTGAAGGAAACTGAGGTCAAGAAGACTGAAGTTCAGGAAGAGGCTGCCAAGGAGCCGGTGGCCGCTAAGGAAGCAGAGCAGGTCAAGGAGACCGTCCAGGAACAGGCCGCGGAAACGGAAGCCGAGCCTGAAAAAGAACCTGAAGCAGAAGTGCAGGCCGAAGAAATCAAGCCACAGGAAGTGGCCGTCAAGGCTGAAACCACGGCTGTGCAGGTCAGCAACACCGAGCGCCAAGCGGGCGCAGCTAAACAGTTCTCGCAGGAAATGGCGGCTCAGGGCTTCGAAGGCCTGAACCTGACCGGGATGTCGTTCGACCGCGTCAAGCTGGACGAAGGTAAGTTCCTCCTGGGCAGTGAGGAGGTGGACCTGAACACCTCCATCAAGGTCAACATCCTCAGCACCCGCAACATCTACATCGTCCGCCAATACGCCGGTGAAGGCGCCGAGCTGTTCTACAGCTACGACAAGCACGGCAAAACCATGACCGACGGCTCCAGCGCCCAGGAGACTCTGGACAGCTGGCTGGAAGATGGCTACGGCACCCCCGAAGCCCATCTGGACATCAAGGAATACATCGAGGCCATGGCCCAGCTCAAGGATCGTGAAGACGAATACGACGAGCACATGATCTCGCTGTCCATTCCGCCTGCTTCGAAGGATCGTCTGGCAGGTGCTTTCGCCGTTGGCGTTCGCAAGTTTAACTGCGCACCAGGTGAGCTGATCATCGAATGCACGGTCGGCAAAAAGGTCGGCACCGGCGAGAAAGCGTTCCGTCCGTGGAACTTCAAAGCCATCGGCGTTAACGAGTAACACCGCGCGCTGACCTGCAGCCCGGCCGGGATTTTCCAGCCGGGCTTTTTATTCCCTGAATTTTGAGAGATGACCATGACTTATGTTTTCCGCGTGCTCCCTGCAGAAACCCTCGGCCAATACATCGACGAGGCGGTTCTTGCCGACATCCCCGTCGAACATCATGAAGAGATCGCCGGCATCATCTACAGCGGTATGGTCCTGGAGCTGGCTAAGCCAGGCCAGGCAATGCTGGATACCCTGAAGTTCAGCGGTTTCCTCAACCTGTTGCAAATCTGCTGCAAAGTGATTGACCGCGGCAACGAGCTGGACTTGGTGAAGAAGGTAATCGTCTACAACAAGGACCCCAAGGAACTCCCTACCTTCACCGAATTCAAGCTGCCGAGCAGCCAGGGACTGGGGCAGGCGCTGGACGCCATGACGCCGGAGAAGATGCACATGCTGCACATGGCCGTAGGCCTGGCCGGCGAAGCCGCTGAAATGCTGGAGCAGGTCATGTCTCACGTCCTCGGCGCCGATCTGGATGGCGAAAACGTCCGGGAAGAAGCCGGTGACGCGCTGTTCTACACCGTGGGCCTGCTGAATGGCATCCAGACCTCGCTGCACGAAACGGCGCTGGCCAACAAGGTCAAGCTGAAGGGCAAGCGCTACAAGAACGGGTACAGCGACAAGGCTGCCCAGGAGCGCGCTGACAAACAACCCGGCCAGTAAGTGATCCGCTCCCGTCGAAAGGCGGGAGCTTTGCTCAAGGAGAAAGGCATGAACATCATCTTCTGTTCACCCGCGGCGACGGGCAAAACACACTTCAAGGAAGCGCTGAAGAAGCACTTCAACTGTGACCGGGTGTTCGACGATGGAGAGCTGCTCGGGCAGCGCACACCTGGTCAGGAGGCTGTAAAGCGGTCGCTCATCCTGTGCACCGATCCAGCACCCTGTGACGGTGAGCTGCTCACCCGTGAGCAAATGAATAAAGCCATGGTCGCCGTCGGCGGCATCCCGATCTGGAATGACGACGGATCGGTCAACCACTGCGGTAAACGGAAAGGACTGAACTAATGCACGCGCTCTACGTAGATCATATGGGCAACGACCTGTCGGTAGTCAAGGCTGCCAAGGTCAGTTTCGCCAACGACGTCGAGGTCTCAGCTTTCATCACGCGGCTCGACGCCGAGCTGCACGAGAAGGCCACCGGCCAGAAGGTCCGCTCCCACGAGGCGCTGATCCAGTACCTGGCCAGCCACGACCACTGGACGCCGTTCGCTCACACTTCGATCACCCTGCGCATGGCGGCGCCGGTACCGATCCGCACCCAGTGCTTCAAGCACAAGGTCGGCTTCGTCGAGAACGAAGAGAGCCGCCGCTACATCAGCGACCGACCGGTGCTGTTCGTGCCGGAAGTCTTCCGCCAGGCACCGGATGGCGACAAGGTCAAGCAGGGCAGCGCCGGCCCTCATTTGGCCAGTCAATACTGGAAAGACGTGTACATCCGAGACTGCGAATACATGATCAACCAGTACATGAAGGCGGTGGAGGACGGCGTAGCGCCTGAGCAAGCCAGGCTGTTCCTACCCCAGGGCGTCGAGGTGAACTGGTACTGGACCGGTAGCCTGTATGCGTATGCCCAGGCTTGGATCAAACGTACCGACAGCCACGCCCAGGAAGAGATCCGCGACTTGTTCGAACCGGTCGGCGAAATCATGGGCAAGCTGTTCCCCTTCAGTTGGAAAGCACTTACGGCGGTGTGATATGTACGAAGAATTTTCAGAGCTGTGTGAACTGCCTGTGTCAATTGATCTGGAGACGGCCGGCCTGGCGCCGAACGCTCCTATCCTGTCCATCGGTGCCGTGCGTTTCAGGAAGGACGGCGTCCCGCTGCCTGGACCAGAGCATGAGTTCATCTGCACCCTCGACCTGAAAGGCCAGGCACCCATTGACCCTAGCACCTTCTACTGGTGGCTGCGACAGAGCCGTGAGGCCCAGGACGCTGTGATGGAAGGAGAGGGCGGGCTGAGCCTCGGCAATGCACTCCGCGCCCTGTGGCAGTGGCTTCAAGCTGGCAGCACGGTGGTCGGAAGTCAGTCGAACTTCACCGGTGAGATGTGGATTCGCGGAGACCGCGACAGCTGTTGGCTGGAAGAGGCTCACAAGCGAGAGGGGATCAAGCCCGCGTACAAGTTCGGCATGGTGCGTGATCAGCGCACGATGGTGGCCTTCGCCGAAGCCCGCGGGGTGATCATGCCGCACCGCAGCGGTGTCGCTCACGATGCACTCGAAGACGCCCGCTACCAAGCGCAGTGCCTGCAGGCGGTATTTCAACGCTGGCCGGAGATCGGATAATGAAAGCGATGCTCAAGTTTGGATTGAAAGTAGGGCACAACCACATCCGTATGCCTGGTGGGTTGTCCAGCGCAGCGGGTGGAGCGCAGATCGCCCATCAGCCCGGGCAGCAGGATCCGCTGCAGCTGTGGTGCCTGGTTGACGACTCCCACGAGGAGGTTGTCGAGCACATCTACGTCGCCTTGACCGGCGAAGCCCTGGACTACAACAAGACATACCACCTGATGGGCACGGTACTCCTCAACGGCGGGGGCTTCGTGGTCCACGCACTCTACGTTAAATAGGAGAAACCATGACCGAACATCCACTTCAGATCATCGACTTCAGGGCGTGCGTCAAGCACGCCTATTACGGTGTCAGCGACAAGACGCTGCACTGTGCCAAGGTCGATCGCCGGTTTGCCGAATGGCAGGCCGGTGCAGCGGACTTTCTGACCCGCTACATCCGCCCCATGCTGGAACAAGGGGCTTCACCGCGTGAAATGTTGGTGGCACACGACGCCGGCCGGGCTTTCCGGACTGGCATCTACCCTGAGTACAAGGGGCAGAAGTCGAAGAAGGACGAGAACAAAAGCCCTATCGAGATGGAGCAGTACAAAGAGCTGATGCAGTGGGCCAAACGCTTCTTCGGAGCGCTCGGCGCCACGCAGATGTTCGTCGAAGGCGTGGAAGCGGATGACCTGATTGCCTGGATCTGCAAGATGGTCAAGGGCCCCAAGGACATCCGCACCGTGGACGAGGACATGCTGCAGCTGGTCGATGGCGACACCATCGTCACGCTGAAGAACGTCCCGCACTTCGGCGCCGACGGCGTCTACCCTGAAGGCCACGAACTGGAAGGCCTGCCTTACCGGCTGACCAGCTTCGCCAAGTCGATCATCGGTGACAGCTCGGACAACTACAAAGGCGTCAACGGAATGGGTCCGGCCAAGATCAAGGCGCTGGTCCAGGCCTTTGGCATCGACGGGCTGGACCAGCTGGTAGAAATTGTCGAATCCGGCAACACCGACCTGTTGGACGAAGCCATCGCCGAGACCGGGGATAAAAACCTGATCAAGTTGAAGGAGAACTTCGCTGACTGGAAGATGGGTTGGCGCTTGGCGTGCCTGCGGCCGGAGCTGTGCTGGAAGCCGCGGCTGAAGAAGCTGACCAAGCCGAAGATCCACAAGCGTGTACCGGATCCGACCGCCCTGTTCGAATGCTTGAAGGAAGTCGGCTGCGAGGACATGTGGGAGTCGGAATACTGCCACCTGATGCCTGCGCCTATGCTGGTCGATTCGACCAACTGGGAGGAGATCAAGCAGGACATCTTCGAGGAGATCAAGGCCGGCAATATCACCGCGTTCGACTATGAGTCCTCGGACAAGGACCCGATCGTGGATTTCCGCCGCGCATCTGCAGCGGGTAGCAACTTCGTCGACATGCTCAGCCAGGAGCTGGCCGGGGCATCGTTCCAGTTCGGTCGCCACCTGGAGAACGTGATCTACATCCCGGTCGACCACAAGGACTCGAACAACGTCGACAAGCTGGTCATCCTGGAGATGCTCGAGGTCGCAGCCAGTTGCACCCAGCTGGTCTGCCACAACGCCTTGTTTGAAGGCGTGGTGACGCAGACCAACCTGGGCAAGTGGCTGACCCAGGTGCAGGACACCCGGATCATGCAGCGTTTCTACGACGAGAACATGGAGGCAGGCCTCAAGGCGATCTCCCTGAACTACCTCTCGTATGAGCAGACCTCGTTCCACGACACCCTGGCAGCCGGTAACGACGGCCAGGGCGTGGACATGATGTGCCAACTGACCGCCGACGAGACCTTCACCTACGGCACCGACGACAGCCTGGTAACGGGCCACCTGCACGACCTGCTGAAGCTGATGCTCAAGCTGGACGGGCAGTGGGACTTCTACCAGCGCTGGGCAGTGCGGCCGACCGAAGTGCTGCAGCGCTCCTACGTGGCCGGGGCGAACATGAACTGGGCCCTGCAGAAGCGACTGCACGCCAAGGACCTCAAGACCATTGAGGAGGGGATGATCGAGCTTCGCGAGATCCTCGAGAAGAACGTCACCGGCAACGTCACCCCAGGCTGCAAGTCGCTGATCGAAGCGGAGAAGGACTACATCTTCCGATCCGCCAAGAAGAAGGCTGAGGGCAACGCGGAAGCAGCCAACCTCAAGGTCTCCGAATGGCGCAAGAAGCTGGAAGCGTCCTGCCAGTACGTGCCGTATCGCGAAGAGTCGGTTATGCCGAAGTTCGCTTTCACCGTGATTCAGATGGCCCCGGCACTGGAAGCTGTGAAGCTCCCGCCGCTGGAAAAGCTGACACAGAAGGCGATCAACGAGTGGTACGCCGAGGCTGGTGTGGCCGGGTTCGAAGACGAGTGGGAAATCACCGACGACCAGCGCACCGTGGTAACCGCGCTGGCTGCCGCCGTCAAGGCTGGCTGCCTGAAGATGGGCGACCTGCGCAAGGCGGCGGAAGAGTCGGAGTCCGCTGAGGACGTGGACCAGCATCGACTGGAAGCGGCTGAGGCAGCGCTAGAAGCGCTCGGCAAGGTCATCCAGCACTATGCCGGCGTCAAGCCGAGCATCGTGTCCTACGGTGACCCGCTGAACGTTGGTAGCCCGGCGCAGATGCAGCAACTGCTGTACTGCAAGATCGGCGTTCCAATGCGGCTGCGCGGCAAGCAGGCGGGCAAGGGACGGCTGTCTATCGGCATCAAGGATGCAGGCCCGTCAACCGACGAGCAGGCGATCCTGACGGCCCTGGCCAACGACGTGACCGAAGAGTGGCAGCGTGAAGCGCTGCAGGCTCTGCGCCGCGTCAAGACCGCCAGCACCCGGTGCAGCCTGTTCCACGACAAGTACCCGATGTGGCGCCACCGGGACGGCAGGGTCCATCCGTCGATCACCGACTACGGTACCGACACCGGCCGGCCAACTGGCAGCGCGCCGAACATCCTGCAGGTTCCGAAGAAAGGCGAAGGCAAAGCCATGCGCTCGATCTACATCCCGCCGAATCGTGACTACCTCTGCGTAGCCATCGACTTCAACGGGCAGGAGATCCGGCTGATGGCCAACCTGGCCCAGGACCCTGTGATGTTGTCGGTCTACGAGCCAGGCAACGAGAAAGACCTGCACAGCATGACTGGCTCCGGCATTGCCAAGATGGACTACATGGAGTTCTGCCTGGCCAAGGACAACAAGGACCACAAGCTGCACAAGCTGGCGGTGGCGATACGCGGCAAGGCCAAAACCATCAACTTCGGTATGGCCTACGGCGCGGGGCCTGGCACGCTGTCTCGCAACCTCATTGCTCCACTGGAGGAAGCCAAGCAGTTGCTCGAGCAAACCATGGCGCTCTACTGGCGGATCCGTCCGTGGCAGCAAGAGACCGCGGAGTTCATGAACAAGAACGGCTTCACGCTGACGGCCTTCGGCACCAAGCGCCACGCCACGCAGGACTTGTTCAGCACCGACAACGGCAAGGTTGCTCGGCAGCACCGTCAAGGCACCAACGCCACCATCCAGGGCTCAGCAGCAGACATGCTGCGCATCGTGCTAACCAGGGTGGCCGAGAGCGGCATGATGGACCGGCTGCGCATGCAGTTCTTCGCACCGATCTACGACGAGGTGGTGTCGTGGGTGCACAAGGACGACGTGTACGACTACTGCGTGGAGATGGGCCGCTACATGGAGGAATCGACGCCTCCTGGGCACATTGTTCGCCAAGTACCGGAGTATTCCATCGGCTGCGATTGGGGTAGAGTGCAGGAACTGGGCCGCGACATCAGCCCGGAGAACGTCGCCAAGTTCGTCGCCGAGGCACTGGAAGAGGGCGTCGACATTTGGGAGAAGGATCTGCTGGAGCCGTTCGATCCTATCCGCAAAGCGACCTACATCGAGCAGGATGAAGACGAGGAGGTCGTGGTTGAAAACATCGCCGACTAAAAGTTGGTGGGACTCGTTCAAGGAGGCGGTTGGCCGCCTCCCTGACGGACCAATCAACCACACGCCGCGGGGTACGCCCATTCCGGTGGGCGGTTCCCTTCCCGACGGCAGGGAGATCGATATCGATCAGCTCCTCGCCGACAACACCCGCCTGCTGATGGAAAATCAGCGCCTGCGACAAACCATCACCGACACCGTGGAGCTTCGTCTGCAGCTGGCCAACGCCAAGCTCAGCGAAGCCGCGCTGGCCCGCCGCATCGAAGTTTTCCGCAAGACCTGGCCGGACATCCACAAGAAATTTTTCTCAACAGAAAGGAAGACGACATGAGCTTTAACGGACAGAGCATCAAGGCACTGGCTCACGACTACGAGACCACGGGGGTTGACGCTGGCAGTTGCGGCGTCCTGCAGTCGGCCCTGTGGATCGTCACGCTGCACCAGGACGGCAGCTACGAGGTCCACGATCAGGACCTCATGCTGCTGAACCCTGGTTGCGAGATTCACCCGGAAGCTTCGAAGGTTCATGGCTACTACGCCCACGACCTGATCGACGAGAAGCCGTGGGAAGCCTACCTGACCGAGCAGATGCAGACGGTCAACGAGATGAACCTGGACGCGGTGATCGGCTACAACAGCGGCTCCTTCGACAACCGCATCGCTTCCCGGGTGGGCTTCCGCGCGCCGAAGTCGATCGACTTGATGAAGGCAGCGCGCAAGCTGAAGACCGAGCACAAGTGGCCCAGCGCCAAACTGGTTCACTTCTACGAGCACTTGATGGGCGAGGCCATGAACGGCGCCCACGACGCGTCGGTGGACGTGGACGCCACCCTAAAGTGCATCAAGCCGCTGTTCGGCTGGGCCAAGGTCGACAGCGTCGACGAGCTGATGGTCTGGATGAAGGGCGACGACGGCACCCTGGAGATGAAGATCGGCTTCGGCCAGCACAAAGGCAGCAAGGTGAAGAACCTGCCGCTGGATTACTGCAAGTGGCTGCTCAGTGACAAGTGCGAATTCCCGTACTCGACCGAGCTGCGTGAAGCGCTGACCCTGCGCAAGGCAGCGGGCCTGTGAGGCTGCTGGGCGTGACCGGGCTGGCCAGGTCCGGTAAAGATCACGCAGCCAACTACTTGGCCAAGCACATGAACCTACACAAGTACGCCTTCGCGGAGCCGCTGAAGACCATGCTGAAATCGGTCTTCGGCGACCACTTCCACGAAGGCGATCGTTCCGGGATCTGCCCTGAAACCGGAAAGTCGTACCGGGAGATGATGCAGACCCTCGGGACCGAGTGGGGCCGGCAGCTGATGGACGAGAACGTGTGGGTCAACCTGGTGAACCGGCGGTGGGGGGAAGTCGAAGCCGGCTGCCATCTGGTCAACGAGTACAAGGACTACAAAGGTCACCACGCCAAGCTGGCTGAGGGGATGATCCTCAGCGACGTGCGCTTCGATTCTGAGGCTCAGTGGATCCGGGACCACGGCGGGGTAATCCTGGAGGTCGTCAGGCCGGTACATCACACGGTAACGGAAAATATTAAAAAGCAGCTGGGTATGACGGTGGGGATCCCTGGCCACCAGAGTGAGAAGGGAATCAGCCGAGCAGGTATAACCCATACGCTACTCAACGACGGGACGTTGGTCGACTTCGACATCAAGTTGATGGGATTGGTGGACGAGCTGCTGGGGCGTGACTGATGGCAGCCAGCATAGGCGGGGTGTTTGAAAAGGAGATGGTCATCGTCATGCGCATGCTGTTCGAGCAGCGCCTGGTGAGCTTCCACCGTCTCTCCGATACCGCTGCAGCTGGTTCCATGGTCGCCGCCCAGCCCAGCGACTACCTGCTAGGCCTTCCTGCAGCGTGTCAAAACCTGCAGGAGGGGCAGCGGCTGTGCTTCCTCGAGGTGAAAGCCAGCGAGGAGCACAGCTCAATGCCCAAGGCCGCGGTCAGGGCTTCGCAGCGCGGGGCCATCGGCCGGTTCCGATTCCTCCTGGGGATTCCCTATTACATCCTGTTTTGGGATGCCAAGAACGGGGTCATCCAGCTGTGGGACGGCCTGGCTGTGCACGACACGGACCGGATCGACAAGAAGTTCCTGCTGGCCACCTGGCCTGACGTCGGCGTGATCAACAAGCTGCGAAGGCAGCGGGTTGTAGATTTTCTCGTCGACTACTTTCGCATCCCCTCACACGGGGATACACTGAACAAATCCCGCTAGTTAGCGGGATTTCTAATCATTTGGGGTGAATGGACTATGCAAGTTTTGTCAGAAAAGACGCTGTACAAGAATCACGGCAAGGCGATTGGGTGGTGGAAGATCGAGGCAGTGCAGCTGAACGAAACAGCCGCCGGCCTGCGGATCACCTACGCCAAAACCATGGACGGCAAGGTTACCGAGAAGTCCTCCTCGATCCAGGCCAAGAACATCGGCCGGGCCAATGAGACCAAACCGAACGAGCAGGCGATCGCTGAAGCCCAGTCCCGCGTCAACGAACAGATCCGCCTGGGCTACGTCGAGACCCTGGAAGAAGCCGCAGCGCCTAAGACCAACGGCCTGGGCAAGAAACTGCCGATGCTCGCCGAGCCGCTGAAGAAGGTCAAGGAAAGCGACATCGACTGGGACAACGCTTTTGTACAGCGTAAGTTCGACGGTCACCGCTGCCTGCATGAAGAGTTCATTTACAGCCGCGGCGGCGTGGCGCACAACGTCCAGCACATCCTGGACTTGATCAAGAGCGAGCCCAACCTTGACGCCTTGCACCTGGACGGCGAGCTGTACATTCACGGCATGAGCCTGCAGGCCATCGGCAGCCTGATCACCAAGCCGCGCCCTGAATCACTGGATCTGGAATACCACATCTACGACACGGTCAGCGACAAGCCGTTCCAGGAGCGGTACCAGGACCTATTCGACGCCACCGGCGGACTGTCAGTTGGGGACAAAATCCACATTGCTGAAACCCACCGCGTCCGCAGCATGGCCGAAGCCATGGTGTGGCACCGCAAGTGGGTCGCCGAAGGCTACGAGGGCAGCATCCTGCGCTGGGGCCGTGGCGGTTACGAGGACGGCAAGCGGACCAAGCGCTTGGTTAAGCTGAAGGACTTCAGCGACTTTGAAGTGAAGGTAGTGGGCTGGGAGCTGGCCGAGCAGCAGGTGGTCAAGGGCGTCACCTACCAGGTGCCTAAATTCGTCTACGAGGTGAGCACTCCCACCGGCATCAAGACCGCCAAGGTCACGGCGCACGGATCGGTACCGGAGAAGCATGCTGAGTGGGAAGCGCTGGAAGCCGGGCTGAACATGGGCCGCATGCTGACCCTGTCGCACTTCGGCTTCACGCCCGACGGCATCCCCAACATTGCTACAGCCAAGTGCTGGTACGAGGCCCTGTGATGAAAGACATCTTCAAGTGGGAAACCATAGGCATCAGCCTTCCCGTAGGGGTGATTTTGTCCTTCGAAATCAGCGACCACCTGAAGATGCTGGTGGAATATGCCAAGACGCTGTTCTGATCTACCTGGGGCAGCCCGCTGCCCCATCATTGAAATGGATGGACCCATGCCAAACGAAATCAAGAAGAAACTCGCCCTGTTCATTCTGGAGGGGTTGATCGTGCTGTCAGCGATCCCCGTCCTCTCCTACCTCTACCATTTTGCGAAAGGCTGCATGCCATGAAGAAGCTGACCATTTTCACCGACCCTCACCTGGGTACAGCCCGCCAGGCGCACACGACTCGCGAGTCGTCGGCGCTGCTGCAGCTGTCGCTGTACCACCAAGCCATGTCCATCGTCTCCACCGCCGAGAACCCGGTCATCTGCGTCGGTGACCTGTTCGACAAGTCGTTCAACAAGGAGGAGGTCATCGTCCAAGGCTACAACGTCGCCAGCGCCTGCTGGATGACTCTGGCCGGCAACCACGACGAGACCAACCGTGAAGGCAGCGTGACGTCGCTGCGGGCGATCCGTGACATGGGAGCGCCGGTGTGTGCAGCGCCTAACCTGACCGATCCGTACTTCGATTGCTTCGAATCGATCTACATGGTCCCCCACCACGCCAGCCAGGAGGTCTTTGAGGTCGCCATGCGGGACGCTGCAGCGCACGCTGCCCAGCACCGCGATGGCCTGGCCAGCTACCTGTTCCTGCACTGCAACTACAACTTTGACCTGGCCACCACGGACAACACGCTGAACCTGACCCGGCATCTGGCGCAGGAGCTGATCGGATCGTTCGACTACATCTTCATCGGCCATGAGCACAACAGCTCGACTGACCTGGGTGGCCAGGTAGTGGTCCTGGGTAACACCCATCCAACCAGCTTCCACGACGTCGGCGACAAGTTCATCTACCACTTGGAGCTGGACACCGCCGAGCTGACCAAGGAGCTGGTGTGGTCGGAGAAGGACCACTACCGCGAGATCAAGATCGGCGGCGAGATCCCCGACCTGGCCGGCGTACAGTTCGTCGACGTGGTCGGTGTGGACAGCGTGGCCAATGCCGTAGAGATCAGCGAGTTCATCCGTGAGGTGTGGAAGGCGGCGGAGTACGAGGCCCACGATCAGACCTGCTGCGAGATGTTCGCCGTGCGCAACAAGGTCGAGATCCTCGACTCGCTACAGGATGTGGACACCGAGATCGAAGGGGTTGTCGCTGAAGACCTCAAGACCCGGATTGCCCGGGAACTGGCCGGCACCGACCTGGCGCCGCTGTTTGATGAACTGGTATCGAAGGTGACAGCGTGAGGACCATAGAGCTGGCCGTATCGTTTCCGCCCAGTAACAAGGGCAGCGAGACGATTACCTTTGAGGTGGAGGATGACGCCACCGAGGAGCAGATCGCTGAGATGGCCGAGGCGGAATTCTTCAACGTGTGCAACTTTGGATGGGAAGAAAAATGATGACTCTTCAACTGCGCGTAGGATTCCCCAATAACTTGAGCTTCGCCCAGCTTCGCGAAACCAGCGTACCGCGCTGTGAGGAAAGCTACTTTCCCCTCATGAGCAAGGACGGGCCCTGGTGGGGCAACGCCATGGCCGGCGAGTGCGGGGAGGCCTGCAACGAGGTCAAGAAGATCGACCGCGACGGCTGGACCCCTGAACGCCAGCAGAAACTGGCCAAGGAGCTGGCGGACGTCGTGATCTATGCTGACCTGCTGGCAGCGCGCTTCGGCATCGACCTAGGGCAGGCGGTGGCCGAGAAATTCAACGAAGTGTCGCTGCGCGTCGGTAGCGATCGGACTCTTCCGGTAACCAAAGGAACTGAACAATGAATATTCGCAACCTGGCAGTGGGCAAGAAAGCCCTGATCAACACGGATCAGTGGTTTGTGGCTCCGGATGGTCAGCAGTACAAAGCGGTGTTCGGCACCATCAAGAGCGTCCTGGACTCCACCGAAGCCCTTGGTGTTCGCACCAACGCTAAGTCCACCAACTGGTACGTGGAGATCGGCAACCTGACGGTCGCTGGCTGCCAGATCCACTACGCTGTGCGGACTGATAGCTGCAACCTGGGCGTAACCGACAACTACGAAGTCAAGGATGGGGCACTGCTGGAATTCAAGCAGCCCTCTCGGATCTACAACGCAGACGGAGATTACAACGTATGAATGCCTTCCACAAAGTTCGCAGCCTGTTCGACAACCTGATCCAGAAGGCCGGCAAGGTCTCTTCGCTGACCCCTGCGCCGGAGTGGAGCCCGGAGGTCTACGAACTGCAGATCGCAGCCGACGAAGCTGCGGTGTTCATCACGCCGGACAACGCCGGGGAGCAGAAGCTCGAGGACCTCTTCCACTACAACGGCCTGACGCCCAACGAAGCTGAGCGCCTGGCTATCCTGGCCGAGGAGATGGGCGAGGCACTGCAGATCGTTGGCAAGATCCTGCGCCATGGCTATGAGAGCACCAGCCCTGTTAGCACGGACCTGCGTACCAACCGCGAGATGCTGGCGCACGAGCTGACCGACGTTGAGGCAGCCATCACGATGATCGCCCGGGACATCCCGGCGATTTACCGGCAGCCGGAGCACGACATCGAAATCAACAAGGCCATGCTCAAGAAGCTGATGTGGTCTCACCACCAGAAGTCCGACTTCGCCGAGTTCATCGAAGCGATGGACAAGCTGTGAGCATGGGCCAATATCGGACTGGGCCAATATCGGACAGGGCCTCATCGGCCCTTCTCCACTACTTCGCCCAGTGCGGTCACACCCAGGAGAAGATGGACTGGCTGATGGAACAGATCCGCGATCCACAGCCGGTCAACCTGAATCCCGCCCTCTTATCCCTGGCTGTAGCCGACGCCATCAAATCCATGTAATCTCGCTAACTAGCGACATATCCCTATCTAGGAGGCGCCATGCGTCTGTTGTCTATCGTCACCACGAATTTCAAGAAGCTCGGCAGCATGACTGCTGACTTCACCCTGGGCCTGAACGTCATCGCCGGCGACAATGCCCAGGGCAAGTCCACGCTGCTCGAAGCGATCGGCGTGTGCCTGTTCGGCGTCAGCATGTCCTCTTCCAAGAAAGAGAACATCCCTACCTGGGGCCAGACCAAGTTCGAGATTGAGCTGGGCTTCCAGCTGCCCTGCGGTACCTATTCCCTGACCCGCAATGGCTCGACGGCCAAGCTGCTGCGCCTGCCAACCGAGGCCGGCGCCAAGCCTGAGATCGTGGCCAACGGGAACACTGCGGTGACTGACGAAGTCGAAAGCCTGCTGGGCCTCTCGGCCAAGGATTGGAACCTGTTTGTCCAGTCCGAGCAGGGTTCCTCGGCCGGCATCCTGAAATACGGCGCTGCAGCGCTCAACCGCAAGGTTGAAGAGTTCGCCGGTGTCGACCTGATCGACAAGGTCCAGGCTGAGGCCCAGCGCCAGTCGACCACCCACACCGGCAAGGCCGACGCCAAGTCGGTCGACGAGGAAGTGCTCAAGGCAGCTGAGGAAGCCCTTGCAGCCGCCGTTTCAACTGTCAACGAAGCAAGCGCTGCCGTGACGGCCACAACTGATGCGCTGGAACAGCACGGAGAGTTCAGCGCTTCACAGCCTGCCTCTTCCGCAGCGATGCGCCAGGCACTGGCCGATGTCGTCACCCTGTCCAACAAGATCGGAGTGGCAGAGGTCCAGGTCAAGAACATGCAGGAGCGTGTCGACGAGGCCAAAGCGCGCCTTGAAGGTCGCTCCCTGCAGGACGAGGCTGCCCTGCGCGCTGAGATGCAACAGGCGCGTAACACTGGCGGCGAGTTGGCTGTTGCCGAGAAGAACCTGCAGGACGAGCTGGCTCACCGCAAAGCTGTGCAGCAGGACACCGACGAGTCGGGTCTGGTATTGGATACCCGTCAGGTGGAGTTCAACGCTGACTGGGCTGAGTTCGAGGAGTTCGAGGAGGACGAGGTCATCGCCGAGATCGCCCTGCTCGACAAGGCCATCCCTGCCGGTGAAACCGATCTGGCCGCGCGCCAGGAAGAAGTCGGCAAGGCCAAAGGTGCCTACGACAACCTCAGCATGCTCTCGGCCGGCGCCGTGTGCCCGACCTGCAACCGGGCCAAAGAAGATCACGACCCTGCCAAACTGGCCGAGGAGGCGGAGGAAGCCAAGCAATACTGGGAGACCCGCAAGGCTTCGGTTGCTGAGCTGCAGAAGGACATCACCGCCTGCAAAACTCGCCGCACGGAGCTGCAAGGCAGGCTGGCTGCCTACAACGCAGCTGCAGCTGCGGTTGACAAGGCCGCGGAGGGCTTCAAGTCGAACACAGCTGCCCTGGCGGGCCTGCGCAAGGCAGAGGTGATCCAAGCCGAGCTGGACGCCGCTACCGCGGAGCTGACGGCCTCTCGCGAGGCTTATGCTGAGCTCAACGCCAAACTGAAAGGTCTGACGGCAGCAAACGAGGCGTTCAACGCCGACACCGAAGCACTGGCAAAGGCTGATAAGGCGTTGCTGGCCAACGAGGTCACGCTGCAGCTGCTCAACGACGAACTGGAGGCTATGCCTGAGCCGCCTACCGACGCTGAGGTACGCGCTGCTGAAGTGGCTGAGACAGCCTACCAGGACGCCCTGAACCGCTGGAAAGAGAAGCGTGCCGAACTGCAGGCGGCCGTCAACGCTGCAGCACTGGAGTTGAAGCACTGCTCCCAGCTGCGCGACCTGGCCGAGGAGAAGCTGACCGGCCTGCAGGCTGACATCGCTGCAGCGCTGGAACACCAGGTGGCCGCCAAGAAGTACAGCCGCCTGGTCCAGTTCCTGCGTGAGCGTCGCCAGCAGTACCTCAAAGAGGTGTGGGACACCATCCTGGGCGTGGCCAGCAAGCTGGTGCGCACTGCCTCCAAGGATTTGATCACCCGCATCGGCAACGATGACGGCGAGTTCCAGTTCGAGGAAGAGGGCATCATGGCTCCGGCATCGAGTGCCTCGGGCGCGCAGAAGGCTATGATTGGTGTGTCGCTGCGCATTGGCCTGGCCCGCGCGCTGTACGGCAAGGACAGCCTGTTGATCTTCGACGAGCCCACCGAGTCGTGCCGTGAGCACAACGCAGCCTCCCTGGCTGCCATGATCGCCGGTAGCGCCAAGCAGGTGCTGCTGATCACCCACCGTGAAACTGACCAAGCGCTGGCGGAAAACATCGTCAACGTGGGGAGCTGATATGACCCACGACCTGGTGATTACCCGAGCCCACTTCCATTGCGGCTCGTTGGTCGGCCCTACCGAGATCAAATTCACCACCGAAGACGGTGGTGAGCTGGTCTGGAATGGCATCGTACTGCCATGGGACGAGCCTGTGGTGGTTAGCGTCCCTGGCGACGGTGAGCTGTCCATCGAACACTGTCAGATGTCCACTGTATCCATCTCCCGCAAGGAGTATCTCATGCGCACAACCCGAATGACCTTCGAAGAAGTGACCGTCAACCCAAGCAAGTCGGGCACCTGCCCGGTGTGCGGGAAGAAGGCCAACCGCTCCACCAAGTTCATGCAGACGCTGAACCCGTTCAACACGAACGACGACGGCAGCCTGAAGACCCGGGCACAGATCCACGACGAGCTGGCGATCAAGGTCGCCGAGTGGAGAACCAAGCCCACTTTCCATGCAAAATGTGAGGGATAACGATGTCGCGCACAATGACGGAAATACCGAAGGCCGGCGAAACCTTCCGGCACCAGTCCGGCCGGGATTACACCGTGCTTTGCCTGGCCAAGGATGATGACCGGGAGGAGCTGCTGGTGATCCATAAGGGTGAGGACGGCGCCATCTGGTCTCGCCCTATCGGCAACTTCATGGGACTGCGCAATGGAATGCCGCGCTTCGAGAAGACTGCTGAGGCGGACGCCTCTGCCCTCGCGAGGAAATTGAGATGACCCTGGAAGCAGTCCTCGGCGAACGCTGTCAACATTGTGGCCACGTTGAAGAGATGACCCACTGGAACCCACCAGGCAACCTGGCCCCGGTGGGGGCCTGGATGTACATCAAGCTGCCTGCTGGTGAACAGTGCCACGATGAGAGTGGCTGCGGGGTCGGCATCACGCAATCTGATGCCGTCGTCATCGCCTTCCGGACTCGGCACCTGTCCGAGCGTGAGGGAAACATGGAGTACCGGCTGCTCGATGGCAGCACGGTCTTCGGCAAGTTTTGGTGGACCCACGCTTAGCAACAAAAAGGGCGGCCCCGGCCGCCCTTCCCATCACCCACCGGCTACGACCGGCCCCTTCGCAAGACCCTTCAATCCCTTTCGCACCAAATCATAAGCTACTTCACAGCTGGCGCCGGCGGCTCTGGCTCGGTCAGCCTCTTCTGCCAACCCTTTTGCCAGGTGCTGAGATTCTCCAAGCAGCTGGGAATACAGAAAGGCGGCCGAGGTTGCTGCCTGGCCTCGGCGGGCAACTCCGGGATCGCAGGCGGCGGCACTGATACGCTGATCTGCTGCTTTGAGCAGCCCAGTAGTGCTGTCGCCAGCAGCAGCGACGTTGTCAGTAATCTGCTTCTGTTCATCGCGTGCCTTCTTTCCCAGTTCGTTGATCTGCAGCTGCAGCGCCTGCTCCGCCTGCCTGGCCTCTTCCTTGGCAGCGGCTGTGGCGTCATCAAAGGTCTTTCGCAGCCCTAGCAGGTCCAGGTCGGCCTGCGTGCTACGGATCTGCCAGGCGGTGTACCCGCCCGCCCCTAGACCGATAGCCAGCGCAGCGCCAACCGCGATGATCAGGACCTTGAGGTCGAACATCACGCAGCGTCCAACGCTAGCATAGCCCTACTCATACGTTTCTTGCGGTCCTCAATACCGTTGTAGCCGCCGTTGATTCTCTTGGTCTGCGCCATGATGTCGTTGGACAGGCTGTTGAGCTTGTTCTTCTTCCAAAACCAAGCTGCCGACAGGGCAGCGTATTTAGGGATCTCCAGCAGCTCCGGTTGCTCGAGCAGGCGGCGGTCACCAAACAGCGCCAGGCTGCAAGCTTCGTAGTTGCTCTTGCCGGTAACCTGGATCAGGCCGCGTCCTGCGTACAGCTGACCATCCCCGTCCTTCTCAGGCGTGTTGCCCAGTCGTTCTGCCAGACGGCCCGTGTCGTACTTGCTCAGGTAGTCGTCACTGCCCATCTCCTTGACCACGCCGAAGCTCAAACTTTCGTGGCCCGTCTGTGCGAGGAAGGAGGCAATCGAGCGAGGGAGGGTAATGTCAGCGTATTCCAGCGCTGCGTTGATAGCGTCGACCCACTTGTTCGCGCGCGCGAGGGGGATCCCGACTGCTGCAGCCAACGTTTTAGCGTCCATAGGGCATTCTCTTTCGTGCTTGGTGGAGGACTTTTGCGACGTTGCCGCCGTTGGCGACAACCAGGATCGTGACGATGGCTACGAACAACACCAGCCAGATTTCGGAGTTCGGGGCTATGTGGGCAAAGCCGGAGTAGCCCTGCGTGGCCAGGGCCAGTGATGTGCCTGCAAGGCCGAAGGCCAGGACACTGGAGAACATCCGTGTGCGGTGCTCACTGCTGTAAGCGATCACCGAGAAGAATGTGATCATGTGGAGCACAATGCGAATGCTTAGAAGCACTTCCCCGTAAGTAGGATCATTGCTCATCGCCGCCTCGCTTTAACCGTAGGATTGCGTTAATCATCGAGGACATCCATTGTGGAAGGTCCCCGTCGTTTTTAACCATCAGGTTGAGGGCACCGAGAACCGCAGAAGCTACAGCTGCCCCTATGACCGCTGCCAGCATTGAGCTGTTGCTGGAAAACGCAATACCCACAGCGTATCCGAACCCCCAAGACACCACTGTGAGTCCGATTTTGCGAATAAGTTTTAGGAACCAGGAAGATACTACGGGGTCAGGGAGGAGGACGAAGAACACGCACCCAAACGAGGCGCCCATCGCCGAGCCAGGGTGCAGCTGCTCGAGTATGGACCACGCGTAGACTGCAGAGACCGTCAGCCACCCTGTACTCGAAGCTGGATCAGTAGTCATCAGCGGCTATTTCCTTATAACGTGTGGCCGCAGGATAGCGGTTTGCCACCTTGTTCACAAGGATCCAAGGTGGTACCGGTCGGATCAGCTTGGGCGAACGGGCCTTTTACTGGCATCTGGAAAATCTACATGGCCCTCTTTCCAGGCGCGGACTTTAGTTCGGTACGCCAACCATTGTGCGCGAGTGCCTGGCATGAGGTCCGGCACTTCTTCCCCTGCTTCGGCTTCTTCGATAGCCATTAGCTGGTTGCCAATGACCGCGATTTCAGCGTTACGCCAAGCATCTTCAATAATTACTAGCTGGGCGCGAATAGCTGCGGCAGCAGCCTCGTCTTTCATGGCTTTGGTGATCAGTTTGGACCAGTCAATATTGCTCATTGGGCGCCTCTACTTTGACAGCATTAAATACTAAACTTTCACCAGCTGCCTTATTGGTTAAACCAACAGGCTGCTCCCTGGACTCAGTTGAGCCTGAGCAAATAAATCTGCTCGTTGTTGCAGTTCTTCTTCTGTGGGCTCACGGGGTGACGGAAATGCGACCGGACCATCGGGGACGTTTTCCAATGGAACTGGGAATGCCTGTTCCTGGCTATAATTCCACGGATTTGGTAGCAACAATGTGAGTACTAGCTCACCATTGACGCGATCAATATCGCCTGCGAACCAAAGGGAGTTAATAGCACCCCAAGGCAGCGTGTCACCTTCACCAATTGGCGACAGGTCGAAATCTTCACCATTTACAGTAAGGATATCGCCATTTTTGATAACGTCGAGGGTATCGTCACGACGTTGAGGACTTAGTATAATTTTCATTTAGAACCACCTCCCGATAGCTATTTGTAGAACTGTAACAGTTGTAGTTGTAGAAAAGGCCGACACAGGATAGATAACAGGACCACTTGAAACTGTACCTACCGCAACAAGCGCGGCCCATACAACTTGCCCACCAGGACCAGAAAGCGATAGTGTGACAGAGGGTAGCGATACGAAAGTACTAGCGTAGGGCGAGCCAGCTAAAGCACCCCCATAGTAATAGATACTACCTAGAAGCGAAGTCATCGCAATGTTTGGAAACGTAGCAGTGCGATGACAAATCATCGTCCCATCAGCGTATTTGATAAAAGTTCCGTTGGTGTTAGTAGAAGTCTCAATAATAGACCCTGTAGGAACACCCCCCGACTGCGAGACAGTCCCTACAATATTCGCAACAGCGGCGGACCCTAGCCCTAATCCTGTCCTAGCCGCTGATTGCGTAGTACCTCCAGTACCCCCCATAGAAACTGGGACCGGTATACGAAGTTTAGATAAGCTTTTAGCCAATGAAATTGTCATACAAACCACCTACCGATTGCGGTTATTACAATAGTGCAGCTTATGTTGTTTGCTGTCGGTGCAATTATATAAAATGACTGGGAAGCTGATAGTGATGGTAATCCAGGGGTCCCAACATAAGCTGTTGCTGTTGACGAAATTACTTGTAAGTGACAATTAGGAAAAACAGCGAATGGCATAGCAAAAGTTTTCCCAGGCACAACTGCCGAGGCGTGCATTGGGGAGTTAATGACTTGCGTAACAGCGATCGACCCTAAATCTACAGTATTACGACAAATCATCGTACCATCAGCATACTTAGTATATGAACCGTTAGTATTACTACCAGATTCAATGATAGACCCTGTAGGTACCCCACCAGATTGGCTCACAGTTCCCACAATAGGTGCAACAGCCGCCGCCCCTAACCCAAGAGCAGTCCTTGCAGCAGCAGCAGTCGTTGCACCAGTACCGCCGTGAGCAAGGTCAATAACCTCGGTCTTAGCTACAAACTTCGCATCATCTTCGGCTTTGGTGTAATGATCTGCCAAGCTGAAGGTGCCAAATACGACCACTCCAATCTCTTCACCTGCAACGAAAGCTTCAGTGAATACAATCGACGTGCCGTCAGTAGCGGTGTAATCGTATCCATCCCAATAGTCGAAGCCTTGCCCGGTCACAAGCATCACCGCGCCGGGGGTATAAACCAAGTTCTTCCCACCACTATCAAGCCCTGTAAGGGTGGTCTGACCTGCGGTAGTGACGAATTTGTAAGCTACCGCACTGACGTTGTTCGATTGAAGGAGTTCATAAAGGAACTTACCTTGTTTGGCCGACAGCACTTTGGTCGCATCGTCGGTGGTGACGTTATCGATGATGTCAGATTTAGCCACCTTCAGGTCCAGCGCCGACTGTTGAGCGGTGCTCACAGGTTTAGCCGCGTCAGGAGTGTTGTCGATCTGATCGATACCAAGCTGGACCTTAGTGACGACTCCCTGGAAGCCCGCTACTGATGTGACCGACTCAGTGTTGTCGATCTTGTAAAAGCTGGAAAGCGTGTTGGAATAGACCAGGGTATCGCCAACCCCGTATTCATCCCCTGAAACTGTGCCACCAGCCGTTACTTTCCAGAAGGAAGAGGTGGAGGGCACCGCAGGGTAGCTGCCGCTGGATAGGTCGATGTTTCCCCTTTCCACCAATCCGCCTATAACCGTACCTGCCGCTTCTACAGCTTGGTCCCGTGCGACCTCGGCCTCATCGCGCGCAGTGAATGTAACGTCGCGTGCCGTCTGCGCCTCTGTTCTGTACCCAGCAGCTTCCGCAGCGGATCCCGCCGCGTCATTCTCGCTGCCTAGAGCTGCCGCAGCGCTATTCTGCGCAGCTATCCTGTATACAGCCGCATCCTGGGCAGAGCCCGCTGCCGCTGTTTCGGATGCAAGCGCCGCGCCTTCACTCGAGGATGCAGCGCTCGCTGATGCAGCAGCTTCCAAACCACTGGCCGCCGCCGCCCCTTCACTGGCCGCCGCCGCGGCGGCGCTAGCAGCCGCCGCATCGGCACTCTGGTCCGAGGCAGTAGCCGATGACAACGCCTGCGCTGCAGAAGCGGCGGAAGCTTCCGCGCTAGTTTGGGACGCGGTGGCCGATGCCAAGGAAGAAGCAGCGCTTGCGCTTGCGTTGGTTTCTGCCGTACTGGCCTGGCCTTGGGACGCCGCAGCATTAGCTTCAGCCACTTCCGCCGCCAGCCGGCTGGCTTCTGCCTGCGCCGCGCTGAGCGCAGCGGCTGCCACGTCAGCGTCTATATTCGCAATACCTTCGGTGATGGTATGGAGCCTGTCCACCGCGAGCTTGACGTAGCCCTGGACGGGCACCACGTAGTAGGTGGGTGTGTTACTCACCGAGGGCCCCGCATAGGCAGGGCTGATACCCAGGGTCAGCTGATCATGTGCGTTGACAACCTCGTAGATTTTTCCATCAGGCCCTACGAACATGTCTCCAGTTCGAGTGTTGGAAACGAAGTTCGTGCCTACACCTGTGACCCCAGCGGACCCCTGTACCACACTGATCGTGCCTTCCTTGTACCACATGGCCTATTCCTTTGAGTCGCTGAGTGGCGGCAGATTACCATGAACCAAGGTGTATGGCTCACAGCCCTGTTATGTCAACCATCATTCCGTAGTACTGACTGTAGTAGTAGCCCCCCTGGGTAATGGTGCCCTGGAATTGTCCGCTCCTACCTCCCGCGCTTACGTCCTGCATGTATAGGCTGTCATTGACGAAAGCGTAGGCACAGGAATAGATGTCCTCATCCCACCATGTGGTCCCATCCCCGTCAGAGAACGCGCTCATTACATAGACTCCGGCAGGGCCAGCCACGGTGACTGCCATATTTGGCCCTGCCCCTGCGTACATGAGCTTTCCGTAGGGAGTCTCGTTGGCGTAAACGTCCGCCTGGTAGTCCTGGCCCGACCAGGTGAATATCGGTTTCATGTATTGGTTGTTGGAGGAAAACGCCAAGGTGCCATTCGCAGCGTAAATCTCCAGCCCGTACTTGACGCTGGGAGGGGACTTGGTAACAGAAAATATATAGAAGCTACAGACCGGGTTGTCGGGACCTGTGGTAGGCGACACAAACTCGTACGTCGTGGTGGTAGCTCCGATAGTTGTGGCGTAGAGACCCACGTCTATCCCAGGGGAGGGTCTGAAAGCTATCATAGAATCGTTCGGGGCTACTATTTGATAAAACCACCCGTTGCGGGGGAAGACCAAATTTATCACGCCTGTGAGGGTTAATTTAGACTCGAACAGGTAGTTCTTATAACTTTCCGTTATTTGAAGAACCCCCCCGTTGTTGAATACCTGAAGACCCGCTGGCATTAGTAGTACCCGTATTTTATAACGTAGGAAACCCTTGGAGTGGGGGCGAAAACAGAGGTACTGAAGGCCCAGTGAATGGTCCTGCTAGGGATGTCCAACCACACCCCAGGGCCCCTCCTGAAATATATCTGGCTATTGTCCATTAGGACTATAAACGGCGTACCGCTGGATAACGGTATTACAAACGATCCGTTAGATGTGCCCGTGCTGATAGACCCCTCAAGCCTTGTCAGCCGGGTAGTTACGTCAAGCTGCAAAACCCCTGCAGCATTCCAAATTTGTAGTCCCTGAGGCATATCAGGCCCATATCCCTAACCGCACACGCAACGTGCCATTTGAATCGTAGACCAGTACCACCTGGTTGGTGATCTTAACCCGGCCCTGTCCTGCCACCAGCCCGTTTATTTCGAAATCCCCGTTCTTCGCTAGTCTCCACCCTGACGAGTTAGCCACGAAGTTGGTGGATTGCAGCGTGTCAGAGATTTTGGCGAAGTCAATGGTCGCGTTCTTGATTAGAGCGGTGTTAATGAACGTGCTGTTGCCTTCAATGAAGAAGGGAATCGTCACGATGCCGCTTGCGGTGCTGATCAGTGCAAAGCGATCTGCCTGGAACAGAATTTGGCTTTGCGTCACACCTCCGTTGGTGGTGATGTCTATGCCCATGCCGGCTGCATATACCTTCCCATCTACGGTCGTCTGCAGCTTGACGGCGTACAGAGAGGACAGCCCGTCCTCCAAGCTTGCCTGCGCCTGCTGCACAACTTGTATAGAGGCGCTGTTGCCATTCACCGTGCTCTGTAAGGTGGTGATGCTGGATGCCAGGGCGCTATCGGCATCTGACAAGGCGCTCAGGCTGCTCTGTACTATCACCTTGTTGTTGTTGTAGTCCGTGCTGAGGGTCTGCCTGGCCAGGGCCTCTGCCGCATCTGCGTCAGCCCGGGCGGTGGCTTCCTGTTGGATCGCCGCGGCTATATCCTCATTAACGGTGGCTTCAAGGGTGGTGATTCTCTGAGAGAGCGCGGAATCCGCGGTTGCCATAGCCAGCTCAAGTTCAGTCAGTGACGCGCTGATCTCATCGTCAACGGTAGCTTTCAGCTCAGTGATCCGCTGGGCTAGCGCCAGGTCTTCCTCTGCCAGCACCTTTATTTGCTGTTTGAACGAAGCGGTAGCGTCGTAATCATTCAGCGCGCCTTCGAGTTCAGCGTCGTCGTCTCGGTCCCGCCAAGCAGCGCGCAGACTAGTCATCTGAGACGCCGTATAGGTGACTCGGTCGTCCACCTTGACTATATCGGTTCGGTTCTGCTCGACCTGTGCTACCAGGCCGTTAGCGTCCTCGAGGATCTGTCCTACCGATTTCCAGTACAGAGGGTTTGGAGGGGCATTGCTGCCGTCTGGTGCAGCGGGTACCGGGTTGATAGCCTGGTACAGGTCCTTGCCCTGACGTACCACGTTTGGAGGTACATAGGGATCGTTGGGGTTGTAGGCGAGAGCGTCTTCCAGGTTATCGATCTGGTCCTGCAGGTCCGCGACCGCAGCGTTCACCACCGTGGTAGCTGTATTGGTAGCGATCGGCACGATCATGTCGTTGATCTCTTGGTAGAGATCGCCGTTGAGGATGTCCTCTGTGACCGCGTTCAGGATGTCCTCGTAATCTTCCAGGGTGGTGCCCTGAGTCGAATACCAAGCGGACAACCCGTACTGGTTGGTGCCTCGCACGTAGTAGAAGTAAGTGCGGCCGGCGCGCAGCGGTGTGTCCACCAGGTACGGCCCGGTGGGCAGCTTGATGGCATTGGTGGTGATCAAGTCAGCGGGCAGCGGTACATCGCTACGCCAGAACTCCCAAAGTGCGTCAGGGTACGCGGTGACAGGCGTCAGCGTGATAGAGAACGTGCCCAGTGTGACCACGATTGAATCAGGTGGGACCGGCAGCAGCATGTGTGCGATCTGCACAACTCGGCTGGTCCAGGCGCCCGGGATGCCGGATGCTGAGGATCTGACGCGGATGACCCACTCCCCGCCTATCGCATCCTTCAAATCGTAGGAAGTCCCCGCGCCGGTGTAGACCGTCCGGAATCCCCCATCATCTGGCGACTTAACGTCCAGGATGTAGTCCGTGACCCGCACGTCCTTGGGAGGGGTCCAGCTGATGATCAGGCCCTGGTGGCGCGTGGATCCAGCGAAGTAGGTGTAGGCTTCGAAGGACAGATCCAAGGGCCCTGCGATCGGCCCGGTCGGCAGGGTGCTGGTAGGGCGGTCAGGCAGCACCAGGTCCAGTTCGACGATGTCGTACTTACGCGGGTCGTACTCGGTCGCGGTGATGGTGTAGGTACTGCTGCTATCGTCTTCGTTGACCGTGACAACCCGGAACTGGGGCAGTTGCAGCTCTGTGGCGGTGAGCGCCCATATCGCGCCGGCTATTGGCAAGTCACTCAGCGTGCCAGTGAGGATCACCTGATTACCGTTGAACGAGCTGACCGGCATACGAGGGATACTGCCGTCCGGCAATACCACACTTAGGTACCAGTTGCCGCTGAGTGCCAGGGTCTGCGGATCCGGTACCTGGTCCAGAGTCAAGGTCTTGTTGCCTGGCGTGATAACCCGGCCCCCCATCCTCGCCCCTTGATAGTAAGGGTCGGCGATTTCAACGATGTCCCCAGGGCGGACGTCGGCGTGATCCAGCGAAGCCTTGTAGTTGACCGTCTGCGTTTCCATCCGCTCGGAATACAGGATCCACTTACACAGCCGCCGTGCCTGGCCACGCGAGTTGCACGCAACCGCGGTTACCCGGGTCTCTCTCCAGCCGTACAGCTCAATGCTTTCAGGATCCTCGTAGACTTCAGGCACAGCGCGCCCTTCATCATCAGGGTCGTTCCACATGGCCACAGCCACCGAGTGCCGCTCGCGCAGGCTGGTGCCGCTGTATTCGAAGTCCCCGTCGATGACGTTGGCCGGGCTGACGATCTTCACCGGCGTGGACGGCATGTCCGCTACCGCTACCATGGTGTTGGTGCCCCAGTAGGACATCCCACGGAAGCAGCTGGCCAGGGTGTTCAGCGCGACGGTAGCGTCCTCCTGGTCGGAGAAAATGGTGTTGCAGGTGAACCGGGGCTCCATGCCGCCGTATCCGTCCGGTACCAACTGGTCGCAATACTGCCCGATCTGGTAGATAACCCACTTGTCCACGTCGGTGAGGCCGGCGCCGATTACGGGGTGCGTGGCCAGGTCGTAGAAACACCAGGCAGGGTTATCGGTCCACGCCATCTTGAACGTGCCGTCCCACAACCCGGTATACACCCGCGTTTCCGGGTTGTAGTTGCTCGGTACCTTGATGATAGACAGCTTGACATCGTAGCTGCGCGACGGCATTGAAGATCCGAACAGCTTGGAGTCGATCTCGATGCCGACCAGAGCGATGTTCGGGTAGCTGAGCTTCTCTTCGATGACCTCAGTCAACAGCGTCCAACTGATCTTGTCCTGGCGCACCCCCTCTTCACTCTCTTGAGTGGTACGTCTAACTCGGATATCGAAAGGACCGACTCCGTCCAGAGGTACTCGATAGGTGACAGGGAAAGGTGAGGTGGTCTTGCCAGTGATTGTGTCGTTGACCGCCGTGGACCACGCACCGTTATCAGAGCGGGTATCAATCGCTATAGAGGCGCTGTAACCAACAATGTCACCATTCGGTTTCTGCTGAGATAGCGCCTGCAACTGAATTGTCACCAGGGCAGCGTCCGCATCATTGTTGCTAATCGAGCGAACAACCGGCGCGGCGAGCTTGACCTCCGTGTTGATCTCTGTGGTGCTTTCCACCGAAGGGAACCCTTCGATGTGGGTCTGTTCCGGATAGCCCTCTCTGGTGGTCAGCTTGCAGCCGGAAAAATTGGTGCTGCCATCCTGGTTCATTACTGGCGTGCCGTCCAGGTACACGGACTTCAGCCCTTCAACCAGGCCGTAAATCGGCCCGTAAGCGATCATGTCGAGGATGCGGCCCTTGACCACACTCTGCAAGGTGTTCGGCGCCTCGACAGGTGTGTGGGCTTCTCCGCCCCCTCCGCCCCCGCCTGCGCCGCGAATCTCCATATCCAGGCCGATCAGGTCTGGCATTACGTACCCTGCCTTGGACGGCCAGCTATGCATCACTGGGCCGTATACAACTTTCTCCATAGCACTCAAAGGATACGCTCCGCAAACAATCCAGCGCTGACCACGATACTGCCGGACCTGCAGCGGCCGTATCCACGGGGGATCGCTACACCCTGTGTGGAGCCGTTCTTGGGGCCGGAGAAAAGGAACGATGCCTTGCTGTCCGCCGACTCTCCCGTGGTCGTCGACGCCCCGGGAATCTTCATGGTCATCTGGATGATGCCGCCGACGATCAGGCCGGCACCGGCGAAGTACAGCGCGGTCGACATACCACCGGTGAAGGGGGCAGCTACGATAGCTACGATCCCCAGGATAATTGAGAAGATGCCCCCGTTACCGCCCCCTGCGCCACGGATAGCCGGCATCAAGTGGACTTCGGTGACGTCGCCCAAGGCCACGTCAATGCTCTCTTCGTCGTCGTCGTCCTCAAGCTCCATGGGGCCGCGCAGGATGTGCCATTCTCCTTCACGGATCATTTCCCGGAATCCCGGGATCTGCAAAGCCAGGGCGTGCAAAAACTCACGAGGACTGCGAACGTCGAGCTCGAACTTCTCGCCGAACTGTGCTGCGGATCCATGCAGATACAGGGTCTTCATGCGCGTTCCTTGTGCCTTACCCACATGCCGATCAAACTGATGTAGCGGTAGATCGGCTCGATCACCGCCTTGCGCTGGCTGACCGGCTCCCCTGTTCCAGGGTGATGATGGGTCAGCTCATTTTCCAGCAAGATGCCGCAGTGCGTCAGCGCGCCATTTCTAACCCCGATACTCGCCAGCCAAACGTCGCCCGGCCGAGGGTCATCCTTGATCCGCGAGAAGCCGGTCTCTTCCAGGCCTTCCAGAATGAAATTGGGGTTCTCATCCCACCACTTCCACTGGCGCGGCATCATCGGCAGCGTAATCCCGAAGACCTGGCCGTAGTAATCCCGCAGCAGGGAGTAGCAGTCGGTCACCCCGTGGCAGAAGGTTCTATCCAGCAGGTCATCCGTCTGCTCTGGACCTTTGCCTCCCCACCAGGTGATTCCGCTGGAGTTGACCCCGTCACACACCACAATGCCCCAGGGCACGTCGGTGTTGATCTGGTACTGCATGTCCATAACGCCAGGGTACGCGTTACCGTTGGTGTGGCTGTGCACGACAGCGAGAAGGCCCTCTTTCGTGGCGGCCTTGATGTCGGTAGCCGAGATGTCGAAGAAATTTTCAGGGTCTTCAGCGATGTTGCTGACCTGCCTGCAGCCTTTTTTCGTGATAAGCCAGGCTCCCTCTTGAGGGAATACCTCCAGGGCTTCGGCGCGGATCTGCTCGAGGTGTTCCGTGTATAGCTGCAGCATGCTCACTCTCCCTAGTTGCGCTAGCTTATCCGGCCAACCCCAGGGAAGGCAAACATTGGTAGCACTGCGCCAACACCAAAGTGTTTTTTGCAGTCGCTCAATCGCTTACCGCACTTTGCTTTAGTAGGATCTAAAGTCGGCTGGCCGTTCGGTTCATACATAGCTGCGCCTGCGTAGGGGCAGGTCACGCCCTGATAATTCCACTGCCCATTTGCCCAATAACGAAAGCGGTGCATGCAGGTATCACGAATCACTTGGCGCGCGGGTATCTTCTTTCCCTGCTGGTCCATCGGGGTGGACAGCTCGTAGGACAGCATCTTTCGGACCTGCTTGGCCTTGCGCTCCATCACATAGTGATCGATCGGGAAGGTGGCTGAAGGGTTGGGTGATGTGCCGTCGTCGAGGTACTTGCGGTAGGTGCGTATGCGGCGCACTGGGCAGCCGATGAGATCGTCGCCGTTGAGCACCAGGCTGAGGAAAATCAGGTCCTTGGCAGCCATTGTCAAAGTCGGTCTCGGCGCGGTGCCTACCCCATTCCAGGTAAACCCGGTGGCCTCAATAGGCAGCCTGGAGTAGATGTTGCCGCCGAACTGCACTGGCCAGTTCTCCTGGCCGTCGACGATGGGGGTGAACCGCAACACCGCGTCACCGTATGCCCGTGCGTCTATCTCGTAGAGGAAAATCTGAGGATCGCGAGAGAGCCTCTGTGCATCCGTTGCAATGAGTTCCATGTCAAAATCCTTAGCCCGGGTTGAAGTCCTGCCGGAAGCTGATGTCGAGTACCACGTTGTCGAAGGTGTCGTAGGTCAGGCTGATAGCCTCAGGGATCACCTTGATAGGAGTACCGCGTACAGGGTGAGTCCAGATGACCCCGGTCTTCTTGAGCTTGGGTAGCAGGTCGTCGTAGCACGCCTCGCCAACCTCGGGAGAGAGGTTGGACCACTTAGGCGTGAAGGATTCGCTGACCGAGTTCAGCCCAACGGATTCACGGGTCTCATAGCCATCGCCGAATTTGTGCACCTCGACGTTGGCCTGGGGCGTGTTGGAGAAATCCCAGTCGGGGTTTGGCAGTTCAACGCCTGCCGGTGGAAACGGATCAGCCATCTCAATTATCCCTTGTCGATCTCAGCCAGTTATCCAGCATACCTTGCGGGCGGATCATATCCTTCATCGTGCTGACCACCACGGTTTTTACCGTGTCCAGGATTTGTCGAGTCTCGCCTGCATCCCCTCCGCCCGTGCCAGGCGCCATCTGGATTACCGGTGCCAGGACGATCTCGTAGTTGTTGCCGCCTCCCGACTGACTCGCCAGCTTGGATGCGCTGTTGCCCCGGCCGGTGACGTGGGCAGGGCCGGAGACCAGCTCAGGGCCGTACTCGCCGACGATACCGGTGCGGTTGTAAGGGATGAATCCTCCGGTGTCGTACATGGTCATGCCGCCACCGCCGCCTCCCCCACCACCAGACGAGGACCCACCGGCCAATTGGCCGATCGCCAGGCCTGCTACCAACCCTGCGTTGGCGTAGCCGGTGGCACGGATGAACGTGGCCAGTCCAATGCCCATGCCGAACGGCATCTCGCCGGTTGCCCGGGCAGCCGCCAATTCTGTGTACATGATGATCTGTGCAACGGCCAGGGCCTTCTGTGCGACGAAGGCGATCTTCTGTGCAGCGCTAGCGTCCTCAGCCGCGCTGGCGAACATCCCCAGGATGTTACCGGCCGAGGCCATGGCGCCGATCAGGGCCATCTTGCCCATCTCTTCCTGGTACTTGGCGTACTGGGTGGCGACCGCGCCCTGCTGCTCGCCGGCAGTGCGCTGGATGGCGGACTTCTGATCCTGGTAAGTCTTCTCGATGCGCAGCATCTCGTCAGCGTGCGCCTGCTGCTCCAACTGCTTGGCGTTCAACTGCTCGGTCTGCAGCTGGCGCTCGCGCTCGTTGGCGGCCAACTGGATTTCCAGACTCTTCTCTAGCTCCAGCTGGCGCTTCTCATAGGCCTTGTTGCCGTCGGACGCTTCGACCACCGTCGAAACCAGGTCAGTGAACGGCGAGCTGGAGGCATCCCCTGTGGTCAAGCCTGCTGTGGGCAGGCCGGAGGTCGCTTGGTCTAGCTGCTTCTCGCGGATCTGCATGTAGATCCGGTTGAACTCTTCCAGGCTGATCGTGCCGCGCTGCAGGTTGTCGTTGAGCACAGCCAGGTCGTTGGCGGCGATACCAAACGGCGACTGCGAGTAACCGTCTCGCAGCTTCTCCAGGGCCGTGTGCTGCTTGTCCAGCGCGTTGACAGCTTGGTAGTACTTCAGGTTCAGCTCACCAAGGGCTTTGTCCTCCTGCTCCATGGTGATGGTGCCCGCGGCGCGCAGGCGGCGCATAGCCTCTGTGCCCTTGGCCAGATCCAGTTGCGCGTAGCTGGCCTCGTCGAATTTCTTGGCCAGGGCGGTATAGGCTCGCAGGTCTTCCTCTGCTTGTCGCTCGGCTGTCTTGTCCGAGCGGCCGGCGGCCTTGGTGCTCTTGCCCTCCATGCTCTTGATTTGGCCGAGGATTTTCGCCTGTTCGCCGTAGAGCCTGGTCAGGTTTTTGGTGTCGGCTGCTTTACCCTCACCTGGTGCTTCCGCCGCCTGGATCTCCGCGCGGATCGCCTCGAGCTGCTTCTTCTGCGCAGCGAGGTTTTCCGTCTCGGACATGGTGACCAGCGCCGAGGCGCGTTTGGCCTCGGCCAGCTTCTGCTCGTCGTCCTTGAGCTTGGTCAGCAGGACCTCGCGATCCGACTCGAGCTGCGCCATGGTCTTGGCCGAACTCTCTAGCTGTTGCAGCCCTGGGCGCGCGGCCATGTCGTTGGCTGCCACCGCCGCCGCGCCCTTCTCGATCAGCTGGCGCTGGTTCTCCTTCTCGGCGGTGATGGCCTTCTCGTTGTCCAGCAACTGCTGGGCCAGCGGTGTGATTTTCTCGTAATTCTTAGCGTCAGCCTGCGCGCGCAGATCCGCCTGGATCTTGCCTAGCTGGGCTTCGGTTGTTGGTAGGTTGGCGCGGGTCTGCTGTACGTTGTTAGCGCTGCCCTGCGCCGCGGCCATCAACTCGTTACGGCGCTTGGTCAGCGCATCGACCATGGCTTGCGAGCCGGCCGCGCCTGCGCCGAAGTCTCCGCCGCCTTGCGCCAGCGAGATCGACAGGTTGGTCTGTGCGATTGCCAGGTCATTGGTCAGCTTGACCAGCTCCGCGAGGCGGTTGGCGTGTGCCTGGCCTTCGTCGACGTAATCGTTGGTGGTCTTGCCCAGCCCGTCCAGCGACACCTGGGATTCCTTGACCCGTGCCTCGAACGTGCCGAGCATCGCCTGCAGGCCGTCCAACTCATCGCGCACAGGCTTCAGCGATTCTTCAGGCAGCCCGGCCGCCACACCCTGCTGAAGCAGGGTAGTACGGGAATTGATCCGGGCCTGCACATCCCCTACGCCGAGCTTGTTGGACTCCAGCTGTTCCTTGAGCGCCGCGCGCTGGCGCGCCAGTCCGGTCTCCTCAATCGACTTCTTCAGCTGGTCATAGCTGCTCTTGACGTCGTCAATAGAGTTGCGGTGGTTCAGCACCTCTTCGTCGGTGTCCGTGCTGAACACCGAGTAAATCGCCGAGCCGATACCGTAGATCAGACCCACCCAGCCCAGGGCGCGCATCACCGCGCCGGCCGCCGCCGCCATTATGCTGAGACGTGACGCTGCCCAGGCAGCCCCTGTGCCCAGCGTGGTCAGGCCGTTGGCTGCCATCACCGAAGCAGCAGCCTGTACCCGGAACGCCGTGGTGGCATTGCCTGTGGTCAGGCTCATCTGCGTCATGCCGGCTGAGGTCGCGGCCAGGCGCTCGGACACCAGGGTCAGGCGCTCGGAAGCGCCCTTGGCATCCACCGACAGCGCGCCAAACACGCTGCCTGTGGCGATTTTGTACGCGGCCACGCCGCCCAGTACCCGGGCGATCGCTTCGGCGGAGGTTTGCGCCTGCACCATCAGCCGTTCCAGGCTGGTGATGTCGGTGCCCTCGCGATACGGCTCCATCAAGTCCAGAACGTATTTGGTGGCGTTGGCGGTCATCTCGCGCAGGCGCATGTCCAGTTGGCTGAAGGCCTGCAGCTGGACTTCCTCAAGGCTGGACAGCATCTCCTTCCAGTCGAACTTGAGGTTGTCGGAAATGATCTTCTCCATCCGGTCGCCAGCTCCGGCGACGTTCTGGTTCTGCGCGCTGAACTCGTTGAACTGGGCCGTATTGTCGACCAGGCCAGTCACTGCCGAGGAAGCGTACACGCCGACCAGGTCGGTGATAGCAGCCAACCGCTCAGGGCCAGGCAGGTCTTTGAACGCCCTGGACATCTGGTTGATGATGTTGCTCAGCGACCGGGTGTTGCCTTCCGCATCCAAGATATCCAGGCTGTATTTCTTGATGACCTCGGAGCCCTGCTTGGTCGGGTTCAGCAGGTTGGTGAACATCCGGCGCAGTGCGGAACCGGAGCGAGAGCCCTTGATCCCGACGTTGGCCATAGTCTCAATGGCCGCCGTGGTTTCCTGGATCGAGAACCCGGCAGTCTTGGCCGCTGGGCCAGCGTAGCTCAGCGAGTTGGCCAGCTGTTCGATGTCGGCGTTGGAGTTGTTCACCGCCGTGGCCATCAAGTCCACGACACCCTGCAGGTCCTTGGCCTGCATTCCGAAGGTCATCAGCACGTTGGTGGCGATGTCCGCCGAACGGCCCATATCCACGTTGGCCAGGTTGGCCAGCTGCAGTGCTGGCTTCAGCGCGACCAGAGCCTCGTTGGCCGACAGGCCAGCCATACCCAGTTGCTGCAGACCGTCGCCGACCTCAGACGCGGTGAACACCGTCGTCTGGCCCAGGGCCCTAACCTGCATCTCCAGGGCTCGGGACTGCTCTTGAGCGTTGGTCAGCCACGGGGCCGAATCCTCCCCGCCGGACATCACCGCGCGGGTGCGGGACATCGTTGCGTAGAACTCGGCACCGGTGATGACCGAGTCGCGCAGCGCGGCGGAGATCCCGTAGGTGGCCGTGGCCGCCAGGACAGTGGCGCTGGTGTACATGCCGACGCTGGCATGCAGCCCGGTGAGGCCTGCGCGCAGCATAGCGGCCGACTGACTGCCTAGCTCCTGGGCTACGTTGACCTTGGTCTGCGCCGCGCCAAAGCCCAGTAGGGCCGAAGTGGACATGCCCAGCAGCTTGTTGTGGCGTTCCTGCTCGGCGATCTGCGTCTTGAGCTGGGTAACGCGCTGGCCGTGCGAGGTGGATGCCAGCTGAGCCTGAGCCTGCAGCCTGACCAGCGCCGCTTCCTCGCGCTTGATCGCCGCCGTCATCTCGTCGACGACTTTCTTCTCGATGGTGGCTTCGGTTATGGCCTTCTTGCGCGCGGCGATTTGCGCGTTGACCCTGGCGATCTCTTCCTGACGGCCGCCGGTCAAGCTGGCCAGAGTGGCTTGCAGCTTCTTCAGCTGCAGGTCCTCGCGCGCCGTCTCAGTGATCTCGGCCTTACGGGCCGCGATCAGCTGCTGGGTCTTTGTGATCTGCTCCTGCTGGCCACCAGTGAGCCCGGCCAGGGTCTTCTCCAGCTGGCGCAGCTGGTTGTCCAGCCTGAACTCTTCGGTGATTTGGCTGCGGCGCGCGGCGATGTACGCCTGAGTCATCACGTTGGACCTGCCCTGGCCACTGGTCATGCCCGCCAGGGTCAGGGTCAGGTTGTCGCCGGTGATACGCAGCCGCTGCTCCACCGTGGCCATGTTCTGCTTGTGAGCCAGGTTGGCTTTCAGGTTCGCATTAGATTTGCCGACTTCGCTGTCCGTGGCGGCGATCGCCGCGCGCAGGAACGAGTTCTCGGCGGTCATCTTGTTGGTCAGCTGAAGGGTCTTCTGCTGCCAGGCGCTGTAGGTGTTCTTGCTCGCGGTATCGTTGAGCAGCCGGCCGAGTTCAGCCAGCTCGCCGTTGTAGGCTTTGGCTTGGACGGTGGCTTTGAGGTTGTTGGCGGCCAGGCCGGACATCATCAGGTTGACGTTGTCCCGCACGGTCTGCATGGTCTTGCCAAGCTTTTCGGCATCGGCGCCGGAGGCGACAAGGATCTTCTCGAGCTTGTCGTACTCGGCGTTCATCGTGGCCAGCAGCTTCGTGGAAGCTGAAGTGGACTTTCCGGACTTGGCCTCGAGGGTATCGAGGGCCTTACCCATGTTGGCCAGCCGCAACTGGAACTGTGCCAACTGGCTCAGCGATTCGGAGAAGTCCACTTCAAACTGAGCCATTTATCTCTTCCTCTTCCTTTTGGGCTTCCGAGGAGGGTCCTTTTCTTCAGCTGTTCGCTGAGCCTCCGCCTTCATGTACTGATCATACAGTATGGCGTTGTCGGTTTCCTCCATTGTCAAGTAGAAGAGGCTCATTTGCTCGGGGTGCAGCCGTAAAACTCGCTCTGCGAAGTCAGCCATTTCCTGATAGCTCAGCGGCTGATACCCGGTATTGCCGAACTGCCGCCTGCGGTGCAGGCGGAAGAAGGCGTTGGCCAGCCACCGATGGATGGGCAGGGGTTCTCGGAAATCGGCAAGTTTTGGGTGCTTCTTACCGAACTTCTTCTCCAGGGCCTGAAAAGCCTGGATCCCCTTCTGCCCATACGTGATCAGGAAACGGCAGAACTCTTTACCGTTTTGGCCACACTTTCTTCGGCTGCAGCGCGGTAGTACGAGTGGTTCAGCGAGAACATCTCAAGGAATCTCGCCAATTCGGCGTAGCGCGGGTCAAGCATCAGCTTCACGCCCAGCTCGGGGGTGTAGGCCAGCTCGCCTTCGCCTTTCTCGCCGACGTTCTTCCAATCCAACAGGCACTGCTCACAGAAGGCGATGGTGTAGATTTCCTGCAGCTTGCTCATGGCCTCGGGGGTCATGCTACCTGCGTCGTCCTTCTTCTCCAGGACTTCGCGGTTCAGGTTGAACAGCTCGCCAACCCGCGCGTCGTAGCTGGCGCCTTTGCGCGCGAGCAGAAATTGGCCGCCCATGTAGTCAGCCCACACGCCGCCGGAAGAAAGTTTTGGGTCAATCGCGATGGAAGAGAGAATAAGCATTTGAGGGATCATCCTTGGGAAAGTCGGTAACTAGCGGCGTTACTCTATCAAGAGCAACGCCGCGAGTCACGCCCCAAGGTTACGGGGTAGGCACGTAGCTGATGGCGATCACGCAAGGAACGTCGACGTTGTCGCCGATGGTGACCTTGCCTGCTTCGGCGGTGAGGGTCATGGCCGACTTGTAGTCAGCGTTCTCGCCTTCAGCGTTGTTGGTCGGGGCCTGCGCCATCAGATTCGGCATCTGGATGGTGAAGGTGCCTTCAGCGGTGGAGACCGTGGTCTTCAGGCTGACGCGCTTGTTGTTCATGTGGGTGTCGAGGATGGTCTGGTCGAAGTAGTAAATCTCGCCAGAGAAGGTCACCGCGACCTTGCCCACACCGATACCCGCAGCGAACTGGTGGCCGAGACCGGACTGCTCACGAGCGTTGTTCTGGATCTGCAGCGAGGCATCGCTCCAGGTCACTTCGAGCAGGTCGTCGTTTTCGTCGCGGATCTCGATGGCCGACAGGTTGTTCGAGCTGTCAGCGATCTCGTAGTTGGCCGGCGCGGTCTTGGCGTTGCCCACCGAACCGCCCAGGCCGTCGGCACCCGCAACCGCATTGCCATAGTCAGCATTGGCCGACATGGTGTTGCACGCCAGGGTGATCAGCTCACCATCGCCGAACTGCATGGTGACGTCGTTCATGATGGTGCCGAAGTACCACTCATGGTCCAGGCGGTCGGTGGCCAGCGCGCCTTGGCGAACTGTTTTCTCGACGACCATGTACTGCTTCAGCTCGCCATCGGTGATGAACTTGCCCTGCAGAGGGTCGGTGGAATTGACGTCCTTCCAGGTGCCCAGCAGCGCGAGCTGGAGCAGGTCCAAGATCCATGGAGTGGCACCGAATTCCACGGTGACCGCGCCGTTGGCACTGCCCTTGGTGTTCTTCGAACCAGAGGTACGGCGGTCGCCGCGAATTGCAGTGGAAGTCTTCGACTCCTTCTGCATGGCGAAGCCTTCGGTGGTGAACGGGATCAACTTCATCGGTACGCGCGTGGCGCCGACGAAGTCGGATTTGCTATCCAGAGGGCTGATGGCATATGCCAGCGACACCGAGGACGTATCGTTAAAACTCTTGACTTGTGGCATAGCCGTCAACTCCTTTGGACGTAAATTTCAAACTCAATGTTTGTCACACCGCCGTAGGCGGTGAAGCCATGCAACGGGGCCGGTGGCACAGGTTCAAAAGTGCGGAACCTGATGCCGTTTATGGTCTGGTCCTGGAACCAGTTCGCAACTGCTTCGACCTTGCGGCCGTACTTTACCTTGTCCCGCGGGGCTTTGGTAAACAACGAGAGGTCCAGGCTCCCGAATACCTTGCGTGGTGCTACCTGCGACGGGCCTGCGCGGCCAGTGCGCTCGATGACCAACTCGAACAGCCAGAATTCCTCATCCTGCTCTAACAGCACTCCCACATCGTTGTCGCTGAGATCCGCGCCTTCTATAAAATCATAGGCGTAGAGCATGTCAGGGTCGACCTTCGTCCGGACGTACTCTCGAAAGCGGACATCCAGGTCGGACAGTGATTCCAGCATGAAGTCGCTCATCGGTAGCTTTTCCTTACCTGGCCAGCGGCCATGCGATTCTCGAAGATACGTCGTACCTCTTCCACTGCAGCCAGCCCCGCACCCTCTATGTTTGCGTTGTGGCCGTACTCAGTTTCCGGATCTATGGCGTTGAAGAAATAGAACACTGTGGCGGGATTGCGTCCGGCGACCAGCTTCTCTACTACTTCACGCAGCTCCTTGTCCCGCACGAACCGCTGGGTCAGGGCAGCGTTTTTGCCCGCATCCCGGCGGCGCCCCACCGGCGGCACTCCAGGCCTGGTAGATGTTTCACGCAAGTCGCGCAGAGTCCCGTAGCGGCGCGATGCTGGGCGGCTACGCCCCTTGGCCGCTATCTGCCAATGCACCGCGGCGTTGGAGGAGTCGTGCTTCGTTACCTGGACCGCCATCACCAGCCCAGCCATCACTGCCTGGCGTATCGCCCTAGAGAAGAGGGCACCTACGTCGACACTTAGGTTACGGGCTTGGTCGGCGAACTTACCCATTAGACCACCCTCAAGGTGTACTGCCGGTTGCCTGCCTGAGTCTCAACGCTCTTGACCTGTTTTCTGACTCCGTTCAGTTCAAGCCACACGTCCTTGCCGCGGATGTTGACGCCGAACGGTAGGTGATCAGCTTCGAAAAACACGGTGCGGTAGGTCTGAGTGTCGGTAACCCACAGGGCGGCCTCAATTGCCTTCTCCATTACCCCTGTAACATTGAACTGGGACAGGCTCAGCTCGTACTCGTTGGTCACCTTGTTCATCACGCGCTTGCCCGCTACGTGCAAAACGAAGTCGCTGCGATAGTCGTTCTCGTGGTCTATACGCAGCCCAAAGAACCCTGAGTCGACAAAGGAGTCCAGAACCCTGTACTTCACGCCGTGCAGGGTGATGAAGTCCCACTCCTTGGGCTGTATGTTCAATGGCAGGTAGGCATTGTAGCGCTCGATGCGCAGGTCCGTTGTGCCGTTCTCGTCTGTGCTGCTGAGGAATTCGGTATCGATGTAGCACTTGGCAAGGGTCGTATCAACCAGCCAGCCCGGGTTGGTCGGCGGGCCCTGCACAACCTTGCGTGTGATAGTGGCCAGACCAGCGCCCCCACCTGGCACGTCCGTGACCAGCTGCAGGATAGTCAGGCCGAGGTAATCCACCCCGCCGAGGGCGTCCTTTCGGGTCGTGCCCAAGAGGTACACATCCTTGGTACCGGGGTGGCGAACTGTCAAACTTTCTGGAAACACCACCGCGTTGTCGGCGAATAGCATCCGGCGCCGCGTTGGCTTGTTGAAGTTGCTGAGGAAGCGATCGGTCAAATCGATCCGGCCCAGGAAGAAGTTGGGGATCCAGGTCTCGGTGACCGGGTCCCAAGCCTCCATTGGCTCGGTGATGTGCTTGGCCGCAATCTTCTTCAGGTTCATTGCAGGTTGGCCGCCCTTGGCTGTGTGATTGGATCGCGGTCAGGGATGACACGCACAAACATCCGGTAGGGCATGGCTGTCGGCGGGGTGATGCCCAGGTCATCGACCAGGTCCGCCAGGTATGCGTCAGCTTGATCAAAGAACGCCTGGGCCATCCAGGCCCAGCCGTCTTTGTCACTGCGTTGGCCTTCGTTGGAGCCGTCAGAGACCTTCTTGAGGAAGATCACCTGGGCCATCCTGGCCACGACTCCAGCGCAGTAATACTTCGCTACCAGCGACAGCAGACGCTTCTGCTTTGCGGTTCCGGTCGAACCGTCGCCGATACCTTCCCACGCACCGGGCAAAGCCTTATCCAAGGCTGCACCCAAATCGTCGTCCAGACCTTGGGCGTCGATCTTTGCAGCGTCGATACCGTCCGATCCGTCGGCGGTGAGTACAGCCAGGATTTGCTCAGTGGAGGTCAGGTCGAAGTAGGCCATTTCAGTCTTCCTTTTTGACCTTCAGCAGGCGGGAAGCCACCTGATTTTCCAGCCAGCCGTCCTGCAGCAAGTGGGCTTCGCCCTTGCCTTTGATCCAGGTGCCGGTTGAAGGCTGACGCAGGTCGGAGAAGGTCAAGCTTTCGACCAGGGCCAAGGTGCGCTCGGACGGCTTGCGGCCGGAGACCTTGGCTACTTCAGCCAGCTGAGCCAGGCGCTCTGCGTTGGACAGGGCTTCTTTATCAGCCTGCTCTTTTTCGGCGGCCAGGCGAGCTTCTTCCTTCTCACTGGCTTCCTTCTGAGCCTGCTCGTTCGCAGCGGCTTGCTCGTCGGCAAGTTTCTGATCGCGTGCGCGCTGTTCTTCAGCAGTCCTCTCGGCGGCTTGCTGGCGCTCGAGTTCTTCCTTCTGCTTGGCTTCTTCAGCCGCCCGGGCTTCCTGCACGCGCAGTTCTTCCTGCTCGGCGGGGGTCAATTCCTTGTCGGATTTTTTAAGTGCCATGATCGTGAATCTCCTGACTGTTCAATGGAAAGAAAGGCCGCCGGAGCGGCCCTTCTTCTTCACTTCCTTACTGCTCGAGGCTCAGGACGGACCAGGCTTCGTCGTACAGACGGGTAGACATCTCGCCATAGTCCACACGGAAGCCAGTCGCTTTGCGCATCACGAACTCTTCGATGGCGTCGTACGCCGCCGAGATGTTCACGAAACGCTGGATGGCGTAACGTGGATCGAAGCCTACCAGGAGACCCGCACCGAACATGTCCGGTTCAAACGGAGTCAGGCGAGGCTGGGTGATGCCCAGGTTCATGCCTGCCCACGGGGTCTGGATCTTCGAGTTATCGACACCGGTGTTCTTCGGTGCCAAGCCATCGTCAACAGCCAGCGCGGTGTCGATGTCGGTGAAGACTTCGCTGATGTTGGCAGTTTTGCGCATGCTGAACAGCCACTTGATGTAGGCCTTTTTGGTGATCACACCGTTGGCCACGATCGCTGAGTCGAAGTCGCCTGCTTTCAGGATCGGCAGAGCGTCCATGTCCAGGTCGGTGTCGCCCAGGACCATCGACTTCAGCTGCTCACCCACGCGGCGGATCTTGTCACCGCGCGACTGGGCTTCCATCACGATACGCACCAGGTCGATGGTGGTAGCAGCCATCGCTTCGTTCGCGATCATCAGGCCAACCGAGTTGGTCGGGATCTTGAACGACTTTTGGCCGGTGGTGATGGAGATCATGGTTTCCGGCAGAGCCATCTGCACGATACGGCCACTGCGACTACCTTCCGGTGCCGAGGTGTCGATGATCGGCTGCTCAGCCTTCTGGCCGTTCAAGTTGCGACTGGTGGCGATCACGCTCTCCCAAATGGAGAGGATGTCGGAACCGTCATCGCGAAGGGTATTCGCGTTCATGGTTTCCAGGATCAGCTGCGGGTACAGCAGGCGCGCTCCCAGGGAGCCGTCGGAGCCGTCGGGACGACGGAAGCCGTCAGCCTGGGTCATGCCCGCCAGTTGCTGCATGGTCAGCGCTGGGCCGATGCGGTTTTCACCGTCCATCATGCCTGCGTTGGTCATCATCTGGTCGATCGGGTCGCCCACGGTGGGGTCGAAGTCTGCCGCTTTGTGGCGCAGGAACTGGCGCAGGTCCATGCCGGCTTCGGATGCCTGGCGGTAGAGCTCGACGTTAGCTTCGATCTCCTTGGTGACCTGCTTGCCGTTTTCGTTGGCAACGTATTTCAGTGTGCATTGCATGATTTCGATTCCTTGAAATGGTGGTGGCCGGCGGTTAAGCCACGCGCTCCAGGAGGACGTTGGTACCCGCGCTGCCGTTGCCGATCAAGCGGATGACTTTGTACTTCCAAATCGCCGGGGTGCCCTTGCGGACTTGCGGCAGGCCGGAGGTACCCAGCGCCAGTTGGGCGCCCGCGACAACCAGGTCACCGAAGACCAGGGGAGTCGCCACGCCTGCAGCCACCTGGGCCAGGACACGGAAGCCAGTGTCAGGGCGCGCCACACCGCCGACAACGAAGCCGCCTGCGGTCGGGCCGCCGTCGATGTTGTCGATGAAGCCTTCGATCTCGTCGCCATCGACGGCCAGGGCGAAGTTGGACACGGCGCCCATCTTCACGATCTTTTGCTTGTCCTTGTCGGTGTAATTCTGGCCTGCGGCCGAACCGAGTTTGGCGGTGATGACGTTCAGACGTTCAGGAAGAACCGTCAGTACGTTGAAATTGAAGTCAGCCATGACTGATTCTCCTTAGCGCTTTTTGCTGTTGAGTTGGGAAACCTTGTGACGGAAGCCATCGGCTACCGGCAGTGCGGATTCTTGAGTCGGGGTGCTGTCGGACTGCTTACCGACCTTGAACAGCGAGGCCATCTTGGTTTGCAGCTCGTTGAACTGACCAAGGATCTCGACCGGGCTGGTCTTCTCGACCTGCGGGCTGCCGGTGGCTACCTGCAGCTTCTTGACCGCCTGCTGGGCAACCACGACCAGACTCTCGGTCTGTGCCTGGGCTTCCTTCAGGGCAGCCTCGGCCTTGGCCAGCTTGTCGCCCAGGTCTTCAACCTTGGCTTCCAGCTTGCCGTTTTCTTTCAGGGCGGTGGTCAGGGCCTTGGCGTCGAAACCGGTGGCCGACACAGTGGTGTCCTGCTCGTCTTCGGGATTGCCCGCTTCTGCATCGGCTTTCGCTTTGGCTTCGGCAGCATCGTCCAGCACCTTCTGTGCGGCAGCTTCTTTTTCGGAAGCGTCCGTCAGTGCGGCCAAATCCTTTTCGTACTGCGCCAGCTCAGCCTTAGTAAGCACGGTTTTTGGATCCGCGCCCGCTTCGATCTGAGCGAGTTTTTCGGCAGAGATTTTCATCTCGAACTTCCTTCTGTCGCCAGTGTTGTTTGCGGACGCGCCGCTACGAATAAGGTCATCCAGGCTTGTAATCCTGTCGACCAGCCCATTTTTCACCGCCTTCGCTGCGAAAAACGTTTTGCCGTCAGCCCAATCCTTGTAGTCGTCGAGACTCAAGCTGCGCTGCGCGGAAATATGGTTGAGGAAGAATGCATTGGTTTCCTTCAGGTTGTCCTGCAGGTACTTTTTGTCTGCTTCGCTCAAATCTTCATACGGGTTACCGATTGCTTTGAACTCGCCTTCCTTCAGCACGGTGTACTTCACGCCGAAGTTCTCTTCGGTGTTGACCAGCGTGCGAACCACCGCAATAACGCCGATCGAGCCCAGCTCAGCCATCTTGCTGGCGGTTACCGTATCGGCGCTGGACATGATCCAGTAGCTGGCCGAGAACGATGCGCTGTCGGTGTGAGCACGGAAGGTCATGCCTTCGGCTTGCAGCTTGGCGATGTGATCGGTCACCGTGTTCAGGCCGCTGACCGCGCCGCCACCGCTGTTATGGTCCAGGACCACGTCGGTGTGGCCGCCTTCTGCCAGGATAGCCAGAGCGTCGTTGATCGCCTCGTAGCTGGTGATCTCGCCTGGGTACCACTGGTGGTAGCGGCGGTACGACGGGGTCAGCGAGCCGTGAATCTTCAGGACAGGAGTATCACCCACTTTTTCCAGCAGATACAGCCCTTTACGACGGATACTTACACCGAAATCTTGGTCGATTTCGTTGCGGTCATCGTCATACGGGTAGCTCGAGTAGGCGTCCTTGTCGAAGGTGAACTTCAGCTCGTAGCTGGAGAACTTGTTGAAGGCCGACTCCGTGCCCAGCCAGATTTCTACTGCCATGCCAGGCTCCTTATTGGTCTTTACCGCCGGTCTGAGCCGGGGTATCGGGCGTCAATGCCGCGCCAGTGGAAGATGTGCGATCCGTCGCGGTGGCGTCGGAGGCATCCTTGGCGTAGAAGCGGGTACCCGCGAGGAGAGCAGCGAGCCCCTGTGGCCGCATGCCAAGTTCCCAGCACGCGTGCGCCTCGTTGATAACGCCCCAGCTCAGCAGCTCAAGGACACGCTTCTGGCGCGTCCCCAGGTACGCTTCCAGCTCTATCTCTGGACGCAAGTTGATTGGGTTGAACTCGAAGGCCACGTAGCCGTCGATGCCCTGCAGGCGGCACGCCAGGGTCAGCGCCCTGGACATCACCTCTTCCACCGGCGGGCGTGTGCCCTGCACGGCCTGCAGGTAGATCAGGGTCTCGGCGTTGGACAGGCCCTGGCCGCCGGAGGCGCGCAGACCGCTGACCGAAGCCGGGGTCTTGAGCGAGGCACCGAGCATGTTGCCCAGGGTGGTCAGCATCGAGCTGTAGTCGGCCTTGTTGCCACCGGTGTCCTCGACGGTGTAAGTCACGCTGTCGTAGGTCACCACCGCGTCTTCCGGCTCCAGGCCGGCCAGCGCCTCAGTCACCTCGGCAATCACCAGGTCGAACAGCTGGCCCATCTTCACCGGATCGTTGCGGGTCTTGTCGTCAGCTGCTGCCTTGATCTTATCGGCAGCGATGCTGGCGATCAGGCGGCTGTGCCCGGTGCGGTTCAGCGCCCGGTGCATGTCTTCGATAAAGGCGTTGAAGTTCATCACCTGTGACAGGCCCGGGCGTAGCAGACTGACCGAGTAGGCCTCGTCCGGATTGCGGTTGTGCTCTGCCACGAAAACGGTAGGGATGTTCAGCTCAATGTCGCCGTTATCCTGAGTAGGGTAGCGCCCTCCCTGGCCATCAGCTTCCCATTCAACGGTGGAATACCCGATAGGCACGAGCCGCTCGGGGCCGAACTCCTTGTCCAGCACCAACTCAAGGCCACAACCGCCTGTTGTGACGACATCCATTTGCATACTCGACAGCAGCGACTTCATCCCTGGTTTGTCGTTGTAGCCCTTGCTGTAATCGTGCAGCGTCGAGAACACATCCATGATGATGTAGGCGGCCGACATCACTTCGATACTCATGGTACCGGTGGAGTCGTAGCCAGCCAGTCTGAACCCTGCGCCCACGGAAATCGCCGCCATCGAGTTGGCGGCCGAGCTGAACATGCCGTCTTCACGGATGAGCAGTCGGATGATTTCGTTGACGTCGGTACGGGAGCTGATGTTGTTGATCGCGTTCTGGTTGAACGTCTTCAACGTGTTGGTGATCGCGGCGCCCTTGTCCAATGTGGACCCTGGGCGCTTGGCGCGGGCCTTACCGGCAAGATTTCGGGTCGGCAAAATGACCTGGGCGCTTACTGCAGCGTACCTGGATCCTTTGCTGCCCGGGGTCTTGGTGGTGGCCATGCGGCATCGATCTTCCCTAGAGATGGCGCGAGTTTAGTTGCCCAATGGGCTGAATTACAAGGGTTCTTTCGTCGATAGTTAGCGGGACACTTTAAGTTGGGGCAGATATCTCGCTAATTAGCGAGATATCCCTCTGCCTGCCTGCTTCTTGAAGCCGAACATGCCCTTGAGGGTGTGGCCCATTTCGACCTCTTCCTCCGGTTTTCCCTTGGCTTCACTGCCGACCTTCACCGTCCTCGTGCCTGGCATCACGCCGACCACGCTGTGATCCTCGAACTGCTCGCAGGCGATCGCCGCGATGTTGCAGTAGTTCAGCGCGTGGACCCAGTGGTCCTGCTTGTCGGTCTTGATGAATTTCTCAGTGATGCTGCCGTCGATGCCGCGCTCCCTGACCTTCTTGGTCGTCTCCAGGTGCTTGAACAGCTCGATCTTCAGGTCATCCCGGTGCGGATAGTGAACCTCGCCGCCGTTGTGCTGGTTCAGTAGCAGGGTCAGAGTCTTGGTCCGGTCGGCGTTGATCACCTCGCCCTCGACCTTCTCGGCGATCGGCAGGAAGCCCTGCAGGTTGCTCACGTAGACCACCGCCTGGATACCACTGCGCGCCATGACGAGCATGTTCACCAGGGTGATATCAGGGCCGGCGTCGATGCACAGCTTGCGCATGTTGAAGAAGTCGTATCGCTCCAGCACCTTGTCGAAGGCCGGGTCCTGGCGGGTGTTGGGGATCTTCTCCATCCAGATCACATGCCAGCCGACCGAGACCTTCACCTTCACCACCAGGTGGAGGATCTTGCCTACGTCCATCCCGCCTACCGTGCCGCAAGACACAATGCACTGGTTGAAGATCCACAGGTCCACGTCGCACAGCTTGGCCCGGTGCTCGTTGGTCACGATGAAGCTGTTCTCAGCGTCGGAGAACGGCAGCCCTAGCACGAAGTTGAAGAAGTCGGACTTGAGCGGGTAGGCCTCGAACTGGGCGAAGATGTTCGGCGGCGTGTTGTACTTGGGTACATCCCACGGGTTGACCTGGTAGCTGTGGTTCCAGTTGTCCGGCTTCTTCTGCACCCACTGGCGCCGCGCCGGGTTGACCAGGGATGCCCACAGGTCCTTGTGGCAGCTGGGGCAGCGCATCCACGCCGACTGGACGTCGATGCGCTCGTCGTCCAGGTTGTCCCGGCCAAACTCCAGGAGCGGCTTGTCCCAGCCTGGCAGGATCATGTCCTCGAGGAAGCTGGGGTTGACCCACTTCTCGCAGTGCTCGCACTTGCACATGTAATAGCGCTGGTCACCGGCCTGGAAGCCAATGTCGATGCCAAAGCCGTCCACGGTGGGCGTACTGAAGCGGTACCGGTAGCCGCGGTTGCCGTGGGCGTCCACGGTCTTGGCGTGCCGGATCCGGGAGTTCAGCTTGCCGAGCACCACGTCATTGGAGAAGTCGGTTTCGTCGGAGATGATCATCTCGGCCGGTACCGAGATCGCGGCGTTGGCGCCGTAGGTGCCGATGATGTAGAGGAAGTTTCGACCGATCTTCTTCATGCCCGCGGCATCGGAACCTGCCTTGACCAGGGCCGAGTAGAACTCGCTCTGCTCGACGGCGCCGTCGATCCGGTCCTTGGAAAACTTGGTCGCCATCTCCTTGGTCGGCTGGCTGAACATCACCCGGATGTTCTTCATCACCGCCAGGATCGCCAGCGTCTTCTGGACCATCATCTCGGTCAGCCCGACCTGTGAGCACTTGCGCACGTCGATGCGCTGCGAGGTATCGCGCACGATGTCGATCTGGAACTCGTGGTCGTCGAAGCTGAATTTCTCACCTTCGACGTAGCCGTACTTGAGGATGGTCTGGTCCAGCTCCTTCATGCCCTCTTCGCGGCTGAGGGCCATCCGGAACCGTTCGGCTGTCGATCCTTGACTGTTGCTCAAGTGCTACTCCTTGGAGGGATTGTTGCGTTCTTCGGCTTCCATGATCATCCGGCTAACCGTCCGGCCGATCTCTTCGCCGGTGGTGTCCTTGTTCGCCTGGACGACTACGGGTTCAGGAGCGTGGTAATCCGCAGCGCGTACCTGCTCCGACGGCGCCTCGCCAAACCGGTCCGTGGCACGGCGATTCGTAGGCCCGCCGGATGCAAAACAACTGCCTTTCTTTTCTCGTAAGTGCTTGTCTTGCAAGAACATTTCAACCAATTTTCTTTGTTCTTCGTCCAGCGGCTGCTCGATGTTGCTGATCGTAACCGGTGGGTACCGCAGCTGCTGGATGACGTTATGCAGACCCTTGACCTCCTCCTGCAGCGCTTGAAATCTACGATCCAAGTCCTTGAATTCCTTGTGAGATACCCATGGATTCAAATTCATTTCCCTTCCCTCGCCGCCTTGCGTTCTTCTTCCTCGAGGATGCGCAGCACCTCGTCCTGTTTGTCCCTTGGCAGCGTCTCCACCACCTTCAGCAGGCTCGTCTCCAGGCGCTGCACCCTGGCCAGGGTGATCACCTTGGGCATGTCCTTGACCAGCATGCTGATCACTTTCATGGACATATTGAGCGCGTCCTTCACGCTGATGTCCAGGTTGTTTCCGCCAGGCACCGGCAGCCCCTCGGGTGTGACCACCCGGCTGGTGACCGCCTCGATCAGTTTGAGCTGCTGCTTGAACGTCACCAGCACCGATGCGTCCAGGCCGGCCATCTGCGCCACGATCGAGCGGCGAGTCGACGGCGACATGGCCTCGACGATGTCCATCTGGATGCTGTCTGGCAGCATTTCATTGCGCAGGTTCAGCATCAGCAGGCAGATGCCATCGTACAGCGGCCGGTCGGCGTGCTTCAGCGACTCCAAGTCAACCACCGGCGGCGGGCTGTGCAGCGGCTTGTACGACTTGGGGTGGGAATCCTCCGGCGCCTTGACCAGGTCAGGTTGGTCCCAGCCGGTGTCGTCTTCACCCTCGGTCAAGGTCGGGATCTTGGTCGGCAGTTCTTCCAGTGGATTCCAGGAGCCAGGCGGCTGGCTTCGACGCGCGGCCATCAGTAATCCACCTCGTTGGCCAACAGCTTGGAGGGGGTGAAGTGCAGCAGCTCGCGTGCTGGGATCACGGTGGGCTGGCCCTGGATCGGCTTGCTGTTGATGCGGGCCTTGCGGTGGCGCATCTCAAATCTGCCGAACTCCCGCAGGGTCAGGGTGTTGCGATCGGTCGACAGCTGGACGATGCCATGGAGGGTGGCGTGGATGACTTCCTTGCTCTGCTGCTTGGTCAGTCCGGTCTGCTCAGAGACCAGTGCAATCAGGTCTTGAATATTGGCGGTAGGCTTGGACATGGTCTGGAATCCGTTCGTGGAAAAGAGGGTCGGCTGGAGCTTCTTGCTCCGTTACAGCGCGCGATGGCCGTTATCCGTGGGTCGATCGAGGATGAGGAACTCGGGGTCACGGGCCGACTTAACTCGCAGATTAGCGGGGTTTGCAGGCAAAAGAAAGCCCCGTGCGATGACGGGGCTTTCAGTTTTTGGTGCGCTCCATTGGGCCCCATGCTTTTCCGCCATCCTGGCGCCTATTCGACAGTTCCCCAGCGAAGGGTACTTCCTATCGGGCTCCCATTACCAAGTTGTCGGGCCTCTGCAGAAGGTCGAGAAACTCAGTCGCGCGCACTTGGCACCGCGGGTAGGAGTCGAACCTACAACCTCTGGTTTTGGAGACCAGCGCTCTGCCAATTGAGCTACCGAGGTATGTGGTAGAGGGTCACCGATTCGAACGGTGGAATGCTGGGATCAAAACCCAGTGCGTTGGACCACTTCGCCAACCCTCTGCAAATCTTTCGGCCGGTTGAGCATCCTTGCTCGTGTCGCATCCGCCCGAAGCCCGCAAGTTACCGAGATTACTTGCCGTCGTCAAGCTGCAAATCGGACAGCGCCTTGTGCAGCAGGGTCGGGCCGATGGTCAGGTTGTCCTTGGCCAGCTTGATCACGTAGGGATCCACGTTGGCGTATAGGGATACCTCGCTGATCAGCGCTTGAATCTGACCTTCCAGGCTTTCGATCTTGCGCTGGGTCACGGCGATCAGGCGAGGGTTGCGAGTGGAGGCGGTGGCCATGTGCGCGGTGGGGATCGTGTCGCCCCTGCCCAGTCCTCCAGCAAATTCCTCCGGGTACCAGCGCTTGGGCAGAGGTGGCGTGGGGAGTATGGAGCTGTCGCAGATCCCCTTATCTACGCCAGCGAACCCTGCTGCCAGGCCGTTCTTCATCCGCAGGCGGAAGGCATCAAGGGCGGAGTCGTTGATGGTGGCGCCATTGATCGACAACTTATCAGCCTCTACGATGAACTGGCCCTCTGGCGTGGCCCTGGCCTTCTCCATCACAGCCTTTGCAAGATCGCCCTCACTTTGCCCGGTGTCTTCGACGCCGAGAATTTTCAGCGCTTGCTCGCGGCTACTATTTTTACACCCCTGCCCGTGAACCTCAACGCTGAGCCGGCCCTGATTATCCACCTTGATCTCCCAGCCTTTTCCGTTATTACCATTTTCGTCCTTCGGTTTGAAGTTATCGGACTTGATCGATACCCGGGTTGTGTAGGGCTTGAGCGTCATCGGGTCGACGCTGGACTCCTGCAACAGGCTGGTGATGCCGTTATTGTCCTGCTTCATGTTTCTTCTCCGTCTCTCGGCTGCGCAGCCAATACCCGGCGCCGAAGCAGACGGTCATGGCGATGAAATGGGTGTAGTCCAGTGTAGCCAACCATGCCGCCAACTGGTAGGCGAGGGTCAGTAACCATTCCTGGACTTGAGGGTCTTCCATGTTGCGTTTCCTCGCTGGTTGGCGAGGTGCAGCGTAGCCGAAGGCTGGACGACGCGCAATAAAAAGACCTCCAGGAGGACTAGGCCTGGAGGTCTTGGGGCTTGCAGCTGTACTTCTTTGATACTGGCAGCCGAACCTTAGCCCTCAGCCTCGTGGATGTCAATGTAGTAAGCCTGGCCCTGGACGAGGTTGGCAGCGATGTCACTGCGCACGTTGTAGGTCAGCGTCCCGTACGGGGTGTACTTGCCGTAGACGGCGTCTTCCTCGGTCGGGTTGCTCGAGTAGACGGCGCCGAAGGTGCACCGGGTGAGCGGGTCGTCGGACGAGGTGTTGAGCTCCATGACGCTGTGCAGGGTCATCTTGAGGCGGGTGACTCTGCGACCTGGGGTGCCGGTGGCGGGCTTGAGGTACTCCTCGGGCGGGGCCGGGTTGGCGGGTTCTGCCTGTGGGAGCGTGAGGCTGGCGATTCGGGGTTCGCTGATGTGGCAAGGGCCGAGTGGCTGAGGGGTTGGCACTGGTCCGCTGTGTGGGAGCGGGACGGTTGCGGCATCGAGCATCGGAGGTAGACCGGGGCGCTCGGGGAGGTCCTTGGTTGCCGGTGGAATGGTGATAGAGGATGTGCTGGTCATGGTGGTGGATCCTGTCGGGGTGGGTGAGGGTGAACGGTGCGGCAGGATGTCTTGCGGGGCTTGCGTGCCGGTGAGGAGGGAGGATAGGGGTAAATCGAGAAAAAGTAAAAAATCCTGACGGAGACCTAGGCGCTGTGGCACGTCACTGCCGTGCAAGAAAATAGGGCCCGGGGCCACTCAAAAATCTTTCACTTTTTTATGTTTATCTTCTTGACCTTATAGTCTTATACCTCTAGTATTCGAACTGTAGCAACGCAACACGAAACACGCTCTACCGGCACCGCCCTCGGGCTTTGCCACTGGCACGGCTTCTGCCCTGCCGCCCCGCTCTTTAACAATTTGGTCAACCGCTATGCGGATTAGACGACAACACAATGACAGGCCCTCAAAGCCTGGCACGGGCAAGTCTTGCCGATGATAAGGGGAACCGTGAACACAACCGGCCCTTGACCTCATCCTCAACACTTGCTTGGCCTACTGACCATCGGGGATATACACACGGCCCCTGTGGTAAAACAACTGGACGGATATACAGGTATCACCTGCCCTATCCCGAGGATCAGTAGCCTTAACCGGTATCAACTAATCAGGCTGATTCACTATCCCATCGGGACTGTTAGACATTCGCCAAACGCCACGCACTGACCAATTGTTGCCACTCTTTAACATCACTAACCGAACTATGACAACCGACCAGCACGGGTTATGCATGCTCTACCTATACCTAATTCAGCTTCACCCACTGCATACCACCGACTAACAAACAACGGTTGTACACACCGTGATAACAAGGGCGGCTTAGAACCCCGCCCTCATATAGAACTAAGCATTTAGAATTGATAACCCACTACCCTAGTTGTTTAGAACAAGTAGCTGTATCGGCTACTTGACATAACCAACTGAAATAAGGAATTAGATCATGGCTAAGAAATCCCCCCTCGCTGTAACTTCGATGACCGTACAGGGCACCATGGTAAACAGCACTATCATTGCTGCTTACTCCCGCCGTGTGGGCAGCCTGGATGACGTGCTGTCGGTATGGGCCAACGCTGCTACGTTGCAGGTTGCCGTTCATGGTAACCGCAACTGGATCGACAGCCTGTTTGCCTTGCCGGTGATGCGCCTCACTTCTGGCGCCTTGAGCAAGACCGGTAAAGAAGTGTTTGCGTATATCGCCGCCCACTGCCCACGGGTTGTATGGGATAAGGAACACAACAAAGTAGCACTGACCAAATTGCAGAAAGAAAGCATTCTGGCGACTCACTTTGTTGCGGTCGGTGCCACTGCTGAATCGGAAACCGTTCAACTTCACCGGAACAAGTTCTACAAGGCCCACGGCGACTTCGCTCTGACTTTCGCCGGTTTCAAGAATCTTGAAAAGCCCGAAGTTGAAAAGGAAGAAGTAGCGCCGAAAATGACCGCTAAGGCCTTCGCCACTCAAGCCGAAAAGGCGCTGTCTTGCCTCAAGGATGACCGCTTTGTCGGCACTCAGGAAGAACTGTTTTCGGCACTGGCCCACGCCAAAGCCTTGTACTTGGCCCTTGACGCCCAGTTCGAAGCCAAGGCCAAAGCCGAACAGGCCAAGCTTGCAGAATCGGGCATCGCCGCCACCGCCGACGCCAAAGTCGACACGGCCAAGGCTGCCCAATCGGCGGGCGTCGGCACCAATCGCAACGGCAAGACCACAGGCAAGGATACCCGCGCCGGTGGAAAGGTCGAAGCCGCCCAAGCCGCCTAACTCAACCGCCCACGGCGGGCCACAAGGCCCGCCCATGCTGACAAGGATATCTTCCATGCTCGCTGCTTTCCTGCTGTCGCTGTCTTGCGTTGCCGCCCCGGTGGACGCCTCAACCCCCGCCCATAACGAATGCCAGCAATTCGAATTGCAGCGCTGGGACGGGCCCCTCGCCGATGACCTCGAAACCTGCGCCACCATGGCCGAAGCCTTGCGCTTGATGGGCAAGGTCTCAACGTGCGAACTGGTGCCGATGGATGATGCCAAGCCGGCCGCTGGCACTTCGCCAAAACCCCCTGTTCCACGCTACACTTTCTAACCCCGATACCCGAGGAATGCCGCAATGATCTACTCGCTGATTTACCGGCTTGCCGGTGCCGCCCTGGTTGCCATGTGCCTGGCGTTGACGTTGACGGTCGGCGCGGCGGTATTCCTCGGCTATCTGCCACTCTAACCCGTAGACTGGGTCCCACTGGGCCGGGCGTGCAAACGTCTGGCCCTTTTTCTTTCGCGCGTGACGCATGCCTGGCATCCGGCCAGGGCTTATAGGAAAGCTTCAAGGACCAAAAACAACCTTGAAATTTTCCCATAAGTACCTGAAACACAACGATTTTCCCTCAAAAAGCATTAAGGAATTCGATCATGTCCCTCATGTCCAACCTGGCCGTGGCCATCCAGAACAAAGGCGTCGACCTGTCTGCCGACCTCGACCTGCCCCTGCACCTGACGAATATCTACGCTTGCAGCGTCTACCGCTTCGACGGCTCCAAGGCGGTCCATTGCTTCATCGCCGCCGCCCACACCGCTGTGGTGGTCGCCAAGCTGGGCAACTGGTGCGTGGAGCGGCACGGCTTTCGCCCTTATCGCTCCACGGCCAAGACGCCGGTTCGCCGCCTGCGTATGAACGACCTGATCGAAAACCCCGGCGCCTACGACGCCGCGCTGCAACTTGCCAAGGACGGCGCCGAGTCGGACGTGGTCGCCGCCCTGCGCCGGATCCCTCAGTGGATCAGCGACCAGACCGGCGTGCCGATCCCGGACCTCGATGCCTACTCGGCCAGCGCCAAGTGGAACCAGCTGCGCGCCGAGATCGGCCGCCTTGCCCCCAACGCCTGAGGAGAATCCCATGGAACGCAACAAAGCCCCGATCAGCAGTGAAGCCCAGGTCGCCAGTGCCGGGCGCACCGTGTACCAGATCGTCAAGCTGCTGAGGATGCAGCGTGCCCAGTTCGACCAGATGTTCGAGCAGGACGTCTTCGACCGTATCGTCCAGCCGGACCTGAGCAGCCTGGCTGCGTATGCCCGGGGTCTGCGCGATGCCTTCCTGGCGACCATCCTGTTCGAGCATTGCGAGTTCGGCTACCTGCTGAGGGACGGCAGTAAGGTGCAGCTGAGCCAGGTCGCAAAGGTGGACCCGGTGTCACTGATCGAGGCCTCCTGCGGATACAGCTGGAAAGACAGCGACTGGGCCTTCAGCGAATTCCGCCCGGTCCTGGACCTGTGATCGCCCTCCTGCTGTCCATGGGCCTTGAGCGCTCCTCAGCGGCCCTGTGCGCCACGCTGGGGGCGTTTGCCGCCCTGGTGCTGCTCGGTGTAGGCCTGTGCAGCCTCCTGGAGCGCAGGGGAACGCACAGCCCGTGCCAGCCCCGCGGCGCCACCCGTGTCAAACCTGGGCAGCCATGTGAAGGTGTGGCTGTACCGTTCCTGCAAGGAACAAAGAGATGAGGAGAGGGAGGACCAAAAAGCATGCAATAGGCGTGCCAGAAAAGCCTTCCTTACTTACTTACAGTAATAACAAGTGTTAAGGGGTATAGAGGGGTTAAAGGGGAGGGAAAGGAGTAATACAGCTCAGAAAGAAAGGAAGTGAAGTGACATATCGAGAAATACAAGCCAAGCACTTTTTGAAAAACTTAATACTGGGTGTGGCTTGGATTTTTGAATTTGGCACTCCGGTACTTTTTATATGGTAGATACAGCGGATTTGTGCCCAAAACCCGCCCAAACCCCCGTCCCACCTACCCCTTAACCCTCTACCTTTTTCTCGCCCTCCCTCTCCTCCTCCTACAAACCGGCCTCTTCACAGCCGGCCTTCAGCCTCCTTGAATTATACTCTGACAGCGGCCCCCTGCCGTTCGTCGTCAACGGTGCACACACGTACACTGAAAAAATAACTTTATCCACGGCTGAACCTAATTTTAGCTTATACTCCGGCGAGGGAGAAATTTTTGCCTTTCCTCAAAACCGCCCCCTCCCCCTTATGGTATTAGCATAAGTCCCTAACTAAAAGTCGGAATACACATAATTATGATCAGAGAAACCCTATCCGCCAGAGCGGTAGCAGAAAGATACGCTAAGCGCAAGCCTCAGAAGAAGGGGCGGGCCTCCTACCTGGCCTGTTACGTGCCTCCAGCCCCCGACGGAGAGCTGCGCGAAGGTGCCGACCAAGCCTCCCGCCTCATCACAGGTGCCCACCTGGACAAGGACGGGCCCGAGATGCGCGCAGCTGCCAACCTCTTTGCCGGGGCCCTGCTCGATGCCATCAGCTCCAGCAGCCAGCCGACCCGCACCCTGCTAGGCCCTGCCAAGTACGGTGATCAGGTGCTGGAGCATTACTGCTCCACCCTGATCAGGGGTGCGCTGGGCAAGCCCGGTGCCGATGTGGTCAGCCCAGCGCTGGTGCCCTACTTGCTGGGGGGCGTGCCGCTCAAGACGCTGGAGGAGCTGTGCCACCGGGCGACGGAGGTGATGGAGTTTTTCCCCGAGCCGCTGAGCCGATACACCTTAGCCAACACCCTGCAAGTCGTCGGCTTCGGGGCACACATACCTCATATCCACCACGACGAGTGCTTCGATGACTCCTACGTGGAGCCGACTCGCAAGTACAACCATCTCAGCCACCGTCAGGAGTACATCCTGAACCTGCCCCGCACCGGCAGCTATGCCCGGATCCTGATCGACCAGGGGGCTTATCAGTGCACGCTGCGCAGGACGCTGACCAGCCACAAGCTGGAGATTATGCATACGGTGGAGCGGTTGCTGGACCCGGCGGGTGGAGAGATGACCGAACTGGCCGCGCGTAAGCGCAAGCCCCTCGACGTGACGCCACTGATGTTCACTCGGGCGGTGCGCAAGGTGTTCGAGAAGCCCTGGTCAGAGCTGGATCTAATCGGCACACAGGACGGCATATTCCAGGACGCGGAGGTGCTGATTGCCCGGCAGATCATCCACAAGCTGACCCGCAAGGCCAACCAGAAGGAGAAGATGAGCGCCACCTCCCTGGTAGGTATGTCGCTACTTACCGGCATATCAATGGCTGCATTTGTGGAATTTGCCGTCTATGATCTAAGGCGCAGGGGTGAGACCTTCATCACAGCCGAGGCGATCGAGGAGGCCATAGCGATGGTCGAAGTGTCGCCGTATTTCCGCTGTGAGGGCGAGCTGCGCAGTGCGTTGACGGAGATCCGGTACCACCCCTTGGAGAAAGCTCGCTGGGCCAGGCGGCTGCGGTCGCCTTCCCGTCCTCTATGGAGTACCAAAGGTGATTTCTATGTCAATGGCATGGACGTCAACGGAGTGGCGACGTTCAAATTCAAGCCCTACTCGATTTCGACCGATTGATTTCTCGCTTAGTAGCGAAGAATCCGTATCCAGTAGGAATATCAACCAACCCCCGTAAATGGTCGGGGCTCCCAAGGTCGTCTGTATGTCACACGATCAAGTCACGGACCTCGTCCGCAGCCATTGGGGAATGGTGGACTGTCTCTTCGATGAAATCTTCCTCGACAAGCACGAGGACACGCTCCACGAGAAGGAAGTCCTCGAGGAGCTGTTCCGCTATTTCGCCAGCCACGACCCGCGCTTCCACGCGGCGGGGCTCAGGTGGAATCAGCGCGGCTATGTCGAGTACGTGGATGGCTCTGGCGCCATCTACCGGGCCGAGGGCGCCATCGCGGCGTTCCTCGGCCTGCCTGTGAACAGGTTTGGCGATGCCACGGGCAACGCGCTGAACGTGATCTATCGGCAGTTCGCCAGCCTGCTCGACGCCCGCATCTGGCTGCGCTGGCATGTGCAGAAGATGTACGGCTTCGACAGGAAGGAGCGGGATTTGTGGACGGGATACCCTAGGGAATTCCCGGTAGTTACCGAAGAAAATCAATAACTTGCAGAATTAAATAGGACTGAGAATTATGAAGACGACAATGAGCATGGGCAATATCACGGCGCTGTGGCGCAACCGGGCGATGACCACGGTGCACCCCATGCCGGCGATGGACGCGATGGACGCCTTTATTCGATCGGGAGAGGTGCCGCAGTTCCCCGCCATCCCCGAGAACATGGAGGAGGTGGACAAAGCAGGCTTCGCTTTCACCTGGGGGTTATCCGAGCCGCAGGGCTGGTGCTGGCAGCATCCTACCCTTCGCAGCGAGGAGCGCTTCCACACCCTGAACGCCGCAGTCGAGGACGCCTACTGGCACCACCTCGGCCTGGCCGCCAAGATCGCCAACCTCAAGAACAAGGGCTTCGAACTGGTCGAGGGCTTCGAACTGGTCGAGGGCGATGCCCACTTCTGGCGCTACGCCAAGGCGCACCGGACCAGTCCGTTGTTCCCGACCAAGGAGGCGGCCTGGCGCGATGCGATCAGGGTGGACGCCAAGGTGCGGGCACGACTCCTGGAGGAGGACGCCAGCGCTGCCCGGATGAGGCTGCTGCAAAACCAGCTGTGCAGCCGCAAAGGGCAGACCCAGGCAGTGCTGGATAACGCCGTAGGTCTCACTCCTGACACCCCAGCGGTAGAAAACTCCACGGCCTTTCGCAAGCGAATCCTGGAGAGCGTCGGCTACAGCTTTGGCCATGAATCGTTGGGCTGTAAAGGATGGGCGGCCAAGAACGGGACGTCATGCTCATCACCTGAATGGGGTCTGGAAGCCATGGTGGCGGACGCATGGGGGCACTATATGCAGGCATTCTGTACGCCTGAAAGGGCCCACGCCCCGTACGACAGGGAAGGAATCCTCGAGCGCTTGAAGCGCTCCGCCGAGCAGGCAGAGAGCCTGCTGGGCATCGCCGACGCCCCCAACATCGCCACCGGCGAACCCTACCCCGCCGTCGGCACCCTCACCGTCGTCACGCCCCACAACACCACCTGGGGCTTCAGCCAGGTGCAGGACTACCTGTGCACCGTGCTGGCCTATGACGGCGACTATGTCTGGCTGCGCGTGGACCAGTATGACGGCCCGATGTCGGGCAGCCGGGTCAGCACTCGGGTGGACAAGGTGGACTTTCGCGGTAGCGAGGAGCAGCCATGAAACGCATATTCGAGGCAAGGTTCTACAACGAAGCGGGCCGCTACTGCTGCTTCGAGTCGGAAGAACCTGGGGCTTGCATTACTGAGGTCGAAGCGGTCGGCAGCGGTAGCGTCACACTGTTCATCGAGCGCCCCAACCTGCCGGGGCGCCTGCCTGAGACGGTGCAGAACAGCCTGGCCCAATGGCGCTATGAAAAAGGCAAGTGGGAATCAATCAGCATCTTCACCGGCGCCGCCACGGCGATGGGCGAAGAAAAACCTCATCTGGTGTAGCCATGGCCCACTACCAAGTCTACTGGCGCACCGGCAAGGAAGGCCCACGCGCCTCCCACTGGTACACCCTGGGCGGGGTCATAACCTGGGCCAGCCCAGTCCTTAAAAGGTGGGTAGGCAAGCGCCACGGCGACCTGATTGGAAGCCTATGGGCGACAGGCCAGCGCACCCCGATCCTCCTGGACCACCACTGCGTGCCGCCAACCATCGCCTACCACAAACAACTGAGCCAGTGCCTGGCAGCACTGGTTGAGGAGCAGCCATGACCGACATCATCATCTACAAAATCATTTCTCAGCCAGGCGGGGTGGATGGCCTGGACTTCAACAACAAGGGCGGGACCCTGGTCAACGCCCTGCTGAGCAAGCATGAAGCCACCGTCCGCTACGGCAGCGACTGCCGCTACCTGATCGAGGCCGAAGTCCTGAACCTGGACTTCGCCAAACAGCGGGCAATGGCCAAACTCGACCCCATTGATCGCCTGGCATTGTTCGGCTCGCGAGGGAAGGCATGAGAACCCACGCCCAAACCCGCCTCTACATCGAAACCGCCCGCCAGATCCTGGTCCGGGCCGGCGCCACCATCCTCCCGGCGGACAGCTGGTACGAGTGGTCGGTGCCGACCAAGATTGGCACCTTGCTGGTCAGCATCGGGGACGACTGCTGCATCACCTGCCGCTTCGAGAACATCGAGGCAGCGCTGCATGAAGGCCTGGGCGACCGGCTGAACATGCACAGCGGCAAGTGGAACTGGATGGGTGGCCACACCCATGAAGAAGACATGTACGACCTGGCCTGCTTCCAGCGGGCATTGCGGAGGCTGAAATGGCACCACTGAAGTACGACCAGCGCGAGACCAACTGCCGGGTCCTCAAGATCGCCGCCCAGGCCTGGGCTCCCGGTACCAAGCTGCAGACCATCATCGTCGACGGCTGGTCCCGCGGCTTCCACCCCGACCAAACCCTGCTCGAGTGCATCCAGGCCGGCTACAGCGCCTGCATCGCCAAGCCGGCCATCAAACAGCGCTGGGACATGATGGACGCCGAGATCGAAGCGCTGCAACGGGCCGAGATGGCCGCCGATCCATTCTTTAACGAGGCTACCTGGCCATGAAACTTGCAGCCAACCACGCAGATACCTGCCTCTCTAGCTATTGGGGCGGTCACCACCTGCCCCATATTCAGGTCACGGTGCGCAAAGGCATGAGCCTGGGCGAACTAAAGGCTGACCTGAAAAGCGAGCTGGTCAACGGTTGCGTCATGGGCGCCGATGCACCCGAAGACGACAACGAAGAGTGGTTCGCCGCAGCCAAGGAAGCGATCGACCAGCTCGAAGCCACGGCCGGCACCGGCAACGACGTACAGCTGTTCAACGACCTCGAGGAAGATAGCGAGGAAGACGACGGCAGTGACAGCGTGTACGCCTACTTCGTGTTCACGGAGGAGGAGTGAGTCATGACCAATAAATGTGACGGGAACCACAGCGGACCGCGCTGTGGGGATCCTGAGTGCTGGAATGATACGCCGCGCGATTACCATTTACACAGGGATCCCGGCTGGCAGGCGAACTACGCCCTTGCGAACCGTGGCCAGCAGTACCGCTGCATCGTCTGCGGACTAGGGGGCGGTTCATGCGCCGAATACAAGCCACTCACCTACAACTGCCATAACCCCGAGTGCAGCGGCGAGAAGCACACCATGTGGCCGACGCCGCAGTACGCCAAGTACCGTGAGCAGGTACTGCTGGGCCTGAAGGTCCAGCAAGAGCTGGAAACGTGCCAGGCCGAGGTGGAACGGCTGAAAGAACGGCAAGCCGAGCACGACAACTCCAGCAGCGACCGGCAATTCTACACCAAACAGCTCCACACCCGCGCCGCCAAGGTCCTCGGCCTGGACGGTGACAACACGAGCTGGTTTGAAATTGTGGACGGCCTGGAGCGGCTCGCGGCCCTCAGCGTCACCCACATCATGCTCGACGTGGTGCCCGGTGAAGACGGCATGGGCGAGGAGGTCTACGCCAAATCGGTCCTTGAGGTCGAAGAAGCCCTGGGCCGGATGGGCGAGCAGGTTGAGAATCTGGAGAGTGACCTGACCAAAGCCCGTGAACTGCTGAACCTCGCCGACCACTACCTGGAGGAGAACTCCTTCAACAGCATTGGCGAGCCAGTCGAACACACCCAGGAGATGCGCGAGGCCTTCCGCCGGACCATCGAAGCCTACCTCACAGGAGCGTGACCATGAGCCTGAAACTGCCGCTATACGTGTACCGCCGCAAAGGTCAGCCGTCCTTTGTGGTGTGCGACAAGGCCCGCTTTGACGACCTGTCGCGGCATCCCCACCTGTTCGAAACGCAGGTAATCGGTGGGGACATCCCCGATAACAAGGAACTCCTGCGCCTCCTGGCCCTGGCCTGGGGCACCGGTGACGTGTCCGCCGAAGACTGCCGCAAGATCGACGCCCTCATCGCCGGCCAGGATGCCCAACCTTGCCGCCCTGAACTCACCGTATGGTACGGCCCAATGCCCGAATCCAACGGTAAGTCCAACTTCACCGCCATGCTGATGCGCAAAGGCGGGTCCACCCTGGACAGCATGACCCACGGTATCTGCCTGGAACGCAGTGAGTACCCGGACCGCGTTCGTTACGAAGCAGACAGGGCGCGCCACTTGATTGGCGAGCTGGAAAATGAACCTTGCATTCTTGACTACGACCCCGAAAAGCACAGCGGCTACAAGGAGCCGGAGGAAGAGAAGGGCTCCGGCTCCCTGGAGTTCGATGGCCTGCTGGCAGCGTTCCACGCCATCGTTTGGGCCACCGCCGAGAGCGATGACCCGACCATGGCCTATGACGAGGCCGGCAACAAGGAAGCCAAACAGCTGCAAGCCATGTACCGCGCCGCGGTCGAAGGAAGGAAAGCATGACCCTCGAAGCACCTCGCAAGAATAAAGTCGTCTCCATCCAGGTGCAGACCACCAAACTCACCGGGGCCGGTGTGCAGGTGGTGCCCTGGAAGGTGGCAGGCAACGACGCTACCCACTGGTCACTGTACCTGCGCTATGAGGACGGGAATGTAGAGTGGGTCCAGGACCTGCGCGTTAGTCGCTCACCTGCGGAAGTGTACGGCGAAGCCATGCTGGCGGCGGCCAAGCTGTCCATGGAGCACCAGGCGTTCATTGAGAAGGTGGTCTGACCATGACTTCCACCATCAAGGAACGCTACCTGGCCTACTGGGCCGACAACAAAACCCCGGTCCTGGAATTCACCTGCCCCTACCGGGCCTGCGCCACCACGCTCAAGGTGGCCAAGCCGCCGCGAGGCGATACCTGGGACAGCATGGCGACCTGCCCTCATTGCGAGCGGGACTTCTACTACATCGCGACCAACCGCAAGGTGAAGACCAAGAAGCTGACGGCCGAGCCACAGCCGCACAAGCCGGTGGACCTGGAGCAATACCGCAAGGAGTTGATCCATGGTGTTTTCTACATGGTCTACGGGTCCGAAGACGGCGAAGGCCAGTCCTGGCGCGCGGCCTGGTGGGACCGCGAGGAGGACGTGTTCTTCGACAACAATGGAGAGGAGCTGGTGAACGAAGGCCTGCTGATCGTGCCGGGCGACCTGCCCGACGTACCGTGAAGCGCGCAGCCATCCTGCTGTTGTTCCTCTGCGTCACCTACCCAACCATCACCATCACCATCATGACCAAGGTCATGGGCCGCTGCTGGATGTTCCAGTGGCGGCACCAGTTATTCCACCGACGTGGAAAGGAGTGAGCATGAACACGTTCATGAAAACCAACCACCGCCATCTGGCGGTGCCCCACACCATGCTCGGTGTAGAAGGGCTACTGGTGCGAATCCCCGCCAAAGACGGGCTATGGGATATACAGCAGTTCACCGCCAGTCGTGACTTCAAAGGTGAGGGTGGCCGCTTCGATATTACGGTCGAGTATGACCGTGGCCACCCTAGCAACAAGAGCAACGGATTCGGCATGCGCCGCAGCTTCGACGGCATCAGCGGTCCGCTGGACAGGGAGGTGGCCGCCAAATACTGGCCAGAGCTGGAGCACCTGGTGAAGTGGCACCTGAGTAGCGAAGGGGTGCCGATGTATTACATCGAGAACACGCTTTATCTGGCGGCTAACGGCAAGTTTGAACAGGCCAGAAGATGCTGTCACTGGCTGGACGCACCCCAAGAGCTGCTGGAAGGTGCGGGCTGCTACATCGAGGTAGCGCTGCGCGACCGGCTGCCAGCCCTTCAGGAGCAGTTCCGCAAAGACCTGGCCGCAACCGGCCTTCTCCTGAACTCGTAACACACCCAAAAAGGACTGAGCAATGGAAACCAAAGCAACTCTCTGCGGCGTGCCAGGCACGCTCACTGTAATCCCGTGGGGCAAGAATGCCCGTGACGGTAAACCCGGCCTGTTCATGCACCAGAAGTGGATCAGCGAGCGCCGCACCAAGACCATCGACGGCGAGAAGGTGCTGATCCACGCCGAGGTGCGCTTCGACGACAACTGCAAGAACGGCCACAACAGCTTCGCGGTGACGGCCACTGGTTGGTACGACCATTGGAAGAGTCGTGACTGCGACTTCTGCGGGGCCTGTCACGACATGATCGAGAAGGTGTTCCCGGAGCTGAAGCACCTGATCAAGTGGCACTTCATGTCGAGCGACAGCCCGATGCACTACGTGGCCAACACGGTGTATCACGCATCGAACCGGGATCACTACGGCCGGGTGAAGGGCGAACCAAGCAGCTGGAATGAACGCCTGATGTTCGGCGACTTCCCGATCACATTCAGCGTCAAGGAACAGGGGTTCCTGAAGTGGCTGATGGCTGCGCTGGATCATCGCGCCAAGACGCCGAAGAGTAACGCACAGCGCAAGAACTTCGATGTGGTCGAGGTACCCTATGTACCCCGGCCGGGCAGCACCGATTACAAGTTCTCGCCCAAGTACAGCTTCGACGACTGGACCGACGACTGGTACAAGGCACCATTCGACAGCAGGGCCGAAGCCGCAGAATTCAGCGCGGCGCTCCTGAAGTACGAGGGCAGCATCAAGGTGATCAAGATCGTCACCGGCTATGCCGACGGCAAAGAGCGCGACTTCGACGCCGCCCGCTCCTGCGGCATCTGGCCTGACGCCACCGACGAACAGCTCAGCCTGCCCAAGGACGAGCTGACAGCCTTGCTGGAGGAGCGACTGCCCAAGATGGTGGCGGACTTCAAGGCCGCCATCGAATCCACCGGCTGTTTCACCTGGGAGCCCGTCAATGTACCTGACTGAACTGCGTCACAACGTCGTAGCCCCCGGCCAATGGCCGGCCTACGCCGATGCCAAGATGCTGAACCTGTGCTACCCAATTGCCGACGCTACGCTCAACAGCTGGAAGGAGGCGCACGACGCCTTCAATAACCGCGAGCACCGGCGGACCAACCCCACCCACATCAGCGCCGAGCTGCACCGGGAATTCTCCCGGCTGATCGGCAAGGCGATGCTGATGGAAGAGGAGTGGTCGATCCGCTCCTTCGGCAGCAACGTGTTCCCTCGGGAATGCATGGCCTACGCCATGCTGGTTGACTGGATCGCTAAGGAGGACCGGTAATGAACCGAAATATAAAGAGCCTGCTGGTGATAGCAGGGGCAATGGCGATCCGCCCATTCAGGTTGTTTCCGGACACCCTGGACACCAACAACCCAGTGCCTACGCCGCCGAGGCACAGCACTTCGAACAGCGAGTGTGACAGCTTCGAGAGTGCCCGGCGCCACAATGCGGCCGTGGCCAAACGTCATCGTCGCGCCGAGAAACTTCGGCGCCTGGAGGAAAGGAAATGCGCTACTACATCAACGATTTAACGCAGCAAGTTGTAGCGACTTGTCAGGAGCACAGCGACGTTCATATGCTCTACAACAGCCGCGAGGAGGCCACCTCGGCCTCCATGCAGCCTGGATACCTGGCCAACCTGCTGATCCAGTCACAGAAGCCCGGCGCCACGGTGAAGGCCAGCCATAGCCAGATGCTGCGGATCGCCGAGTACCTGGAGCTGCTGACCCATATCCACGGTGAGCTGGACGCCGCCGTGTGGGACGCCGACAGCTGCCAGAACATCGCCAACTACATGGAAGCCCGCGGGCTGCGTGTCCAGGACGTCAACGACGAGCCTGAGGAGGAGTGATGAAGGGCCACAGCCAAATCATAAACAGCGCCCCGGTCACACCGCGGAATGCTGAGGTGGTGGCCAACCACATGGGTGATCCGTGTGTGCTGATTTACCCAGGCAGAAGTCAGCAGTCGTCCGTGTAAAAGATCGGCCGAGACAGCCGCCACTGCTATTCAGCCTGCCTGCTATCAAACAACTGCGTGACGACTTGAACGAGGCGATCGCTCTCCTCGAGGAGGAATGATGGATACCGAAACAGTACGTGTGAAATGGGAAGTCGACGTCGAGGTCGACAAACGCATGTCGCCTCGCGAGATTGCCCAGCATGTCGCCGAGACCTACTTCCAGGAGCGGATCTTCCGCGGGGAGCCTGATACGGCCTGCAAGTTCGAGGTGGGCGGCAGCGACGTAGACCTCAGCGACCCGGAAGACGCCTGCGTCGACCTGGCCCAGGCCGCTACTCGAGCCCTGCGTGACCTCAGCGAGCGGATCCCAGGCGTCGAAGGCATGGCATCGGTCAAGGCCCTTCAGCGCCTGATCGACCGGGCAGGGGAGACGCGCTGATGCCCTCTTATTACGGCGGGTACAGCGCCCGCCCACCCAAGAAACTCTGGCGTTACCCGGGTGTACCGATCCCGGAGCGCCTCAAATCCAAGTACAAGGAGGCGTGATGGCCCTCATCCCTGATCCCATGCCCTACGCCGCCCTGGGCAGTATCATCAACGGCAACCGCTTCGTGGCCGACCCTAACATGACCGAGGGTAAGCTGGTCGAAGAACCCCGCTCCTGGAAGGAGCGCCTTTTAACCCTGCCCTGGCAGCCGATGAAGAAGACCAAGTTCAAATCCATAGAGGTGCCAAGCCGCCAGGTCGTGGTGATTGACGGCACCTACTATGCCCACCCGGCCTTGATCGAAGAGATCCGGCAGTTGACCCTCAAGGAGACGGAATGAGCCAGAGCCGCCTCGGTAGCCTGGCCGAAACCACCATCAACATGTTGGTCGGGTTCTGGTTGTCAGTGGCGGTGCAGATGGTGGTCTTCCCGATGTTCGGGTATGACCTACCGCTGCACAGCAACATGGCAATCGTCGCGATCTTCACCATCGTCAGCATGATCCGCAGCTATTTGTTGCGGCGGATCTTCAACTGGCTCACAGCCAGAAGGCAGGCAGCATGCCAAAGTTCAGCGTCACCCTGATCGGCCGCGCCGACATGTTCACCGAGGTAGAGGTAGAGGCCGAGAACGCCGAGCAGGCTGAAGCCATGGCGCAGACCAAAGCGTCTACCCGGGCGTCTGACTGGCAGTTCGAAGACTCCCCTGTCCACACAGTCGAGGCTATTGAAACCCTCGAGCTGGTTGAGGAAGAAGACCTCCCCTCGAACAAGATGAAGGTACTCGTCAACGGGAAGGAGGAAGTCCGGGAGGTGGACTATGTCCAAACCGACGGTTATCCGTCCAAACCCACGGCGGTGCCCGTATTGCACGAAGGGGAGCTGATAGGGCAGACGCTTCTGGACGGGAAGATTTTTATCGTCGGGGGAGCAGGTAATGGCAGCCTATAAAAAGGGCGATATCGTCCGTTACAGCGGCGGCAGCACGGCGCTGGTAAAGCTCTCAGGACCTCACGCTGGCGGGTGGCACGGCGATCACTGTATGGGCGGCAGCTACTACGTCTCGCAAGACAGGATACAGGGACTGGCCGACGAAGAGGATCTGCGCATGTGGAAGAAGTGCGCTTGGCACCGCGGCGAGGGCATCCCTCCGGATTACCGGCCGAAGATCTTCAAGAAGGATGGGCGGTATCAGGTAAAGGTCAGTGACTACGTACCTAAAAGGTGGCTGGGGTTATTTTTCGAGTATCTGAAAGCCGCGAAAGCGTTTGTAGCCCGTCTCAATCAGCAGTAATCTCGCCAACTATCGACAAAGGTGCAGCATGACCGACGAAGAATATGTGGCGAAGATCGTGCAGATGACCAAGGAACAACTGCTTGACCACATCATGGAGAACCCCACCGACCTCACGGACCCGTATTACCGCTAGTTCGGAAGGGCGATCCAGAAACGCTACGAACAACTCAACCCACAGAAAGGAAACACTGTATGAAGCACATCATGTCACATCGCTGGAAAGCGCTGCTCCTGAGCGCCGTGTTGTCCATCGCATCCTGTCTGGCGTATGCGGCGCCGCCCACCAACCTGAAGTTCTGCACCGGAGGTGTCGGGGGCTTCTACGAAGGCCTGGGCACGTCGATCGGCGGCAAGATCACCAACGACATCGGCAACACGCTGAAGGTGGTCAACACCGGTGGCAGCGTCG
>Ga0307414_10000085_pt1 | contig 86542 bp, 76 predicted proteins | sample DK1Ometagenome_FD_203804 | JGI IMG/M metagenome (GOLD analysis project Ga0307414, IMG submission 203804) | Maize rhizosphere microbial communities from greenhouse at UC Davis, California, United States - DK15-O-3 | ecosystem: Host-associated > Plants > Roots > Rhizosphere > Soil | place: USA...
TAGGTCATCGTCACCGACGCCGACTCCGGCGAGCAGGTGGAGCACTTGGTCCCGATGGGCCGCCACATCATCGTGACGGATGGAGACCGCGTGAAGCGTGGCGACCAGATCACTGAAGGTCCTGTTTCCCCGGAAGACCTCCTCGAGGCTTGCGGTGCCCAGGAACTCCAGGAGCACTTGGTCAACGAGGTGCAGTCCGTTTACCGCGTCCAAGGCGTGGAAATCAACGACAAGCACATCGAGATCATCATCCGCCAGATGCTGCGCAAGGTGAAGATCACCGATCCGGGCGACGCCGATCAGCTCCTTTGGGGCGACCAGATCGACCGCTCGTCCTTCAACCGGATCAACGAGGGAATCATTGCCAGCGGTGGCAAGCCGGCGGAAGCCGAGCCTGTCCTCCTCGGCATCACCAAGGCCTCGCTGGAAACCGACTCCTTCATCTCCGCGGCGTCCTTCCAGGACACCACCCGCGTGCTGACGGAAGCGGCAACCCTCGGCAAGGTGGACTACCTCACCGGCTTCAAGGAAAACGTCATCATGGGTCACCTGATCCCGGCGGGTTCCGGCTTCGATTGCCACCGCGACTCGGAAATCGAGTTCACCGTGGAAGAGCCCGAGCCGCTCTTCATCCCGGAAGCTCCGGAAGTGGAAGAGGCCGTGGCGGTGGTCGAGAGCGCCTGATCCTTATCGAACAAATTCCAAGCCCGGTCGTGCGAGAGCGCGGCCGGGCTTTTTGTTTGCAGGATCCGCCTGAAAAGCCTGTCGGGCGAAGAGCCAGCCGCCCTGTATCATCGCCCCGCCGCTTCCTCGTCAGCCGGGCTCGGACGTGACGTCTGGAGCGCGGTGAAACCGCAGGTATTTGCGACCCAGCCACAGCGCAAGAGCAAGCCATGCGACAGACAAGGGAATCATGCTGAATGAGAGTCCGGACATGCCAAGACCTAGCGCGCCCATGGCAGGATAAGTCCAAGCTCCGATCTGGTCGCCGGCGCGATAGACGAAGGTATCGTTGAAGTTCTTCGCCTTGTACTTGTCGCTGCGACGAAGGACCGTGTAGAGCGCCTCTCGTGCGGGACGTTGGATCGCAAAGTTTGCAGCGCGGCGCAGGATATCGAAAAGAAGCACCACGGTGAGCCCCGGCGATGCGCCAAGGAGGGCAAATCCCACCGCACTGAGCGCCGGAAGGAATGCCAAGGCCATCCCGACTCCAAACCACCGGACGATCCGACCGGTCAGGAACAACTGCGTGATCAAAGTCAGCACGTTCACCGCGAGATCCCGGTTGGCAAAGAGCTGAGTCCGACCCACGCGATCGTTTCCGAAGACCCGCGAGACGATATCCGCCTGCTGGAAATAGATGAACGTCGAAGAGATGGTGAAGAACAGCATGAGCCCGGAGATCCCCAGGAGGTACGGCGATGCGAACACACTCTTGATGCCGTCGAAGAGACCACCCCCGATAAGATCCTCGCTGCTGCTCTTGGAATGAGGGGGCTGCGGTCCCTCCGCTTCATCCGCCGCCAACGCGAGCGTGGCTTCATGCCGCTCGAGTGATCGGGAGGCATAGCAGGCGAGTTCCAGCAGCAGCGCGGAGACCAACAGCAGATTGACGGGTCCCAGAGGTCCGGCGAGCGCCGAGGTGATGGATGACCCCGTGATCGCTCCGATGCTGCCGCCGACGGCTACCATGCCGAACAGCCGCTTGCTTTGCCCGGGTCGGAAAACGTCGGTCATGAATGACCAGAAGACCGAAACCACGAACAGATTGAAGATGCTGGCCCAGATAAAGAACACGCGGCCGATCCACACGCTCTTCGCCGGATCGACGAACTTGTAGAGCAGGAAGAAGATCGCCAGGTGCAGGATGAAAAACCGGTACGTCAGTGGCACGAAACGCCGGCGGGGAAGCCGCCCCACGAGTGAGGCGAAGACCGGGTGGACCAGCAGCATGCCGACAAGGGTGCCGGTGAAAAGCCATGGCAAGTTTTCCACCCCGCCCGCCACTCCCGCCTCGTCGCGAATCGGTCGCAGCACGTAGTAAGCGGAAAGTACGAAAAACAAGTAAGCCGCCGACCAGATCAGGGCGGCGAGTTCGCTTTCCTTTACGTCCACCGCGCGCCGGAGGAGGCGGGAGAAGGATCCATTCATAGCGCCGCTGGTTCAGAGGGCGGCGAATGCCTCTTCGATGCGTTTGCGCAGTCCGGCATCCGGCAGGACGCCGCGTGCGGCAGCGGCATTGTCCTCCAGATGTTTCAGTTTTGTCGTTCCGGGGATCGCCGCCGTAACGGCAGGATGAGAGACGACATACTTCAGGAAAATCTGCGCCCAACTGGTCGCGTTGATCTCCTTGGCAAAGTCAGGCAACGGCTTGTCGGTCGTCTTGGTCATGAGATTGGCTCCCCGTCGCCCGCCGAGCGGCATATTGATCAGGGCGGCAACCTTCTTTTCGGAGACCAGCGGGAGGATCCGTTCCTCCGCATTCCGATTCCCCACCGAGTAGTCGAACTGCACGAAATCCAGCTCCTCCGTCTCCAGGATTTTGATGAGATCGGGATACTGCTTATCGTCCGAGGTGGTGACGCCGTAGTAGCTGATGCGGCCTTCTTTCTTCCATTCCCGGAGCAAGGGCAGCAGGACCTCCCATCCCCGGAGGCCGTGCACTTGGATCAGCTCGATATGTTTCGTTTGAAGACGCTTGAACGAGTCTTCGAGCATCGCGATCCCCTTCTTCACATCGCCGTCGTCGGTGGTGACTTTCGTGGCGTAGAAGAGTTGGTCGCGGATGCCGAGTTCCGTCACCAGTTTGCCGAGGACTTCCTCGGATTTGCCGTAACCCGGGGCCGTGTCGACCACGCTGAGTCCGAGTTTCGGGAACTGTCGGAGAACTTCGCGGCGCGGGGCCAACTCCTCTTCGGTGGTCACGCCATAGTTGTTCGTGCCGAGACCGATCACGGGGATCTTCTTCCCCGAACTGGGAATCGGTCGGGTGATCAGTGGCAGGGCGTCGGTCTCCTGAGCGCGGAGCGTCAGGCGATCCAAGGTCAGGCCGGTTCCTGCCGCGAGGGCGAGCTTCATGGCACGGCGTCGGGTCAAATGGGTTCTGGCGGTATTCATGGCAATATAAGTATCGGTGGAGCTCCGGGTGTTTTTTCAGAGTCCGGAAGATACCCTTGCGTCAAGGCAGGTCAGCCGATCTTCGTGCCGGAAGTCCCGCAAGACGGAAGATTCGCTCGTCGAAAGCGCCTGATCGCTTGATCCAGGCAAGAACTCAAAGCCCGGTCGTGCGAGAGCGCGGCCGGGCATTTTACGATCAGGATAGGCTGGGGAAGATACCTGGATCAGGCTCTGGAGCGTCGCCGGAGGAAGAAGATACCGGCAGCAGCGGAACCTAGCAGCAGCGCCGACGGCTCCGGCACCACCACCAGATTCCCGCGGATTTCGCCACCACCATTGGTGCCGGTGTGGACGTTGATGTAATAGCGTCCTGCGAGGAGTTCTCCTTCCTGGACCTCGGTGAGCACGATGATGCGGTTGGTGATGCCACCGAGGGTGGAGCTCGGGTTCCAGGCAGCGGTGTCGTCGAGGTTGAACAAGACCGGGGCATCCTGGGTGAAGGATGCGGTACCTCCGGAGGTCGTGGGGCCATGGATGTGGCCCAGCGTGGCATTCCCGGTTAGATTGGTGAACCCGTTGCCAGCGCCCCAAGCGACGTTGACCCTGAGGGTATTGGCGACGTCATCGTAGAAGATCCCCGTGCCGACCTCGCCGCCACTGCCGGGCGTACCCAGGACGGTGGTATTCTGGTTTCCCGCGATCAGGCCGGCGCCTGCCTTTCCGACCAGATCGAAGAAGATGGTCGCGGAGGATGCGGGAAGAACGCTGGAGGCGGCGACAATGAGAAAGGGGAGCAACTTTTTCATGACGCTCGCAAATACTACAGGAAGCCCCAGAATGTCGAGGAAATGAAGATAAGGGCTTTTGGCTGCTAGATCATGGCCCGCATCTCCGGGGCGTGTTTTGCGACCCTTGAAGATCATCGGGCGCGGAAGGAGCGGAATTTTCCGACAAGTGCGCCGAAGATCGATTCGGGATTGTCGGCGAGCGCGATCGGGGCTCATGATAGGGACGGACAACCCGAGAAAACCATGCGCTGGAAAAATCTGCGTCGGAGCGACAATGTGGAGGATCAACGCGGCCGGGGAGGCGGGGGCGGATTGGCGCTCGGGGGCCTGGGCACGATCGTGGTGATCGTGCTGGCGCTGATCTTCGGCTTCGACCCGATGCCGCTGCTCCAGCAGCAGGGCGGGGGTGGGCCGGCCCAGCAGGGTCCGGTGTCCGCCGAGGACCAGGAGCGGGCGGATTTCGTCAAAGCGGTGCTGGGAAGCACCGAGGACGTGTGGACGGAGGAGTTCGCGCGGACGGGGAAGCAGTACGAAGCGCCGCGGCTCGTGCTCTTTAGCGGTCAGGTGCGGAGCGGTTGCGGCTTCGCGGGTGCCCAAATGGGTCCCTTCTATTGCCCGGCGGACCGCACGGTTTACATCGACCTTTCGTTCTTTCAGGAGCTCCACGAACGCTTCGGCGCGCCGGGGGACTTCGCACAGGCCTACGTGATCGCCCACGAAGTGGGACACCACGTGCAGAATCTGTTAGGAATTTCGGAGCAGGTGCAACGGGCACGCCAGCAATCGGGCGAGGCGGAGGGGAATGAGCTTTCGGTGCGCCTGGAGCTCCAGGCCGATTTCCTCGCGGGCATGTGGGCGCGGAAGGGGCAGCAGCGTTTCGATTTCCTGGAGGAGGGCGATCTGGAGGAGGCGCTCAATGCCGCGAACAAAATCGGGGATGATACCTTGCAGAAGCAGACCCAGGGCCACGTGGTGCCGGACTCCTTCACCCACGGCAGCTCGGCCCAACGCATGCGCTGGTTCAAGAAAGGCCTGCAGAGTGATCAATTCGACCCTAACAACACGTTCCAAGCGCGGGATCTTTAGGCAATGAACGACTTGGGTATTTTCCTTAAGGCCCCGAAGTTTCCGGAACTGGTGGATGCCTTGTCGCGCTACCTTTGTCAGCCGGGTGAGGAAAAGCGGGAGGGGCCGTTTGATGATGGAAAGGAGTGGGTCCGCCATGTCTGGTATTTCCTCGGGCTGATGGTCGTGGCTATTGACGATCCGGATCTGGTCGATGACCAAGGTATTCCGTTTTCAGATTTCACTTCCGAGGTGTCGGTCAGCATTAATGACCGGAGGTTCCTTGAGGAGACGATGAAATTGAGGGAGATGGTAGCCCGTGTTCTCGCCCTGCACCTGAGGGACGAATTGGATCCCGAGGCGATTCTGGTCGATGGCGTTCAGACGAAGATTCCTTTCTGAACAGACCGAGGACCGAAATCCGCTGGAAGTTACGAATGTCGCCTCGTCGAGAGAGGGCAGGGATCCGGCTTGCGTATCCATCCGGTTTCCTGAATTCACTGTAAAGATCATCACCGGAGAACCCATGCAACGTCGTCCATTCCTCACCACCCTCGGAGCCACCGCCGCCGCACTGACCACCGGAACCCGCGCCCAGGAAGGGGCCGGGGAGAAGAAGCTGGGCTGGGCCTTGGTCGGCCTCGGCTCGCTGAGTGCGAACCAGATCGCTCCCGCCCTTGCGAAGACCAAGCACTGCAAGCTTGCGGCGATCGTCACCGGAACGCCCGCCAAGGCTGCGCAGTGGAAGGAGAAATACTCCATTCCGGACACCCACATTTATAATTACGAGACCTTCGACAAGATCGCGGAAAACCCGGATGTCGATGTGATCTACATCGTGCTGCCGAACTCGATGCACGAGGAGTTCGTGATCCGCGGGGCGAAGGCCGGGAAGCATGTCTTCTGCGAGAAGCCGATGGCAAACACCGCGGAGGAATGCCGACGGATGATCGCGGCGATGAAAGACGCGGGCAAGCTGCTCGGCGTCGGCTACCGTTGCCAATTCGAGCCGCATCATCGCGAGTGCATGCGCTTGGCGCGGGAAAAGACGTTTGGTGATCTCAAGTTCATCGAGGCAGGCTTTGGCTTCCAGATCGGGGACCCGACCCAGTGGCGGCTCCGCAAGAAGCTGGCGGGCGGCGGTGCCTTGATGGACGTTGGCATCTATGCGCTGCAGGCATGCCGCTACCTTTCGGGCGAAGAGCCGGTCGAGGTGACGGCGCTGGAGACGAAGACGGACCAGCAGAAGTTCGCCGAGGTGGATGAGACCATTTCGTGGTCCATGAAATTCCCGTCCGGTGTGATGGCGTCGGTCATGACGACCTATGCTTTCAATGGAGCCAATTTCTACACGGCGACGTGCAAGAACGGCCGCTTCGGGATGGACCCGGCGTACAGCTACGATGGCCTGAAAGGCTGGACCTCGAAGCCGGATGTGAAGATCCAGTTCCCCGCGGTGGATCACTTCGCCACGGAGATGGATGCCTTCGCCGAAGCGGTGATCGCGAACAAACCTTTCACTCCATCGGGTGAGGAGGGCTTGAAAGATCTGCTGGTGATCGAGGCGATTTACCAGTCGATCAAGGAAGGCAAGACGGTGAAGGTGGAAGCGGTTTGAATCGGCGAACTCGCGGGTGTTTGCGTTGTTCGAGCCAAGGTTTCTTTCGCGCCGCTTTCGCGGTTAAATGCCTTTTTGTCCCCTATGATCAGCCGCTCCGATTTCATCAAGATCATCACCGCCGCCGCGTTTCTCCCGAAGCTGCCGGCAGCAGAGGAAGGCATCTTACGCGAGGATCTTGCCAAGCGTTTCCGCGAAGGCATGGCGAAGCTCGATGAAATCTTCTGGGTTTCGGAGATCGCCAACTGGCTTGACCGGCCGGGAAAGGACCTGCGCGGTCATTTTGAGGGGAAGATCAATCCACCGTGGTGGTCCTGCGCCAATGGCGTCGAGGCGATGGTGGATTACATGAACCTCACCGGCACGGACCACTATGATGAGCGGCTGGAGGAGATTCATGCGGGCAATGTCCTGCGGGGAAGCCGATTGCCGGAACTCGCGAAGTCGCTGCGTACGGCGGGGACCTGGAGCGAGCAGGATGAAGCGAAGCTGCAGCGCCGGATGAAGTCGCTTGATCCGGAGAAGGTCCATGGCAGCGAGTTCCGGAATGAATACCTGGATGACTCCGCGTGGTGGGGGATCGCGTGGTTGAAATTCCACGAGCGGACGAAGGATCCGCGGTATTTGCGCACGGCACGCGCGATCCACGGGCACATGGCGGACAACTGGCGGATGGAGGGCGGCGTGTCTTGGGCGGAGGAGGCTGACAAGCGCGATCCGAATGCGATCACGAACAGCCTTTTCGTCGTCCTTTCCGCGCGGCTCTATCTCGTCACGAAACAGCAGGCCTTCCTTGATTGGGCGGAGAAGACGCTGGCCTGGGAAAAGGAGGTGAAGCTTTACGACGGCACGGGGATCGTCGATCGACCGGGACATCAGGGCGACTACTGGACCTACAACCAGGGTGCCTATCTCGGTTCCCTTGAAGCGCTGTTCGGAGCCACCGGGAAAAAGGAGTATCTCGATGAGGCGGCACGCATCGCGGGAACCATCGTCGGGAAATCTGGCGTCGTCCGTGAGGATGGCGTTTTGTACGAGAAGCTTAGTACCGATGGATGGGACGTGGGACTCTTCAAAGGGATCTGCGCGCGGTACTTCGGGATCCTCTCGCGCACCCTGCGAAAGCAGAAGGTGCATGCGGAGGTGGCGGAGCAATTGGACCGGGTGCTGCGGGCAAGCGTGCTGGCGATCTTGAAGCAGCCACAGGAGGGCGGGCTGTATCCGCTGGAGTGGCAGGAGCCGCCGCGCGCGAAGATCCACAATTTCAACACGCAGCTATCGGCGTTGATTGCGATCGAGGCCGCGATGGTTGCTTCCTAACATGGACCAGAATTTTTCCAGCGAAGAGGAGGCGCTTCTTCCGTTTGTGGGTTGGTGGGCTACCCGGATGTGGAGCGTCGATCCGCAAGATGATGCCCATCCTGTTTTGGTGTATCGCAGAGGGCGGCAGTCCGGAGCATCCACCAAGCTCATGCTCGCAGGCTTGCGGCAGGCAGCGCGGGACTGTGTGTCGGCTGCGGCCGATCTTCCGGCATCGAAGATTAGGGAGATCGACCGCGAGCTCCAAGCGGCGGGCCTGCGCACCCTGACTTCCTTCCGGGCTGAGTTCACGCGGAGCCTCGGGCGGATCCTGAAGGAGGGCCGACTACGAGATGAGGAGGATTACTATCTCGTCACGAATATTTTGGATGATAGCGCGGTGGCGGTTTCCGCACAGGACCGCGACGCGCTCGTGGTGATGATGGCATCTTGGGAAGAGTCGTGCGGGCCGGGAGAATCTTCTGCTTGAAAGGCGTTTGCTTTATTGGCGTATTTCTGTCGTGCGAAAGAGTCTTGAATTATGCCATAAAGCGATGGTTTGTGCCTTTTTCGTGGCGCTCAGTCATGCTGCCGAGAAGCCCAATGTCGTCTTCATTCTCGCCGATGATCTCGGTTACGGCGAAGTCGGCTGCTTCGGGCAGAAGAAGATCCCGACGCCGAACATCGACAAGTTGGCCGCCGGTGGCATGCGGCTGACCCAGCACTACAGTGGTGCTCCGGTATGCGCCCCGGCGCGTTGCGTGCTGATGAGTGGCAAGCATCTGGGGCACGCGGATATCCGCGGCAACCAGCAGGCGAAGGTTTCCTTCCCGGAGTTCAAGGAAGGCCAGCACCCCATCGCAAAGGACACGGTCCTCTTCCCCGAGCTCTTCAAGAAGGCCGGCTATGCCACCGCGGCGATCGGGAAGTGGGGACTCGGCCCGGTGGGCAGCACGGGTGATCCGAACCAGCATGGCTTCGATCTCTTCTTCGGCTACAATTGCCAGTCGATCGCCCATAGCTACTACCCGAAATACCTCTGGCGGAATGACCAGCAGGTGGAGATCAACGCGAAGCCGGTCCCGGGGCACCTGCCACCCGTCGAGGGAGAGGTGAAGATGGAGGATTACATCGGCGGCACGTACGCGCCGAAGCTGATGATCGACGAGGCGGAGAAGTTCATCGCGGAGACAAAGGATCAGCCTTTCTTCCTCTACCTCGCCTTCATCGAGCCGCACCTGGCGATGCATCCGCCGAAGAAATCCGTGGAGAAGTTTCCGAAGGAGTGGGACACCGAGCCCTATCACGGGGAAGCGGGCTACCTCCCGCACCCGCGGCCGCGTGCGGCATATGCCGCGATGATCTCCGATCTGGATTCCTATGTCGGCAGGGTGCTGGCGGCGTTGGAGAAGGCGGGTATCGCGGAGGAAACGATGATCGTTTTCACCGCCGACAATGGCACCACGCCTGAGGCGGGACCCAAGTCGCGCTTCAACGTCGGCGGGGTGGATGCCAAGTTCTTCAATAGCACGGCCGGGCTGCGGGGCTTCAAAGGAAGCGTGTACGAAGGCGGCCTCCGCGTGCCGGCCATCGTGCGCTATCCGGGAAAGGTGAAGCCGGGTACCGCGTCCGATGCCGTGGGATACTTCGCCGATTGGTTCCCCACGCTCTGCGCTGTCGCAGAGGTCGAAGCTCCGGCGAAGCTCGATGGCGAGAACCTGCTGCCGGTGCTTGAGGGACAAGCGGCGAAGAAGGACCGCAAGCCGCTGGTCTGGGTTTTTCCCGAATACTCCGGCCAGGTGGCGGTCCGGATAGGAGACTACAAGGTGCTCAAGCGCGGCCTGAGCACGAAGAAACCGGGACCCTGGGAAGTCTATGACATCTCCGCCGACCGGGCTGAAACGAAGAACCTCGCGCAGGAGAAGCCCGAGCTGGTGGAAGAGGCCGCCCGGATCCTGAAGCAGGAGGCACCGGAGAATCCGATCTTTCCGGTGGAGATCCCCGGTGCCTGAGGCGAATCCCGGGCGGGGAAGAACAACTTGCGCAGGATGCCAACCGGCGCTCCAATGGAAAGAACCCTAAAACTGCCAAGCCATGAGCCATTTCCCTTTCCAAGACAACCGCGCCGCAGGGCTGCTTTCCCGCGTGCGCGAGGACATTTCCCATCTCCGCCAGGATGTGGCGAATCTCGTCACCCACACCACGCGCCACACACTGCCGCGGGGTGCCCGTGACCTGGCGGACACCGCGCGTCACCAGCTGGCGGCGGGGAGTTCCTACGCGGCATCGCGCCTTCGCTCGCTGGGAGGGAGCCCTCCGAAGCAGGCGCTCGGCGTGCTTGGCGGGGCGATCCTCGTGGGCGTCATCGCGGCGGGGATCTATGCCGTGTGCAAAAGTGATAGCTGTGCCGCGGCACGGGCCGACGGTGATGGCACCGTCGATGACATCCCGGTGTGACGGCGGCTCCCGCGGGATCATGTCTCAGGGGTCCAGCCGATAGCCGGCTCCCCTGACCGTGACGAGGTGCTTCGGGCGGGAGGGATCTTCCTCGAGCTTGGTCCGCAGCGCCGCGATAAAATTGTCCACGGTCCGGGTGCTGGGGTAGGCGTTGTAGCCCCAGACGACATCCAGGAACTTTTCGCGACTCACCGTGTCCCCGGCATGGCTGGCGAGGAGTCGGAGCATCCCGGCTTCTTTCTCCGATAGCGGATATTCGGTCCCGCCGCGCTTGAGGATACGCTTGGTGAAATCGATGCTGGAAGGGCCGACGGTGAATCCGCTGCCGATCGCTTCCTCGCGTTCCTTTCGGCGGAGGAGGGCACGGACCCGCGCCAGCAGTTCGCGGAGACTGAAGGGTTTTACAAGATAGTCGTCCGCCCCGCTGTCGAGGCCTTCGACGCGATCGTCCACCTGACCCTTCGCGGTGAGCATCAGGACCGGCATCGTGCGGCCCCGCTTGCGGAGTTCGCGGCAAAGTGCGAAGCCATCCAGGCCGGGCATCATCACATCCAGCAAGGCGAGGTCGAAAGGCTCGGTGCAGGCGAGCTCCAGTCCCGAGGTGCCGTCGGCCGCGGACATCACGCGATAGCCTTCGGACTTCAGCGTTTCCACCAGGGCGGTCCGCATGGGCGCCTCGTCTTCGATGACCAGCAGTCTCATGATGAAATCGGGATGCGGAGAATGAAGGTGCTGCCTTTGTCCGGTTCGCTCTCCACGACCACCTCGCCGCCATGGGCTTCTACGATGGATTTCACCAGGCTCAGGCCGATGCCGGTTCCCTGGGTTTCGCGGCGGAGTTCATCGCCCGGTCGGTAGAAGCGCTCGAAGATCTGGCGCTGCTCGTCCGCGGGGATTCCGGGGCCTTCGTCGCGAACCGCCAGGGTCCATCTGCCGCTTCCATCGTGGTTTGCCAGGGAGGTATCGATCCTGCTGCCGGGCGGGGAGAACTTGATCGCGTTGTCCAAGAGGTTGACCAGTGCCTGCTGGATCGCGCCCGCATCCACCGTCGCCTCCACCTCGGAAAGCGTGGAGTCGAGGATGATGCCCTTTTCCTGTGCCAGCGGTTCCATCACGCGCAAGGTGTCCTTCACCAGCGCGGAAAGATCGCAGAGCTCCTTTTTCCACACGCGCCGGCCCTGCTCGATCCGTGCATGGTCGAGCACGTTTCCGACCAAGGTGGAGAGCCGGGCTCCCTCGCGGGAGATCAGGCGGTGAAACTTTTTCACCGTCTCCGGCGGGACTCTTCCCTCTTCAAGCGCGTCCGCCATCAGCCGGATGGAGGCGACCGGTGCCCGCAGCTCGTGGGAAACACTGGCGACAAACTGGCTCTTCATTTCATTGAGCTGCCGCTCCCGGCGCAGCGTCCGGTGGATGAGCAGAAGCCCCCCCGCCGAAACCGCCGCGGCGAGCGCTACCATGGAGAAGCCCAGGACCTGCTGGCGAAAAATGCTCGCCGCGATCTCCTTGTCGGAAGCTAGGGATACCTCGGTCGTTATGCCTTTTCCAAAAGGCACGGCCGCGAAGCCCATGGGCTTCCACGCGCGCGTGCGGTCTATGTCATTCGAGATCCGGATCGTGAAGTCCGGGTCTCCCAAGGATGCGGTTTCTTCCTTGAGCAGTCGATCCACCACGTCCGGCGTGATTACCTGGAACCCGTGCTCGGCCGGCTTTACCCACCAATGGTGGCTGCCATCGCTGATCCAGCCGCCCTGAGGGTGCTTCTTTAGCAAGTCCAGTGCCTCGCGGGCCTGGCGCCAGCTGCGGCTCGCTCCCACACCCTCCGGATCCAGCTTTGCCAAGGCGATCTCTGTCAAAACGGAGGGGCACTCGCTTGTAATCAGCGGGACGAGTTCGTCCGCCTTCTGGAGCTGGGGATCCAGCTCCATTACCCGGAGTGCGGCGAGGGCGCGGCGTGGCAATCCGGCGGGCGAGATCCCCGCTTCTGGCGAATCGCGCAGGGAAACGAGCGCGGCGATGTCCTTTCCCTCAAGTACGAGATCCATCGGAGATGGCGTGCCGGGCACCGGCGGATCCGGATAGTGCCGGTAACTCGCCACCGATTCCGGCAGACGGAGCGCAAGTCTGTCCGCCACCGCGTGGGCGATCAGGTCTGCCTCCCGCCCCAGATCTTCCCACGCGGCACGGGATTGCGCGCGAGCTCCCATGGCAGCGAGCACCGCCAGCACCACCAGGGGCACCGTCATGGCGAGCACGAGCCAGCGAAATGAGGTCGGCCTGCGGGTCATCTCCGGCCAGGTTGGACGGGTTGGACGGGTTGTCTAAATCCCGGCCTTGGCGGGAATCCCGAAGTGGCGTCGTTCACCACGTCGCCATCGCGAAGGAAGACGTTTTTGTTCGGGAGGTTGTGGAATGCCTCATCACCGCGGGTGAGATTGGCAAATGTCGGTGTGCCTTGGTTGTTGGGCCTCTTCAGGACGTCTGCGAACGTCATGCTTGCCGAGCCACCGGGCGGTGTCGTGGGCAGCCAGCCTGCCTTGGTTTCCCGATAGATCGGAGCTTTGTAGGTGAGTTGCTGCAGGGTGATCCGGCCTTCGCCATCGGAATGTTGGAACTGTCCTTGCATCATCTTGGCGAGCAGCAGTTCCTCCTTGGGGCTGAAGCCCCTCCAATCTCCCGCCGGACGGTTTTTTCTCACGCGCAGCTCGACGATGTCTCCGGCCTTGAGAACCACATCGGATTTCTTCACCTCTCCGGAATCGCTTTGGTCGGTGATGGCTTCGATCGCCTTCGACCAGTCCACGTTGATCTCCTCGTCCCCGCCGTCCTCGCGCGGTCTGAGGATGCGGATGGCACTGAAGTCGGGGAATGGAAGCACCGTGAACTTCTGCCAGAGATCGGATTCATTCGATGAAAGTGCTCCCAACCCGGCATCTCCCGAATTGAGGTACCACGGGACGACTGCCCCAGCCCCTCCGTAGATCTCCGCGAGCAGCTGGGAAAGGGTGGGGATCATCGGTGCCGCGGTCGTCGGGTTGTCCCCGGCTCCCGGGTTGGGGACCGCGGTGAAATACATCAGATAAGGATGACCCGGAGCCCGCACCGTGACGCCCTTTTTCCGGGATTCCGCGATGGCGGCTTCGGTCGCCGCGGGAACTTCCAGCTTCAGCTCGTCCCCGGCTTGGAGCTCGAATTTCCCGGATTCGGGGGAAGGGTAGTCGAGGCGCAGCCGTGGCCAGTTCTTCCTCGCCACGGAAATCACGATCCCTTTGCCTGAGAGCTCATCGGGGGTCAACGGGGTTGGCCAGAGCAGGTCGATCACTTGCCCTGCGCTGCCCCAAGGCAAGCGGTCCGAGGTGACATCGAAGACCAAGCGGCTTCCATCCATCACGAAGCTCTTCTTTGTCCCTCCGATCTCGACGGAGACTGGAAGGGTGAGTTTGCTCCGGTACATCCAGTACACTTCCGAACTATTATAGGAACGGCCGCTTCCGTTGTTAGGTTGCGGAAACTCGATGATGTCTCCCCAGCGCAAGGCGGGCGGGGGGGAGTCGTTCTTCAGATCGACCGGAATTTCCTCGAATCCGCCCCCTTCCTTGCGGCGGGCAATCGTGGCTGTTTCCGAAGCCATCCCGTTGTTCCCTTGATTCGCGGTTTCCTGGATCCTGTGATAGAGACTCGCGAAAGGAGGCGGCTCCGAATCGCCCTCTTGCCCGACAAGCTCGGCCTGAACCCCGGCCATTCCCCCTCCGTTGAAAATCGCGGTGATCGCCGGGCGTTCTGCCAACGATGAGTAGATGAACTTGCGGTTCAAGATGCGCCGCATTTCCACCGGAGCCCCGAAAAAGCGGCTCTCCATCCACGCCTGATCGGGCTTCGCCCCGTGCTGGATCAGTAGATCCAGAATGCGCTCCGTCGAACCGCCCTGTCGGGAAGCAAGGTAGCCAAAAACGGTGTCGTCCTTCAAGTTCGCGTTGTGCGGCAAGGAGAACCCTTTTGGATCGAGCCCGGCCTTCAAAAGCGTTTCCAGCATTTCCGCATCCTGATGGTCGAGAGCTGCTTGAAGTGCTTCCCTCCGGTTCGCCTCGGCACCTGCGGCGATCAGGTGTGCCAGCGAGTCCTTGTTTGCGGATCGCGCGGCCAGTTCCAGGGGTGTGGCCTTTGTCCAGAAGCCGAGCGGCCCGCCCGATAAGTTCAAGGTCGTCTCGCGATTGGGATCCGCGCCGGCGTCCAGGAGACGCTTCACCAGCTGGGACATCTCCTTCTTATCCGAGGATGCCGCGATGTGCAGCGGGGAAATGTTGTAGTCAGGCGTGGCGAGGTCCGGCTTGCATCCACGGTCCAGCAGGTAGTTGGCGGCGGCGATGTTCCCGTGCGACAACGCCTCGTGGAGCGCGCTTCCCACCGGGTTGTTACTATCAGACGGAGGCGCTGTCTTGGCAGGCATCACGTCGAGGTTCGCCCCGGAGGAAACGAGCAGCTCGGTGATTCCACGGTCCCAATCGGCAGGAGTCCGGCGGAGCGATTGGGGCAATACCAGCGCGCGATTCGCATCGAATCCGCTCTCCAGATAGAGCTTCAGGATTTCCTGGCGCTTGTTGATGACCGCCGCCTGAAGGGCTTCATCCGCAATTTCCGCAGGTGGAGGCCCCTTGGCTTGGAGGATCGCCTTGCATACGCTGAGATAGCCGGAAGTGGTCGCGGCCGCCAGGGCCCTGGAACCATAGGGGTCTTGCCCTTGCGCGAGCAGGAAATTGACGACCCTCAGCCATCCTTTTTGCGCGGCACCGGCGATCTTCGTCGGATCGCGAAGGAGATCCGGGCCGGTCGTAGCCAATGCCTGCAAGCGGAGGAGCTCCTTGGTTTCTTCATCGGACACGGGATTGCCAGCCTCCGGGACCTTGGCACCGAGCGCGGCCAGGTTTTCCGTGGCGAGCTTCACCTCCGGGCCTGCCGCGGGAAACTCGCGGATCAGCCGCTGGTAGAGCTGCACTGCCTCCTCCTTGCGCCCCTGCTTCCGCCGTACCTCCGCCAGCCGGAAGATGGCGGTGGCGGCGAAGTGGCGCTGCTCGTCGAGCCGGGACAACAGCTCATCGTACTGCTGCGCGGCCTTTTCGGCATCGCGGCTGACCTCTTCGGTGTAGAGGGCATCGCGGAGCAGATCACGCAGCGACGCTTCCTCGGCCCTGAGGCCGGTGAGGGGAAGCAACAGGAGGGGAATGAATCGGTAGTACCGGACGAGGTTGCTTGTCATTGGGCGAGGATGCCAATTTCCGGCCTCCGGTTTGTCACGGAATGGTCATGAGTGCAAGATGGGCCGAAGGCACCTCCTTGGAACTCGGGAAATTGCCGCCACGGATGCCGGATGAAGATTGCGCGCGCGCCGCGTGTCGATAGCGTCACCGCCGTGAAAGCGAAGGCGATTTCCCTGCTGCAGGAATTGACGGAGGCCCACTCGGTGCCGGGACATGAGGACGAAGTCCGCGCGATCTTCGTCGATGAACTGGAAGACTGCGGCGAGCTTTCGGCAGACCGCTCGGGATGCGTTTTCTGTGAGCTGCAAGGCGAAGGCCCGCGCGTCCTCGTCGCCGGCCACATGGACGAGGTCGGCTTCCTCGTGCAAAACATCACGCCGGACGGCTTCCTCCAGTTCCTGGCGGTCGGCGGCTGGTGGGAGCACAGCCTTCTTTCCCAGCGGGTCGAAATCCGCACCCGCTCCGGAGAAAAGATCATCGGCGTGGTGGCCTCGAAGCCCCCGCATTTCCTCCCGGAAGCCCAGCGCCGCCAGGTGATGACCATCGACCAGATGTTCATCGATGTCGGCGCGACCTCCCGCCTCGAGGTCGAGCAGGAGTTCGGCATCTCGCTCGGCGATCCCATCGCGCCCTGGTCACCCTTCACCTCCTTGCAGCGCGAGGATTGGTACATGGCGAAGGCCTTCGACAACCGGGTCGGCATGGCGGGAACCATCCAAGCCGGAAAGATGCTCGCCGCCGGAGCCCGGCCTAACAAAATCATCCTCGCAGGCACCGTGCAGGAAGAGGTCGGCCTCCGTGGGGCGAAGACCGCCGCCGTCCATGCCAAGCCGGACGTGGCCATCATCTTGGAAGGTCCCCCTGCCGATGACACGCCGGGATTCTCCCGCGCGGAGAGCCAGGGCCGCATCGGCGGCGGAGTGCAGATCCGCCTTTTCGACCCCAGCGCGATCATGAATCCACGCCTCACCGATCTGGCGATCCGCACGGCGAAAGAGGAGGGGATTCCCCATCAGGTGACCGTGCGCCGCAGCGGCGGGACGGACGCCGGGTCATTCCACCTCGCGCAAAACGGGATACCCTCCGTGGTGCTCGGCGTGCCTGCCCGTTACATCCACTCGCACAACTCGATCATCGATGTGAACGACTACCTGCACCTGTTGGCGCTCACCGCCGCGCTGGTGCGCAGGCTCGATGACAGCACGGTGAAAGGCCTCACGAGGTTCCTGTAAAGTAGTCCGCTCAGTCCTCTGAGCGGACGAGTGGTCCCTGAATGCATTGAGTTCGGCCGCGTCGAACCCGCCATGAAAGCTGCCGACCGGAAAGGCGTGAAGGATCGCCGGGAACCCTTCATCCGCTCAGAGGACTGAGCGGACTACTTCGTTGGCCCCTCTCAGATCATCCCCAGCTTCATCTTTCCTTCCTCGGAAATCATATCCTGATTCCAAGCGGGATCCCAGACGAGCTCCACCTTGGCGTCATCGATTCCCTCGATCGTCATGATCTTCGCTTGGGCATCGGCCGCGATGACCGGACCCATCCCGCATCCGGGAGCCGTGAGCGTCATCTTGATGGAGACGACTTTCTTTCCGTCCTGCTCTTCGATGCCGCAATCGTACACCAGCCCGAGGTTCACGATATCCACGGGAATTTCGGGGTCATAGACGCCCTTGAGCTGGGCCCAGACTTGTTCCTCCAGAGGGGCGTCCTTCAGGCGGATAGCTTCGGCGTGCTTTTCCTTCTCCTTCTCAAGATCCACGCCCAAGGCATCGGCATCCTTTGAGGAAATGCGGGCGAGGCCGGCCGAGGTGGCCACGGTGTAGGTCCCGCCCAGCCGCTGGGTGATGAAAACCGGCGTCCCCACCGGCAGGGTGATGCTGTCCCCGCTGGGGATCTGGATGGCTTCCACTTCGCGGGACAGGGCGATTTCCTCGTGCATGAGAAGGAGTGTAGCGGGGGCTCGGGGCGGTGCAAGCGGCTTGCCGTGTCACCGGAAAGACGGCAGTTTCCCCCCATGAGCCGCAGACAGAGGAGGAGAGCCGCGGGGGGCGTGGGGAAGGGGATTTCCCGGTGGTGGGTGCGCGGCCTGATCGCCGCCTTGGGGCTCGGGGTCGTGGCGATGGGCGGGGGCTACCTCTGGCTCCGAAGCTGGCTGCACGGCGAAAGCTTCCGCCGGATGCTCGCCGGGTCGGCGGACAAGGCGCTGCGGGTGAAGAGCGAATTCGGCCCTTTCCAGTGGAGCGGGACGCGCATGGACACCCGGTCCTTCCAAGCGACCGGCGACGGTCTGGTGCAGTCCATCGATGCGGAAGGCTTGCTCGTGGAAGTGGGCCTCGGCGGCTGGTGGAAGGATGTGTGGCAGGTCGATGATGCCCGCGCCCGCCGGATCGAAATCGAGATCGATACCACCGCGGCCGACCGCGTGAAGAATCTGCCGCCCCCGGCACCTGCGCCTCTGCCATCGCCGAAACAAAAGAAGTGGTATGATTCGCTGATCCCCCATGAGGTGGAGCTGCACCAGGTGGAGATCGATAGCTCCTCGTTGAGCGTGCTGACGAAGAGCGGCCCCATCGGGATCGCCGGCACCGCGTGGCGGCTGACGCCCGATGGCGCGAAGGGCAGCTACCGCGCGGAAGGGTCCGATGGCGTGGTGAAGTTGCCATGGAAATGGGCGCCTCCCATGGAGCTCAGCCGGGCCCGGATGAGGTATCAGGGAGATACGGTCTTTCTCACGGATGCGGATTTCCATGTCTATGAAAGCGGTCGGCTGGATCTCACCGGTGAGATGTCGGTGAAAGGAGACGGATATACCTTCGGCGGAAATCTCCGGGACGTCGCCTGCGCGGAGATCCTCCCGGAGAATTGGAAGCAGCGGCTTTCCGGAAAGGTGGAAGCGGAATTCACGGTGGAGAATGCCCGGGGCGGCCCTGCCGTGAAGGGTCATCTCGATCTAACCGACGGTGTGCTGACCGCTCTACCCTTGCTCGATGCCCTGTCCGCCTATGCGGATACCACCCGGTTCCGCAGGCTTGCCCTGCAGGAAGGAAAGACCGACTTCGAATGGGAGGATGGCAATCTCGTCCTCCGGAATTTCCTCATCGCCAGCGAGGGACTCGTCCGGCTGGACGGCACGCTGCGCGTGGATCGGGAAAGGCGCTTGGACGGGAGATTCCGCCTCGGGCTCGTGCCGGGGATCCTGGCACGGATCCCGGGAGCCGAAACGGTGGTGTTCACCGCCGGGGAAAAGGGCCTGCTCTGGACGGACCTGCACATCACCGGAACCTTGGATGATCCCGAGGAAGATCTCACCGGCCGGTTGATCGAAGCGGCCGGTCAGCGGATGTTCGAGGTGCTGCCGGAAACGGGCCAACAGGTGCTGAAGTTCACCAAGAACGTGATCGGGGATGATCTCCAGACGCACCTGAAAAAGGGCACCGATCTGCTTCAGGAGGGCGCAGGGATCATCGAGGAAGGCCGCGACACGCTCCGCGAAGCGGAGGATGTGGTCCGCGAGGTCGGTGGGATTTTCGATGCCCTGCGTGGCAAGCCGGAGCGCAAGGTCATGCCGGAGCCGAAGGACGAGGAGGGTCAGTGACGGCCGCTCAGCGGATCGTGATCGTCTTGCCCTTGCCGGTTTCCCAGGCGGACTGGAGGTTCTTGTAGAGGGCCTTCAGGTCGCTGAGGTTCAGGATACGGTATTCGATCATGCCGGAGTGGCTGGTGGTCGGATAGTTCTTCTGCGCGAGGTTGTGGATGTCGGTGCCGGCCCGTTGGCCCGCTTGATCGACGAGTTGCCGACCGCGCTCCAGCACCCGGGTGGTCGTCGCGGTGCCGGCGGATTCCGCCACCGGTGCCACATGGTAGAAGCGCGCCAGGGCGCGGCCGTTCGTATCGACCACCACCTCATTCACCAGCAGCTGGGCATCCAGCACGTACTCGTGGATGCTGATGGAAGAGATGTGGTCGATGGCGACCATGTAGTTGCCGCCGGGCAGGGTCGCTTGCCAGAAGCGCTTGGGTCCTTCGCCCTCTTCCGCCGTGGACTTCTCGTCTTCTTTCTCCTCGTCCTCCTCTTCGTCTTCCTCGTTGTCCTGGTTTTGGTTCTGCCCGTTGTTGTTATTGTTTCCTTGGGCGGGCGAGACGGAAGGAACGGCGAACACCATGCCGGTGAGGAGGAGAAGCAGAGCGGTCTTTTTCATCTTGAGTCGGAGTGTGAACGCGTCTCATGGATTTGGCCAGTATCCGCGCGTTATTTCGGGAAAGTTAAGGATTGAGCATACGGCCGGATTTCCGCTATTTTTCGCGGGTGGTACGATTCCGGCCAAATGTCGCCGCTGTAATGGTAAAGCCGCAAGGGCAGCTGCTCATTTGCGAACGGTGGACCATTCCCGGAGCATGGCAGTTTCCCCAGGGCGGGGTAGATGACGGGGAGAGCCTGGAGGCGGCACTGTATCGCGAGGTCCGGGAGGAGGTAGGACTCTTGCCACAACACTACGAGGTGTTGGGGTGCAGGGCGGGATATCGCTATCTGTACCCGGAGGAGGTGCGGGTGAAGAAGATGCGCAAACACGGCTGCCACGGGCAGGAGCAGACCTACTATCACTGTCTGCTGAAGTCCGATGCGCCGGAGGTGAATGTGAACCAGCGCCCCCGTGAGTTTGGCGCTTACCGCTGGATCCGGCCGGAGGAGTTCGAGCTGGATTGGCTACCGGAGTTCAAACGGGATGTCTATCGGCAGGTCATGATGGACTTCTTTGGTGTCCGTTTATGACCCTGCAAGATTTGCAGTTTGGCGACAATGGCTTGCTCGTATGTCCGATTTCGGGTGTCGTGCGCTCCAAGAAAAACTATTGCTGATGGAGATTCTCCCCGACCAGTCGCAAAGCGTTATCAAGTGCCGGAATAGCCAAGGAATGGAGGTTCAGGCGAACCTTCTGCGGCTGACCCGGTACTCCGTCGTATTCGAGGTCTATAATCCCTACAGCATCCTCCAGCTCTCCGAGGTCTTGTCCGATTTCCGGATCCTCGCCAACAGGCGTTTGATCTATCGGGGCAAGGCGGTGGTGAGCAATCTCCTCAACACCGGGCTCGTGCTCGTCTGCGAGGCGAGCTTGGAAGACGGCTGGCAGGAGGTGGACTTCCTGTCCGGCGTCACCGGCGAGGCGGATCTCGGCAGCCAGTTCGCCGGCTTCATGTCGGAGTGGAAGGCGGCTAACAAGGTCCAGGATGCCTTCAAGATTTCCGTCGCGGACATGTCCAGCACCCTCACGGGCGTGCAGCACTGGATGGGTGGCATCGATGTGGGCATCCGCTCCACGGCTACCCGGCGCCGAGATGATCTGGAACGCGAGATTTTCTCTAACATCCAGAAGAAGGTCATCGAGGAAGTTATTCCGGCGATGGAAAGCTTCGAGGAGGTGGCCAATCAGGTCCCCGAGGAGGAGATGCCGTCCCACAAATCCTATATCCGCCGGGAACTCCACCCGATCGTCCTCTGCTCGCCCTTCCTCTACCGCACGTATACGAAACCGCTGGGATATGCCGGTGACTACGAAATGGTGAACATGATGTTGAGGGATCCGTACGAAGGTGCATCCTCGTTCGCGAAGCTTCTCAACTATGCAATGCTCAACACCGAGCCCGTGGTGGCGCACCGGAACCGTATCGAATATCTGGTGGACATGCTCGACCGCGAGGCGGGCCACCGCTTCGGTCGCGAGCGGGCACGCGCTTTCAACCTGGGGTGCGGACCTGCCGAGGAAGTGCTGCGCTTCCTCAAGGACCACGATTCCAGCGATCTGATGGATTTCGATCTGCTGGATTTCAACCCCGAGACCTTGGAATACACCCGCGAGCGTTTGGACAAGGTCCGCATGAGCATGGCTCGAAACACGCAGATCCGGTACATCCCGCGCTCCGTGCACCAGATCCTGAAGGCGGCCGTGCAGCCCGGCGGCGATCCCGAACTGGGCCATTACGATATCGTCTACTGTGCCGGTCTCTTCGACTACCTGTCCCAACGCGTCGGCAAGCGCCTGGTGGAATTCTTCTGCTCCATCGCCAAGCCCGGCGGGCTGGTGGTGGTGACGAACGTGGCGGACACCAACCCGCGCAAGGCGTGGATGGAGTATCTCATGGAGTGGAACCTCATCTACCGCGGCAAGGAAGAGATGCTCGATCTCGTGCCGGCGGGCGTGCCGGTGAAGCGCGTGGATGTGAAGGCGGACTCGACGGGCGTGAACCTGTTCCTGGAAATCGAAATCGCCAATGGCTGAAGCTGCGTCAGTCTCCTTCACGACGGCCGAGGAGGCCGATCTGAAGCACGCGTTCGAGCGATATGAACACGGCGTGTCGGTGGACAATGCCCGGCGTGCCGCCGCGCTTGCCGCACTCTTCATGCTGGGCGGGACCTCGCTGGACTGGATGGTCTTTCCGGAGAAGGCCTGGCACTTCCTCTTCATCCGCGCCGTCGTCACGTTCCTTCTTTGCGTGATTTTCTGGGCGCTGGGCTACCTGAACCGGGAAGGCCCGCGGAACTGGATCGCCCAGGGCGTTCCGCTTTTGCCGACCCTCGGCATCTGCTGGATGATCATGAAAACCGGCGGCGGGAATTCTGTCTACTACGCCGGTCTCAATTTGGTCTTCCTCGGCATGGCGCTGCTGCTGCGCTGGTCGTTCTGGAATTCCGTGGGGATGATCCTCCTTTGCATCGCCACCTACTTCGGCAGCGTCGCCCTCTCCGCCGGGCCGCCGGAACACCGGCTTTTCTTCAACAACTCCTATTTCCTCTTCGTCACCAGCGTGTTCGTGATGGCGGGCAGCTACTTCTACGAAAGACTGCGCTTCCGCGAGTTCGCCCTGCGCAAGGAGGTGGAGGATGCCCGCGAACAGCTGGAAGCCCAAAACCGCCAGCTGAGCGAGCTGGATGAAGCCAAGACCCGCTTCTTCGCGAACATCAGCCACGAACTGCGCACGCCCTTGACAGTCATGATCGGCCTCACCGAGAGGCTGGCGGATCGCTTCAAGGCCTCGCCGCAAAAGGACGTCCGGGACATGCTCGCGATGACCGAGCACAACGGCCTGCGCCTGCTCAAACTCATCGACGACCTGCTCGATCTCGTGCGTTTCGATACCGGGCACGCCGACTTGAAGCTCCAGCCCACCAATCTGGGCGATATGCTCGACGGGCTGATGCACTCGATGCGGCACCTGGCGGATCAGGATGGCGTCGCCCTCGAATGGAAGCTCGCCGGCGTCGATACCGCACTGCTGCTCGATCGCGACAAGATCGAGAAGGTGCTTCTGAATCTCACGATCAATGCGATCAAGTTCACCCCCTCCGGCGGCCGCATCGATGTGGATGCCGTGTTGACGGGCGATCGCCTGACGCTTGCCGTGGCAGACACGGGCGTGGGAATTTCCACCGAGGTGCTGCCGCGCATCTTCGAGCGCTTCTGGCAGGTCGACTCTTCATCGACACGTAAGTTCCAAGGAGCGGGTATCGGTCTCGCGCTGGTGCGCAGCTTGGTCGAGACGATGGATGGCACGATCGATGCCGATAGCACCGTCGGCGTCGGCACCCGCTTCAAGGTGGAGATCCCTGTGGAACGGGCCACCTTTGAAGAACAAGCCGCCGGGGAAAAATCCGATGACGAAAGCGCCACCGCTTCCGGCAAGCACATCGAGGAGCTGCACCGCCGTGCCGCGCTTTCGGTGGCCCGGCCGGCCGATTATGGGGAAACGGCCGTGCATGCGCGTGGCATCGGTCGCCAGGGCGCTGGAAGCCGGCCCCTGGTGCTGGTGGCCGATGATGAGCCGGACATGCGCCGCTACCTCGTGATGCAGCTGGAGGACGTGGAGGTGGTGGAAGCTCGCGATGGCGCGGAGGCGCTCGCGCTTGCCAAGCAGCACCTTCCCGTGCTCGCGCTGATCGACCACATGATGCCGGAAATGGATGGCGTGGAAGTCTGCCGGGCCATCCGCGAGCATCACGCGACGCGGGAAATGCCCGTCATCATGCTCACCGCCCGCGCGGACGAGCAGACCAAGCTCCAGGCACTGGAAGCCGGTGCCAGTGATTTCCTCACCAAGCCGTTTTCCGGCACCGAGTTGGTGTTGCGCTTGCGCAACCAGCTTGTCATGGCAGCCATCCGCCGCGAGTTGGCCGATCTCAACCGCGAGTTGGGAGCCGCCATGGACAAGCTGAAGGACAACGAAGTGCTGCTGGTCCGGAACGAAAAATTGTCCGGTCTCGGCCAGATGAGCGCGGGCATCATCCACGAGATCAACAACCCGCTCAACTACGCCCGCGCCGGGCTTCACGCGCTGCGCTCCTTCAAGAAAGCTCTCCCGGAGGACGAGCATGCCGACTACGAGGAGATCGTTGGCGACATCAGCGAAGGCGTCGAGCGCGTCGCCCAGATCGTGGCGGATCTGCGCCAGTTCACCCGCGACGATAACCGCGTGGGCGGGGAGGCGGACCTCGTGGAGGTGGTGGAACGTTCCCGCCGCCTCGTCAGCCACCAGCTCGGGGAAAAGGTCACATTCACGTTGAAGGGGCCCGAAAAGGCGCTCATCACCGGCAACAGCAACCAGCTGGTGCAGGTATTCGTGAACATCTTCCAGAACGCCATCGACGCGATCGAACAGCGCATCGCGGAGAAGGGCGGGGAGCCCGGCCGGATCGATATCGGCCTGCGCTCTGCCGCCGGTGGCTGGGAAGCGACCGTGTGGGACAACGGCGCCGGCATCCCCAAGGAGATCATTGGCAAGATTTACGATCCCTTCTTCACCTCGAAGGACGTGGGCAAGGGCATGGGCCTCGGCCTCAGCATCACTCATCAGATTCTTGGCCGCCACCGGGCCCACATCGAAGTGGACACCCGTGCCGGTGAGTTTACCTGCTTCACCATTTTCTTTCCTCCTCCCGATCCGGACGCGGATTGGGAACAAGAAGAGGAATCCATCGACTCCGACCCCAGCGACTCCCTACCATGAGCGACCTTAACTACGACTACCAGCGCTACGCCGTCCTCTTCGTGGACGACGAAGAAAAGACGCGAAAGTATTTCCGACGTCTCTATGGCGAGACCTTCCGTATTCTCGAGGCTTCGGATGGTATTGAAGCGCTTTCCGTCTTCCGGGCCCATGCCGCGGAGATCGGGATCATCGTGACCGACCAGCGCATGCCGAATGAAACGGGTGTCGGCTTCCTCTCGAAGATCTCCGACCAGTATCCGGATGTGGTGAAGATCCTCTCCACCGCCTACTCGGATCTCGATGCCGCCATCGGTTCGGTGAACAAGGGCGGAATCTACCGTTACATCACCAAGCCATGGGAGGTCAGCGAGTTCGAAGTGACCCTGCGCCGTGCGATGGAGTTCTTCATCGTGAAGCGGGATCTCAATCATCTCATGGGCGCCAAGCTTCAGGCGCTGGGAAATGTGATCTACTCGTCGCGCCTCGGGGCCTTCGCCCTGGTGCCCGTCACCTCCGGATTGTCCGTGAAGCATGTTGCCGAAGCAGTGGCTTCCTTTGTTCGCCTCGGCGCCTTCGGCGCGGCGGCAGGCGGTCGTTCCGGCACCATGGATGCCGGGGTCGACTCCTGGCGGAAAGTCCACGAGAGCCAGAAGACTCTGGCCGGAGCGCTGGAGACCTCGCTGAAAGCCGGATTCACGGGAGCCAGCGTTGCCGATCGCGTCGCGACTTTCGTGAAATCCCTGCCTGCTGGAGAGACCTTGGAGGTCTCGCAGGAGGGGGATACTATTGTGTTGGGTTCCGAAAAGGATCCCTTCCCCCGTCTCCTCGCCGGCTTGCTCGGCGTGAACGGGAAGGGTGGGGAAGAGGCCGTTCCGGTGCTCGCCGCACTCATGGGGATCTATGATGCCGGTGCCTCCGTGACCCGCATGCGCGGGGAGAAGCTTTTGATCCACGTGCGCCCGGGAGGTGCTGCGACGGAAATGTCACCGGGTTCGGATGTCGCCCGCTGGCTTTTCGACGACGATTTGCTGATTTCCTCCGCTTTGGGACTTCTCTAACGCGGATCGGATCCGTTAGTTTTCCGTCGCTCCCTAACCGGAGTATCGAGACAACCCCCCGTTGACTCTCATCGTAGCGAAGATGAAACGACCAGAACTTCTAATAGCTTACCGCAACGGGCGGGTGGTGGCTATCCGCCCCCGCGAACCGGAGCCGACACCGCTCGGTCCCATCGCCCGCGAGACGGGTTTCAAAGTCAGCCGGATGTGCGAGGTCTTTCACGTTTCCGACCGGCAGTTCCACCGTACTTTCAACGATTCACTCGGGATCAGTCCGAAGGACTGGTTGCGCCGCGAGCGCATGGTGCAGGCACGACAGCTTCTGATGGAGGGGCTGCCGATCAAAGAGGCGGCAGGCGAACTGGGATTTCCTTCCACGAAGGATTTCAGCCGGGAGTTCCAGAACTTCTATGAGGTGAGTCCCACGGATTTCCAGCGGCGGCAGGATGCCGCCCGGAATCGCCGTTTGTAAGGACTCCACCTTGGAAGTCCCGGAACCTTTTTCAGGTTTTCCGGGCGCGGATGCGATTTTGACCTGACAACTTCATCAGATTTAACTATTCGTGTGAGTTTAGTAAAACTGTTGCCTCTCCACCCGATGAAAACCCGCGCGCTTCCCGTTCTCGCCACGCTTGCTCTCCCCGGCATCGCCGGAGCAGCAGGATATTACCTGCCGAATCAGGATGCCTTCGCGACTGCGAAGGGAAATGCTTTCGTTGCCACGGCGGATACGGCCGCGGCAGTGCACTATAATCCGGCGGGTCTCACCCAGCTGGATGAAGCCGAAGCCCAGATCAATATCTATTCGATCAATCTGGGCAATGAAGTCACGACCGCGAGCGGCACCTTCGGTGCGAAGTCCGAGTGGCAGGCGGCGCCGAGCATCTATTTCGGGCAGCCGATTTATGACGATCTCGCCTGGGGCTTCGCCCTGACCAGTCCCTTCGGTCTCGGTACCGAGTGGGGGCAGGGTTCGCCCTTCCGCACCGTTGTGACCGAAGCGCGCCTGGCGTATGCCCGGGCCTCGGTGGCTTTGGCTTACGACCTGACGGACACGATTTCCGTGGGGATTTCGGGTTCCGCCGACTATGCCGATCTCACGCTTGAGCAGGGCATCGGCGTGGCTCCGCTGGATTTCCTGCGCTTCGAGGGAGATGGCACGACCGTCGCGGGCGCGGTCTCGGTTCTCTGGAAACCCCATGAGCAACACGCCTTCGGCTTCACGGCCACCAGCAGCACCTCGATGGATCTGAGTGGCAAGGTTTACTCGAATATCCTCGGCTCCGGTCCGGCTGAGATCGACTTCGTGACGCCGATGCGCCTCGCCGGTGGCTACTCGTTCCGGCCTGCACCGGGATGGAACCTCGAGGCTAACGTCGAGTGGCTCGATTGGGACTCGCTGAATGCTCTCTGGCTACGCTCCCCGGCACTTCCGGGCGGTGCCACCGGCGTGCCCTTCCACTGGAAGTCGATGTTCATCTACGAGGCTGGCGTCAGCTACACGATGGACAATGGCTACTCCTTCGCGGTGGGCTACGACTACAATAGCAATGCCCAGCCGGATACCTTCTTCAATCCCGCCGTGTCCGATGCGGATCGCCACTGGTTCAATGCAGGCTTCGGCCGCAAGTGCGACCACTGGGGCTGGTTCCTGGCCTATCAGTTCGGCTATTCGAATCGCGACGTGACCGGTGCGCTGCCGACTCCTGCCGGCCAGTCCTCCAACGGGAAATATGAGTCGCGCCATCACTCGGTGAGCCTTTCCTGCAACTACCGCTTCTGATGAGCGAGCACGCGGCGAAGGAGATCCTGGTCACGGGAGCGAGTTCTGGCATTGGCATGGAACTCGCCCGGCAGCTCGCCGGCCCCGGCAAGCGGGTATGGCTGGTAGCGCGCAGCGAGGACAAGCTGAACGAACTGGCCGATGAAATCCGGGCGAAAGGGGGAGCCGCCGAAGTGCGGGCGCTCGATCTTTCCGACATCGATCGCTGCTCGGTCTTTCTGGAGCAGCTGATGCGGGAGGTGCAGTTGGATGAACTCTATCTCGCCGCCGCCGTTTCCATTTTCGGTGAGGTGAAGGATGTCCAGCCCGAGGACTGGGATCAGATCTATCGCACCGATCTCCTGAGCTACGCCCAGTGGGTGCAGGCCGTTTACCAATCGATGGCGAAGGTCCGGCGCGGGCGGATCGTGATGGTGTCTTCCCTCGCTGGCTACGCGGGTTATCCGACCTCCGTGCCCTATGCGACGATGAAGGCCGGCCTGCTCGGACTCTTCCGCACCTTGCGCTACGAAGCTCCGGGCTACGGCGTGGCGGTTCATCTGGTGAGCCCCGGTTACGTGCGCACCGGCATCTACCGTTCCGCCATCTACCGGCGCTCGAGTTTCGACAATACGCTCAAGCAGATCGATGAGATGGGCTTCAAGATGATCGAGTCCGGCGAAGCCGCGGCGACGATCTTGAAAGGAATCTCCCAAGGCAAGGAGGAGATCGTCTTTCCCGGCTATGCGCGGATGCTCGCATGGATCGCGCCGCGCTTCCCTTGGTTGGTGCGCGGCATTCACGCCCGCATGGTCAAACGATTCCGCGAACTCTCGGCATGACGCTTTCCCCCTCCACACGCAAGGCTTTCGCAGGCAAGACCGTGCTGCTCACCGGTGCCGGGTCGGGCATCGGCAGGTCGCTCGCGCTTCATTTGTTAGAGTGCGGGGCGAAGGTCTACGCCGCGGACATGGATGCCGCGGGGCTGGACGGGCTCGCCACGGAGGCCAATGCGAACGGTAGGCTGGTTCCACGGGTTCTGGATGTCACCGACCGCGCGGACTACGGACGCTGGGTGGGCGAATGCCTGGTCACGGATGGCTCGATCGACTACCTCTTCAACAATGCGGGGGTGACCTGGCTCGGCGAGGCGCACAAGGTACCCTTCGACCGCTGGCGGTGGTTGCTCGATATCAATTTGATGGGCGTGCTCAACGGGATCATGCAGGTCTATCCCGTGATGGTGAAGCAGGGCCGCGGCCACATCGTCAGCACCGGCTCGATCGCCGGGGTCACCGGCTATGCCACCGCCTCCGCCTACACCATGGCGAAGAAAGCGGTCATCGGCATGAGCGATTCCCTCGCGTCCGAGGCGAAGGCCTACGGCGTCAAGGTCACCGTCGTGTGCCCGGGCTACGTGAACTCGAACATCTTCACCCAGGACCGTGTGGTCGGTGCGAATGTGACCGAGGTGCTCGACGATCTCCCCGCTCCGATGATGACTCCGGACGATGCCGCAAGGCGCTACCTTGCCGGAGTCGCGACGGGAAAACGCAGGGTCGTCTTTCCGGCGAATGCCAGATTCCTCTGGACCCTCGCGCGCTGGACGCCGGTTCTTCTCCGCCCGATCCAAGAACGCCTGATGCGGAAATTCTCCCGCTGAGGTTCTACCCGCCCGCCATCTTCCCGGGATCCAGTGCCTCCTCCAGTTCCGCAGCGGTGATACCCAGTTCTTCCAAGCGCCCGCTGCACAGTTCGCGCACCGTCCGTCCGCTCGCGACCGATTCCTTGGCGATCGCCGCCGCCTTGTCGTAACCGATCTTCGGAACCAGGGAGGTGACCATCGAGAGCGAGTATTCGATGAGTTCCTCGCAGCGCTTCGCGTTCGCCTCGATCCCCTCGACGCATTTGCTCCGCAGCACTTGAGCTGCATTTGCAAGCAATGTGATGGATTCCAAGAGGCAAGCCGCAAGCAGGGGCATCGAGACATTCAGCTCCAGAAAGCCGCCCGCCCCGCACCAGGTCACCGTCGTCTGGTTCCCCGCCACCCGGGCCGCGACCATGGTCACCGCTTCCGGGATGACCGGGTTCACCTTGCCCGGCATGATCGAGGACCCCGGCTGGGTCGAGGGAAGCCGGATCTCGCCAATCCCGCAGCGCGGCCCCGAGCCCAGGAGCCGGAGATCGCAGGCCATCTTGTGCAGGGAGACCGCGATCCCCGAGAGCTGGCCGTGGACCTCGACACAGGCGTCCTTCGCCGACTGGGCTTCGAAGTGATTCGTCGCCTCGTTGAATTCGATACCCGTTCGCTGGGAAATCCGGGCGATGGTTTTCCCCGCGAAATCCGGATGCGCATTCAATCCCGTCCCCACGGCGGTTCCGCCAAGCGGCAGTTCGTGGAGAGCCTTCAGCGCCTTGTGGGCGCGGGAGGATGCCAGCCAGGCTTGCTTCGCCCAGCCGCCGAATTCCTGGCCGAGCCGCACCGGCGTGGCATCCATCAGATGCGTCCGGCCGATCTTCAAAATGGGATGGAATTCCGCGGCCTTCGACTCCAGGGATTTCGCCAGTTCGTCCAGTGCGGGAATCAGCAATTCCTGCAGTGCGAGGGCGGTGGAGATGTGAATGACGGTGGGAAAGGTGTCGTTCGAAGATTGGCCGAGGTTCACATGATCATTCGGGTGCACCTTCACTCCCGCTCGCGAGCACAAGGTGGAGATGACCTCGTTCACGTTCATGTTCGTCGAGGTCCCCGAACCGGTCTGGTAGATATCCACCGGGAAGTGGGCGTCGTGCTTTCCTCCGGCGATCTCGTCCGCTGCGGCGGCGATGCTTTTTGCCACGTCCGCGTCCAGCAGGCCGAGTTCGGCATTGGTCTCCGCCGCCGCCTTTTTGAGCATCCCGTAGGCATGGAGGAAGAGGGGGGGCAACGGCATTCCCGAGATCGGGAAATTCTCGATCGCGCGCGCCGTCGACGCCCCGTAAAGCGCATCGGCCGACACCTGCATTTCGCCCATCGAATCACGCTCTGTCCGGGTCTCCTTCATGATTGAAACAAAGCAGGTCCCGCCCGGAAATCACGGCCCGAAATGGGGCTTTCCCACGTCATCATGGAAAAAATGAGACACAAATCCGGCTGCCGGTGGTTTTCACGGTGAGACTTCCCGGGATGAAACATGACTTGCTGGCAGGATCGTCCCGCCGCAGGGTGCCCGGGTAGCCCGCTGAAGACCCCACCATCTGCTTCCAGTCATGCGCCTCCTTGCTTTCTTATTTCTTCTGATTTCCGCCGTCACGGCTTCTGCGCAGGCACCCGCCGCGCCCACCAATCTCAACGCCGAGGCGATCGGCGGCGGTGACATCAGACTCACCTGGACCGCTTCGGCCGGTGTCCCCATCCCCCGCGGTTACCATGTCTACCGGGCTCTGTCGCCAAGTGGATCCTTTGGAACTCCTCTCACCACTTTTGATCAGGTCACGACGACCACCTTTACCGATACCACGGGCACTCCCGGAACTGCTTATAAGTATATCGTGAGAGCCTATGTGGGTGACTCCGAGGAAACCCTGATCTCTTCGGGCAACTCCAATGAGGACACGGCGACCCCTGTGGACTCTCCGTCCGCTCCCCTCAATCTGAGAAGCACGGCGAGAACATCCACGAGCATCACCTTGGCTTGGGGCTCCGTCACCGGTGCCACGTCTTATACCATCGTGCGTAATGGTGAAGAGATTGAAGACGTTACCACTACCACCTTCACGGACGAAGGTTTGGAGCTCTCGACCACCTACACCTACGTGGTGTTTGCAACCAGTTCGACCGGAGAGGCGTCGGAGGATTCAAATGAAATTAGCGTCACGACCTTTGGCGACGGTTCCGACAAGGCGGCCGCTTTTGCCCGACGGTTCCGCCAGATCGATGTTGATGCGGACGGCCAGCTTTCACTCAACGAATACGTTCAAGGTCACGGTGGCCGCCTGGCGTGGGTTGTCGTGAAACATCGGTTCGATTACAGCGATACCGACGGCTCGGCTGGACTTTCACTTACGGAATACGCGAAAGCACTCGGTGGCCGGAAATTCATGGCCCCGAACAAGACCCGCCAATTCTTGTTGGCCGACCTCAATGAAGACGGCGAACTGGACATCACGGAGTACCCGCTGATCCTTCCAAGCCGGACCAAGCAGGCGAAGATCAACAACATGTTCCTCAAGAAGGACATCAATCCTGTGTCCGATGGGCTGAGCCCTGCGGAACTCGGCATCCGGATCATCAACAATCCGGAAGCCCCCTGATCCAAGCGTAAGAGATTTTCAGAAAACAAGAGGGGTCGCCGGAAGCATACCGGCGACCCCTGTTTGTTTGTCAGAGTTTGAAGCCCTCAGCGGCGTAGGGAAATCTTGATCGCTTGGCCGCTGGACTCGAAGCCCTTGAGGCTGCCTTTCGTGCGGGTGACATTGACCGTTCCCGCGACGTTCGTGATGCCCGGGAACTCCGCTCCCAGGTACTGGCTCAGCGCGAAGATGCGGATCTTCCCGCTGGAGCCGGCAATGGCCGTGCCCGTGATGGCAAACTCGCCACCGGTAGGGTGGATGCCGCTGCCGCTCACGGTGAAGACGTGCGGGATTTCCGTCGCCGCGATCTGATAGAGTTCCGGGATGCGGGTCTTGCCCAGCAGCCCGATGCCGGTCCAAGAGCCGGCTAGATCCTGGGTGACCTTTTCCGGAGTGCCTTTGATGGTGAAGTCGCCATTGGTGGCCGTGATACGTCCGGAGAGTTTTTTGGAGGCAACCTTGCCCGTGATCGAGCCGGTCACGTTCTCGCCATCGATGAGCTCGGTGTAGGAACCGGTGAGCACGCCCATTTCATCCATCGACCAAGTGCCGGAGAGCGTGAAGAGGCCATTCGAATCGCGGCTAAGACCGTAGGCGGTGAAGTCCTGGTCTTCTTCGAAGGTGACATAGGCGATGCCCTGGTCGGCACCGGCCAGATTGACCTCCCAAGTACCAACCGGGGAAGGAGCCGCCCAAGCGGATATCGGTACAAGCAGCATCGCTGCCGCAGCAAGCAGGGGGAATTTCATGGGGGGAATGGGGGGTGAAAGAGCGCACCGAGCCTGCCTGGGATTTCCGCAAGTTCAAGGTGGGGAGCGCACGCGATCGCGTAGGAATGCGCGGGAAGGCGGAGGTCGGAGGTCGGAGGTCGGAGGTCGGAGGTCGGAGGTCGGAGGTTTTGGGGCCCAAGGGGACCACTCATACCAGCCCGGCACGCAGTGCACTGCGCGCCGGGCTGGTATGAGGCGTCCAATTCAGGACGCGAACCGGGAAAGGCCTCTCACACGCACACCGGGCACTCGTTGATCTTCTTGAAGAAGTCATTGCCCTTGTCATCGACGAGGATGAAGGCCGGGAAATTCTCCACACGGATCTTCCACACGGCTTCCATGCCCAGTTCGGGATACTCGACGACTTCCTGGCTCTTGATGTGTTCCTTCGCGAGCAGGGCGGCGGGCCCACCGGCGGAGCCGAGATAGAAGCCTCCGTGGGCCTTGCAGGCATCGGTTACGGCTTGGGAGCGGTTGCCCTTTGCCAGCATCACCCGCGAAGCGCCGTGACTCTGGAAGAGATCGACGTAAGAGTCCATGCGCCCCGCTGTCGTCGGACCGAAGGAACCGGACGGATAGCCCGCCGGAGTCTTCGCAGGTCCGGCGTAGTAAACGGGATAGTCCTTGAAGTAGTCGGGAAGATCGCCGGTTTCATCGAGACGCTCCTTCAGTTTCGCGTGGGCGATGTCGCGGGCGACGATGATGGTGCCGCTGAGCGAGACGGCGGTGGTCACCGGATACTTGCTCAGGGTCGCGAGGGTCTTCTCCATCCCTTGGTCGAGATCGATCTCCACGCCCTTGAATTTCCAGTCGCGATACTTCTCCGGGATGAAGCGGCCGGGATCCTTCTCCAGCTTTTCCAGATAGATCCCGTCCTTGGTGATCTTCGCCTTTGCCTGGCGGTCCGCGGAGCAGGAAACGCCGATGCCTACCGGACAAGACGCACCATGCCGCGGCAGGCGCACCACCCGCACATCGAGCGCGAAATACTTGCCGCCGAACTGCGCGCCGATGCCGATGTTCCGCGCCGCTTCCAACAGCTCCTTCTCCAGCTCCAGATCGCGGAAGGCGCGGCCGTGCTCGTTGCCGGAAACCGGCAGGGCATCGTAGTAACGCGTCGAGGCCATCTTCACCGTCTTCAAGCAGGTCTCCGCCGACGTGCCGCCGATGACGATCGCGAGGTGATAAGGCGGGCACGCCGCGGTGCCGAGCGAGCGCATCTTCTCGATGCAGAATTCCTTCAGCCGCTTCGGATTCAGCAGCGCCTTCGTTTCCTGATAGAGGAAGGTCTTGTTCGCCGAGCCGCCGCCTTTGCTGACGAAGAGGAATTTGTAGGCATCGCCTTCCGCCGCGTAGAGGTCGATCTGGGCGGGCAGGTTCGTCTTCGTGTTCGCCTCCTCATACATCGTGAGAGGAGCGGTTTGCGAGTAGCGGAGATTCTCCTCCTGATAGGTCTTGTGAATGCCCTTTGAAAGCCACTCGGCGTCATCGCAGCCGGTCCACACCTGCTGGCCCTTCTTGCCAACCACGGTGGCGGTGCCGGTATCCTGGCAGGCGGGGAGGATGCCCTTTGCCGCGATCTCCGCGTTCTTGAGAAGCATCAGAGCCACCATGCGGTCGTTCTCCGTGGCCTCCGGGTCATCGAGGATGGCGGCGACTTGGGAAAGATGGCTCGGGCGCAGGGTGAAATTGATCGCCTTCATCGCCTCGTTTGCCAGCAGCGCCAAACCTTCCGGCGCGACCTTCAGGATCGGCTTCCCCTCGAACTCCGAAACCGAGACGTGCTCGGTGGTGAGGCACTCATACTCGGTCTCATCGGCACCGAGCGGAAAGGGATCCTGATAGACGAATTCGGGCATGCGCGCGAGTCTAGGCAAGGCCCGCGGGTCGTCCAGTACCGCTAGAGGGCAAAAAAAACCCCGCGCGCTCCAGTGAGCGGGCGGGGATCGTGAAAGAGGGAGAATCTCAGATGCGGCGGCGGCGCAGCAGGGCGAGGAAGCCGATGGCCCCAAGCAGCGCGCTGGACGGTTCCGGGATAGTCATCCACAGCCGGTCCTGCTCGCCGGCAGGTGCGTCGGCGAAGTAGTAGGTCACCCCGCCCGAGTCGGTCCATACACCGTCGCGGATGTTCTCCAGGAAGCTCTCCGCGTTCAGGCGTCCCTGCTCAGCCCGTGGATTCGAAGGAGCCGGTGGAACCAGACCCACGCGGAAGGAACCTGCGAGGGGACCTTCGCTATCGATGGAAAGGTCTCCGGACTGCTCGTGGGCGATTTCCCAAAGGGCGATCTGCATGCCCGCCGCGTAGCCTTGCAAGGCGTCGTATTCGTTTTGGAGGAGGGGATTTTCGTCCCAACCGCCGCCATTGGCGAAGATGTAGTCGCCCAGCATGTCATTGAACAAGGGCAGCGCGTTCGAGAAGAGCACCCTGACGTCGTCCTGCTGGCTCAAGCCCAGGCCGCCGAAGCCTGATGAAACGGAAAAGGTCGAGTTGTCGTTGTTCCCCGTGAAGAAGTCGGCGCAGAAGTCATAGACGTAGCCCGGACCGAAGCCGTCCACGGTTTGCACGTTGAATCCCGCGAGCTGCGGCTGGATCGAGGGACCGGGATCGTAGATAAACTGGAGATCCTCCGCATAGAACGCCGTTTCCAGGAAACGGTCTTCCGGGGTTACCGTTTGGGCGCCTGCGGAATTCGCAAGGAGCGCAAAGGCGACGGGCAATAGCAGGGATTCAAGAAGGGGGAGCTTCATCTTTCGGCGGGGTGAATGCCGCCGGGATGGACCGGGGCACCAAGGATGATGCCTTGATATTTAACAATAATGAACTGCCCCGCAAGTCCGATTTTGCCCCCGCCCCTCCTCACATCCGGCCCTCGTCGGCGTCGATGTAGTCCATGAAGGTCAGGATATCCGCCCGTCCGGAGAATCCGGATTCCGCCTTCCGCAGGACGAGACGCTCCGCAAGATCATCCCGAAATCCGCGGGTCCGCATGTAGGAGGTCCACCAGTTGAACTCTTCGGGCGAGCGCTCCGCTCCGTTTTGCCGGGCCCAGGCGAGAGCTTCCTCATCGGAGGCACCGCCGCGGATCCGGTCGGCGAGTGCCGGATAGTCCACGCCGAAAAACTGGCAGGTCCAGAGATCCATCCCGGAGCCTAGGTTCGCGTGATACTGCGGATGAAGGCGGCCGGCGGCGTGCAGCCGGACCTTGTGGCAGAGCCGCGGGAAATACAGGACACCCTCGATCTGATCGCGTGGGCTGCGCGGGGTTTCGTAGGATTCGCTCATGGTGGGAGGGTGGGGGAATCAGGCCTCCGCCTTCAAGTCCCGGTCATGGGGCCGCATCGAAATCATCCGTGGCTCTACGCATGCCGCCTTGAATCTCCGGAATGCTTCTTTGCTTTTCCGGCCGTTTTCGTAGGATAGGGATCAATGAAAGCCGTTGTTGTTCTCGCTGCCCTCGCGGTGGCTTCGCTGCCGGTTCATGGCCAGCACACCGTCACGCCCCCGAGCGCGCCGCGCCTGTCGATGGGAACCGTTTTCAAGGGGGACTCGAAGTTCCGCGCGCTGGTCCAGCAGGCCGAGCGTGAGAATTGGCGGCAGCTCCCGCTGGGTGCCCGCACCATTCGTGTCGCCCGCGCCATGGTGGGAACACCCTACGTGAATTACACGCTGGAGGTGGACGACCGGATCGAATCGCCGGTCGTGAATCTGAACGGGATGGATTGCTGGACGTACTACGAGAACGCCTTGGGCTTCGCCCGCATGCTTCGCTACAAGCCCGGTCCATACACCCCACAGGATCTGCTGCACATGGTGGAGATGGAGCGGTATCGGAACGGCCGCTGCACCGGAAACTATCTCAGCCGCATGCATCATCTTGAAGAAGTCTTCTACGACAACGAGCGCCGTGGCTTGGCCAAGAACATCACCCCGAAACTCCCCGGAGCCCAGCGCCTGCGCCGGGAGATCCGTGAAATGACGGTGCAGTGGAAGGCTTACCGCTACCTGCGGAATAATCCCAGCCTGCTGCCGGATATGGGCCGCATCGAGGCCCAGGTCTCGAAGCTCCCCGTGTATCATATTCCGAAGCGCAATGTCCGCGCCGTGGAAGGCTACCTTCAGGATGGCGACATCTGTGCGATCACTTCGAACGATAGTTCCGGCTACACTTCCCACGTGGGTCTTATCATGAAAATCAAGGGCCGCGCGGTCTTCGCCCACGCCACCTCCGATCGCGACAAGGGCCGCATGACCGTCATCGATCGTCCGATCACCGACTATCTCGATCAAGGCTCCAAGCACGCCGGCATCGTCGTGGTCCGTCCGAACGACGCGCCGCCCTCGAAGTTCTGGCAACGGCCGCTTGCGACGCGGTAAATTGCTTTTTGAGCCGTGGTTCAATTGGACGCATGCCGATCGAGCGGTCTCGACGTCGTGGGATATGTCGAGCATCCAATCGAACTTCAGCTAGTCCATGAAGAAGTTCACCACCATCGCCGTGACGCTCCTGGCCGCGGGCTGCATCACAGGCGACTGTGTCAACGGGGTCCGCTATCAACTGCTTTCGCCCGACGGCAAGAGCCGCCTCGTCGTCTTCAACCGCGCCTGCGGTGCGACGGTGGGCTCGAACACGCAGGCCAGCGTGCTGGGACGGGACGAAGTCTTGCCTGATGAAACGGGCAATTTCCTGACCCTCGATCAAGGGGAAGCCAAGGTGTCGTGGAAGCCGGATGGTGGTGTTCTCGTAACCCTCGATCACGGCTCCAGGACCTTCAAGAAGGAGTGGTCCATCCGTGGCATTGCCATCGAGTGTCGGGAGTCCGATGAGGCTCATGAAACGATCCGATCGGAATGAAAACCAAGGGTTCAGCCACAACCTTCCACGTCGCCGATTTGGAATCCTCGCTCCCTTTTTACACCGGCGTCTGGAGAAGTGCAGATCCACCTCTCCGGGCGGGCCTCCACCAACAAGCAGGCAGGTAGGGCAGGGGAGCATCTACATCTTCTGTGATGATGTGGATGCATATTACGAGGAAGTCACGGGAAAAGGTGTCGTCGTCCATGCGCCTCCGAAGGACTACAAACACGGATTGCGGGGCTTCGTGGTGGAAGATCCTGACGGCAACCTGCTTGGCTTTGGGCAAGAGGCCGGTGGCTAGAAGTGCCGGCTTTTGTGAAGGAATGATGAATTCCGTATCCCTTCCGGGCAGGGAGAGGGCTTCATCTTGACGCTATCCATCGGTTCCGGTCTTTTGCGGATCTATCATTTCCTCCTATGTCTCGTTTTAAGCTCGGTGCCATCGCCTCCCTTCTCATCGGTCCTTTCATTCTCGTGATGAACTTCATGGAGACCAAGGAGAAGAAGCAGATCGATAAGGACGGCGTCGAAACCCTCGCCTTGCCCACCGAAAAGACCGAGAAGAGAGGCCGCAAGGGCCGGCGCAGCTACGAGCTGGGAGTGGAATATCCCGTTGAAGGAGGTTCAACCCAGACCGCCAAGGTCGATGTCTCGAAGGAGCTCTATGACACGGTGGGCGAGGACTCGTTCATCAAGATCAAGTATCTGAAGGAGATGCCGTCCAAATTGATCGTCGTGGGTGAGAAGATCGAGCACCCGGAGCTGAATTACATCGGCGCCGGCATTTTCGTGCTCGGCCTCGTCGGCTGTTGGTGGGTTTTCCTCCGGAAGAAGCCGGAGGCCCTCCCGGAACCGGCTGCTGGAGTCTGAGGCCTGCTGCCGTATCCCGCGCTGAGGGGGGGCGGCAAGCGCCCGAGAAGTCCCCGGAACTCCCCAAATTCGGACATTTCCGCCCGAAAAATCCGCGATTCCCGGCGCATCCTCGGAAAATCACAAGTTTGGGCTTGCCTCGGTCCCTCCATGGGGTATTCACCGCGCCCCGAATTATGGCTAAGAAGAGCTGGATTGCCCGCAACGAGCGCAAGGCGCGCACCGTCGCCAAATACGCCGACCTCCGTCACAAGCTGAAGGCCGAGAAGGATTACGTCGGCCTGACGATGCTTCCTCGTGACGCGAGCCCGACCCGCCTCGTGAACCGTTGCGAATACTCCGGCCGCCGCCGCGCTTTCATCCGCCGCTTCCGTCTGTCCCGTATCAGCTTCCGCGAGCTTGCCTCGAACGGCATGATCCCGGGCGTGACGAAGTCGAGCTGGTAAAACGGCACGCCGTCCGCTACGGTTGACGGAAGGCGGTAACCGCCCGACCTTCCGTCCTATCGATGCCCATCTACGAATATCTTTCCGAAAGCCCCGAAGATCCGGAGCGATCTTGCCGCGTTTGCCGCAAGGGTTTCGAATTGCGGCGTCCTCTCGACCGCCCTGCTCTTGAGCAGTGCCCGCTTTGCCGCCATCCGGTGCGCAAGGTGATCTCCAAGGTGAATACCCCGCGGATCGCGAAGCCGCTCTCCGTGAGCGACGCGAAGTCGGCGGGTTTCACGATCCTTGAGAAGCGGGATCAGGGAGTTTACGAAAAACTCTGAGCGGGAATGAACCTTCTTCCCGATCTCGTCCCCGGTCTTCTGGTGTTGGCCGATACCTCGTCGGAGCAGGCGCACACGCCGCTCACGGGCGGTGCCATCGCGCTGTATCTGCTGGGCATCGTCTTCTTCCTGTTGCTGAACGCGTTCTTCGTTGCCTCGGAGTTCGCGATCGTGAAGGTCCGGCCAAGCCAGCTTGAGGCCACGGCCAAAGAGAAGCCGGCTCGGACCGCCAAGGCCCTTCACGTGGTCAGCCATCTGGACGGCTACCTTTCCGCGAATCAGCTCGGGATCACGATCGCCTCGCTGGCGCTTGGTTTCCTGGGGGAGCCCTTTGTCGAGGCCCTCGTGGCACCGCTGCTTTCCATGGCAGGCGTGCCGCAGAACATGGTGGTCTGGGGGAAGGCGTTTAATCCTGCCTCCGCGATCTCCTTCGTGCTCGCGATCGCTTCGTTCACCTTCCTCCACGTGGTGATCGGCGAATTGCTGCCGAAATCGATCGCGATTCGCAAGGCGGCCGCCACTACCCTGCTCCTCGCCGGGCCTCTCCACGTTTTCTACAAGACCTTTCACGGAGCGATCCGGATACTCAACGGCACTGCCAATTGGATTCTCAAGAGAGTGATCGGCATCGACCCGGTAGCCGAGGGCGAGCATATCCATTCTTCCGATGAACTGGCCCTCCTCGTTGCCGAAAGCGAACGCGCGCAGGAAGTCACCGAAACCGAGCGAGAGATCCTGATCAACGCGCTGGAGCTCAATGAGCTATGGGTGCGCGACGTGATGACCCCGCGCCAGGAAGTCGTGGTGCTCCATTCCGACGAGCCTTTCGACACGGCGCTCGAAATCGCCCGCCGCACGAAGCATACGCGCTTCCCGCTGGTGAAGGGTGGCCACCTCGACAACGCGATCGGCCTGATCCACATCAAGGACATCCTGAAGCTTGTCGGGACCCCGGACCCGGACCTCATGCGCATCAAGCGCGAGCTGAAGATGGTCCCGGACACCATGCCGCTGGACATGCTTCTCAAGTTCTTCCTGAAGGAGCGCGCCCACTTGGCGATGGCCGTCGATGAATTCGGCACCCCGGTCGGTATCGTCTTCCTCGACAACGTGATCGAGGAACTGGTGGGCGACATTCAGGACGAGTTCGACAACGAGAAGCCCGAGTCGAACTGGATCAACGACAACGAGTTCGTGATCGAAGGTTCGATGACCCTGAACGACCTCGCCAGCATGGCGGAGGAGTTGGAGTTGGAGAGCGGCGAGGTCACCACCGTGGGCGGATACATCACCCAGCAGCTCGGACGTTTCCCAGAGGTGGGCGAGGCGATCGAGATCAACGGCTGGGAGGCAAAGGTCACCAGCACCGATGGCCGCCGTGTCGGCCAGATCCATTTCCGCCGCCTTGAGCCCGCCGTCGCCGCGATGGGCGGTGAGGAAGAGGAGGAATAGGGGCAAAGCGCGTGGGCTGCCGCTTTTCCGCGAACGCAAGGGTCGGTGGCCGTAGGCGACAGATCTTGCACCGCAGCGCCTCTCTATCCAAATAGGGCACGACGATGGAAGAAGAGCGCCCGCACCAGGAAACCGCCAGCGAGGCCTGTCGCCCTTTCTTCCGCCGCCGCGAAACCTGGCTGGTGATCTTCGGCCTGCTACTGATGCCGCTGGGCATGTTGCTCCCCATCGACGTCGCGAAGCACGCTGGCATGGGTCTTGATCCCGCAAAGGTGCGTCTGGGAATCGGCATCTTCCTTTGCATCGCCTTCCTGTGGATGTCGGAGGCGCTTCCGCTCGCCGCGACTGCCCTGTTGGTGCCGGTGCTCGCGACCCTGTCCGGCGTCATGGACATGAAGTCGGCGATGGCGGGCTTCGCCGATCCGTTGATCTTCCTGTTCTTCGGCGGCTTCGCGCTCGCCTCCGCACTGGCGGCCCAAGGGCTTGACCATTGGATTGCCAACCGGATCGTTCACGCGGGTCGCGGCGATTTCCTACGGGTCTCGTACCTCATCTTCGCGGTCACCTGCGCGATCTCGATGTGGATGAGCAATACCGCCACCACGGCGCTCATGATCCCGCTGGTGCTCGGCATTCTCGGTCACATGAAGGGCGAGGAAGCCGGTTCAAGGAATGCCGTCTTCCTGCTGCTGGGCACGGCCTACGCTTCCAGCATCGGCGGGCTTGGCACCCTGGTCGGCACGCCGCCGAATGGCATCGCGGCGCGGCAGCTTGGCATCGGCTTCGTGGAATGGATGCGCTTCGGTTTGCCCACGATGCTCCTGCTTTTGCCATTGATGGTGCTCGTCCTCCACTTCACCTGCCGTCCATCGAGGATGGCATTTGCGATGCCGGAGCGAGCGGACTTCGTATGGAGCGCGCCGCGGATTGCCACAGCGCTGATCTTCGTGTCCGCGGGGATCTGCTGGATCTTCAGCGACCTTTTGGCGAAAGCCTTCGGGATCGCGAACTCCATGGACACGGTCATCGCCCTGCTGGCGGTGATGGGGCTGGTGATCTGCCGGGTGGTTGGCTGGTCTCAGATCGAGAAGGGGACGGAATGGGGCGTCCTCCTGCTTTTCGGCGGCGGACTCGTCTTGAGCAACGTCTTGGATAAGACCGGTGCCAGTCTCTACATGGCGCGGGAGATCGTGGAGATGATCCACGGATGGCCGATGGTTCTGGTGATCGGCGTGTCGCTGCTTTTCGTGATCCTGCTCGGGGAGTTTTCCAGCAATACCGCCACCGCCGCGCTGATGGTGCCGATCTTCTATTCCATTGCAAAGGAGATGGGCCAGGAACCGGCGAAGCTGGTGATCCCCATTGCGATCGCTGCTTCTTGCGGCTTCATGCTGCCGGTTGCCACCCCTCCGAATGCGATCGTGTTCGCCACCGGCCGCGTCCCGCAGCGGCAGATGTTGAAGTCCGGGCTGCTACTGGACGGTGTCTGCCTCGTCGCCGTCACGCTGCTGGCCTGGTGGGTTTTCTAACAAGATGTCATGAGATTGCTGCTCTGGTTCATCGGCCTCTCCGCTTTGGTTCTCGTCACCTGGCTGATCTGGGGTGGGAGCTGGGAGGAACGCTTCACGCTGGAAGGAGCGGTTTCATGGATCCAAGCGGCGGGTGTGTGGGCATGGGCCGCTGGCATTGGCTTGCTGATCGCGGATCTGTTGCTTCCCGTCCCCGGGACCGTGGTCATATCCGCGCTCGGCTGGATCTATGGAGCGGTGGCCGGTGGCTTCATTGCGGCGGTGGGCACGATGCTTGCGGGATTGTGCGGCTATGGCATCGGCCGCTTGATCGGGGAGAGAGCGGCCCGCAAGCTTCTCGGCGACGCGGATTTTGAGAAAGGAAAGCGGCTCTTCACGCGCGGAGGCGGCTGGATGGTCGCGCTTTCCCGGGCCGTTCCCATTCTACCGGAGGCACTCTCATGTACGGCAGGTCTCGTACGAATGCCATTCGGACGATTCCTCGGATCGCTGGCTTGCGGTAGCTTGCCGGTCGGTTTCCTTTACGCGTGGATCGGTGCCGTGGGACGCGATGCTCCCGGCTGGGCAATGCTCTTCAGCATTGGCGTCCCTGCCATCCTATGGCTCGTGGCCCGCAAAATCTCCGCCCCGAAGAACGAATAGAGCCCCGCCATCCGTGGTAAGTAGTCCCGCCTTTAGGCGGAATGCCTTTGGAAGCTACGGTTCCGCCTAAAGGCGGGACTACGTACCACTGAAAGCGGGCTTTTGTCGTAGTTCCCCTCTGGCTGGGACTGCGACGCCGGACGGAGAGTTGGAAAATCCTATCCTTTGGAAAATCAAGATGTTAAATCTCCTTTAGTTCATCCTCTCCCATGATGGAAACCCTTCGCCCCGCCGCGTCGTGGCCGCTTCGCGGTCTCTCCTTGCTCGCTCTCGGCTACTTGGCCACGCCCTTGGCGGAGGCGGGCAGCGAACCCCAGTTTCGCATTATTGCCGGTGCCGGTGCGGGTGGCGGACCGCAGGTGAAGCGTCTCGACTTCGCCGCGCCGCGCGTTGCCTGTTATCCGCGTGCTTATCTGGAGGATAGGCACGGGGAAAGCCATGGACTTCCCGGCGCTTCGATCGCCATCGATGAACCAGGGGTTCATTTGGCACTCGGAGATCTGAATGGCGACGGCAAGGCGGAGCTGGTGACCAGCACGCTCAGAAGTGGTCCCGGCGGCGGTCCGCATATCCGGATTTTCTCCACCGGCGTTGGCGGCGGCACACCGGCCCTAACCGATCCTTTCGCACAGTTTCCGATACCCGGGGACGCAGCAACGGCGTCGCAACGTTATCTGGCCGTCGGAAATTTCTCGGATGGATCTTCCCGCATCGTCACCGGGGCTGGCGCGGGTGGCGGGCCGCATGTGAAGATTTTCAGCGGGGCGGGGAACCCGGTGTCCAGCTTCTCGCCCTATGGCGATACCTTCAACAGCGGCATCAGGGTTGCCACCGGCGATGTGACGGGGGACGGAGTGGCCGAGATCATCACGGCTGCAGGAGCGGGTGGCGGTCCGCACGTGAAGATCTTCGACGGTGTCGATAACGGGGAACTCTATTCCTTCGAGCCCTTCCCGGCTGCTCCCGCGGGTGGGATCCACGTCGCGACGGGCGACCTCGACGGTGACGGCCGCGCCGACGTGGTCGTGGCCATGGGCGCCGGAGGCGGACCTCACGTGAAGGTCTTCAGCGGGGCGGGATTTTCACCGGGCGTCGTGCCGCCGGAATTGTCCTACATTCCCTTCGGCGGTTCGGCCTTCGGGGGGATCCGCGTGGCGACGGGCGATGTGGATGGCGATGGCCGTGCCGATCTCATGGTTGCGGGAGTGGTCAACGGCCGCCGCCGGATCGAGGTGCTCAAGAGCAACAAGACGGGCGATCCCAATGCCAATCGCGAGACGTGGACCTGGGGCGATGACGCGGCTTCGGAAGGAGATCAATTCGGCATTGCGACCGGTGATCTGGATGGCGACGGGTTGGTGGAACTCGCCACCGGCGGCGGGGTGCCGCGTGCGCTCGTGTGGTCGCCGCGGTCCAATGTCACCATGGATTTCTTTGCGTACTCTCCGTCTTTTACGGGCGGGGTAAGGGTCGCGAGCGGCGACGTGAATGGCGATGGTGTCCATGATTTGATCACGGGTTCGGGATCGGGTGCCGCGGGCCACGTCAAGGTCTTCGACGGCCGGACCGGCGCTCCTCTCCAATCCTTTTTCGCCTACGATATCAGCTTCATCGGAGGGATCTTTGTCGCCGCGGGCGATGTCAATGGCGACGGTGCCGCGGATATCGTGACGGGTACCGGAGCCGGTGCCGTGCCCCACGTGAAGGTCTTCGACGGCAAGACGGGGGCTGAAATCCGCAGTTTCTTCGCGTATGCGGTCTCATTCACCGGTGGCGTCCATGTGGCCGCAGGTGATCTTGATGGCGACGGCAGGGCGGAGATCGTCACCGGTGCCGGTCCGGGTGGCGGGCCCCACGTGAAGGTATTCGATGGCGCTACGGGCGCGGAAACCAGAAGCTTCTTCGCCTTCGATCCCACGTATACCGGCGGCGTTTATGTCGCTGCCAGCCCCGGTTATGGCGGCCTCCTGCCTTCGGTCCCACGGAACTTTGCCGCATCCCGGATCGTCGGTGGCGGTCCTGGCGGCGGCCCGCATGTGAAGGTTTTCAGCGGTGCCAGCGGTGCGGAAATTGGCTCCCTGTCGCCTTTCGGCGCGGATTTTGCCGGCGGCGTGACGGTTGCGAGCGGGGATGTGGATGGCGATGGGGTTGTTGAGCTGCTTGCAGCAGCTTCGCCAGCGGCGGAAGGGCCTACCGTGGTGGCCTTGCAGCCGTCCAGCGGTGCGATCGAGTTCAGGAGCCACTTGGATACCAACCGGCCGAGCGGGGTGGACGGAGAGCCGCCATTCTTCGCCATCGGCTCGCGGCCCCTGCCGGCGCTGACGATACGTCCTCCGCAAATCATTGGCGAAGAATTCAAGGTCCTCGCCACCGGCACTCCGGGGACTTGGCTGGATTTCGAAACCAGCGACGACCTGCTCAATTGGCTGCCTGCTTCCTCGACCTATATCCCGGATCGCGATCACATCCTCATCGGGCAAACCACGCCGGTCGTGCAGGGAACGAGGCACTACGTGCGGGCCGCGGCAAAGTAAAGGGGCTCCATCGGGTTTGCTGATGGTGAGTCCGGGAGTTTTTTCAACCGCGGATAGCAGCCGGATGCACGCGGATGAAGGCAGGATGATTTTGGATTTTGGACCGGATGGTAGGAAGGAAACCTTTGGGGGGAACTTCATCCTATTCATCCCGTCCATCCCGGTCTTTCAAATCTGGCTGTTCATCCGCGTCCATCCTGTTCATCTGCGGTTGATTTCTTCTTCACAAGGGAGTCGGCAAACCTGACGGAGAGCCAATAAATTGGGACGAGAGCCTGGCAATCTCCCTCAGTGTCCTTCCGGCTCCGGTGCCGCTTGGCCGTGCCCGCTGACATTCGCGCCATCGTCCCGCTTCAAGGTCAAAAAGGTCGCCGCGCTGGCAACACTGACCGCGCCTAACAGCAGATACGCCTTGTGCAGTGCGGGCACCAGCGACGCCGCGTTCGAACGATCGATGCCACCCAAAAACCACGCGGTCACCAGCGAGGCGAAGGCGATGCCGAAGCTGATCGAGAGCTGCTGGCCGGTGCTCGCGATCGTGCTGGCATCGCTTGCTTCCGCATCGCTCGTGTCGGCATAGGCGAGCGAATTCATCGCCGTGAACTGGAGCGCGGAGACCGTTCCCTGCATCGCGCTGAAAAGCAGGATCACCCACACCGGCGTGCCCGGCCCCACCCGCGAGAAGGCCGCAATCATCAGGCCGATCAACACCGTGTTGTAAACCAGCACCTGACGGTGGCCGAAGCGGCCGAGGATCCGCTGCACCAGCAGCTTCATCCCGATCGCCGCGAGCGCCTGTGGCATCACCAGCAAACCCGCCTGCCAAGCGGTGAAGCCCATGCCGAGCTGATAGAGCAGCGGCAGCAGGAAGGGCATTCCGCTAATCCCGAGCCGGGTGACAAACCCGCCAACGACCGAGACCCGGAAGGTCCGGATGCGAAGCAGCTCGACGGGCAGCAGCGGCTGGGAGCCCGCATGGCATGCCAGAAGTAGGCTCCGATCAAAGCCAGCGCCACGAGCGCCAATGCCACGACCCGGAGCGTGTCCATGCGGTGCTCGCCGAAGATTTCCAAGACCCACGAAAGCAGCGCGATGCCGGTGCCGAAGAGAATGAAGCCCTTGGTGTCCAGCGGCTCGATTCCTTCGCCACGGTGATCGGGCATGTGCTTTTTCACCAGCCATAGGCCCAGGATTCCGATGGGGAGATTGATCAGGAAAATCACCCGCCACGGCAGCCAGTGAACGATCAGCCCGCCCATCAGCGGTCCCAGAAGAGGACCCAGCAACGCCGGGATGATCACGAAATTCATGGCCCGCAAAATCCCGGATTTCGGGAAAGTCCGGAGCAGTGCGATCCGCCCCACCGGCATCATGAACGCCGCGCCGATCCCCTGAAGCACCCGCGAGGCGATCAGCATCGGCAGATTCAGGGAAATCCCGCAGGCCAGCGAGCCCAGGGTGAAAATCGCCACCGCGAAGGCGAAAACCCGCTTTGTCCCGAAACGGTCCGCCAGCCAGCCGCTGAGGGGAATGAGCACTGCGATCGCGATGGTGTAGCTGGTCAGCACCGATTTCAGGCTCAGCGAGGCCACCTCAAGGGACTTCGCCATGGTCGGAACCGCCGTATTCACGATCGTCCCGTCGAGCTGCTGCATGAAAAGCGCGACGGCCACGACCCACGGGAGATATTTCCGGGTCTTCTCCAAGTCGGGATCGACCGCGGGAATGGAAGCCGGAATCTCGCTCATGCGGGCTGCCGGACCCTAGCCGTGAAGCGCCCCCCGGCAACTCCCATCACCCTTGCGCCTTGTCAGCCGCTGCGGGCCGGGCTTTCCTGCCGCCGTGCGTTGGCTCGACAGCATCGAACGGCGGTTGGAGTGGCTCTCCTTCCCCGGGCTTTTCAAATATCTCACCTTCCTCGGGGTGATCGCCTACGCGTGCCAGTGGGCGCGGCCTGACATCGGCCAGGTGCTGGATTTCGACCACGAGGGAATCTTCCAGCGCGGCGAGGTCTGGAGGATTTTCACGTTCATCTTCACGCCGATGGGCAGCGGGGGATTCACTCCCATTGGCGTCATCATGCTGTTCTTCGCGGTGATGGTTTCGTTCCTCATCAGCGATTCGCTTGAAGCGGCCTGGGGGCCCACCCGCACCACCCTCTATGTGCTTCTGAGCTGGTTTGCGACGGCCGCAAGCCAGATGCTTTTTGATCCCCAGTGGGCTGGAGCGGGCATGATGCTCTACTCGTCGCTGTTCTTTGCCTTTGCGACGCTGTTTCCGAAAGTGGAGTTCGCGCTCTTTTTCATCATTCCCGTCCAAGTCCGGTTCCTCGCGATGATTGGCGCATTCTTCCTTGCGATGGCAGCCTTGAGTTCCTTGTCGTCGCTGCAGGTCATCCTCCCCGCGATGTTGCCCTATTTCCTCTGGGTGCTTCCGGACATCATCCGCGGGCGCAAGTCACTCGTGGCGTCTGCCCAGCGTCGGCGGACTTTCAGTGTCTCGAAGCTTCCCGAGGCGGTGCCGTTCCATGTCTGTGAAGTCTGTCGGCGCACCGAGCGCGATTCTGCGGACCTCGAGTTCTTCGTGATGCCGGACGGGAAAGAATACTGTTCGGAGCATCTTCCGCCGCAGCCCTGACCTGTCCGGACTTTTCACGTGCATTCGCACCCTTCCACGTTTCCCTTGCCCGCAGATGGCCTTTGATTCTTCCACGGTTCGCGCCGAATTCCCGATTCTCTCCCAGACGGTGAACGGTCGCCCGCTTGTCTATATGGACAATGCGGCAACGACCCAGAAGCCGCTTGCGGTGCTGGACACCTCGCGGCGCTACTACGAGGAACTCAACGCGAACATCCACCGCGGAGCCCATCACCTCGCGCGCGCCGCCACGCAGGCCCACGAAGCCGCCCGCGAAACGATCGCACGGCACCTGAATGCCGCGGATCCCGTGGAGGTGATCTTCACCTCCGGCACGACGGACGGGATCAATCTCGTCTCCTCTGTCCTCGCGCTTTCCGGCCTCATTTCGACGGGCGACGAAATCCTGATCTCCGCCCTGGAGCATCACTCGAACATCGTTCCGTGGCAGATGCTCTGCGAACGCACCGGGGCGATGCTGAAGGTGATCCCGTGCCACGATGACGGCACGCTCGATCAGGATGCCTTCAAGACGCTGCTGACGGATCGCACCCGCGTGACGGCCTTCAACTGGATCTCGAATGCCTTTGGCACGGTGAATCCGGTCCACGAAATGATCGCTGCCGCAAAGGCCGCCGGCTCGCTGGTATTGATCGATGCCGCGCAGGCCGTGCCCCATTTGGAGGTCGATGTGCAGGAGCTCGGTGCCGATTTCCTGGCGCTTTCCGGGCACAAGGTTTACGCCCCGACGGGCATCGGCGTGCTCTGGGGCAAGCGCAGCGTGCTCGACTCCTTGCCGCCGTGGCGGGGTGGGGGAGAGATGATCAAGGAGGTCACTTTCGCGAAAACCACCTACAATGACCTGCCTTTCAAATACGAGGCGGGCACGCCGAACATCGAGGGTGCCATCGCCCTCGCCGCGGCATTCGATTTCGTCAACGGGATCGGCCTCGAAGCGATCCAAAAGCACGAGAAGCATCTGATCCGCAAGGCGGCGGAGGGACTCGAGTCGCTGGCAGGGATCCGCCTCTACGGCCCGGATGACCGCGCCGGCGCGCTCTCCTTTGGCATCGAAGGGGTGCATCACTACGACCTCGGCACCCTGATCGACCAAATGGGCGTCGCCGTCCGCACCGGGCATCACTGCTGCCAGCCGCTGATGGCGCGCTTCGGAATCACCGGGACCACCCGCGCTTCCTTCGCCGTCTACAACACCGAGGCCGAGGTGGAAACGCTGGTCACTGCGGTGGACAAGGCTTTGTCCATGCTAAGGTAAGTATTTCGGACCGGCAGAAGTTCGGCTTTCCCAAGGGCGGGGAATCGGGGAAGCTGCAGGCCATGAAGCCCGCCCTCACCCTCATGCTGGGTCTGCTCGCGATTTTGCCCGCCCGCGCGCACTTTGTGGCTACGCCTTTCCCGAAGATCGTCCAGCCCGGCGTTCCGCTTCGTAGTCTCAATTCCACGGATCCCCACGCGCTGGTGGTCTACAAGGTCAACGTGCCGGAATCCACCGTCCGGCTCACGGTTCTCACGACCGGTGGGGCGGGGGATGTGGATGTCTTCGTCCGCAAGGGAGCCCATCCCTCCTACAATGGCACGGTGACGGATTTCTCCTCGCGGTATCCGGGCACGCGCCAACAGATCCGGATCCCCACTCCCGAGCCCGGCGTGTGGTACATCGGGCTGCAGGCGGATGGCGGCTATGCGGGAGTCCAGCTCAATGTGCAGGCCGCCCGGGACAAGGGGGCGCTGCCGCAGCCGACCTTCACCCCGCCGCCGGGGATCTATCCCGGGGATGTGCCCTGCGTGATCAAGGCGAAGTCGAAAAGCTCGGTAATCCGTTTCACCACCGGCGGCGAAGACCCGGATGCCGGCTCCGCGGCGGCCCCCGCCATCCTGCAGATCACCGGAGACACGACGGTGAAGGCCCGCGTCTATTCTTCGACCGGCCAGGAAGGTCCCGTGGGCGAGGCGATCTATCAGGTCCGCCCGCCGGACGACGTGATCGATCTGGTCAATACCCGCAGCATTTCCCACCTTGCCTCGCTGAAAGGCGGCCGGCACGTATTCCGGATCACTGTGGGTGAGGGCGAGCGCCTGAGTGTTCACACGGAAGGCGGCGTGGGGAAAACGATGATTGCCGTCCTGAAGGGAGCGGTGCCGCCCGTCGGGAAACCGGTCCCAGGCGAGCCGACGCTCCGCAGTGCGAGCAACGTGGTGATTCCCGAGACTACCGCCGGGGACTACTACATCGCGCTCGATGCCGCGACGGCCTTCTCCGGCCGCACGCTGATGGCGGCTGTGGCCGGTGATGGGCCGGATCTCATGCCTTGGGCGGATGCCTTGCGCCCCTACGTCAGCACGGAGGAATTCTCCGAACTGTCCTGCGAAGTACAGGAAGGCCTCATCGGGGCCGGGCAGCGGCGGCTCATCCGCTACAGTACCGAAATCCGGAACATCGGTGCCCAGGACATCGTGATGCCGCCGCCGGAGGACAATCCCTTCTTCGAATATCACGAGTGCCACGGCCACTATCACTTCAAGGGCTTCGCCGCATCCCGTCTGCTGGATCTGGAGGGCAACGAACTCCGCACCGGTCGGAAAGTCAGCTTTTGTCTCCTGGACAACATCCGCTGGGATCGTGGCGCGGTGATGAGGAGGCGCTTCAACTGCGGCGCGCAAGGCATCCAGGCGGGATGGGGGGACGTCTACGACAGCGGCCTGCCCGGCCAATGGATCGAGATCGGCGACCTCCCCGCAGGCGACTACCAGCTCGAGCTCACCGTAAATCCCGACGGGATCCTTCCCGAGTTCAACTACGACAACAACGTCGTGCGGATCCCCGTGACGATTCCGGAGGAGTGATCCTTAAAGTTCGTCGCTTGCCACTGATGGCTTTCATACGGCGACTTCAATCATCCTGCCGCCATCCGGGGTGACCTCGGATTCCGCTGCCAAAAGCCACCCGCGGATAGCTTCGTAGAGATTCTCTTCAATTTCTTCCAAGGTCTCTCCCTGCGTGACGCACCCGGGTAGGGCGGGCACTTCTGCCCAGAATCCGCCCTCCTCCGCATCATGGATGATCGCGCCCACTGACTTTCCGCGTGCATTCGCTCCGCTCCCGCCGTTCCCTGTGGGTGCGATGAGCATCGCCGACAAACAGCAGGAGATCCTTGAAGAACTGTCCTTTTTCCCGGACTGGCAGGAGCGGTATGAATACGTCATCGGCCTCGGGCGGAAGCTCCCGGTCATGCCGGAGGAAATGAAAACCGCCGAGAAACTGATCAAGGGCTGCCAATCGCAGGTGTGGTTGGAGGCCCGGACCCAGGACGGAAAAGTGCGCTATCTGGCGGATTCCGATTCCGTGATCACCAAGGGAATGATCGCCCTTTTCGTCCGCGTGCTCGATGACGAGACGCCGGACGCGATTCTCTCCGCCGATCTCTCGTTCATCGACAAGACCGGCCTGAAGGAGCACCTCGCCCCGACCCGGGCGAACGCGCTGAACCTCATGGCGACGCAGATGAAGCAGCGCGCGCTCGAGTTCAGCGCGGCGTGACCCGGCAATTGGGAAATCCGCCGGTATTTCCATAGCCGATTGCCCTTGCCTCGACCTGCCTCCGGCGGGCCATGATCCCGGCATGGCCGGAGGGAGTCTGCTCACACTGTTGGATGATATCGCGTCGATTCTCGACGACGTCTCGGTGATGACCAAGACCGCCGCGTCCAAGACCGCGGGCGTGCTCGGAGACGATCTGGCCTTGAACGCACAGCAGGTCAGCGGCGTGGTGGCAAAGCGGGAATTGCCGGTGGTCTGGAGCGTCGCGAAGGGTTCCTTCGTCAACAAGCTGATCCTGGTCCCGACGGCACTGGCGATCAGCGCGCTTGCTCCATGGCTGGTGACGCCCCTGCTGATGATCGGCGGTCTCTACCTCTGCTACGAAGGAGTCGAGAAGCTGGTGCACCGTTTCCTTCACCCGCAGGAGAAAACGGTGGAAGCGGCGAAGGCGGAACTCGAGGCGCTAAAAGCAGGCGAGGTCGATGAGGTGGGGAAGATCAAGGGCGCGATCCGCACCGACTTCGTGCTCTCCGCGGAGATCATCGCGATCACGCTGGGAGTGGTCGCGACGAAGCCCTTTCCGACCCAGGTGATGACCCTCTCGCTGATCGCCATCCTGATGACGGTGGGCGTTTACGGACTCGTGGCGTGCATCGTGAAATTGGACGATCTCGGCTTGCTCCTGAGCCAGCGGACTTCCGCCGCGGCGCAAGGCTGTGGCCGGACAATCCTCTGGGCGGCACCCTTTCTGATGAAGTCCCTCTCGGTGCTTGGAACGGCGGCCATGTTCCTGGTGGGTGGAGGCATTTTGACCCACGGGATCCCTGCGGTGCATCGCTGGATCGAGCACACCGCACATACCGTTGGAGGCATTGGCGGTACGCTGGTTTCCTCCCTGATCGACGGCGTGTTCGGCGTTGTGGCCGGGGCCGTGGTCCTGCTTTTGATGTTCGCGGTGGGGAAGCTTCGGGGGAAGAAGGCCCACTAGGTCACGGCCAAATGCCTTGAATGAAACGACAATTCCATTGAAACAAACGGCGCTCATTTTCACGACTTCAGCATGATTGCATCTCTTCTCGATTTCCACTGGTTCAGCGACCCGCAGGCATGGGGCGCCCTTCTCACCCTCTCGCTGCTGGAGATTGTTCTCGGCATCGACAACATCGTGTTCATCTCGATCCTCGTCGACCGCTTGCCCGTGGAGAAACGCAAGTCCGGCCGCTTGCTCGGCTTGAGCCTTGCGATGGGTGCCCGGCTGATCCTCCTCCTGTCGATCACCTGGATCATGGGGCTTCAGAACCCGCTCTTCCACATTCCCGTCCATCCCCACCTCTGGGACATGATGCCGAAGGCTGCCGAACATGGCGGACATCTCGGGATCTCCTGGAAGGACATCATCCTGCTGCTCGGTGGCTTCTTCCTGATCTACAAGTCCACGAAGGAGATCCACCACAAGTTCGAGGGTCACGAGGATACGCCCGGAAAGTCGAAGGTCGTTGCCAGTTTCGGCGCGGTGCTGGTGCAGATCGCCTTGATCGACATCATCTTCTCTCTCGATTCCGTGATCACCGCCGTCGGCATGGTGAATGATCCGACCCGCGTCTCGCTGATGATGGTCGCGGTGGTCATCTCCATCGCCGTCATGATGATCGCCTCGGGCGCCATCAGTGACTTCGTGTCGAAGCATCCGTCCGTCAAGATGCTGGCGCTCTCCTTCCTGATCCTGATCGGCACCGCGCTCATGGCGGAAGGCCTCCACTTCCACATCCCGAAGGGCTACGTGTACTTCTCGATGGCCTTCTCGCTCGGCGTGGAACTGCTGAACCTGAAGCTCCGCTCAAAGGGCTCCATGGCCCAGCAGATCGTCGGGGAGTAATTAAGGAGCGGGGACACTCCTGTCCCCGGCACAGGCAGGCAAGGAGGGGGGCGTCCCCGCGCCCCGGCCTCTTTCCCGGGCTCGCCAGGCTCCAGCCTGGCTGCCTTTCCTAAGGAGAGGGGACACTCCTGTCCCCTGCTCTACACGTCCACCCTGGCGACAGGAGTGTCGCCTCTCCCCAGGCTCGCGCATTAAGGAAAGAGGGACACTCTTGTTCCCCCTCGCTTGACCATCGGGCGCAGCCGATTCGCCTCCTTCGCCCCCAACAAAAAAGCCGACTCCTTGCGGAACCGGCTCTCTTGAAAAGGAAGCTTACGCTCCCGGCAGCTCGATGAATCCTTCGAGCTTCCGGATACGGGTGGGGTGGCGCATCTTGCGGAGGGCCTTGGCCTCGATCTGGCGGATACGCTCGCGGGTCACCTGGAACTGGCGGCCCACTTCTTCCAGCGTGCGGCTGTAGCCGTCCTTCAGGCCGAAGCGTTGCTCCAGCACCTCGCGCTCGCGCTCGGTCAGGGTGTCCAGGACGTCCTTGATCTTGTCCTTCAGCATCGAGAAGCCCGCTTCTTCCATCGGGTTGTCCGCGGACTTGTCCTCGATGAAGTCACCGAAGGAAGTGTCGTCGGAATCGCCCACCGGCGCCTGCAGCGAGATCGGCTGCTGGGCCATCTTGAGCACCGCGCGGACACGCTCGACGGGCAAGTGAATCTCTTCCGCGATTTCTTCCGGGGAAGGCTCGCGGCCGTATTCCTGCACCAGCTGCTTCTGCACCCGCATCAGCTTGTTGATCGTCTCGATCATGTGCACCGGGATACGGATGGTGCGGGCCTGGTCGGCGATCGAGCGGGTGATGGCCTGGCGGATCCACCAGGTGGCATACGTGGAGAACTTGTAACCGCGGCGGTACTCGAATTTCTCGACCGCCTTCATCAGACCCATGTTGCCTTCCTGAATCAGGTCGAGGAAGGAGAGGCCGCGGTTGGTGTACTTCTTCGCGATCGAAATCACGAGGCGCAGGTTGGCCTCGACCATCTCGGTCTTCGCCTTGAGCGCTTCCTTCAGCCAGTGGCGGAGGTTCTTGTTCGTATCGTCGAACTGCTCGACCTCATGCCAGCAGCGCTGCTGGATCTCGCGGAGCTTGGTGACGAATTCCTTGTCTTCCGGATCGGCTTGAACCTTGCGGCCGTACTTCCAGAACTTCTGCTGGTAGTCTTCGACCTGCTCGCAGAAGTCCTCCACCACCTTCTGCTTGAAGTAGAAGCGGGTGTAGAGGCGGTGCAGGGTCTGGAGGTTCTTGGCGAACTGGTCTTCCAGCTTCTTCTTGCCGCGCGGATTCTTCGCGGACATCTGGCGGAAGAGATCGTCGTTCTCCTCGTGAAGCTGCTTCAGCTGTTCGCACTGCTTCGGCAGGATCTTCATGTAGCGCTCGCGGCTCTCGATCTTCTTGTCGAGGATCACACGGTCGAAGCGCTCCTTGCCTTTGAGAAGCTTGTCGGCGAGGTCGAGATAGCATTCGGCGGTGAAACCGAAGAGGTGAAGCTGCTTGGCCACCTCGATCTCGGCATCCTCGATCCGCTTGGAAATTTCGACTTCCTGCTCGCGGGTCAGCAGCGGGACCTGGCCCATCTGCTTGAGATACATGCGGACCGGGTCATCCAGGATGTCCAGCTTCTGGTCCTTCGAGTCATCGACATCGTCGGCGTCGTCGTCGCGCTTCTTGTCCTTGTAGCGGTCGACTTCGGAGGCATCGATGATGTCGAACTCCATGTTGCGGAGGCGCTCCATGATCGCCTCCACGTCTGCCGGTTCGACGAGGTCGTTCGGCAGGATTTCGTTGATGTCGTCGTAAGTGAGATACTCCTGCTCCTTCGCCAGCTTGATGAGCTCGCGGATCTTTTCCTGGATCTCCGGAGTGTCGATCCGGGGCTTTTCGGAATCGCTGCGGACCGGGGCCTCGGCCGCGGCAACGGCCTCCACCTTCTTCTCGGCGGCGGACTTCTTCGAAGCTTCTGCGGGCTTTTCCTTCTCGACCTTGGCGGGAGCGGCCTTCTCCGTCTTCGCGGCGGGCTTCTCGACCTTGGCGGGAGCTGCTTTCGGGGCCGACTTTTCCGCCTTGGCAGGGGCGGCCTTGGGAGCCGGCTTTGCTGGCTTGGCGGGCGCTTTCGGCGCGGGCTTCTTCGCGGCCGGGGCAGGCTTTGCCTTGGCGGCGGGCTTCGGCGCAGGCTTGGCGGCTTTCGCCGGGGCCGGCTTTTTCGCAGGTGCGGGTTTTGAACCCGCCTTTGGCGTCGGCTTGGAAGCCTTCGATTTGGCAGCGGCAGCAGCTTTCTTGGTGGACATGGACAGAAGGGATGAAGGAGAATTTCAGGCAAAATTCTCCCATTATAGCGCAAGCGGACCGGGCTCCGAAGCGGGCGGGAATATTCGGAGCGCTTCCCGTGCCGTCAAGGATTGTTTTCCGGCTTTGAGAATGAACGATTTCCGCGGGGAAACGGAGGCTTCTGGGCTTTTTTCACCGGGGCGTAGCGCTCGCTGAAGATAAACCGTTGATCGAGTCCTTTTGCCAGTTCGGCCACCTCTTTTGCTTCATGGAGCAACCGCACCAACTCATCCGGGGATAAGTCGGGCCGGGCCATCTGGGCTTTGATGTTTTGGTCGCGCCGGTGCAGGGCCTTCGCACTCAGTTCGGCCATGGCGATTTCGGCCGCCGCCACCGGATTCTCCGGCGGATCGTTGTGAAAGGTGGGATCGGCATGCAGTGCCATCCTCTGGCCCTCCGGCAGACCGGCCACGAAGCTGTTCACGGCCGCATGGGAACTCGCGTCGGGCCTCGCCGAAAGAATCGCCTCCAGCAAAGGAATGCCTTCGAGATGCTCGGAGGCTTCGTGAAGCGTCTCGAAATGCTCGCCGAGGAACTCCTGCGCCGGGGGGGAATGAAGCGCCATGCTGCAGAGGTAGGCGACCACCGGATCCATCGGGGCTGCCTCGATCTTCTCAGGCTCCGGCGGGGCATTGCGATCCCGCTCGGCCGGCTTGTTCTTCGCCGCCTTGGCCGCTCTCAGGACGCCATCGCGAAGTTCGGGAATCCCCGCTCTCAGGCGCGTGGCGACGTGATTGATCATCCCCTCGCGATTGATGGGGTCGGACACGATCGCGAGCAGGGCAGAGCATTCGCGGGCGAAAGCGGAGCGCTCCTGAAGGTTCTCCAGGCGCCCTTCGGCGGCAGCGCGGTCGATGAGGAAATCGAAGAAGTCCACCGCGTTCGTCAGGATTTCCCTGAAGGCATCCGGGCCATTCTTCCGCATGAAGGAATCCGGATCCTCGCCACCCGGCATCCGGACGACTCGCACCGGGATGTTCTCCGCCGCGAGTTCACGGAAGGCCTTCTCGGTCGCCGCGAAGCCTGCCTTGTCCGCATCATAACAAAGCACGGCATTTTTGGCATATCGCCGCAGCAGCCGCGCATGATTGGAAGTCAGGGCGGTGCCAAGGGTGGCCACGGCGTGATCGATCCCTTGTTCGTGGCAACAAATCACGTCGAGCTGACCCTCGCAGATCAGCACGGAATTCTCTTTCAAGATCGACTTCCGGGCGCGTTCGAGTGCGAAAAGGACGTTCGATTTCTTGAACAGCGAAGTCTCGGGGGAGTTGATGTATTTGCCGCTGTTAGGGTCTTCCCGTATCTGCCTGCCCGAGAAAGCGATGACATCCCCGTGGTCATTCCGGATTGGAAACATCAGGCGGTCGCGGAAGCGGACATAGACGCCGCCTTGCTCCCGCTGGACCAGGATGCCGGCGTCCACCAGATCGCGTCCGGTGAGACCCTTTCCCCGTGCCCAATCGAGGAACATCTTCGGCTGTTCCGGCATCCAGCCGACCGTCCAGCGGACCGCCATCTCCTTTCCGAAGCCGCGCGACTTCATGTAGTCCCGCGCGTGGGTGGCCTCGCGGGTGAAAAGCATCTTGTGGAGATACTCCGCGACCTCCCGGTGAAGATCGAGCAGGCGTCCGCGCTGGCGGCGGGCCTTGTCCTCCTTGGGATCGACGACTTCTTCGACGACGGTGATCCCCGCGCGGTTCGCGAGCTTCCTCACCGCATCGGTGAAGGTGAGGTTCTCGTATTCGCGGACGAAGGTGATCGCATCCCCGCTCTTCCCGCAGCCGAAGCAGTGGAAGAACTGCCGCACGGGATTGATGTTGAAGGAAGGCGTCTTCTCGTTGTGGAAAGGACAGAGCGCTTTGTAACTCGGCCCGGCTCGCTTCACGTTGATGTACGAGCCGATCACGTCCACGATGTCCGTGGCTGCAAGGATTTGCTCGGTTGTTTCCCGTGAAATTTGGGGCACGCGCCGAGTAAAACCCCGAACCGCGGAAATCAAAAGCGCGGACGCAGCCTAACTTTTCGGATGCGGAAACGAAAGCCCGGTGCAGGTTCGCTCTGATCAGTGGAAACGACCGTTGGTCGCCAACCAGAAAACCGTTATGAAAGTCGCCCGCAAGAATTCGAAGGGAGAAACCAAGCAATTGCTGCTGAAGGAATACTTCCTGAATGCCTACCTGATCGCCGTCCTGAAGAGAGCCGGTGAAGAAGCGGCACGCTTCGCCAAGGGACCGGCCCCCCTGCCGGTGAAGGTCCGCGCGGGTAGCTGATACGAACATCCCGGTGTTCCCGGTGACGTGCGCATTTGCCCGGAAATGGGAGGTTGCGCCGCCGCCCGGGTTCGCCTAGTTTGCCAGCAATGGACGACCTCCTGATTTTGAGGTCCGCTTTGGGCTGGCTAGAACTGGGTTTGCCAGAGGAGGCGTTGTCGGAACTGACCGCCCTCTCCGCGAGGGATCGTATGCGCAAGCACGCGCTGGAACTCCGGCTGCTCGCCGAAATGGAGTCGAGGCGTTGGAATGCTGCCGCTGACACAGGTCGGCTCTTGTGCATGAAGGAGCCGAAGGAGGCCCGTTTTTTCATCCATGCCGCCTACTGCCTGCATGAGACGGGCGATACCCTCGCCGCGCGGGACTGGCTGCTGAAGGGCCCCGCCACTTTGATCGAGGATCCGCTCTTTCACTACAATATCGCCTGCTACCTCGCCGTCCTCGGCGATCGCAAGCGAGCGGAGTCCCACTTGGAGCGCGCCTTTGAGATGGACGCGTCCCTGCGTGAATCGGCGCAAGAGGATACCGATCTGGCTGCCCTCCGGAAGGAAGACTGAAGGCGCTAGCCCTTGGACCGCGTGCAGCCTGCTGCCGCTTTTGGCGAGGCAGCCCTGCTGCCGGGGTAAGATCCATTACGTCCCACCTCACGGGAGGGGTGTCATCGGCATCGCCTTTCCCCGGGCACGCCAGGCTCCAGCCTGGCATCGAAGCCACCTCGAAATCCCGCCTCTCCCTCTACTTCCCATTGCCTCCGCCGCTCCGATCATTCACTCCAAGCGCGTGTCCCCGTCCGCGCTCGGCGAATTGCTTTCGGTCTTCGAGGAGAACTTCCGTTCCCGTGGGGAACTTGGTGCCTCGGTGAGCGTCTGGTGGAGGGGAGAGGAGATCCTGTCCCATGCCGAAGGATGGCGGGAGCGGGAAAAGACCCGCGCATGGACCACGGACACGCTGGCCCCCGTGTATTCCGCCACCAAGGGCCCCTCCTCCGCGACCTTGCTTCTCATCTTGGATGAAAAAGGACTCGGCCCGGAAACCCCCGTTCGCGAAATCTGGCCTGCCTTCCCCGTTCCGGAAGCAACCTTCGCCCATCTCCTCTCCCATCAATGCGGCCTCGCCTCCCTGGATCGTCGTGCTTCCGTCTGGGACCACGCCGAAGTAGTCGCCGCCATTGAGGCGCAGGCTCCCGCCTGGCGACCGGGAGAGGGCCACGGATATCATCCTCGCACCTTCGGCGCATTGGTGGATGAGCCGGTCCGCCGCCTGACCGGAAAAACCTTGGGGAGCGTCTGGCGGGAACGGATTGCCGCACCACTTGGCCTCGAATTCTGGATTGGTCTTCCCGAAACCGAGTGGCATCGCGTGGCCAAGCTCTATCCCGGCAAGGCGGCGGCGGAAGATCTGCAAAACGGCTTCTACCGCGAGTTCAACACGGAGGGCACCCTCAGCCGCCGCGCCTTCGGCTCCCCGCGTGGCCTGCATTCCGTCCAGGAAATGAACGATCCAAAAGCCTGGTCGGCCGGATTTCCGGCCATGGGCGGCGTGGGGACCGCCAGTGCTCTGGGCAAGTTTTACCAAGCCGCGATCGGCGCGATCGAAAGCCCGCTCAATGAAAAGGTAAGACGGGCTCTCGGCGAAATGCGGACCAGCGGGGATGACAAGGTGCTCATCCAGCCCACCGCCTTCTCCTGCGGTTGCCAGCTCGATCCCCTCGATGCCTCCGGCAACAAGATCCGCGAACTCTACGGCCCTTCGGAGGCGGCCTTTGGCCATCCCGGTGCCGGCGGCAGCCACGCCTTCGGCGATCCGGAAAGTGGCGTCAGCTTCGCCTACGTCATGAACCAGATGGAACTCAGCGTTCTGCCCGGTCGCAAGAGCGTCGATATGGTCCAAGCGCTGTTCTCGTAAACCGCTGCGACCCGCCACTAGCGTACGTAGTCCCGCCTTTAGGCGGAATGCCTTTTTCCCAGCGGGGAGGCATCACTTCCTCCCCTCATCCAAAGGCATTGGCCTTCAGGTCGACCGCCTTTTGAACCGTCGAAAGCGACCCTCCGAAAACAAAAAGTCCGCCCGAAGGCGGACTTTGAAAAGATCGCGAGCGGACCAAGCCTCAGCCAAGAAAACGGATCTTCCCGGGCTTCGCCGGAAGTTCCCCGCGCGCCATCGCCGCGTGCTGCTCATCGCTGCAGGCCGAATTCGTCGGCGCATCCGCCGCGGCATCGCTGTGCTCCAGATAGCCGTTCTGGATCAACCAGGTCTCAACCTCTTCACCGGAAATGTCCGGCAGCATCGTGCCATCGATCTCCACGCAGGGGGAAAGCTGCTGGCCGCTGCGCTGCTCCATCTCCCAGCGGAATGCCGGATTCTTGATGATGTCCTTCTCCTCGTAGGGAAGGTCATACTTCCGCATGATCGCGCGGACACCTTCGCTCCAGCCGCAGAAGGTCTTGAGGTAGGCGGTGATTTTCGGTTGGGGCTTGCTCATGGCGCGGAAAATACACGCCAAATGCCTTCCGGCAAGCCCCGCCACCACCTCCGCCATGCGGGATGTCCCGGAGTTGCTCCGCCGACAGGGTGCCCGGGCCTGAGCCGCAGGCTCCCCGGAGTGCGGCGAGCATCGCCGCTTTTGGGGACGGCCTGAACCGACGCACCCAGCCCTCCTCTCACCAAGACCAAACCAGGCCCAACCCTCCGAGGTCCCAAGCTTCATCAGATTTTCACACGGGGGACCACGCGCGAACCTTGTCCGCGCTCCGCGGCAGGGGTTAGCGTAACCCATGCTCCGCGTCCTCCTTTTCCTGCTGCTCGCCGTCCTCCCCTCGGGCGCCTGCCTTTGGGATCGCGATACCCTCCAAGAGGAAGCGAAGGGCAAGCTGGATACCGTCATGGCCATCACCGGCTGGTTCGATCGCTACCCGGCGAGATACTACGAGATGCGCCTGGATCGAGTGACCAAGGAGCTCGCGTCAAAACCCGGCTCCCTCGACCTCTACGACGATGCCGGTGTTGCCTGCAGCCGCCTCGGCAAGCACGACGAGTCGATCGCCTGGATGGAAAAGAAGAAGGCCGTCCTCGATGCAAAGCCCGCCGAAGACAGCAAAGAAGACCGCTACCGTTACCTCTCCAATCTCGGCACCTTCCATCTCATCCGCTGGATCACGCGCCCCGAGGAAGTGCGATCCACCGATCTAGCAGATCTAAAGACCTCGGAGACCTTCATCGCCCAAGCCCTCGAACTGAACCCCAATGCCCACTTCGGCAGGGAGAAATTCCAGCTCATGCTCATTCGCTGGTTGCTCGCGCCAGCACCGGGAGAGGACAGCTATGGCGATCTGAATTTCCTGAATGTCGATGCGATGCTCCGGACCAATCCGGCGGGAGTACAGATACCTCGTGAACTCAACCTCGAGGAGGCACGAAAAGGAATCACCGGGCTGATCCAGCTCGGTGCCGCATGGCAGAGCATTGATACCTTTCAGGCTCTGCGTCTCGGCCTCCATAGTGAGAAAATGGCCTTCCTCGCCCACTTGGCCTACCTGCGGCAAAAGGAGCTGTATGATTCAGGTTTGAGATCGCTCCATCCTTCTGAGACCGTGAGGGAAGAGATCGTCCCGGCATTCGGAGGAGGATTTCACGGTGTGGATCAGGTGGATCGTTTCTTTCAGAAGGCACGTGCAGCTGCCGGGAGCAGGGAGAAATCGTGGATTGCCTATCAGGAAGGACGTTTCCGACAGGGCATGCATCCGGACACGCACTCAGACTTCTGGAAAGATTGGGAAGAGCCGGAGTTTCCAAAAATCCCGGGGCCTACACTGATCCAGCGTGCCGAAAGAAATCCCGGCATGTTCCTCATCTTGTTCTGCGCTGCCTTGATGCTCGGCTTTGTTGGCACCGTGGTGGTCGTGAAAAAGCTGGCCGCGTTGTTGCGACGGCAGAAGCTGAGAGCGTAGAAATGACCCGTCCCCGCATCAGCATCAACTTCGCCGTCTCCGCCGATGGCAAAATCTCTTCCGTCGCCAGGCACCCCTCCGGCTGGACGTCGAAAGAGGATCACGCCCGGCTCCTGCGATTGCGCGAGAAAGCGGATGCCCTGCTCGTCGGCCGGGGCACTTGGGAAGCCGATCGCATGACCATGAAAGCGCCCGGCAACCCGTGGCGCTGCATCGTCTCACGACACGGGCATTTCGATCCTGATCACCCCCTCTTCCACACCGAAGGCGGACCGATCCATCTTCTGGTCACGGAGGGCGAACCGCCCGTCATTCCCGGAGCGACGATCCACACCGGGACGCTCTCCGGCTTCCTCCAAAAGCTCGCCGGGTCCGGCATTAAGCATCTCCACTGCGAAGGGGGAGGGGAGCTGGCCCGTGAACTCGCCGCGATGGACGCCATCGATGAAATCCACCTCACCTGGGCCGGCCACACGCTCTTCGGCGGCCGCGAGGCACCTACCATCAGCGGCGTGCCGGGAGATTTTCTCCCCGCCTCAAGGGCATACGAACTCGTCGAGTTCGATCCGCAACCGGAAACCGGCGAATGCTTTCTCAGCTACCGGCGGAAGGCTCAGTGAGCCTTTTCCTCGCTGTGCTCCTCGGCACCGTGCGACTCCTCGCCGTGTTCGCCACCCTCGTGCTTGTCGCCGTGGTCGGCATGGGCGTGGGCGCCATGCTGCTCGTGGAGGGCCTTGGTATCTTCCCACGAATGACGCTCGCAGGAGACCGAGGAAAGAAAGAGTCCGGCGGCGGCAGCGGCGAAGAGGGTGGTCAGTTTCATGCCGGGGCCGGGTGTAGCGGATCATCCGGGGATGGCAAGGAACTATCGGGAGAACCCAGCGCCACGGTCCTCAAAGCGCCAGATTCCCGGATCTTCGCGACTTCAGCGACTTCGCGCCTCTACTTCGAAACCCATCTCGAAATCGCCGAAGCAGCCCTCAAATGCGCTCCGGGCCCGCCGAGCTTGGACGCCGTCGCGAGCAGCTTTTTCCGCGTCTCCTCGCGGAACGCATCATCCGTCAGGAAGCGCGACAGCGATTGCTCCACATGGAGCGGATCCGCATCGGATTGGATGAATTCCTCCACCACGCGACCTCCTGCCAGGATATTGATGAGGCCGATGTGCTCGATCTTCACCACCGCCCGGGCCACGACGTAAGTGGGCCACGCCACCTTGTAGACCAGGCAGTAAGGGAGCCCGAAATAGGCCGCCTCCAGAGTGGCGGTCCCGCTGGCCACCACTCCGCAGGCAGCCCGCTGCATCAGCGAGTGGGCACCGCCATCGGAAATGTTCACCAGCTCGCCCATATTCGCGGTCGCGGCCATCTCCCGCATCTTCGCGGCCAGCTTCGCGGAGGCTCCGCAGGCTTCGAAGCGCACCCCGGGGCGCTTCGAATGAAGCCGCCGTGCCGCATCCAGCATCATGGGGAAAAGCCGCGCGACCTCCCGTTCGCGGCTGCCGGGAAGAAGCGCCACCAGGTTTTCTTCCCGGGGCAGGCTTTCCCGCTCTTCCTCAAGCTCATCCACCAAGGGGTGGCCGACAAAGATCGTTGGCAAACCCGCGCCCTCGAAAATCGCCTTCTCGAAGGGGAACAGGCACAGCATTTCATCCAGCAAACGGGCCATCTTCGGCAGGCGGCCCTTGTTCCAAGCCCACACCTGCGGGCTGATGTAATAAATGATCTTCGTGTCCGGCAGCGCGGTCTTCACCGCCTCGGCGAAGCGCAGGTTGAATCCCGGGTAGTCGATGAGCACCAGCAGCTTCGGCTTGATCGACTTCACCTCGGCGAGCATCTCGGCGAAGCGTTCCTTGAACCAGCCGTAGCGCTTCAGCACCTCCCAGAGGCCCATCACCGCGGCCTCTTCCACCCAATCGCGGATTCCTTCGCCCGCCACGGCACGCATTTCAGGGCCGCCGGCCCCGTGGATCTTCAGATCCGGATGCATGGCCAGCAAAGCTTCCAGCATCCCCGCACCATGGGCATCGCCGCTCAATTCTCCTGCGATGACATATAGCGCTGCGGCCATCTGGCGCGGACATTAGGGACCGGATCGCCGCGCTGACCATGAAAAATCGGGATACCGCGGAATTCGGTGCGGCGGAGGGGGAATTCGTCATTGATTTCGCGCCACCCGGCTCCTTAATCGCCGTTCGCACCAAGCTTGCCACATGGCCGTAGAACACGACGATACCCCGCGCCCGCTCGCCGAAATTTCGCACGGCCCCTCCGCCTTTGAGGCGTTTCTGGACCGCAACCAGAAGGGCATGATTGTCCTCGGCATCCTCATCGCGATTGCCGGTGGTGCCTGGATCGTCTTCAAGGGCATGCAGGAGAGCAAGGCCTACGGCGCCGGCGAGGACCTCTCGAAGGCGGAGTCGCTCGCGGATCTGCTCGAGGTGCCGAAAAAGCACGCCGGCACCCCTGCCGCCGGTAGCGCCGCGATCCTCATTTCCGCCAAGCAATGGGAAGCCGGCGACCAGGATGCCGCGATCGAGACCCTCCGCAAATTCATCGCCGGAAATCCCGAACACCCGGCACTTCCCACCGCGAAAGCCAGCCTTGCCTCCCGGCTGATGCAGCAGGGCAAGGCCGACGAGGCCGCGACTCTCTTCCGTGAGGTGGCCGGCGATGCAAACAGCCGCTACCTGGCACCTTATGCCTTGGTTTCCCTCGGGGACATCGAGAAGGCCGCAGGCCGCACGAAGGAGGCGGAGAGCGCCTACAAGCGCGCAACGGAAGAGTTCAAAGGCAGCCCCTTCACCAGCGTGGCCGATCAGCACCTGAAGCTGGTGAATTTCAAGATGCCGGTGGAAATCGAAGCCCCGGCAACTCCCCAGCCGAAGCCCACCGAGCTTTCCACTCCGGAAATGACCCCCGGAGCCGGTCTTCCCGGTGAAATGAAGGGCAATCCCCTTGAAAATGTCCTGAATGGCGAGGGTGCGACGCCCGCACCGCCGGTGGAGGAAGCCCCGCCGCTTCCCGACAAGGAGGAACCCGCAAAGCCGGAAGGCGAAGAACCGGCCAAGCCCGATGCCGTGCTCCCTACCAAGCCCGATGAAGCCGGGCAAGCCGTCCAACCTCCGCAGAAACCTGCCGGGGGGGAATCAAATTGACTTTCAATTTTTCTGCGCTCCTAATTTCGATCCAAATTCAACGAGATGAGTAACAACATTTTCCAAAAGATCACCGGCAACAAGCCAGGAACCGAACCCAGCGCTCCTACCCCCACTCCGGCCTATTCGCCTTCCCCCACGCCAGCCGCGAGCTATGAGCCTTCGACTCCTGCTGCCGCCGCGGCACCGGCTTCCGCCGCAAGCGCCGCGCCGCAACGCCCGGTCGGTCCTTCCCGCAACGTCCTGAGCTCGGATGTCGAGATCAAGGGCACGGTGAAATTCACCAATGATCTCGTGGTCGATGGCCGCATCGAGGGCGAGATCCAGTCCGATGGCAACCTGACGGTCGGCGAAAACGCCCGCCTGAAGGCCGAGATCAAGACCGGCACCGTCGTCGTCTACGGCAAGGTGCACGGCAACATCATCGCCAACGAAAAGGTCGAGCTGAAGGCATCCGCCGAAGTCGTCGGCGACATCAAGGCCAAGGTCCTTTCCATCGAGCCCGGCGCCATCTTCGTTGGCAAGTCGAACGTCGGCACCCCGTCCACCCCGGCCGCCGCCGCCAAGCCAGCCGGCACCGCCGCCCCGGCCTCCGCTCCCACCAAGCAAGAGCCACCAAAGCAAGGCAACCTCCAGGGCGTGAATCCCTGAGGTGGTGCACGCCTCGCGCGTGTAACAAAGCAAGTCTCCAAAGCCCGCCCGGCCTCCAAAGCCGCGGCGGGCTTTTCTTTGCGCCGCGGTAGCGAAAGAAGAGTGGCGCGAAGTGAAGACGGCGGTAGGGCGACGCGGCCCGCGGCGCTTCTCTTTGCCTTTCAATTCGACGTTCGATGTCCCCCGACCTCCGACCTCCGACCTCCGACCTCCGACCTCCGACCTCCGACCTCCGACCTCCGACCTCCGACCTCCGACCTCCGACCTCCGACCTCCCATCTCCCATCTCCCATCTCCCATCTCCCATCTCCCATCTCCTGATTTCTCCAGGCTCGCCCGGTTCCTCGCGGCGGGCTTTTCTTTGCCTCTCACTCCAAAGAACGGCAACGCCGTTCCCTCCTATAGCCCTGGGTTGGCCGTAGGCCTACCCTGGGTCGCCTAACAACAGGAACCCAACCCCAACGGGGTTGCCTCAGGCTGGATTCATTGCGGCGGCATTTTCTCAGTGGAGAAGCTCAAGCCCGCGGCGGGCTTATCTTTGCACCATGGCCGCGAAAGGACCGGCCCGGAGCGAATTGAAAAAATCCAAAGCCGGCATTCCTCTACACTTGGCGCAGGACCCTGCCTTTCTCGTCCCGAAGCGGACGATTCATAACAGCCCGGGACGAAGTCCCGGGTAAAAGCGCAGCGAAGATCGCGTCCTGAAGGGACGCCTCATACGGGGAGCGTCTGCTGACTTGGGAGCGGCTACGACTAGCACTTCTTGTCGAGGAGGAGTGCACACCGGAATGCCGGTCGAGTATTAGAGGTTCGCGGGCACGCCGATGACGGTGTCCCCGCGGAAGAGCACGCCGTGAGGCAGGATGATCGCCATCACGCGCTGCCTGTTTATCGAGAGTTCCACCTCCTTATCCGTTCCCTCGAGATCTACTTTGAAGGGAACTCAACTGTGCTGAGGCAACTTCTAACGAACTCTTCGGTCTCTTTGTCTTCAAACCATACGTAAATCCCTCTCACCGGCCGCGTCATCAAGATGCGGTAGTACTGCGCCACCGCCTTCTTCAGGTCGAAGTGGATGGGTCCGTGCGGATCAGATTCCTTGAGCGCTTTCGACCGAAGCCTGGAGATTCCCGACTCGTGGCTGTTTTTGGGATCGGCAACGAGTCCGAGGCCTTCGCGAAACACGAGATCGGAGAGCCAGAGCAGCCCGACGTAATCCCAATCAAATCCGCGGACCGCATAGGGGCATCCAACCTCGCAAAGCGGATCGGCATGAATTCGCGAGCCTTCCCTCCCTTGGATGTAGGTCGCGTAGTCGGACCCTTGGCTTGGGATGAAATTCCACACCCTGGACCAAATGTGCTTCTGCCCGCCATCGACGTATGGGATCGCAAAATCCTTTAGTGAAGGAGGAAGATCATGCGGATTCGCGGCTTCCTTGGTTTTCCAAGGGCGAGCGTAGGGAGACAATAGGCGAGCAGAGAATCTCTCTGCCATCCTCAGCCGGAGTTCATCCTCCATTCTCTGCGGCGTCTCGAAGATTCTGAAGTCCAGTCCCGTGGGAGGCTTCTTCTTCGGACTGATCTTATACTCCGGAGGGTCCTCTGCGACCCTTGACGTCGCTGACCACTTCGAACCTGAGCCGGGAAATTCCACCACGTTCGTTGCTTGGACCGCGACCGGATGCCTTTCCACCCGATACCAAGCTGACGAGAGGACACGGCAGATTTCAGGGTTCTGGCCTTCAAGAACGGCTTCGAGCCAATCGACGTATTCCTTTGAACCGGCGCAGCGGAACTGGCTTCCGGCGAGGCTCACATGCGAGTAGTCGGCATCCAACTCCTTGGCCCATTGCTTCAAGTCGCCCATGGTGGTGTTTTCCTGCGTCCTGAAACTTTGCTCGCCGTCTAGCAGGAAGATGGAAATGCGCGAGGTGCGCATGATGTGGTAGGCTTGTGGCCCCAAGCCCGTCACGAAGCCATACTGCCCACGGCCTTCTGGATGTTCGGGGTTTATCAGTGCATGGGCCTCATCGACGACGGATACCAAATATTCATTGTCGCGGCTTCCTTCCGCGAAGCGCACTCCAAGATTTCGGAGAGTCGCGAGATGATCGCGCCAAGCTGCACCATCTTTGAAGAGTTCGGAATCGGCGTATCGTTTTCTCAGTCTGTCCAATTCGTGGGTGCTAATCGGAGTATAGGAGGTCGCCTTTTTCACTACCCCTTGACCGGCTACCGTTTGAGCGGTGCCGTTGAATAGATGCGCCCAATTGCTGTTCTGGCTCGCGGACGTGCTTGTGAAGACAATCGAACCCTCGGGTAACAGCTCATTCGTGGCGAGAGACGCCCAGATCTTGGCTGCGACCACGGACTTTCCGGAGCCCGGAGGGCCCTCGATGACCACCACCTTCTTCGCGTTTCCTTTCGACGGTGCGAAAACCGAAGAGTGAACTTGAGCCTGACAGAGCGCGAATGCGCGTCTCTGATTATCGAGAAGTTCGAACGGCGACGATTGCGGATCGAGAATCTGCTCTCCTATCTGACGGACGAATCCGCGATCTTGCTTGTAGGTCCCGGTCTCGAATGCTGCCGCAAAGTTCGGGTCTGGCTCGTCCACCACCTTGGCGATGAACTCGGGGAACGGAGTGCTGAGATCCTCTTTTGATAGCGTGAAGCAAGGGAATTGGGCAACGAGCTTCTCGTTTGGCTGCTCGTTGTAGGCTCTGGTGATCGTGTCCTTTGTGAAGAGAACGCACCCTCCCACATCAGCCTCGAAGTCATGAATCGCCGAATGGAACCGTCGACAGTATTCCACATAGCCCCGAACTTGGTCCGATGGATGCAAGGTCGGCTGTCCTAAATGTTGGACAAGTCCTTCCACCTGTCCTGGAGCGTCGCTGTGCGTGATCCAGTGCTTGAGTTCGATGATCACCGCTCCGGGCTTTCCTGCCTTTTTGCCTAAAAGAACAACGTCGCACCACGACGAGGCGGCGGGCAATTGGTATTCCAGTGACAATGCCCCCGAACCGTTAAAGTAGAGATGGAGATTGGCGAATCCGGGCGAAGACAGCGCTTTGGCTAAAAGGGGTAGTGAATTGCGCCAAGCGTCTTTCTCTTCGTCGCCAAAGCGACCGGTAACCACCTGAAGTTCGCTTACCAACAATGGCAGTTCGCTTTTGACCCTTTCTTGGAACTCACGAATTTCGAGGATCATGGATGGGAGGGTCTTCGGTCTTGGGTCTATCGCGAGTCTTTGGGTCAACTATCCCAACGCTATGGAGAGGCTAGCGGGAGCACGAGTGGAGTGAAGACGAATGTATTGCGGTCCGAGCCATGGCCCAACGCAGCTAAGAACCAGGGTCCGCAATGAACACCGACTCCACGGATCGGGAAGCTGGATAGGGCAATCCGCTCGAAGGTCCCGGGCGGGGACCACACAAAGAAGTTCCGGGAAAGCTGCCGTTCTGGTAAACCTCGGCCAAAGCGCTCGCGCGCCGCGAGCCCCGCGGGTTAACCTGTTATTTTCCTGCTTATCAGGTGGAACAGGCGCCCGACTGCGATGTTTCCGAAGGGTTCTGCCGAAGGTCCGGGACGGGGACCACTCGGAGCGGTTCCGGGGAAACTGCCGCTCTGGCAGACTTTGGCCATGTCGGTTCTTTCGTTACGCGCTCCCCATCCCGTCCATCCGGCGCAAAACCGTCGGATCACCTGTTCTTTACCCGCTTATCAGGCGGAAACAGGGTCCCGCCGGCCCATCCCGCCAGCTTCCGAGGCTCATCGTCTCCCTCTAAATCCAATAGTCCGCCGACGCCCGCACTCCTGTGGCTCACTCTAAATCACTGACTGATTGATGATTGGTGATTTTGCCTTTCTCAATTCTCCAATCCATTGAAAATCAGACTCCCATCGCTCCACGATTGCCCTCCCCGCCTGCCTGCCTTAGCTTCCGCCATGCCCACCGCCGCACTCGACCTGAAGGAGTCGATCCTCGCCCTGAAAAAGGAACGGAATGCCGTCATCCTGGCCCACAATTACCAGACCGGCGATATCCAGGATCTGGCCGATTACGTGGGGGACTCGCTCGGCCTCGCCTACCATGCGAAGGAGACCGATGCCGACGTGATCGCCTTCTGCGGCGTGCACTTCATGGCGGAGACGGCGAAGATCGTGAATCCTACGAAGATCGTCGTACTTCCGGATGCCGACGCGGGCTGCTCGCTGGAGCAGTCCTGCCCCGGCCCCGAGCTGGAAGCCTACCTGAAGGCGAATGCGGAAAAGAACTACTACGTCATCGCTTACATCAATTGCTCCGCGCACGTGAAGTCGCTGTGCGACGTGATCTGCACTTCGGGCAATGCCGTGAAGATCGTGAACAAGGCACCGAAGGATCGCCCGATCCTCTTTGTGCCCGACGCCAATCTCGGCGCCTGGGTGATGGAGCAGACCGGCCGGAAAATGGATCTCTGGCAGGGCTCATGTTACGTTCACGTCGAGTTCACCCGGGATTCGATCAACCGCATCAAGGCCGAGCATCCGGACGCCCTCGTCGTCGCTCACCCGGAGTGCACGCAGGCCGTGCGTTTGCTGGCGGACGAGGTGTGCTCGACGGAAAAGATGATCACCTTCTGCAGGAACGCCCCGGTGAAGGACATCATCGTGGTCACCGAGAGCGGCATGCTTCACCGCCTGCGCAAGGAGTGCCCCGACAAGAATCTCATCGCGGGTCCCACGGATCGATGCGCTTGCGCGGACTGCCGCTACATGAAGATGAACACCCTCACGAAGCTCCACGCATGCCTGGAGAATCTGAGCCCGCGCGTGGAGATCCCCGAGGAAATCCGGAAGCGCGCCGAGGCACCGCTCCTGCGGATGCTGGAGCAGTCCCGTTAGGCAGCGCGTGCCGTGCCGGCAGCGCTCGTGAAGAAGCCGGGGAGTTTCAGGCTCAGGGGCATGGCTCCTTCCATGTAGCGGAGCAAGGGCACGCAGAGCAGCAGACACATCGATGCGAAGCCCGCGATGCCCAGCATCATGCGCGTCTCATCCGGCACGCGCGCCGGTTCGGCTTCCGTGGGCGTGACGTAAACGAGTGCCGTCGGAAGCGCGACCTCCGGCGACGACTCGCGGATTTTCTTCTCATAGGCCTCCGCCACCGCCATCACGATCCGCCGGGCTTCGCCGGGTTCCCTGCTCCGCGCTTCCAGCTTCACGAGATTCGACCCTTCCTTCCCGCTGACCGACAGGCTGGACCACAGCAGATACTCTAACATCGGGTCCGGAGCATGGGTTTGCCCCCCTGCGAGGGACTTGGCCGCCATTTCCACCACCTCATCAGATCGCAAGAGTTCGCACGCCTCATGAAGATCACTGCCGCTGGCCGGGGGGGCAATCCTCACCATCGCGCTTCCATAGTAAACCGGCGGCGTGACCAGCACGATCCCGGACCCGATCAGCCATGCCCCGAAAGGAAGCAAGCCAATGACCGCGGCAAGGAAGACGATCCTGATCGCGCTCCACCGCCTGGCCGCCGCTTCCACGGCCTGTCCGGCGGAAGCTTCGGGCGACGTGTGATCCTCTTTGTTAGAAGACATTTCACCTTTCAGACCCGTTCATCTCGGAAGGGTTCAAAAAATTGAAAAATACATCTCCTTGGATCTTAATATTTAATAAAAATTAAGAATCTAACGAGGTGCGATTGAGGGGTTTTCGAAAATGTGGTCCGTCGGCGTTCTTGCCTGGTCGGCTGCTGTTAGGGCTCCGGGAACTCAAAAAAGGCCCCCAGCGCCCCGCGTCCGAACCCTCCCGAGGTCGATCCATTCAACGGCCTCTAAAGAGCCGCCCGGAATTCTTCACTTTCGCGAATTTATGCGTCCGAAATTCTTGACAGGTCGGGGTCCGTTCGGCTTTCTTCCCGCCCGCGCCGCGAGGCACGACAAAGCACCCGTAGCTCAATTGGATAGAGCGTCTGACTACGGATCAGAAGGTTAGGAGTTCGAGTCTCTTCGGGTGTACCATTTTTCAAAGCCTCTCAGGTCAACGACTTGAGAGGCTTTTTCATGGCCTGCGACAACCTGTTTTGGGAGCAGCACATCCGCTACAAGCCGCCGCTGAAAGCAAAGTAAGAGAACCCTGCCCTGACTGATGCGCCCGCGTTCGATCTACCGCTGGAAATCGTTTTGGTTCGGCGTGCTGGTGCTCGCTTTCCTTGGATGGAGTTGGATGCAGTCCATGGGGGAGGGCGGCTATATCGCGATCAACGGCCACTTGGACGAACGGGTTCGGCTCGACCAAAGCGGCGGACGGATCGCCGTGGTTTGGATGCGTGAAAACCCCGTCTTCTCCCTTCCGGAAGTGCCTCTCGCCAAGCATTCCCCCGAAGTGGACATGCGCTGGTTTCCGCGGGCCTTTAGATATTGGTCGCCCATCGATGGATGGAATGCGGTGGCAATCGCCCACTGGTTCCTGATCCTCCTCTTCCTCGTTCCGTGGTCCGTGTGGCTTGCGTGGCGATGGAGGATGCTCAGGAAGGCCGCGGCTACCTGAGCAGCACGGGATTCTTCGTTTGCGGGAATTCCAGCCACGGGTAATCTGGCAATTATGCGTGGTTTGATGGTGCGTGCTCTATCGCAAATCGCGTTCTGTTGGGTGACCTGCGGCAGTTTGCTCGCGGAACCGGTCGCTCCCCCGAAGGCGGCTCCTGTGAAGATCGAGCCGGGGCTAGAGGATGCGGTGAATTGGAAATGGAGTGTCGCCCCCTCAGGGAAGGAATGGGGCATGCCACTCCCGGAAGCGCTGCGACCCAAGGAACCCGGTTCCCCCGGGCAAGACCCGGCCGCTCCTGCGGAGCTGCGGCCGACGACCTACGAGGTGAAAAAAGGCGACGCGCTCATCAAGATCGGACGGAAGTTCAACATGACGCCGGCGCAGTTGAAGCAGTTCAACAACCGGAAGGATGACCGCATTGTCATTGGCGAGATCCTGCGCATTCCCACGCCGGGGGAGCTCCTCGCGATGGAGCCGCCACCGGCACCGAAGCCGGACCCTGCCAAGGAAAAGGATGCCGGCAAATCCGCGGAGAAGCCGGAACCCGGATTGGAAGCCGAGCCGGTCAGCCCGCAGCAACTCGAGCTGGAGACCGTGCTGCTGCAAGTGTTCCTGGACCGTGAAATGTTTTCGTCGGGCGCCATCGATGGCCAGGGAGGACCGATGTTCCAGAAGGTCAGCCAAATTTATCAGGAGACGCACCGGGATGCCGCGGGCCCGGGCCAGCTGAAAGCGAAAGCCTTGGCCGCCCTGAAGCAGCCCTACACCAATTATGCCCTGCGCGTGGATGATTTCCGATTCATCAAGCCGCGGAATGTCGCGCCAAGGGTGGAAGCCGCCGTCAAACCCATGCCGGTGAAAAAGAAGAAGGGTGCCAAGCCGGTCACGAGCGACCCGCCGGCACCACCGGTCACCTATGAGGAATTGGTCGCGGCCGACTTCCTTGGCTATACGAGCGTGTGGGAGTTCGTCGCGGAGCGCTTCCACTGCGACGAAGCGTTCCTGCGCCGCCTCAATGCGCGCCTCGTGGAGCCGTTCGTCGTGGGGACGATGTTCCAGGTTCCGAACGTCATTCCGTTTGAGATAGAAAAGGCGCTCGACCCGCCGTTGCAACCTGCTGCCGATCCCCAGAAACCCGTCACCGCCGCTGTGGTGGACTTGTCGCTGCTGAAAATCTCGCGTGAAGGACAACTCATCGCCGTCATGCCATTGGCTTCCGCGCGCCCGGGACTGCATGGGCGCGGCTCGTGGACGGTACTCGATGCCATCCCGCAGCCGCGCATGACCACCAGACGTGAGCCGCGCGAAACGCCAAAAACAGCCCCTGCGCCCACCACCGGGCATCCCGCTGGCGGGGCGCCCGGGATCGAACCACCTCAGGAAGCCGGCCAAACCCTCGCAGCTGGCCCGAACAATCCCGTCGGCATCGTCTGGATCCACCTCGCCAAAGCCAAAAGTCGCGAGCCTTTGCCCTATGGACTTCACGGCACCAGCATCCCTGGCCAGATGAAGTCCCAGGAAGGCATCGGCGGGCTGCGGCTTGCGAATTGGGATATCGCCCGCGCCGTGCGCCTGATGCCCGCCGGCACGCCCTTGCAATGGCCCGCTGAAACGAGCCGGAAGGTCCTTCGTTAGAAGGCCTGGCACTGGATCTGGACCGAATTGCGATTCGGGATATGAAATCTCAAACCTTCGCTGGCCCCACGCTTTCGCGGGGTGTGTAAACCGTGGAGAAGACTTCCTGGCGAGGAGGGAGAGCGGAGCCCTCCGGTGCTTCGATTCGCGAGATGAGCAGGTCCGCGGCCGTGCGGGTGATCTTCTTGTAGCGCTGGCGGATCGAGCTGAGCGTGATGGGAAGGAAAGAGGAGAGCGGCACATCGTCCACGCCTACCACCGAGAGATCGGCAGGGATGCGGATGCCGATTTCAATCGCCGCCCGCATGGCACCGATCGCGGCGAGGTCGTTCATCGCGAGCAAGGCGGTCGGGCGTTTTTCGGGGCGCTTGCGCAGGAAGCCGGCGAAGGTCTCGCAGGCGCTTTCCACGGTGTGGCCGGTGCGCAGGATGTCGATGTTTGCGGCGGGGATTCCACGGGCCGCGAGCATTTCCTGGAAGAGTCGGGGTCGCTTGCCATCAGCCTGACCCTCGGCCAGCGCGCTGACGAATGCGAAGCTCTTGTGACCGAGACTGCACAGTGCATCGACGGCGTCGTTCAGACCTTGGGTGAAGTCGGAGAGCACGGCATCCACGGGATAGGACTTTTCGGGGATGCCGTTGCCAAGAACCACCAAGGGGTGGCGACCGAGGGCCATCTCGGCGAGTTCGTCGCGGAACACCTCGTTGTCGGAAAGCCAGAGCACGCTGCCATCGACTTCCAGATCGTCCAGATCGGCGAAGAGGTGCTTTTCTCGAACGAGGGAGGAGCGGCAGTTCTCCACCAGCAGGTCGTAGCCGCGTTCCTCGACTGCGGATTCCAGTTCGTCCGCGAGCGTGGAAAAGAAGGGGTTCGTCAGATCCTGAATCAGCAGGCCGATGGTGTGATAGCGGCCGGAACGCAACGCACGCGCGGTCTTGGAGGGCCGGTAGCCGAGCTCCTTGGCGGCTTGGAAGACCCGCGCCTCCGTGTCCTTCGACGCCCAGGAGTTCGGACGGCGATTGAGAATCGTCGAAGCCGTGTTCACAGCCACGCCAGCCCGTTCGGCCACGTCTTTCAGGCGAATGCGCTTGTTCATGTAGGAATTCTTCTTATCTGACGATCTCGGAACAAGAAGTCCTTCTTTTCAAAATGATTCCGAGACAGTGGGTGAAAGCGCGAGGGTAGAAGGGGGGACGATAATTCTCTTGCAGCCCGGCAGAAAATTGCCAAAAAGCCCGCCCGCCTTTCTGCCAGAGGGAGGTGGTTTTTAGAATCATCGGGGTGTGGCGCAGTCTGGTAGCGCGCTTCGTTCGGGACGAAGAGGCCGCAGGTTCGAATCCTGTCACCCCGACCAGTTGATAATCAAAGGTTTAATCCTTATCGGGGGAGGCATTTCGGAGATGGTTTTGCTCACCCTCGGGTGACTAAAAACGACTGAGAGTGACCCTTTTGCAGGGTTTGAGGGGGGCAAATCGGGTGGGTGACCGATGGATTAGTTATTTCAGCCTCTGCTAGGTGTCGTCATCAGCGCATCGTTGGGCGACCGGTCTTCCGTGGGCATGAACGCGTCTGGTCCGACGTCTTCCGTCGTTAGTCTTCGTCTTGCCACGCAAGCTATAGCTCACCTAATTTCCTCCCGTGTCCTCCCGCAGAAAGATGTCCGCTCCTGACAGCTTGAGCAACAGCCGATCCGACGAGGGCGAGATCCGACGGAGTCGCGCGGCATGAACAAAAAGGACCTCAGCGAGCGGGACATCTGCACCAAGTTTATCACGCCGGCCATTCAGGCAGCGGGCTGGCAGCAGCATCAGTTTCGCGAGGAGGTGAAGCTGACGAAAGGGCGCGTGATCGTCCGCGGTCAAATCGCCACGCGCATTGAGAATCCCGAGATCCCGGGCGGCCCAAAGCGGGCCGATTACGTCTTCTATGGCCTACCGAATCTCCCCCTCGCCGTTCTGGAGGCAAAGCGGAACATTTTCGAGGTCGGCCACGGCATGCAGCAGGCGCTCGCCTACGCTGAGATGCTGGATGCTCCATTTGCCATTAGTTCCAATGGTGATGGCTTTCTCATTCACGATCGGACCGGCATCACGCAGCCGATCTCATGGGAAGTCGCTCTCGATCATTTCCCATCTCATGAGGAGCTTTGGGCAATCTACATCCAGTGGAAAAAGCTGATTCGTCCGGAGGAGCTTAGCCTCATCGAGCAGCCGTATCACGCGGGTTCCACCGACAAGGAAGCCCACTACTACCAGAAGGTCGCGATCAACCGCACCATCCAAGCCATCGCCCAAGGCGCCCAGCGCATCCTGCTCGTCATGGCGACGGGAACTGGGAAAACCTACACCGCCTTCCAGATCATTTGGCGACTGTGGAAGTCAAAAGCCAAGAAACGCATTCTCTTCCTCGCCGACAGGAACATCCTCGTGGATCAAACCATCCAGCAGGACTTTGCCCCGTTCGGTGAAAACATGCACAAGATCGCCAATCGCGAGGTAAAGAAGAACTACGAGATCTACCTCTGCCTCTACCAGGCCGTGACCGGAAAGGAGGAGTGGAAGCAAATCTACAAACAGTTCCCTGCCGACTTCTTCGACCTCGTCGTCATTGACGAGTGTCACCGCGGTAGTGCCGACGAAGACTCCGCGTGGCGGGACATTCTCGACTACTTCACGGCTGCTACCCACATCGGGCTCACCGCCACGCCCACCGAGACCAAGGATGTCTCCAACGAGCTTTATTTTGGCAGACCGCTCTACACATACTCACTGCGACAAGGTATCGCCGACGGTTTCCTCGCCCCCTACAAAGTCATCCGCGTCGTTTCAGATGTCGATGCGCTCGGCTACACGCCGGAAAAAGGCAAGACGGACAAGCACGGCCAAGTCGTCGAGCAGCGACAATACAACACAAAGGACTACGACCGGAACCTCATCCTCACGAAGCGAACCGAATTCGTCGCACGCCGCGTGTGGGAGTATCTCCAAGGTACCGATCCGATGGCGAAGACCATCGTCTTTTGTGACGACCAGCCTCACGCCGAGCGGATGCGACAGGAATTGGTCAAGCTCATCCCCGAAGCCGCCAGCAACCGCCGCTACGTCGTCCGCATCACGGGTGATGACGCCGAGGGCAAGGCGCAGCTCTCCTACTTCATCGACAACGACGAGCCGTTCCCAGTCATCGCCACCACCTCAAAGCTCCTCGCCACAGGCGTGGATGCCAAGACCTGCAAGCTCATCGTTCTCGATCAAAACATCGAATCGATGACCCAGTTCAAGCAGATCATCGGGCGGGGCACCCGCATTCGTGAAGACTACGGAAAGCTCTTCTTCACCATCATGGACTTCAAAGGGGCCACTCGCCTCTTCCTGGACAAGAAGTTCGATGGCGAGCCCGTCATGGTTTACGAGCCCAAGCCGGATGATCCCATCGTTCCGCCTGCCGATGACGACACCGGCAATAACGTTCTCCGTGAGGACCCGGCGCCATACGGTTCCGACAGAACCGACGATGAGGACAGGGATGAAGAAGGAAGCAACGGGGGCAGCATCGGGGGACGCATCCGCTACGTCCTCGACGATGTCGCCGTCGGCCGGGGCGTTGAGCGTGCCAGCTACCTAGACGAGCACGGCAAGCTCATTACCGAGGACTATCGCGTTTATCTGAAAGGCGACATCCAGAAAACCCTTCGCCAGCAGTTCACAAGCCTCGATGACTTCCTCCTCCGCTGGAATGACGCCGAGCGGAAACAGGCCATCATCGACGAACTCAAGGAGTACGGCATCCCGCTTTCCATTCTCTCCCAGGCCGTCCCGAATGGGGCGGAGTTGGATGTGTTCGATCTCGTCGCGCACATTGCCTTTGACGCCAAGCCTCTCACCCGAAAGGAGCGGGCGGAAAAGGTGAAGAAGCGCAACTATTTCGCCAAGTATGGCGAGCAGGCTCGAGCCGTTCTTGAAGCGCTGCTGGAGAAGTATGCCGACCACGGGATTGCCGACATTGAAGACCCGGCCATCCTGGAGCTTCCCCCTTTTACCACACTGGGCACCAAGACCCACATTCGGCGCGGAATCTTCGGCGGCAACGAGGCCTACTCAAAAGCCATCACCGAACTTGAGCGCGCCCTTTACGAACGTCTGGTGGCCTGATGCGATCCGGCCCTTCCCGCTCCAATGAATCTTAGCAGTACCATCAAGTCCATCCAGGACATCATGCGCAAGGACGACGGCGTCGACGGCGACGCCCAGCGAATCGGGCAGCTCACCTGGATGCTTTTCCTGAAAATTTTCGACCAATGCGAAGAAACTTGGGAAGACGACGCAGCCGACAAGCGCAAGAAATACAACTCACCCATCCCCGAGGACTGCCGATGGCGGAACTGGGCCAAATACACCGAGGACGACAAAGGCAAGAGGAAGCCCCAGATCGCCGGTAGTGCGCTCATTAAATACGTCAACGACGTCGTCTTCCCCGGTCTCAAGGAACTCGATATTGAAGCCAGAGCCACCCAAGTAGCTCAAGGAGAGAAAGACGGGAAAGCGCGGGATCGGGCAAAGGCAGTCGCCGCAGCAAAGGCCAAGGTCGTTCGCGATGTCTTCCAGGACACCAACAACTACATGAAGTCCGGCACCCAGATGCTGGCCGTAATCGAGAAGCTGGATGAAGCCGTCAACTTCCACGACATCAAGAGCCGGGGTCAGCTTGGCGATGTGTATGAGCAGATCCTCAACGATTTGCGCGGTGCCGGAAATTCAGGGGAGTTCTACACCCCCCGCGCCATCACCGAATTCATGGTGAAGATGGTCAATCCCAACCTCAAGAAGCGCGAGACCGTGCTCGATCCCGCCTGCGGCACCGGCGGATTCCTCACCGCCACCATCGCACACTTGGAGGGGCAAATCAGCAAGAAATCAGGCGCGGAAGATCGCAAGGCAATTGCGGCGTGCATCCGGGGAATCGAAAAGAAGCAGCTTCCCCACCTTCTTTGCGTCACCAACATGATGCTCCACGGCATCGACGTGCCCAGCATGATCGAGCACCGCAATACCCTCGCCACGGGCTGGAATGATTGGAAGCTCAACGAGCGCGTCAATTGCGTCATCACCAATCCCCCTTTCGGCGGTATGGAGGATGACGGCGTGGGCAATGACTACCCCTCCGACGTCCGCACCCGCGAGACCGCGGACATGTTCCTCGTCCTCATCGTGAAGAAGCTCCTCGTACTCAAAGGCGGCCGGGGGGCCGTGGTGCTACCCGATGGCACACTTTTCGGGGAAGGCGTGAAGGCCAAGGTGAAGAGGCTTCTCTTGGACGATTGTCACCTCCACACGATCATCCGGCTGCCCAATGGGGTCTTCGCGCCCTACACCAGCATCAAGACCAACCTCCTCTTTTTCACGAAGGGTAAACCCACCGATATCATCTGGTTCTACGAGCACCGCTACCCGGCAGGCGTGAAGAACTACAGCAAGACCAAGCCTCTGCGAGTGGAAGAGTTCGAACCCATCGCCGCATGGTGGGGAAGCGAGTCTGATGGCTTCGCCGCCCGCACCGAGTCCGAGCAGGCGTGGAAAATTGACTTCAAGACCCTCAAGCAGGAGGCCGAAGCCAAGGCCAAACCACACTGGGACAAAGCCGAAACTCTCAGCAATGAAGCCTCCACCCTGGTGAATCAGATCAAAGACCTGCGCGAGTCCATCAAACGCGAGAAGGACGTCGTCAAGCGCACCAAGGCCGAGGAGAAGATCACCGCTCTCAACGATCAGATCGATGTCCTCCGCCAGCAAGCTCGGGAGCAGCAATCCATCGGCGACCGCCACTTCTGGCCCATCTACAACCTCAACATCTCTAACCCCAACACCGCCGAGGAAGAAATCCACGACGCCGACAAACTCCTCGCGAAATACAAAGCGCTGCTTGGCGAGATCGACACGACGCAGTCCAAGCTCAAGGCCGAACTCGCTGCTGCGTTGGCCCATCATTCCGACTCCCCTGAGTTCGCCTAATGAATCCTGAGCAGTTTCTGGCAAATTTCGGCCACGTTACGAACGCCCCGGAGGGGATAGACCGCTTGCGGGAGATGATCTACAACCTTGCTGTCACAGGCGCGTTGAGTGAACAACGCCGTGACGAAGGAGACGGGCATTCCTTGCTCAAAGAGATCATAGCGAAGAAGCAGGCGTTGAGCGACGCTGGAGCGTATAAGCGTTCCCCGAAGCTGGAAAATCTCCGTGACGCCTATAATGAGAATCTACCCAACATTCCTTCCTCATGGGCTTGGAGCAGACTTGTCGAAGTCGGTCAAATAAGCCCAAAAAACGAGGCCGACGACGCCGCCATAGCATCGTTTGCCTCAATGAGTGCGATTTCGGAGATGCACTCCTCCGCCGTCGCCTCCGAAGACAAACGGTGGGGCAACATTAAGAAGGGGTATACCCACTTCGCAAATGGTGACGTGGTTCTGGCGAAGATCACGCCATGCTTTGAGAATGGAAAAGCCGCCGTGATGGCGAATCTGACCAATGGGATCGGGGCTGGAACTACTGAGCTTCACGTTGTCCGGCCCATCACAGGAGTCATTGAGCCGGGCTATATTTACGTCTTTATTCGTTCCCCTTACTTCAAAATTTTCGGTGAAGGCCACATGACAGGTACTGCCGGTCAGAAGCGTTTGCCCACCGAGTATTTTGCCACACGACCTTTTCCGCTCCCACCTCTCGCCGAACAAGGGCGCATCGTGGCAAAGGTCGATGAATTGATGGCCTTGTGCGATCAACTGGAGGCGCAGCAGGAGGAACGGGCACGGCGCTTCCCCGTGCTCTCCCGCACCTGTCACGCCCGCTTCGCCGAAACACCCATCCCCGCCAATCTCAACCGCATCTTCGACGAAACCGGCAGCGTCTCCCCCGATGACCTGCGGAGGACGATCCTCACACTCGCTGTTCAGGGGGATCTCGTTCCACAAAATCCGAAAGATGAAACAGCAGCCCAACTTTTCGAACGCGTCAAGGCAGAGCGGGAGCTCTATGCGGAAGAGAATCGCTTCCGGACGTCTCAAGAAAACCCAATAGACGAGTCTGCTCAACTTGCCCTGCCATCGACCTGGAGATGGGCGAGGATGAGTTCTCTTTTCAATGCCGTTACGGATGGCGATCATCTGCCGCCGCCAAAGTCTTCGGAGGGAATCGCATTTCTCACAATCGGAAATATATCCACCGGGAAACTTAATTTCGAAGGATGCCGCTTCGTCCCGAGGGCATATTACGAGAAGCTGGCAACCTTTCGCCAGCCTTTGCCAAGTGACCTTCTTTATACGGTAGTCGGCGCGACTTATGGCCGTCCTGCTCTTGTGGAAACGGAGCGCCCATTCTGCGTTCAACGGCACATCGCTATCTTGAAGCCGACCAAAAGTATGGACGTCAACTTTCTGCTGCTCGTTCTTCAGTCGCCATTCGTCTACGACCAAGCCACAAAAAGCATCACGGGAACTGCACAGCCGACCATTCCTTTGAACGCGCTCAGAAATTTTCTGCTACCCCTTCCGCCATTGGCTGAGCAACGCCGTATTGTCGCGAAAGTAAAGGAGCTGATAGCCATGGTGGACTATTTGGAAGAACGACAGCAGGAACGGGACAGGCTCGCCAATGCCTTCGCCAAGTCCTGCGTTGCCTCCTTCACCGGCACCGCGCAACTTGAAAGACCTGATAAAATGAAAGCACCCAAGACCCAATTGGTCTCCGTCGTCACCCTTGGCAAAAAGCCCAAGCCCGATACCCAAGCCCCGCTGGCGATGCTTCTCAGCCAAAACAAAGGAACGCTGTCCGCCAAATCCCTCTGGCAACAATCCGGCCTGACCATTGATGCTTTTTACCAACAACTGAAAACCGAAATCGCCCAAGGCTGGATCACGCCACCCGCCGAAGCCGAAATGAGAATCCTGGAGGAAGCCTGATGCACCTGAGTCGCCTCAAAATCCGCGAATTCCGCAACCTGCGGGACTTCGAGATCACTTTTACTCCATCGACCACCGACGCTGGCGGCATCGCTCATGAGTTCAAGAGCCATGCTGTCATTGGCCAGAACGGCTCGGGCAAATCCAACATGATCGAAGCCATCGTGACGATCTTCCGTGACCTCGATCTGAACCAACCAACGGCCTTTGAATATGAGCTCGATTACTGGTGCCGTGGTCACCTCATTCGTGTGAATAGTGCGGCAGGTAGGGTCAACGTAACCGACAGCGATCTCGCCATCACACTTGGCGCCGCCCCGGTCGAAGCCGGCCCGCCTCACGAAGAGGACCGGCCCATTGGCCAAGGGAACGACTTCAAGCTTTCCTACCTCGCTCGACACGCCAAACGCTATCTCCCCAGCCACGTCTTCGCCTACTACTCCGGAAGGAGCGAGCGAATTGAAGCGATTTTCCAGCAACACCAACAGCGGTTCTACAAGGCCCTGCTCGATGGCAACGATGAATTGCTGCGCCGACTTTTCTACTGCCGCAATGTTCACAGCCAGTTTGTGCTGCTGGCCTACCTACTGAAGGAAGACGACGAGTGCCGACGCATCCTTGAGGACTTGGGCATCGAAGGGCTTGAATCCGTGCTATTCGTTCTCAAGCAGCCGTACTGGTATAAGACGGATCTCGCTGAGGAAATCCTGACGGATGGCGACAACCGCTTCTGGTATGCTCGCGGCATCGTGCAGACCTTCTTGGATGTGCTTTGGAAGGAGTCGATCGCTCCGATTGACCACAGCGAAAGCCGCATCCTCGACTTCCGTGGTCGCAAAGAAACGCAGGATTTGCTCTACCTCTACGTTCCCGACAAGGCTGCTCTAGGTCGCGTGGCAGAGGAGATCGGTGAGCCGGCCCGTTTCTTCAAATACCTCGAAAGCACCTACATCTCCGACCTCATCGACGAGGTGCGGATCAACGTGAAGCACCGCGACATTGACGGAAATCTCAACTTTACCCAGCTCTCCGAGGGGGAGCAGCAGCTCCTCACGGTGCTCGGCTTGATGCGCTTCACCCACGAAGATGAGTCCCTGTTCCTTTTGGACGAACCCGACACTCACCTGAACCCAATCTGGAAGCTTCGCTATTTCGACGAAATCGACAAGGTGGTGAAGCTTCAGAACGACTCCGTCGCTGGGAGCTCCCAGCTCATCATTACCACGCACGATCCCCTCATGATCGGGAGCCTGCGCAAAGAGCAGGTGCGGATACTGCGATGTGAAGACGGCAGAACCGCGGTGGACGCGCCAGATCAGCACCCCCAAGGCATGGGGGTGGCTGGGTTGCTAAAGAGCGAGCTGTTCGGACTCCCCTCCACATTGGATAGTCATACCCTGAAGCTACTCCAGGAGCGCAATGAGCTCCTCGCCCTCAAAGCAAAAGGAAAGCTTTCTCCACAGCAAGAACTGAGGCTCAAATCGCTTCGTGATGGCCTAGATGATCTAGGCTTCTCTCGCGAATATCGCGACCCCCTTTACCAGCTGTTCATCGAGCAGATGTATGCTGTTCGGAGCCAGCCCTTGGACAGGTTGCTCACAGCAAAGGAAAAGAAGGACCAGCAGGCCTTGGCAGAAAAGATCGTCACCAAAATTGTGAAGACAGAGAAGACCGAAGAACTTTCCGCCTTGGCGCGAGAGCTCAAGATTTCAGCATCCAAGTGACATGAGGCGAGTCAGGATCACGGGGACACCTCCACAAGACTGGGTGGACGAGGCCGAAGCTCTCACACAGAAACTTCGAGCAGCTCATCAAGTAAGCTTCGATGCGGGGGGCTGTTCTGTCCCCCTTCCGTTGCAGTTGACGTCAGACGCGGATCTTCCGACTTCAGGAACTGCAGTGATTGCCATCGGCTACCTTAAAGGTTTGCTGCGACTTAGGGTGTTTGGGGCCGATGGTTCGATTGTAGCCGACGTGACGGAATCAAAAAAGGAGGCGGAGCATAGCGCGGTTCATAAGATGCGGGCCTTCTTGGCTCCCGGTAATTGGGATGGTTCTCCATTTAAGCCGGCGGAAAAGAAAGAGCTTTGTCGTATCGCGACCGCTATTGCCCGGACGGCGGCGATCGAATCGATTATCGAACAGCATGAGGGGCTATGGAGGGATGATCGAATCCGGAACTGGCTGCTTGGCCAGTTCAATAACAAATGTTGGTATTCAGAAGCGCAAGATAGCGTTTCATCGATTCACGTGGATCACTATCGACCCAAGGGTCGAGTGAAGCAGGATCTTGGTTCGACAACCGATGAGGGGTATTGGTGGTTGGCATTTGATTGGAAAAATTACCGCATCTGCGGCCAACTGCTAAACGTCAAAAAGGGCGATTTATTCCCAACGATCGAAGGCGCCAGATGCACCGCTGACGACCTAGTGAGTTTGCAACTTGAGGCACCTGCGTTGATCGATCCGTTGACGGATCAAACGCGCTTAATCTCGTATGAGAAGGATGAGGATGCGTGCATCGCGGTGGTAGCCGGAGGCCTCGGGAAGTCGGATATCACTCGTGCCGAGAAGACGATAGAAATCATGGGCATGAACCTCCGCCCTCGCCTTAATGAAAAGAGAAATGAATTCTGGGATAAATGCATGATGAAAATCGATGAGTACCAGAATGCTTCGGGGGCGGAAGCGCTTCGACTCGTTGCTCAATCGTCGGCAAGAGCGGCATTGAAGGAAATGATCCAGTACAATGCGGAGTTCTCTTCTGTCTCGGAAGCGTGCATACGCAAGAACGCTCCTGAGCCGTTGATTGCGGCGGTTTTCGACAGCTGAGTAGGAGCGCAAAGGACCTCATGTACGACCTTCAAGCTTCGCTGGAGTCATTCTCAGCGCTTGTGGAGGATTTGGCTGCTAACAAAAACTCAATGCAAATCTTTACAGTCTGAACCATGGCCGTTCCCCATCTCGATGACATCCGCCGGCCCGCGCTGGCGCTGCTTGCGGATTTGAACCGGCTTACCAATGTGGCGGAGGTCTTTGACCTCTTGGCGCCCCGGTTTGAGCTTACCGACGAGGACTTGGAAGAAATGCTCCCCAGCGGGACCCAGCGGCGTTGGCACAACCGCGTCAATTGGGCATGTTACGACTTGTATCGATCAGGAGCGCTGGATCGTCCGGTGAAGGGGCGGTATCAGATCAACGGGCGTGGTCGGGAGATCCTCGGAACCGGCCCGCCCGTGCTCACCCGCACGTTCTTGCGCCAGCAATCGGCCGACTTCGATCATTTCCTGACTTCGTCCTCCAAGACAGTAAGCCAATCCGTCTCGGAACAGATGCGGCCTGCGATGGATGACACGCCTGAGGAACAGATCGATCAGGCCGTGGAGACTTTGGACAACAGCCTGAGAGCGGAGGTGCTCGAACAGCTGCTGACGGTGGATCCCTACCGCTTCGAGCAAGTGGTGGTCGATATCCTCTTCGCCATGGGCTACGGCGGATCGAGAGTGGAAGCTGCCCAAGTTACCAAGAAGTCGGGCGACGAAGGGATCGACGGCGTGATCAACGAGGATCGCCTCGGACTCGATGTAATCTACATCCAGGCGAAGCGTTGGAAGAACACCATCGGCCGTCCCGAGATTCAGAGTTTCGTCGGAGCGCTGGCAGGGAAACAGGCGCAAAAGGGAGTCTTCATCACCACCAGCGTCTTCGGGCCCGCCGCGGTCGAATACGCCGCATTGGTGCCCCAGAAGGTGATTTTGATCGATGGCGCACGGCTAGCTTCGTTAATGATCGAGCATGGCGTCGGGGTCTCGACCCAGCGGACGATTTTGATCAAGCGGATCGATACCGACTATTTCGAGGAGAGCTGAACATGGCCCCTCGTTCAATGCTCTGCCCGGGAGGGTGGCGGTCACTCCGGCGTGATCCCAGCGTCGCGTTGGCGTCTAGGGGTATCAAGGGGTAGCAGGGCGAGGTGGCGCGGGGCTTATGGTGATGCTGGTGGGGGTGGTGAGGCTCGATTCCTTTCTTCTTACTATTATTATTATTTCACCCCTCCCGTCGATTCGACGGGACGGGGCGGGCCGGGAGCCTCAGTCGCCGGGCGTTGACGTACTGCGTTGAAGTCGTGACAGGAGCTTGGTTGCAGCCTGGATACGCTCACGAGCCTTCACCTGCGCAGGCGAGAGCGGTGGTTCCACATCGTCCAGGTCGTCATCATTTCTGCGGATTTCCCACTCCTGGCTGCGCGCCCTCCCCCGATGGCTGACGATCCGGTGAGGGTGCTTCTTGGCGAGGCGACCGAGGAAAATGCCACAGCTGTTGGGTCCTTTCAGTAGGTCATCCAACTGCTTGACGACATGGGCAGGGGCATTCTCGCGCAGGGCTCCCACCAATTTAGATGCTTTTCCTCGCCAAGACGTCTTCCTGTCCCCCGGTTTGAACAGATTCTCATCGATGATACGCAGAAGGCCGCTTTCGCTCGTCAGCTCAACCAAGGCCTCAGCAAGATCCGGATGGTGATAGTGAATGACCCCGAATCGATCCGACACCATTTCCTTTGGGATAGCCCAGGTCTGCAGGAAATGGACGAAGGCAGGTAGTTGTCGGCGCAGAGCTTCCCCAAACGCCTCTTGCTCATCCGGTGTCGTCGTGGGCATCGGCATCGGATGGAACTCCAACTTCATCAGCATCATCTTGTCCTTTATGTGGTCGTCAAGGCCCGGAAGGACGAGGAGGCAGTCAGGGTCATCGTTCAGTGTGAATACCAGCCGTTGGAACACCGTTACA
>Ga0307414_10000086_pt1 | contig 85265 bp, 81 predicted proteins | sample DK1Ometagenome_FD_203804 | JGI IMG/M metagenome (GOLD analysis project Ga0307414, IMG submission 203804) | Maize rhizosphere microbial communities from greenhouse at UC Davis, California, United States - DK15-O-3 | ecosystem: Host-associated > Plants > Roots > Rhizosphere > Soil | place: USA...
TCTAAAATCTAAAATCTAAAATCTAAAATCTAAAATCTAAAATCTAAAATCTAAAATCTAAAATCTAAAATCTAAAATCTAAAATCTAAAATCTAAAATCTAAAATCTAAAATCTAAAATCTAAAATCTAAAATATAAAATCTAAAATCTAAAATCTAAAATCTAAAATCTAAAATCTAAAATCTAAAATCTAAAATCTAAAATCTAAAATCTAAAATCTAAAATCTAAAATCTAAAATCTAAAATCTAAAATCTAAAATCTCCGATTATTTCCCTTTTCTTCTCTTACGTTCAGCCTTGATCATCGATAATTCACGGCTTGTCTGACCTGCAACAGAGGTATTTTCTTCAGCACGGCGAATTAGGTAAGGCATAACATCTTTTACTGGGCCAAATGGCAGATATTTGGCAACATTATAACCATTTTGGGCTAAATTATAGCTGATGTTATCACTCATTCCGTATAATTGTCCAAACCAGATTCTGCTATCATTTTTAGCGATACCTTTTTCCTGCATCATTTCCATCAATTTGTAAGAACTTAATTCGTTATGAGTTCCTGCAAAAATTGACATCATATCCAGATGGTCTAACATATAATGTACAGCATTATCATAATTTATATCTGTAGCTTCTTTAGAAACACAAATTGGAGAAACATAACCTTTTTCTTCCGCTCTTTTATTTTCCTTTTCCATATAGGCACCACGAACCAGCTTCATTCCAATAAAAAATCCTTCGACTTTGGCAACTTCATGAAGTTTTTTCAAATAATCCAAACGATCCCAGCGGTACATTTGCAATGTGTTAAAAACAATTGCTTTTTCTTTGTTGTATTTGCGCATCATTTCGGTAACTAAATCATCAGCAGCATCCTGCATCCAGCTTTCTTCACCATCAATTAATAATGCAACATCCTTTTTGTGTGCTTCGCTGCAAATTTTATCAAAACGAGCCACTACTCTATTCCATTCTTCCTGCTCTGCCGGAGATAAAGTTTGTTTTTCTCCCAGCTTCTCATATAATTCAAAACGTCCTAAACCTGTTGGTTTAAAAACTGCAAAAGGTATTGCCAGGCGTTCTTTTGCAAACTCTACCGTTTTCAATGTCATTTCCAAAGCAGCATCAAACTGTTCCTCTTCTTCTTTTCCTTCTACCGAATAATCCAATACAGACGAGACACCTTTAGTAAACATTTTATCTACAACAGTAATACAGTCGTCTTCATTTACACCACCACAAAAGTGGTCAAAAACAGTAGCACGAATTAATCCTTCTACCGGTAAATGAGCTTTAAGTGCAAAATTAGTTACCGCAGTTCCTATCTTCACCAGAGGCTCACTATCAATCATTTTAAAAAGAAAATAAGCTCTGTCAAGTTCTGTATCACTCTTTAGCGAAAATGCAACTTGAGTGTTATCGAATATTTTTTCCATTTTAGGTTGTTTTTTGTGCAAATATAACGAGTGTTTTGAACATTTTTCACCAAATGATATCATAATTTTTTATATCTTTAATGTCTCCAAAAATACTTTTTTCCGCAAAAGTAAGATTTTGCTTATATTTTATTTACTTTTGCAAAAAAATATAATTCAAAATGAATAGTAAAGTAGATCATATTATTAATGAATTAAAAGGAAAGCAATCGATACCAAATTTTGTTGCACTGTTATTTATTATTTTACTGCTCGTAATAGACTTTTTGCCCTATTTTGAAAGTATGGAAATCATCAATCCGCAATTTTTATATTTGGCAGTATTGAATCTTCTTATTGGTATATATTTCTTTTTCAATACAAATCTTATTTCCAATGAAATTCTCTCCGTACTTAAAAAAAGTTATGTTTTTAAAATTTACCTGGTCTTTATATTTCTTTGCGGAATAACTATTTTTTCTGCTAAAAATACTTCGCTTGTTTTAACAAAATTTACAGAAATAGCCATTGTATTCTGTCTATTCATAAATCTTTCTATTCTTCTTAAAAACAAGCTGGATATTTTTTATAAAATTGTTTTTGTAATTTGTATTGCTGCCTTTCTGCAATCCTGGCAGCAGATTTATAATTTTATCATTATACCACGAAATGCTTCTATTATAAATCTTCTGGGAAATATGAAAGGAAATACCGGAAATATAAATATTCTTGCTGCAAGTCTTACTATAAAAGTTCCTTTCCTATTGCTTGGTATCATTCACTTTAGGACTTATAAAAAATGGTTTTCAATCATAGCATTATTTTCAGTAACAGCAGTGATTTTTTTAACAGGAGCAAGAACCCCTTTAATCAGTTTGTTTTTAATTTTTTCTGTTTATACTATTTATATCATCAGAGAAAATTCATTTACCAGGTTAGCTTTTACAAACATTTTATATTTGATTATTCCGGTATTAATAGCTGTTTTATTTTCAAATACAATTTTCACTAAATCAGCGGATAAAAACAGATATGCTTCCATTGGGAATAGAGTTGAAAAATTTAATGGAGAAGATGAATCTTCTAAAGCTAGACTTACATATTGGCGAAATGCTATAATAATGAGCAAAAAAAAATCCAGTTACAGGTATTGGTCTTGGCAATTATCAGGTTGAATCGATTCCTTATGAAAAAACAGCAGCAGATGGTTTTATAGTATCATTACATACTCATAATGATTTTCTTGAGATAACATCTGAAACGGGCATACTAAACGGTCTAATTTATCTCTCTCTCTTTGTTTTTATTGTTGTTGCCAATTCAAAAAAAATATTAAGATCAAAAGATAACAATACCAGTGCAATTGCAGTATTGGTTTTAATGCTTGTTATCGCTTACGGAATTGATTCATCTCTTAATTTTCCAATGTACAGGCCGACTATGCAGATATTTTTTTCTCTTATGATAGCTTTAACTGTGGTAAATAATTCAACGTTAGGTATTGCATATGCATCTCAAAAACAATTTTCAGTGAGAATTGTATGCTCTGTTTTAATAATTGCAGCCATAATTACGAGTTATTCTGCTTATTTAATTTATAAAGCTTCTCATTTGGAATATTTTATTGCGGGAGATAATATAAATTTGAATGAAAAAGGAGCTTTAAACGGAGATAAAGTGGTGGCCCTTATTCCAAAATATCCAAATGTATTAAGCAGTTCAGAATCATTTTATGAATATGCTGCAATTTACTACATCCGGGAAAAAAATTACAAAAAAGCTTTTAAATGTTTCTCAAAGGCTTCTAAAATTAATCCATATACCGGAAGAATAGAATTTTATAAGCAGCTAATAGCTGTTAAAACAGGAAAAATAGATAGTGCTTATATTTACAGTAAACAGGCTTTTTATCTACGTCCAAGAAATTATAACCTATATAAAATTGTTAGTCAATATTCTATAATAAAAAAGGACACACTCGAATTGCTTAGAAATCATGAATTGTATTCAAAATACAATAATAATCCTGAAACATGGAATACAGTTGCAAGCGTATTGCAAAATTCGGGTGCTGACTATAAAAGAATAATCCGTTTTGTAAATGAAGGATTAAAGAAAATGCCTAATGACAGTGTTTTATTAAAGAAAAGAAATCAACTTTTGATTACTTCATATCTTCAGGGCGGTCAGAATTTTGAAACGCAGTCTGAATTAGGAAAAGCCTTGGAATCTTATGAAAAAGCTTTAAAAATTGATCCTCAAAATATTTATGTAACACAAAATATTGGATTCAATTATTATAAACAAGGCCAAAATAAAAAAGCAATAAGTTCTTTACTGGATGCATTAAAATATCCAGGCTTGAATGACGGAAAAACAGAGTTTTATTTAGGTATTTGCTACTTAAAGGAAAACGATAAAATCAACGCCATGAAATATTTTACTATCTCAAGAGATAAAAAATATCCTCCGGCAAAACAGCTAATTTCTCAATTCAGATCAATTCAAGGTGAACAGGCAGCATTAAAAAAGCGACAGAATGATCTTTTAATTGCTGATTTAATTACAGAAGGTCAAAAATTTGAAGATCAAAAAAAATTAGTTGAAGCGCTTACGTCTTATGAAAAAGCTTTAAAAATTGATCCTCAGAGTATTTATGCCAACCAAAATATTGGGTTTTATTATTTAAAAACAGGACAAGCTAAAAAAGCAATAAATTATTTATTGAATGCATTGAAACGTACTGGACTGAATGATGGAAAAACTGAATATTTTTTAGCAATTTGTCTTTTACAAGAAGGGGATAAAACTAATGCATGCAAATATTTAAATATATCAAATAATAAAAAATATTCTGATGCCCAACAATTAATACCAAAGATTTGTAAATAGATTCTGTTCTTTTGAAATGTTAATTTAGAATGATTAGTTTTAAAACAAATTAGAACCAAAGTTTGAATATTATTTGTTTTAAAATCCCTTATTTTGCGATTTCATTTAAGCAAAGAATTATGAAATCTATTCAAGCCAATAATTACTTCGTACATTTTAACCACAATGCTTACGAAGCTTTAAATAAACATCTAAAAGAAAATAAATACTCAAATATTTTTATTATAGTTGATACCCAGACAAATGAGTATTGCTTACCAAAACTTCTGCCTTTTATTGAAACTGATTTGAATATCGAAATAATAGAATTTGAAGCAGGAGAAGCAAATAAAAATATAGAAACCTGTATTGAAATCTGGAAAGTATTAACAGAACTTGGTGCTGACAGAAAATCACTTATAATTAATCTTGGTGGCGGAGTTGTTACAGATTTAGGAGGATTTATTGCTTCCACTTTTAAGCGCGGTCTGGATTTTATAAATATACCAACTACTCTTTTATCTATGGTAGATGCTTCTGTAGGAGGAAAAACAGGTGTTGACTTAGGAAATCTAAAAAACCAAATTGGTGTTATTAATGTTCCTGAAATGGTATTAATTGATACACAATACCTTGAAACTTTGCCGCAAACAGAAATGCGCTCAGGCCTTGCCGAAATGCTAAAACATGGCCTAATCTACGATGCCTCATACTGGAAACAGTTTTTAGACTTAAAATCAATTGATTATGCAGATTTTGACGAACTAATTTATCGTTCTGTCGAAATTAAGAATGAAATTGTAATTCAGGACCCAACAGAAAAAAACATACGAAAAGCACTAAATTTCGGGCATACGCTAGGTCATGCTATTGAAAGCTACTTTTTGGAAAGTGAAACCAAGACAACATTATTACACGGCGAAGCTATTGCTGTTGGGATGATTCTGGAAGGTTACATTTCCTGGCAGAAAGGTTTGCTTACCGAAAGTGAATATCTTGAAATTAAAACTGCTATAAAAAGCATTTATGATGATGTTGTATTTGAAAAAAACGACATCGAACCTGTCCTCGAATTGCTTATTCATGACAAAAAAAATGAGTATGGTTTGATTCAATTTGCTTTAATTGAAGGAATAGGAAAGATAAAAATTAATCAATCCGTTGAAAATAAATTGATTCTGAGCGCGTTTCAAGATTATAAATCTTAAAGTTTTTTTAATCAAAACCGTTGCTTTTGGTATATTTTATTTTTTACATTTGCCACAATGAAAACAAACAGTAAACAAACACAATTCAGCTCTTACAGAAACCGGCTCAATAGCTCCTTGTTAAGGATGCTGAATCGTTTTTATAATAGCAGAAGCCCGTTTTGTTTTGATGTTTTTTTATGTTCAAAGGCAGAGAATGAAAAGCTGCAAATTATATTTGCCAATATTAGGGTTTGAATGTTAGATTTAGCAATAGATTCACTAAATTTAAATAACAAATTAAAATATTGAAAAATAAATGAATACAAAATATTCTGACCTTATAAATCAAACCTACTATTTTCCTCAGGAGGAATTTAAATTAAATAAAGATAACTTGCAATTTCACAATATTGATTTGATGAAATTGGTTGAGCAATACGGCACCCCCTTAAAATTCACATATTTACCTCAGATTTCAGAGAACATCAATAAGGCAAAAGCCTGGTTCAGAAAATCTATGGAAAAAAATAAATACGAAGCAAAATATTATTATTGCTATTGTACAAAAAGCTCTCATTTTGAATATATTATGAATGAAGCTTTTAAAAACAATATCCATGTTGAGACATCTTCAGCATTTGACATAAACATTGTTGAAAATTTACTCGAAAATGGTAAAATCAACAAAAGTACTTATGTAATTTGTAATGGTTTCAAAAGAGATGAGTACATCAGTAATATTGCCCGATTAATCAATAACGGACATAAAAACACCATTCCGATTATTGACAATTATGAAGAACTTGATTTGCTTCAGTCAGAAATAAAAGGAAAGTTTAAAATAGGTATTCGTATTGCAGCGGAGGAAGAGCCGAAATTTGAGTTTTACACATCAAGATTAGGAATTGGATATAAAAACATAGTATCTTTTTATAAAAAACAAATTCAGGAAAATGACAAGTTAGAGCTTAAAATGCTTCACTTTTTCATTAATACCGGAATAAATGATACAGCTTATTACTGGAATGAGTTGGTAAAATGTATTAAAGTATATATTGCCCTTAAAAAGGAATGTCCTACTCTTGACGGCTTAAACATCGGAGGCGGTTTTCCAATTAAAAACTCGCTTGCCTTTGAATACGACTATCAATACATGATTGATGAAATTATCAATCAGATTAAAATAGCCTGTGACGAAGCTGAAGTTGATGTGCCTAACATTTTTACAGAATTTGGATCGTTTACAGTAGGTGAAAGCGGAGGTGCTATCTATCAGATTTTGTATCAAAAACAACAAAATGATAGAGAGAAATGGAATATGATTGATTCTTCTTTCATTACAACTTTGCCTGATACCTGGGCTATAAATAAACGTTTTATTATGCTGGCGGTTAACCGTTGGAATGATACATACGAACGGGTATTGCTAGGTGGACTAACTTGTGATAGTGATGATTATTACAACTCTGAGCAAAACATGAATGCCATTTATCTGCCAAAATACAGCAAGGAGAAACCGTTGTATATTGGTTTCTTTAATACAGGCGCATATCAGGAAACAATTGGAGGATACGGAGGTCTGCACCACTGTCTGATTCCACAGCCAAAACACATTTTAATAGATCGTGACGAAAATGGAATTTTGGCTACTGAGGTTTTCTCAGAACAACAGACTTCAGATGACGTTTTGAAGATTTTGGGATACAAGAAAAAAATGTAAAAATAAAACTGCAAATTAAATGTTAATAAATTAAAAATTATTAATTTGCATACACAGTAAAAAGAGTAAAATCTTTTAATTCAAAAAAAAATAAAAACAAAAAACAAAATGAAAGGACCAATCAGTCAGTTTATTGAAAAACATTATTTACACTTTAATTCTGCATCTCTGGTTGATGCAGCCAAAGCATATGAAGAGCAATTAGCAAATGGCGCTAAAATGCTTGTAAGCATGGCTGGAGCAATGAGTACTGCTGAAATTGGTAAAATTTTCGCTGAAATAATTAGACAAGATAAAGTACAAATTATTTCATGTACTGGAGCCAATCTAGAAGAAGATATTATGAATTTAGTTGCTCATTCACATTATGAAAGAGTACCTAACTATCGTGATTTGACACCAGAAGACGAATGGGCTCTACTTGAAAGAGGCTTAAATCGTGTAACAGATACCTGTATTCCTGAGCATGAAGCTTTTAGACGTTTGCAAAAACACATTTATAAAATTTGGAAAGATGCTGATGACAAAGGAGAACGTTATTTTCCACATGAATTCATGTACAAAATGTTATTGTCAGGCGTTTTAGAAGAATATTACGAGATTGACTTAAAAGACAGCTGGATGTATGCTGCAGCAGAAAAAAACCTGCCTATCATCGTTCCAGGTTGGGAAGACAGTACAATGGGTAACATTTTTGCTTCATACGTGATCAAAGGAGAATTGAAAGCATCTACAATGAAGTCAGGTATTGAGTACATGACTTTCCTTGCTGACTGGTATTCAAAAAACAGCCAAAATGGAATTGGATTTTTCCAAATTGGTGGTGGTATCGCAGGAGATTTTCCAATTTGCGTTGTACCAATGTTATATCAGGATATGGAAATGCATGATGTTCCTTTCTGGAGCTATTTCTGTCAAATTTCAGATTCTACTACTAGTTACGGATCGTATTCCGGAGCAGTTCCAAATGAAAAAATCACATGGGGTAAATTAGATATCAAAACCCCTAAATTTATTATCGAATCGGATGCCACAATTGTCGCTCCTTTAATTTTTGCCTATTTATTAGATTTATAGTATATTTTTATGAAAAGAGTTATAGTAGACTACGCCAAATTAACTAACGAAATTTTAAACCTTTTGGTTGAAAAATTTCCTGATGGTTATGATGACTCGGATGTTATCCGTTTTAGAAACGCTAAAAACGAATTAGTAGAAGCTGTTGAAGTTCGTACTGAAGACACTATTTATTTAGTAAAAATTAGTACTAAACTTGCTGATAGAATTGAAAACTTTGATGAAGATGATGACATCGATCTTGATGTTGACACAATCGAACCAGTAAAAGGACTTGATCTGGAAGATGCTGATGATGACGATGATGAAGATGACAATCTTGATAAACCAGATGTTGATGGCGGAGATGATGATGACGATGAAGACAAGGATGATATTGCTGATGACGATGATGATGAAGACGAAGAAGATTAATAAATCGCTTTTTATATAAATTAAAGGAACTCTGATCGGGTTCCTTTTTTTTATTATTAATAAAAACGATATAAAAAATAGGAAAAGTATTATATTTATGGCTTTTCAGAAAATTTAAGTAAAATGAACTCAGCAGTACTACACGCCAAATTAAAGGAGAATTTTGGATTTGAAAAATTCAGGCCCAATCAGGAAACTATTATCAATACAATACTGTCAGGTCAGGATACATTGGCAATTATGCCTACAGGCGGCGGAAAATCAATCTGTTTTCAGCTTCCAGCGTTAATACTGCCAGGAATTACAATCGTTATCTCTCCATTAATTGCCTTGATGAAGGATCAGGTAGACAGCTTAAAAACTAATGGTATTTCTGCTTGTTATATCAACAGCAGTCAATCTTCTCAGGAACAGCAATTTTATATTGACAATTTAAAATCAAACACATTCAAGCTTGTATACATTGCTCCTGAGAGTTTATCTTATCTGGATAATGTGTTTAATGAATTAAATATTAGTCTAATTGCTATAGACGAAGCACATTGTATTTCATCATGGGGTCATGATTTTCGCCCCGCATATACAAATCTGGGGTATTTGAAAAGCCGCTTCCCTTCTACTCCTGTCCTTGCTTTGACCGCTACAGCCGATAAAGCGACACGAACGGATATTACGAAGCAATTAAATTTAAAGAATCCTAAAACATTTGTAGCTTCGTTTGACAGAAAAAATTTGAGCCTTGAAGTTCGTCCTGCTTTAGACAGGGTAAAACAAATTATTGATTTTATAGAAGAAAGACCAAATGAGTCTGGAATTATATATTGTCTAAGCAGAAAAAATACTGAGGAACTTGCAGGAAAACTTCAAAAAAATGGAATTTCTGCAAAGGCATATCATGCAGGTTTAGAAAACAGTTTGCGTGCCAAAACACAGGATGAGTTCATAAATGATGATTGTCAGGTGGTTTGCGCCACTATTGCATTTGGTATGGGAATCGATAAATCGAATGTTCGTTGGGTTATTCATTATAATTTACCTAAAAATATCGAAGGCTATTATCAGGAAATAGGACGCGCCGGACGTGACGGGTTGCCATCTGAAACTATTTTATTTGAAAGCTATGCAGATGTGATTCAGTTACAGAAATTTGCTTCAGAAGGATTAAATTCTGATGTGCAATTGGCCAAATTAGAGAGAATGAAACAATATGCGGATGCATTGAGCTGCCGAAGAAAAATTCTGCTTTCTTATTTTGGAGAATTAGTTACTGAAAATTGTGGCAATTGCGATATTTGCAAAAAGCCTCCTGTTTTTTTTGATGGAACAATTTTGGCACAGAAAGCATTGTCAGCAATCAGTCGTTTAAAAGAATCTGAGCCACTGGCAGTAATTGTAGATTTTTTGAGGGGCTCGAAAAACGCGTATATCTACGAAAAAAATTATCAAACGCTAAAAACGTATGGAATTGGAAGTGATATTTCATGGTATGACTGGAATCAATACCTGATACAATTAATTAATCTAGGCTATTGTGAAATTGCTTTCCATCAACATAATAAAATTTTGCTTACGCCTTTTGCAAAAAAAGTTTTATTTGAAGGTGAAAAGGTTAAACTTACTACTGTAATTAAAAAAGTAATTGATAAGAACGAAATTAAAGAAGTAAAAACAAAAGCGGTAAAAAATTCCCTTTTTGAAGTATTACGAAAATTGCGTTATGCAGTCGCTCAGGAAGAAGAAGTTCCTGCTTATGTGATTTTTAGCGATGCAGCCTTAAGACAAATGGAGATTTTAAGACCGGTGAGTGATGAAGAGTTTCTGGCAGTAGAAGGTGTTGGTAAAGTAAAGCTGGAAAAATATGGTGCAGAATTTATTAACGCCATAATTCAGTTTGAGAGAAATAAATCTGTCGTAAAAAAGGAAAAAAAAGACAGCACATATAAGAAAACTTTAGAGTTATTTGAAAATGGGTTTTCTGTAGAAGAAATCGCCGGACAAAGAAATCTTGGAGAAACTACGATTGTTTCTCATTTAGCAAAATTATATGTTGATGGTCATGATTTAGATTTAAGCCAGTTTATTTCTGATGATGAAATTTTAGAAATAGAAAAGGCTCAGATAGCGTTAGAAAAACCTAATGCATTGAAACCTTATTTTGATTATTTTGAAGAAAAAATGTCTTATGATAAAATTAGATTTGGTTTGGCATTTTTAGAAAGAAAATACAATAATTCTGTTTTATCATCTTAATGTACCAGTACTAAAAGATCTTTGCCAAACTTTAGAACTTTGACAAATTACGAATAAAAATATACTGTATAAAAAAACCTGTGAAGTTAATTTCACAGGTTTTTTTTCATTTTCCCAATATTATAGATATCGTTCCTCAAAAATTTTCTGATGATGTTTTTGATGGCCAATGATGACAAAACCTAGCGCTCGCGTAGAAATTGGATTATTAGAAGCAGTTCCAATTGCCTTAAGTTGTTCTTCAGATAAGCTTTTGTAAAACAATAAATTTGAATGCCTTACGGCTGAAAATTCTGTTAGTAATTCCTGAATACTTCTTCCGTTTGAATTCGTATTGTTTGCATAATCATTTTCTTCAAAACTTGCCAACGGTGTTTTGTCAAATCTTGAAAAACGTAAAGCACGGTAGGCAAAAATACGTTCAGTATCGATAATATGCTGAATGATATCTTTAATAGTCCATTTTCCTTCCGCATAGCGATAATCAAATTTATCTATCGGGATATTTTGAACAAACCTGATAAAATCGTGCAAAGAAATTTCTAATTCTTCGATTAATTTACAGTCACCGGCTTCTTTGATATAAGTACCAAAGTGGCCGGAATATTCATTTTCTAACAATTGACTTGCGTTCATTTTTTTAATTAAAGTTTAAATTAAAATTAAGCTGAATTTCTACTTGCATTTGTGTTTCCGAAAAGTGATCTTGTAACGATTTTTTCATAAACCTTAATCAACTCGTCATTATTATCTCCTTCTTTATTCAATTCATTGATTCTTAATAAAGCATATTGTTGTATGGTTAGTAAAGGCATTACAATGCGCTCTCTGATCTGAATTGAAGCTATACCATCAGGGTAATTTTCCATCAGGGATTTATGATCGGCAATTTTAAGTAAGAGACGTTTTGTTTCCTGAAACTCATCGTAAATAATCTGCCAGAATTCTCCAAATTCAGGATCTTTTCTCATGTAGGCTGTCAAAGGAAAAAATGATTTTGCCAGCGACATCATACTATTTTCAAGAAGTGTTCTGAAAAACAATGAATTATGATACAAGTCATACACTTTATCCCATTGATTTGTGTCTTCAAAATGTTTCAGAGCTGTTCCTACTCCAAAAAATCCCGGTACATTTTGCTTCAATTGGCTCCATGATCCAACAAACGGAATGGCTCTTAAATCTGCAAAATCCAATTGATCAGATTTACTTCTTTTAGAAGGACGGCTTCCGATATTAGTTTTAGAATAATACTTTAAAGTACTCATTTTTTCCAGATACGGAATAAACTTTGGATGATTCTTAAAACTTAAGTATTTATCATATCCCAGACCTGCCAATTGAGTTAAAATTGCAGTCTCATCAGCACTTAATTCATTTTTTTCCTTACCAAAAACCTGATTAGTAACTCCTGCACTTAATAGATTTTCAATATTATAACGGCAAGAATCTAGTGTTCCAAAATTTGAGCTAATTGTTTGTCCCTGTACTGTAATTTGTATTTCGTTATTTTCAATTTTAGGTCCTAGTGAAGCATAAAATTTATGTGTTTTTCCGCCACCACGTGCCGGAGGCCCACCACGTCCGTCAAAGAAAATGACCTTAATTCCATATTTTCTGGAAATTTCAGTAAGTGCTATTTTAGCCTGGTAAATACTCCAGTTTGCCATTAAATATCCACCATCTTTTGTTCCGTCAGAGAAACCAAGCATAATAGTCTGTTTGTTTCCTCTTGCCTTTAAATGAATGGAATATTCAAGATTTGTATATAACTGCTCCATAATATGGTGTGCATTTTGCAAATCATCAACAGATTCAAAAAGCGGAATAATATCAACTGTAGGGTTTTCCCAATTATTTAGACGAATCATCGCGAATGTTTCCATTACATTCAGAGCACTTTCATTATTGCTGATAATGTAGCGGTTAGCTCCAAACTCACCATTTGCTTTTTGAATGGTTTTTATAGCCTGAACAGATTCTAAAGTAGATACGGTAATTTCATCCTCAAAATCTTTTGGATTCAAATCTCCTTTTACCTTAGATAAAACAATCAATTTTTCATCTTCAGGTAAATCAAAATAATTTTTCGGGAATATATCAGAGCCAGAATTCAAATAATGATTTACAACATCTTTAAAAACTACATTATGAATCTTACTGTTCTGACGGATATCTAAAGTTGCAAAATGAAATCCAAATAAATTAATTTTCACCAAAAAGGCTTCCAGTTCATCAAGGTACAATGACTGATGTTTTTCGATTATAATGTCCCTAATCGTATTCAACTGCGTTAGTAATTCCTCCAAAGTAATATAGATTTCACCTTTAGAATAAAAAACAGAACGATAAAGTTTTTGTTCAAGTTCTGAAACCAAAGTATCTACACCTGAGAATGTTAGCTTTCTTTTAAGGTTTCTCATTTCAACATAATAGCATTTCAAAATAGACGTACGAAGACGGTCAGCTACTTTAAGTGTTATTTCTGTTGTAACAAACGGATTTCCATCTCTGTCACCTCCTGGCCAGAATCCAAGTTTTATTAATTGGTTTTGAATTGCATTTCCTCCCAGAATATTTTTTTGCAGGTAATGAACAATTTCACCCGAAGTTTGATAAAAAACATTTTCCAGATACCAAATCAAACTTACCGCTTCATCATACGGATTTGGTTTCTCGTTTTGAATAAAAGGAGTTTTTCCTAACTGCGCCAATAATTGTTTGATTTTAAATAAATCATTCTGGCGTATAGCCTCAGTTAAATCATTTATAATCCCTAAAACCGGCCCAGGATAAAATTGTGTAGGATGTGCTGTTAAAACAGTTCTGACATTGAAACTCTCCAGGAACTCAATAAGTTCATCATCTTTTTCTCTTGCATCTGTTTTTTCTTTAATATCACGAAGTGATCCACGCCCTTCCATATTGTTTACTACCGGAAAAGCTGCATCTTCAATGGCATCAAAAAGCACGATCTGACGCTCTATATATTGAATAAATCGAAACATTAAATCGATCTTTTCAGTTTCAGAAGCGTTGTTTAAGAATTTATTTGAAAAGAAATCAAAGATCTCTTTTGGTGTTTCCTGTTTTTTAAATCCCGTTTCGCAAGTCTCTGTAAATAAAGGCAGTAATACTCCTGTATTATCTATAGAATCAAAGGGTAATGTTATAAAAACACTATTATAAATGTGGTATTTTGAGAGAACGTCCTGATTAAAACGTTCAATTTTAGGTAACGTATACATAATTGTGTTGTAGTTGGTTGGTTAATAGGTCATAAAAAAACCCCAAGAATAAACTTGAGGTATATTTTAATATAGCATTCAAGAAAATATTACATATTTTTAAATATAGTATGCATCAAACGCTTCTTATCGTTTATACTTTCTTCTAATGAAATCATAGTTTCTGTTCTGTAAACACCTTCGATATCATCGATCATGAAAATAACTTCTTTAGCGTGCTTTGTATCTTTTGCTCTAATTTTGCAAAAAATATTGAATTTTCCTGTAGTAACAGATGCAACAGTCACAAAAGGAATCTGATTGATTCGCTCTAATACAAATTTTGTCTGAGATGTATTATTAAGAAACACCCCTACGTAAGCAATAAATGAATACCCTAATTTATCGTAATCTAAGGCTAAAGAAGACCCCATTATTATCCCTGCGTCCTCCATCTTTTTTACTCTAACATGTACTGTTCCAGCAGATATCAATAGTTTTTTTGCAATGTCAGTAAACGGAACTCTCGTATTGTCTATTAACATATCTAAAATCTGGTGATCTACTTCATCTAAACGAAATTTACTCATAATTCTTTAATTAATATTACTAATTGCTATAACAAAGTATAAAAATATATATAAAAAATAACAAATTCACATAAAAATTAACTTTTTATCAATCCGTTAACAAATTTAATATTTTTATTTAAATAAAAATCTGCTTTTTGATTCAATTTCGGAAAATCAGAATAATCATCAGAGTAGCTTGCGCCTTCTCCATCATATTCAAAATGTCCAAAATAATTTTCCAATTCGCCTACTTCAGCTATGTAGGCATTGAAATGAATCTTATTTTCAATCAATTCTTCTCTGTATTGTGCGACAAAATTCGTAATAATTTCGATACCATCATAATTTATTTTGATATTTTTATACATAAAATCATAAAAAACGACTTTATTTTGTGAAATATTCAAATATTCGTAAAATCTATTATCAACTAAATCGTTTTCGGAAAGTATTTTGAAAGCCGAAATAAGTGAGAAAAATATGAACTTTCTTGTAATTTCACGATTATAGTCGCCTGGATAATGCCCAGCCTCAAATAAAATTGTGGGCACGCCCAAAAACTGAAATGTATCTCCTATACAATTAATATTAAAGGAATCATCAAAACGGCCAACCTGCCCCGGAATATATTCCTGCAATACATCATTGATACCGGCAATTAGATTAATAGCTTTTAATCTATTATCATTCACTTCCCTTTCTTCATTATAAGAAGGTGCCAAAAAAGAAACCGTAGCGGGTTTTCCGGAGTCTCCGGCGCCAAAAATAGTACGCTGATCATGTAAATTAAAGCAATAATGAGGCTTAAAATCCTCAAAAACCTTACGAAGTACATTACTTTCCGGCTGTGTAAGATTTTGAGAATCACGGTTTAGGTCTATCTTATTGGCATTTTCTCGTGTATATAATGCTGCACCATCGGGATTTAAAATCGGAATAGAATAAAAAGTAAATGTATTAAGCAGTTTTTCTGCAAACTCAGTTTTGCTGTTTAGTACATTGATAAAGTCAAAAAGTGCTTTTGTAGTAGTGCTTTCATTTCCATGCATCTGAGACCATAAATATATACGTGTATTTCCTGAGCCAATCTGATAACTATATATAGGTTTATCTAACACTGATTTGCCAATCAGTTTGACCTGGTTATTTGTATTTAGTTTATCTAACAGAGGCTGAATATGTTCTAAAGTAAGGTAACGTCCTTGTATAGTCTCCTCTTTATCTTGCTTAAATAATTCTTCTAAATTCATTGTGTTTCGATTAGTTTACAAAAGTAAACATCTTTATTTTTACAATTGTAAACCGTTTAAAAAGGAAGAAATTTATAAATGTAAACTGGATTTGTACTAAGAAATAGCCGTTTCACGCATAAGTGATTAACAATTGTTACTTATGTTAATACAGAATAGTATTTAGCTTAAAATCAATTAGTTATATATCGTTACTTACAGTAAAAAAGCTTCATTAAATAACATTTCTTATTGATTTACAACTGTAAAATAGGATATCTCATTACTTTTAATTACATTTGTAAACACAGCAATTAATTATAATATTTTACAATGGTAAACATCGATGATTTTGTAAAAAGACTTGAAATTATCTTAGATTATTATGGTCTTAATGCTTCTGGTTTTGCCGATAAAATTGGTGTTCAGCGCTCAAGTATGTCTCACCTTCTCTCCGGTAGAAACAAACCAAGTTTAGATTTTGTTCTAAAGATATTGGATGTTTTTCCGGATGTAGACTTATATTGGATTTTGAATGGCAAAGGAAGTTTCCCAAAAAAACAGGAAGAATCTTTAAATAAAATAATTCCCGAAACCGAAAGAGACTCTCCTATTCCGGTAAATGAAAATTTTAATAATGAAAATTTATTTTCGGATTTGGGTCATGATAAAAATATTCCAGACAAAAACACAAATCTTCCAAAAGCAAAAGAGGTACATTTTAACTTAGAAGAAGATGAAATTGAAAAAATTGTCTTTTTTTATAAAAACGGAACATTTAAGGTTTACAATCCTTAATTAAAATTTAGAGCGTATTTGGATACTGGCAAAGAAAATTTTCATTTATGCGATTCTCAGGCGGTACAAAAATTGCTTCAAAAATTACAATTTGACTCCGTTTTCAGGAATTTTTCCTAAAACACCTTTATAGTGTTTTTTCAAAATTTCAAAATCATTTTCATATTCCCCAGTTGGGTAAAAAGGTTTTCCAAAATTCACCTCTTTTTTGCCCCAGTCAAAAGTTACAGGTACAATCGGCACATTCGCTTTAAGCGCGATATAATAAAAACCACTTTTTATTTCAGAAACACCTTTTCTTGTTCCCTCTGGAGCAACTGCCAGACGAAAAACTTCTTTTCTGTCAAAAATTGCTGATATGGAGTCTACTTTATTCAGACCGCCTGAACGATCAAGTGGTTCTCCTCCTACATTTCTAAAATAATAACCGAAAGGAAATTTAAACAACTCCTTTTTTCCGACCCAGTTCATTTGCAATCCTGAAATACCTCTTGTAAACAAACCAATATAAAAATCATGATTACTGGTATGCGGCATCACCATCAATATACATTTTTTTATCTCTGCATTTTCAATACCTACTATCTTCCAGCCCATTAGCTTAAAAAAGATAAACTTATATAGTTTCTTCTTCATTAAAATTTATATTTCAGGCAAAATAAAAGATTTAAAATGGTATTTTTGAGTAAAACGCGTACAAAATGATTCAAAAATTATTCAGCTATCTGATTCCAATAAAAATATTCAAAAAAAAATCTGCAAGAAGCAAAATGATTGAAGTGACTTGGGCGAATGGTGAATTGGTTCTGGATTCTGAAAATACTAATTATTCTTATGGAAGCCTGCAGCGAATATTAAGGTACGGACTTCGGAATATTGGCTATGATAAAATTCTCAAAATGGAACACATCTTATTGCTGGGTGTTGCAGGCGGAAGCGTAATAAAAACTCTGGTTGACGAAATTGAATATAAAGGAAAGATTACTGGTGTTGAAATTGATTCTGATATTATCCAGATTGCAAATCAATATTTTAACCTTGACCAAATCAAACCTCTTGAAATTATTATAGATGATGCTTTTGAATTTGTTCTGAAAACAAAAGATAAATATGATTTGATTATTGTAGATATTTTTGAGGACATAAAAATGCCTAATTTTTTGTTCGAAAAGTTTTTTAGTGAGCGGATTTGTTTACTCTTAAAAGAGAAAGGCTTTGTACTTTTTAATACAATGATTTTAGATGAAGCACATAATGTAAGAAACAGGAAGTATATTTCAGAAATAAACACTAAATTGTTTTCTTCAAAAACGCTTCCCCGAATTGAAGATCATAACGAATTAATAATCATCGAAAAAGTAGTTTAATTTACTATATGAAAACCCTTGTCTCCATTTTAAAAGCCTTACCGCCTACAAAAGTTATTGATACAAAAATTGATTTTTCTAAATATGTTGCCTTAGATTTATCGGTTACAAACCAGGATCTGGCCAAAAACATACCCTCAAATGCTGTTGAATTTGAAGGTTTTATTTCAAAATATTTAGAAAAAAATAATGCTGAAATTGCCTTTGGTGGTTATATAGAAGGACGTAACTTATATAAGAGAAGTACAATTTTTAAAGACGGAGCTAATCCAGAGCGCAATATTCATATTGGTTTGGATTTGTGGGGAAAAGCGGGAACAAAAGTCCTGGCTCCGCTAGACGGAAAAATTCACAGCTTTAAAAATAATCTTGGTTTGGGAGATTACGGACCGACAATTATTCTGGAACATGAAATTGAAAATGAAAAATTTTATACTTTATACGGACATTTATCGTTAGAAAGTATAGAAAACTTAACCGTTGGGGCTGTTTTTAAAAAAGGTGAAAGTTTAGCAGCTTTTGGAAATTCTGAAGTAAATGGCGATTATGCGCCACATTTGCATTTTCAGATCATAAATAATATTGAAAATTATCTTGGTGATTATCCCGGAGTTTGCAACATAAATGACTTAAATTTTTATATAGAAAATTGCCCCGACCCTAACTTATTATTAAAAATAACATAAATAGTTATGAAGAAAGCAATATTGATTATATGTTTGTCCTTGTTAGCAGGATGTAAATCAAAAACCGTCAGCAGAGATACCGAAGATCTCAAAATTACAAAACTTGAAGCTTCGGATATAAATGCAAATCAGCAGAAAAAAGCGTACGATTTAGGAAAAAGAGTTTTAGAAACCTGCAACACATCTAAGTTCAAACCCTTTGATGAAACTGAAGTTACCAAATCTGTAATGGAAAATACGACCGAAGAACGTCTGACAAAAACATGTACCAGATTTAGACAATACTACGGAAGTTTTATTGATTTGAAATTAGACGGGGTTTACAAAACCAAACAAGAAGTGATTTATCGTTACCATGCATTATACACAAAAAAAGTAGCCAATAAAGAACTTCGTGTTTTTGTAAATGAAGAAAATTTGGTTTCTGCCATAAAATCAATGGATTGGGAAGAAAATTTTGAATCGAAATTAAAAGATTAAAAAAAATACCATGAATATAAAATTGCCTCTTTTTGTTTTGCTCTTTATTTCAACTATAGCAACAGCGCAGCAAACGATGATCGTAAACGGTTCAAAACCATTTCCCGCAACACAGGAATATACTTTTATCTGCGAAAAATATGCTTACACAGGAGAAACAAAAGTTCAGATTGCAAAAACAGAAAAAGGAGGAATTTTAAAATTATCAATTGCAACCGCCAATGACAAAGCCAGAATTTCTGGCGGCGTTTATGTAGATCTGGCAAATGGAGATGTTATACCATGTGTAGATAAAAATGTAAAAGAATCTGCAGATGGTAAAACAACCTCCTATTATTATTTTACTCCAGCAGAAATGCTCAAACTCAAAAAGACCGATATTAAATCTATACGATTTATAATTGTCGGAGGATCAAACACATTTGGCAACCAAACAGGTTATTTTACTACTGTAAACAAAATGGAGTATTTTTCTACTGCATACGATACTTCAAAAAAATCATACGACACCGCCAAAGAAATTAGTACTTTATAAAGATTTTTGTTTGAAATAAATCTTATATTTATGTTCTAATTTCACAAAAATGAATTCAAACGAAAATTTAATTACCAAGTTCTATACCGCTTTTGGAAACGCAGATTACAAGACAATGAGCGAATGCTATCACCCAAAAGTTCACTTTATTGATCCCGCCTTCGGATTATTAAAAGAAGAACAGGTTTCTAAAATGTGGCAAATGCTGCTCTCAAGAAGCAAGGGCAACCTCAAAATTGAATTTTCTAATGTAAGAGCAGATGAATTTACAGGTTCTGCAAACTGGCAGGCCACTTACAATTTTAGCAAAACCAACAGAAAAGTTATCAATAAAATTGCTGCCGAATTCGTTTTTCAGGACGGATTAATCATTAAACACACTGATAATTTTGACGTCTGGAAATGGTCAAAACAAGCTTTCGGTTTAACCGGATACTTATTGGGCTGGACCGGATTTTTTCAGAGTAAGATACAAAAGCAGGCTTTGCTGTCTCTCAAAAAGTTTGAGAAATCAAATAGTTAAAAAAATTCTTTAAATATAAGGCAATTTTGAGGAGCAGAAATCTAAAACCCAAAAGACCTTTTGTCCCGCTATCCGCTATATCTTTTCCTTTTTGAAGAAAAAAGCAAAAGGATATCGCTTCTATCGGGGCTAGATTAGAAATATAAAATTCATAAGAAACAACAAACCCGACAGAATCTAAAAAACTGTCGGGTTTGTTATATGTTTTAATTTCACTTTAAGATTTAAACCAACCAGCAACTAACTCATCTTCAAATGAATTGGCATTTTTGTGAATAAACTCATTTGTTGTTTTATTATACGAATAATCCAAAGCCCAGACTTGATGCTTATCTGCCATTTCCTTAATGCTATTGCAAACAAAAGCAATCTCTTCGTCTGTAGTAGTAGGATGAATAGACATTCTGATCCATCCCGGTTTTTTTATCAAATCACCAATTGTAATTTCGTTTACCAGTTTATTTGAAGTTTCCTGATCTACATGCAGTAAAAAATGTCCATACGTTCCGGCACAGCTGCATCCTCCCCTGGTTTGAATTCCAAAACGGTCATTCAGGATTTTAACTCCTAAATTAAAATGAAGATCTTCAATAAAAAAAGAAATAACACCCAAACGGTTTTTATGCTGTCCGGCCAAAATCTTAATATTTGCAACCGGATCCAATTCATTAAAAACATAATCAACGATTTCATGTTCACGCTGCAAAATATTTTCAATACCCATTTCTTCTTTTAGCTCAATTGCCAAAGCTGTTTTTATAACCTGAAGAAAACCTGGAGTTCCGCCATCTTCACGATCCTCAATATTATCTATATACTTATGTTCGCCCCACGGATTTGTCCAGCTGACAGTACCGCCGCCCGGACAATCGGGAATCATATTATTATATAATTTTTTATTAAAAATTAAAACACCCGAAGTTCCCGGCCCGCCTAAAAATTTATGAGGCGAAAAGAAAATAGCATCCAGATAAGATTCCGGATCTTCGGGATGCATATCAATTTCTACATAAGGTCCCGAACAGGCAAAATCAACAAAACAAACACCATTATATTGATGCATCAGTTTTGCCGCTTCATGAAAAGGAGTTTTTAAACCTGTAACATTTGAACACGAAGTAATAGAAGCAATTTTTATTGTTCTGTCATTGTATTTCTTCAATAATTCCTCCAGATTATCCAGGCAAAAAAGCCCTTTTTCGCAAGAAGGAATAATTTCTACATCTGCAATAGTCTCTAACCATGATGTTTGATTAGAATGATGCTCCATATGAGAAATAAAAACTATAGGTCTTTTTTCTGCAGGAACTATCGTGCAATCCTTCAGGTTCTCAGGAATCTTCAAACCTAAAATACGTTGAAATTTATTGACAACACCTGTCATTCCCGTTCCATCGGTAATCAAAACATCATCCTGACTCGCATTTGTATGACGCTTAATTATGTTTCGCGCATGATGGTATGCTTTTGTCATGGCAGTACCTGACACGGTAGTTTCAGTATGGGTATTCGCAACAAAAGGCCCAAATTCATTCAGAAGTTTCTCTTCTATAGGACGATACAATCTCCCGCTGGCAGTCCAGTCTGTATAAATGATCTGTTTTTTGCCATAAGGAGACATAAATTCTTGATTTACACCGACAATATGCTGTCTGAATTCCTGAAAATATGTTTCTAAACTGATGGTACTATTTTTGCTGTTCATTTGTGTGCCTTGTATTTGACTGCAAATATATTGCTTTTTTATAAAATTGAGAATATATCAATTATAAACTTCAAACATTAAATAACCTTTTGGTATCTTTAAGTAAACAGCAATTTTTATAAAAATTTATCATAATATTCTATCGGATTAATAGGCAATTAGAACTTAAACAAATATTTATGGGAAATTTATCAGTTGCAACTTTTGGTGGCGGATGTTTCTGGTGTGTAGAAGCTGTCATTCAACGTTTAAAAGGAATCGGAACAATAAAATCCGGATTTTCAGACGGGTTTATCAAAAATCCACCTTACCGCGAAGTCTGCACCGGAAGAACCGGCCATGCAGAAGTTGTTCAGGTAACATTTGATCCTGACATAATTTCATACCATGACCTGATTACCATTTTTATTACAAGTCATGATCCGACAACATTAAATCGTCAGGGCGGCGACAACGGAACACAATATCGTTCGGTTATTCTCTATCATGATAATTCTCAAAAAGAAATTGCAGAGCAGGTTTTTGAAGAAGTTCAGACCGTTTATGCTGATCCAATTGTTACACAATTAAAACCTTTTGAAAAATTTTACGAAGCAGAAGAACATCACCAAAACTATTACAATCAAAACAAAGAAGCTGGTTATTGCCAGGTGGTAATTGATCCAAAAATTCAGAAACTTAAAAAAATGTATGCCGATAAACTGGCTTAAATAATATAATGAAAAATTTAAAAATAAATAATCGTTTTACTGCAGAATTGCCTGCAGATGTTAATGAAACCAACGAAATTCGTCAGGTTTCAAATGCGCTTTTTTCATACGTAAATCCTGTTCAACCTTCAAATCCGGTTTTAATTCACGCATCAGAATCTGTGGCAGAATTAGTTGGAATTTCTAAAGACGAAATTCAGTCAGAATCGTTTCTAAATGTTTTTTCCGGAAAAGAAATTCTTCCGGAAACCCGCCCATTTGCAATGTGTTATGCCGGGCACCAATTTGGAAACTGGGCTGGACAATTGGGAGACGGACGTGCCATCAACCTAACCGAAGTGGAGCATGAAAATCAGTTTTACATGCTTCAGTTAAAAGGTGCGGGAAAGACTCCGTATTCCAGAACAGCAGATGGTTTGGCGGTTTTGCGCTCTTCAATACGAGAATATTTATGTGCAGAAGCAATGCATTACTTAGGCGTTCCCACTACCCGATCTCTTTCACTGATTCAGTCGGGAGATGAAGTCTTGCGTGATATTTTATATAATGGAAATCCTGCATATGAGAAAGGTGCTATTGTTTGCCGTGTTGCTCCATCATTTATTCGTTTTGGAAGTTTCGAAATGTTAACTGCCAGAAATGAATTAAAAAATTTAAAGGAATTTACGGAATTTACAATCAAACATTATTTCCCTGAAATCAAGGGCGAGCCAAAAGATCAATACATACAATTCTTTAAAACGGTAGCAGATAGAACGCGCGAAATGATTTTGCATTGGCAAAGAGTTGGATTTGTACATGGAGTTATGAACACCGATAATATGTCAATTCACGGAATCACGATTGATTACGGCCCATATGGATGGTTAGAAAATTATGATCCAAATTGGACACCCAACACAACAGACAGTCAAAACAGAAGATATCGTTTCGGAAACCAGCCACAAGTTGCTCAATGGAATTTATATCAATTGGCAAATGCACTTTATCCTTTAATTAATGATGCAAAACCTTTGGAAGATATTTTAGAATCTTTTATGAATGATTTTAATGAAGATTATAAAGTTATGTTTTTAAGTAAATTAGGAATCTTTACCTCTACTAAAACTGATAGTGAACTGATAGTTGATTTAGAGGAAAACCTGCAGTTATCAGAAACAGATATGACAATATTCTTTAGGAATTTGAGCAAAATAAAAAAAGAAGATTCTGCTGAAATAGCTTTAGAAAAAATTAAAGATGCGTTTTACATTCCGCAAGAAATAGCGAATAATGTTCTTGAAAATTGGAATAACTGGTTTGATTTATATCTTAAAAGATTAAATGATGAGCAACTTTCTGATGACGATCGACAAGAGAGAATGAACAAAATAAATCCAAAATATGTTTTGCGAAACTATATGGCGCAATTAAGTATCGATGCGGCAGACAAGGGAGATTTTTCTTTGGTTAACGAATTGTATTTATTGCTTCAAAAACCATACGATGAACAGCCTGATATGGAAAAATGGTTTGCAAAAAGACCCGATTGGGCGAGATCTAAAGTAGGATGCTCTATGCTTTCCTGTAGTTCATAAAGTTTTTTTTGCCACGAATTTCACGAATTTTCACTAAATTATTAATTTTAAAAATTCGGTGTTTTCATGAAATTCGTGGCAAATTTTATTTAGTAATGTAGTCAACAATCATATTGGCATGAATTCTTGAATTTTCAATAAACCATTTATGTGTCTGCATTCCGCCACAAACAACGCCGGCGAGAAAAAGTCCGTCTACATTTGTTTCCATTGTTTCAGGATTATACGTTGGAATTTTTAATTCATCATCAGAAAGTTCAATTCCCATATTTTCAAGAAATCCTAAATCTGGTTTATAGCCGGTTAAGGCTAAAACAAAATCATTTTTTATTGTAATTTTTCCTTCGGGAGTTTCAATTTCAACTTCGTCCTCTCTTACTTCAGTAAGATTTGATTCAAAATAAGCCTTAATACTTCCTTCGGCAATTCTGTTTTCAATATCCGGTTTTACCCAATATTTTACACGATTATTGATTTCGTTTTTACGAATCACCATAGTAACATTCGCTCCTTTTCTCCAGCATTCAAGTGCAGCATCAACAGAAGAATTATTGGCTCCCACAACCAAAACGTTTCTAAAAGCATATTCATGCGCTTCTTTATAATAATGACGAACTTTTGGTAATTCCTCACCTTTTATATTCATTTCAATCGGTATATCATAAAACCCGGTTGCAACAATTACATTTTTAGTGCTGTAACTATTTTTATCTGTTATAATTTTAAAAGATTTATCTTCCTGCTTTTTTACTTCAGAAACTTTTTCAAATAAATTGATATTGAAATTAAAATAGCGATGAATATTTCGATAATATTCTAAAGCTTCCTGACGTCCGGGCTTAGGAGCCAGACAATTAAACGGAATATCACCAATCTCAAGTCTTTCTGCCGTAGAAAAAAAAGTCATATATAACGGATAATTGAAAATGCTGTTTACAATTGCTCCTTTTTCTATAATCAAATAATGTAAATTTTTCTTTTGGGCTTCTATGGCGCAGGCTAAACCAATTGGACCGCCTCCGACAATAATTAAATCATATTGCTCTGTCATAACGGTTTTATTTCCAATCTTTATATGGATTTTTACTCAAATAGGAGTTGTAATAACGTTCATCATTGGTAACTTCTTCTCCAAGCCATTCCGGTTTTTCAAAAGATTCTTTTTCTGATTTCAGTTCGATTTCAGCCATAATTAAGCCTTCATTATCACCGGAAAATTCATCAATTTCAAAAACATGATTTCCTGATCTTACTTCAAAACGTGTCTTTTCAATTTTTCCTTTTTCGCATAACTTAAGCAATTCCTGAGCTTCATCAACCGGAATTTCATTTTCCCATTCAAAACGGGTCATTCCGCCATGCTGTCCAATTCCCTTGATCGTAATAAATCCTTTTTGACCTTTAATCCTAACACGTACAGTTCTTTCAGGAATAGAACTAAGATATCCCTGTGCAATTTTATTTTGAGTAAAAGCCTGTTCTTTAAAATCTTCAGATTTTACAAGAAACTTTCTTTCAATTTCAACCATTTTGATGTTTAAATTTATTTTATGCAAGTTACTCATTTTTATTGAGTCACTATATTGGCACTTTCTAAACTTATGCTTTTCAATCTGATAAAATATGTTTTAACGTTTGAATTTATTAAGTTAACTGATTGTTAACCAATTACGTATTTATTATTCATTAAATTTGATACTATTTCCAAAATTCAATATTCGACCCTTATGAACTTATAAGTGAAATATTAATCTAAATTATACAACTATGAATCTTCCATATTTTTTAGTACCCGCACTAGTTGGCTTAATCTGTGGAATTTTAGGTTACATACTAGGAAGAATGAATTCAAAAAATGATGATTCATTAACATCAGCATTACAAGCCGAATTGGATGCCAGTAAGGCACATGTAAAGAATCTTACGGCAAGAATTGTGGCTTTGGAAAGTGAATTAACTTATAAGGAAATAAGTAATACAATAGAACCACCTGTTGCTGCTGAACCTATTTTGCCATTTGATAGTTCTTTAGCGTCTAATAGTTTGAATAAAGAAGTTAGAGAGAATGACTTCAAAATTATTGAAGGAATTGGACCAAAAGTAGAGAAATTATTAAATGATGCTCAAATCAATACCTGGCGTGATTTATCTGAAGCATCAATAGAAAAATTACAAGAAATCCTGGATACCGGCGGCGAAAATTACGGAATCCACAATCCGACTACGTGGTCAAAACAAGCTTTGTATGCTTATGAAGGTAAATGGCAGGAATTAAATGATTGGCAGGAAAATTTAAGAGGTGGAAAAGAATAATTGTAAAGCTGCAATTTTTATTTTTAAATAAAAGATGATTCCCATTTCTTTGATTTATTATACCATAATTGTCCATCCAAAACTTCCAGCGGACAATCAAAATTGTTGGTATAAAGCGCTCCTGTTCCTAATCCCTGCGGAATTTTAGCGTTTTGCAAAAAAGTCCATTGTGCAATTGCATTTAGTCCAATGTTGCTTTCCAGCGCAGATGTGATCCACCAGCCAATATTATATTGATTTGCAAGAGTTATCCATTCCTGAGTTCCTCTAAAACCTCCAATAAAACTTGGTTTGAGAATAATATATTGTGGTTTGATTTTTTTAAGGAGTTTTTCTTTTTCTTCTGCAGAAAAAATGCCTATTAATTCTTCATCCAAAGCAATAGGAAATGGTGTTACCGCACACAAATCTGACATCTCTTTTATACTACCTTTCTTAATTGGCTGCTCAATGCTATGAAGTTGAAATTTATTAAGTTGGTTAAGTTTATCTAAAGCTTCATCTAAACCAAATGCACCATTTGCATCTACTCTTATTTCTATCTGTCCGGCAGAAAAATGGCTTCGAATTGATTGTAATAATTCAAGTTCTTTCTGAAAATCAATGGCTCCAATTTTCAGTTTTATGCAAGTAAATCCCTGTGCTAATTTTTCTTCTATTTGCTCTTTCATAAAAGATGCTTCGCCCATCCAGACCAAACCATTAATTATAATTGATTTAGAATTATTGGTAAAATCAGAAGGAAACAGTAGGTAAGGATTTTCGCTTTTTAAAGATAAAAAAGCCATTTCTATTCCGAATTGAATAGAAGGAAATTCAGGCAAAGCTTCCCAAAGTTTTTGGGCTCCCAAATGGATATTTTCACAAGCCCATTTTAATTTTTCTTCATAATCAGGGCGATCATCAGCGCTTAATCCTCTCAAAATACCACACTCGCCTATTCCCTTTTTGCCGTTTTCTTCTAAAACAATAAACCATGTTTCTTTTTCGGTCATAACACCTCTCGACGTTCCTGACGGACGCTTAAATTCGAGCATGTATTTGTGGTAAGTCGCGAGCATTTTTTGATTATATTAGAAAGATTTCTAGAAAAGTTTTAGCACTTTTTCATAATCTTTAGATTGTATTCCGGCTTTTTGAAAAACAGCAAAATCTAATTTTGTTTTTTCTGTCCAGCTAAGACTGTCCGTTACATTTTGATTTTGGTATTTTTTATAAATTGATTTTGCGGTACTGTAATCGTCGTTCAAAAGATATACGTGTGCCAAATTTAATTTTACTAACAATTCTGTATCATCAAGCTTTTGTCCTTCGGTAAGCGCTTTTACTGCTTTTGCATATTGTTTGGTCAAAATATAGCAGTATCCGATTGAACTGTAATCCAGTGCGGTAGCTTTTCCGTCATTAATGATGGTATTTAATTTTGGGATCGCTTCGTTATATTTTTGCTGTTTGATCAATGATGCTATCTGGGCACGAAGGTCGTTGTAAACATTTTTAGAAATGTCGGCATCATTATAACAGGCATTTCCAAAATCTTTATAAACTTTATTTTTTTCGATTGGCAATAATTTCTGAAATTCAGAATAACGATATTGCTTTATAATTTTGTTTAAGATACAAACACAAAAATCATCTGAATTGGCCATTTTTTGAGCCATTGTTGATGTCTTGCACAAACTTATAATTTCATTTTTATTGTCCTGGTTCCAGCCTCTGTTTAGTTTTGAATCTACCCATGGCACAACTTCTAAAACTATCTTTTGGCTCAAAATCCAGTTTTTGCTTTCAAAACCAAACCAGATTGTAGTTGTATTTTGTTTTAGGCATGAGGATTTGTCCAGTGACAATCTTTTGGCATCTTTGCTTACAGGCTCAGACTGAACAAAACAAGCGACATCTGTTTTTCCTTCAGCAACATATTTTTTTGCATCCTCATTTGTAGTAAATATAGAATATGTGCACTCGTCATCTCCGGAAATCTTTGACATCAAAAAAACAGCTCCTGCAGAGCCCTGACCAATTCCGTAAGGATCCGGAATGGCTTTTAGTACGGAAACCAGGCTGCTTGTCATTTCCTGATTTTTGTCTAAAAGTGTTATTCGATAAACAATTTCTGTAGTACCGACAGGTAGATCTTCTGTATTTATGGCAACGCGGTCTCCTGCAGAAACTAAAAATTCTTTTGTAGTAGCACGCTCTTTGTCCCAATAACCGTCTTTTTGAGCATAAGTGCCATAAAAAGAAATAACCGATAAGAATAAAAATATTTTTTTGAAAGTCATATTCATTAATTTTTTGCAGTAGTATTAATCATATTTTCAATCCATTGATTTATTGTTGGCTGGCATGATTAGCCCTGATGGCAGCGGCATCCTTTTGGGGTGGGGTTCACCCCAAAAGATATAGCGGACAGCAGGAAACAGCTCCTGAAAAAAATTATAATTCTATTGATTCTCCAATTCCAAGGAGCATTAAATCTTTTCCTTTATCGAAAAATTTACGAATAGATTCTTCGTGGTTAATCTCGATATATCCGAAGGTATCATAATGATAGCCAAGAATTTTATCACATTCTACAAAATCTGAGGCGATTATAGCATCTTCAACATCCATTGTAAAATTACTCCCGATTGGCAGAATTGCTAAATCCAGTTTAGTTCTCAACGGAATAAGTTTCATATCGAATGTGAGTGCTGTGTCTCCTGCAATATAAATATTTTTGTGTTCTCCTTCGATTACGAAACCTCCCGGATTTCCCCCATAACTTCCGTCAGGAAAAGAGCTTGAGTGAATTGCATTCACATATTTTACTGTTCCAAAATCAAATTTCCAGCTTCCGCCATGATTCATCGGGTGCGCATTGAAACCTAATTTTGCGTAATGGCTTGTTATTTCGGCATTAGAAACTATAACTGCATTTGTTCTCGCCGCGATAGCTTCTACGTCTAAAACGTGGTCGGCATGTGCGTGTGTAAGTAAAATATAATCTGCTTTTAAAGTATTTATGTCGATTGCCGAAGCTTGTGGATTTCCGGTTATAAAAGGATCAACAATAATATGTTTCCCTCCAACTTCTATCCCTAAAGATGCGTGTCCGTAAAAAGTAATTTTCATTTTGAAAGATTTTATAGTTGAACTTATGTTATCTTCCTCCTAAGAAGAGATTTACAATAATATCTGATATCAATGATATCATACAGATTGTTAACAGCAATGAAAGTAAAAATGTACTCAAAGCCACTTTTTTTAATTCAGGATCTAATAATTTAGGTTCCTTATTTTTAGAAACAGTAATTAAATGTTTAGTTAAAGGAATATAAGCCAATAAAAACAAATACTGATCAAAACGGTAATCACTTAGAGTAGCAAATACAACAACAAGTACCATTGCAGTAATGACTAAGGCAAAATGGTATATTTTAGCTTTTTTGCCGCCAATTTGTACGACAATTGTGTTTTTTCCTGATTTTTTGTCTGATTCTTCATCACGCATGTTGTTCAGGTTTAAAACTGCAACACTTAACAAACCAATTGAAACTGCTGGTAAAATTAAAATTGGATCAACTTCTTTTGAGTATAAAAAGTTAACACCCAGAGTACTTACAAGTCCGAAGAAAACAAACACAAATATATCTCCGTATCCTCTATAGCCATAAGCCGAATTACCTACTGTATAACGAATTGCCGAAGCTATTGCTGCAATTCCTAATAAAAGGAAAAAGATAGAATATCCGAAGTTTGATTGCCCAAAAGCAAAATATATTAAGGTTATAGCCGATAGCAGTGTTAACAATGAAGTGATAATGATTGCTTTTTTCATGGCCTGCGGCGTAATTACACCACTCTGAATTGCTCTTTTTGGACCAACTCTGTCTTCATTATCAGTGCCTTTTACGCCATCACCGTAGTCATTTGCAAAGTTGGATAAAACCTGAAGACCTAGTGTTGTCAAAAGTGCAAAACCAAAAATTTTCCAGCTAAAAACTTCTGTTGGTGTATTGATGGTTTCTGTTGGGTTTGATAGCGCATAAATACTACCAACTATAATTCCGGAAACTGATAAAGGCAATGTGCGCAGTCTGGCTGCTTCAATCCAATGTTTCATTTATAATTTATTTTGTTTAATTTTTGTTTCAGGTTTCACGTTTCAAGTTTTGATTCTGGTTATACAACCTTAAAACCTGAAACTTGACACTTTTTTGCTTTTTATGGAAGCCATTTATTTTCTCCGAAATTTGGTTTTCTTTTTTCTAAGAATGCGTTTCTTCCTTCCTTGGCTTCTTCTGTCATGTAAGCCAGACGAGTTGCTTCTCCGGCAAAAACCTGCTGTCCAACCATTCCGTCATCGGTAAGGTTCATGGCAAATTTTAGCATTTTTATAGAAGTTGGTGATTTTTGCAGGATTTCCTGAGCCCATTCGTAAGCAGTGTCTTCAAGTTCGTCATGCGGAATTACAGCGTTTACCATTCCCATATCCATTGCTTCCTGAGCTGAATAATTTCTTCCTAAAAAGAAAATTTCGCGCGCTTTTTTCTGCCCTACCATTTTGGCCAGATAAGCTGATCCGTAACCACCATCAAAGCTGGTAACATCTGCATCTGTCTGCTTAAATATGGCATGCTCTTTACTTGCCAGAGTCATATCGCAAACAACGTGCAGACTATGTCCGCCGCCTACAGCCCAACCGGGAACAACTGCGATTACAACTTTTGGCATAAAACGAATTAAACGCTGAACCTCAAGAATATTTAATCGGTGCTGACCATCTTCTCCAACATAACCCTGATGTCCGCGGGCATTCTGATCGCCACCGCTGCAAAAAGAATATACTCCATCTTTTGTTGATGGTCCTTCTGCAGAAAGCAAAACTACTCCTATAGAAGTGTCTTCCTGTGCGTCGTAAAAAGCCTGATACAGTTCTGAAGTTGTTTTAGGGCGAAAAGCGTTTCTGACATTGGGTCTGTTAAAAGCAATTCTTGCAACTCCGTTACATTTTTTATAGGTTATATCTTCAAATTCTCTGGCAGTTATCCAATCCATTTCTATTTGTTTAGTTTTAAATAATTATAGTGTAAAAATAAATCATTTTTTACATTTTTACCTACTCAATTTAGTTTAAGTCTTCACTAAAATTACTCCCAATGTTATCAATTGGGTATCATGGGCAAAAAATAACACTATTTAACATTTGATTTAAAAAAAAATGAGTAATTTTATACCCTAGAAATCAATGAGATACCATTTATTTCATTGATCTATGATTGATTTTCTTTCACTGATTTATTAACCTAAAAAATGACTTTTTTTGAGAAAAATTAAAAAATTTGTCGCTCATTTTTTTACGGTTTTTATTAGTAAGCCCCTAAACAATGAGCAAATGATTTATGCATTTGTCAAAACTACAAGAAGGAGATAGTAGCACCTAAGGTTAAATGCTGGAATTGTTTATGATTAGCAATATAATTGAGTACGAGAAGAGGAAAAATTGCTGATTACTACTTTCTAAAAGTTATATTATAAACCAATGGAGTAGCCGTGAAATTGATTTTTTGATGGTTGAGATAAGTAGTTTAAATCGTTTAAAAGACATACAAAAGATGCAGGAAGTAACTTCTAAAATTGTTTAAAGCTGTTATTTCTTGTAAGAATTCGAATTATTTTATTTCTGTTTTTTTTTAATTACAATTTTTTTTAAAACTGAATAAAAAGGGAAAGGCTGCTTGTAATGAGCAGCCTTTCCTGTTATTATATATCTTCTTTTACAAGATAGATTCCATCTTCTTTAATTTCAATAAATTTCTCTTTGTATAAAGCTCCAATTGCTTTCTTAAAAGTTTTTTTGCTCATTTTAAGAACCGTTTTAATATCTTCGGGATGAGAATTATCGTTTAAGCGTAAAAAACCACGATTTGCTCTTAATTCATCCAAAATTTTCTCAGCATTAGGTTCAATATTCTCATATCCTTGTATTTGCAAAGCAACATCAATTTTATTATCAGGACGAATGTTTTTAATGTAACCGCGCATTCTGTCTCCTGTTCTTATGCTGTCATCATAGACTTCATCTTTGTATAATAAGCCTTTGTGCTGTTCATTGATGATCACATTGATTCCCAGTTCTGTTATATGCGAAACTATCAAATCAACTTCTTCTCCTTTTTCAACCGTAAGTTGATCATTGCTTAAAAATTGATTCAATTTACTTGAAGCTACCAGACGATTGGTCTTTTCGTCAATATAAAGATAAACCAGATAACGCTTTCCTTTTTCCATTGGACGTGCCTGCTCCTTAAACGGAACAAGAATATCTTTTTCCATTCCCCAATCCATAAAAGCGCCAACCTGATTAGTATAATTTACTCTTAATAAAGCAAATTCATTCAGTAAAATATAAGGCTCCAGCGTTGTAGCAACCGGACGTTGTTCATGATCCAGATAAACAAAAACAATAAGCTCCTCGCCTATTTCAAATTCATTCGGAACATATTTATTTGGTAGTAAAACATCGTGAATTCCTTCCGGATCTTTTTCAGGATTTCCTAAAAAGAGCCCCACTTTGGTATCACGTAATATAGTTAGTGTATTGTATTTTCCTATTTTAAGCATTTTCATTAAAGTTCTAAGCTGATCGACAACTAAGTTTCTAAGCTGCAAATGTACGAAGTTTGAAAATGGTATGCAGAAAAAATCTTTTACAAAAAAAAACGTCCTTAAATAAGGACGTTTTGTATTCTTAGTTGTTTTTAGTTATAAACACTTTCTTTTTTAAAGTGAAGTGTCAGAAGATAATACACAACAACTCTGTATTTATTCTTGTTCGATTTCCCGTATTTCTCTAATACTAGGTCTATGGCTTCATCTAAAGCAGGGCTGTCAGCTAATCCCAGTTTTTTAATCAGGAAATTATTTTTTACAGTCTCCAGTTCAGATTTTTGTGATCCCGCAACTGTAGACGCATCCTGATTATAGATTGCTGGGCCACAACCAATTGTTACTTTTGTTAATAAATCCATGTCTGGAGTTACGCCACATTTTTCTTTTAAATCTTCAGCATACTTTTTAATTAACTCTTCTCTTGCACTCATAAAATTTTAATATATCGGTTAGTATTCTTTTGAATAGCCAAATTTAAAATATTATGTTGTAAAATGGTAAATTTTAACACTATTTAACTTACAAATTAAATCAATTCTTTAAAGTATTGTTTTAGTATCACATCATTTTTAAAAGTAGGTGTAAATATTTCCAAAATTCCAGGCATATTACTTTCATTTAGTAATGAAACAAGACTTTTCTCAAGTGAATTGACATCAGAAGCAGTAAAATAATTGAACTTATACATTTTAGCCAGATGCTCTGCTGTCAGCTGGTGAGAAGTTTCAAAATAAGTATTGAAAACCGGTTTTTCTTCATGCCCAGGTAAAATCCTGAAAATACCTCCTCCACCGTTATTGATCAAAATAATTTTAAAGTCTTTTGGAATATATGAGTTCCACAAAGCATTGCTATCATACAAAAAGCTAATGTCACCGGTAATAAAAACATTCTGTTTTTTGCTTCCAACGGCTGCTCCTATTGCTGTAGATGTACTACCATCAATTCCGCTTGTACCTCTGTTGCAAAAAACTTCAATTGAATTATCGATATCAATTAATTGTGCGTATCGAATTGCAGAACTGTTACTGATCTGGAGCTGGCTGTTTTTTGGCAAAGCTTCGATTACTTTTTCAAAAACCTTAAAATCAGAAAACGGAATTTTCTCAAGATATTCTTTCCTTCTTATTTTCCTTAAATCGTAAATAGCTTTTGTTTTTAAAAAATAATCGCTTTCAACATTTGTCGTCTTTAAAAACAAATCTTTAAAGAAATTATTTGGCTGCATTACAAAATGTTGCGTTAAGGCAGAAAAAGTATCATATGCACGCAAAGTGTCAATATGCCAGTGATGTTTCGGTTTATACTTTCGTAAAAAAGCTTTAATTCTTTTAGAAACTATCATTCCGCCAAAAGTGACTAAAATTTCCGGTTGAAAATCCTTAAAATCAACATCTTCAAACGGTGTAATTAAAGTATCAATACTACCGATAAAATTAGGATTATGCAAGTTTGAAGTTGTTTCTGTAAGGACTACAACTGACGGATCGTTTGCCAGTTTTTCGATAATTTCTTCATCAATTGAATTGGCTTCGTTGACACCAACCATGATTAATTTTCGTTTAGAAGCATTCCAGATCGAAACAAATTCTTCGCTATTTTCTATAGATTTAGTTTCTGAAAAAGGTGCTAAAACTGTGATTTTTGAATTTACAGAAAGCGTTTCAACCGTTTCATACAAAGGTTCTTCAAAAGGAGCATTTATGTGAACCGGGCCTTTTTGAAGAATAGCGGTTTCAATTGCTTTATTGATTTTCAAATCATTTTCTACAGAAGCGTCTTCTGTTAAATTGGCATTAAAAACAGAATGGTTTTCATATACGTTTTGCTGGCGAATAGTTTGCCCGTCGCCTATATCAATCTTGCTCTGTGGGCGGTCGGCAGAAATTACAATTAGTGGAATCTGACTATAAAATGCCTCTGCGACTGCAGGATAATAGTTTAATAATGCAGATCCGGAAGTGCAGACAATTGCGGTTGGCTGTTTGGTCTGCTGGGCAATTCCTAAGGCAAAAAATGCTGCGCATCGCTCATCGGCAATGCTGTAGCATTTAAAATTTGGATTTTGTGCAAATCCAATTGTCAAAGGTGCGTTTCTTGATCCGGGAGAAATAATGATATTGGTAATTCCTTTTGCTAAACAAATTTCTATAATGCTTTGTGCAAGCGGTATTTTGGGGTAAATCATTCTAATGAAGTATTATTTTTATAAAAGAAAATTGTGAAATTTTCAATCTTACAAAGTTACAAACTTCGAAGTTTATTTAACTTATAAAAGCTGATATATTAAGTCAAATTTTAGAAAAATGAGAATATATTTGTAAAACATAATTTTGTACAAAATAAAGTGCGCATGCGATTTATATATCTCTTTTTTCTTTTATTAACCTTTTCAAATGTTAACTCACAAAATCAATTTGTTTCAGATGATGTATCATATAAAACCGGTTTAGAAACTGCCAAGGCACAAAACAAACCGCTTTTTGTAATGCTTTATGCCGATTGGTGCCCGCATTGCAATCAAATGAAGAAAGAAGTTTTTAATGATCCTTCTGTAATTGATTTTTTGAAAAAAAATTATGTATGCATCTTTAAAAACATAGAAAAAGAAGAAGGAAAAGCCCTGAAAGAGAAATACAATACCAAATCGTTGCCGACATTTTTATTTTTGGATTCTGATGAAACACTTCTGTATGTTTTGAAGGGTGAAATGGGCAAAACAGAATTTATGACTGAAGCCGGTTATGCACTAAAACCCACTATGCAACTGCCTTACTTAGAAAAAGAATTTCTGTCTGACACTGGAAATTCTGCAAAATTCTTTGCTTATCTGAATACTTTAAAGAAAGGAAAAGACAGAACAGATTTGTCTCCTGCAACACATCTTTATTTAAATACACAATCTGATGCGCAATTACTGGGTGAAACGAACTGGCGTGCTATTGCAAATGGCGTAACTGACATTAACTCCAGAGAATTTCAGTTTGTTTTAAAACATCAGAAAGAGTTTGCAGCTGTGGCTTCTCAAAATCGTGTTGACCGAAAAATTGAAAGTATTGTCAATGAATTATTACGACCGCTTGTTGATAATTTAGACACTATAAATTATTATAAACAAAGAGAAGTTGCTAAATCAATCCGTTTGCAAAAAACAGATTCACTGGTTTTTAAATTTGATCTGACTTTGGCCGAGAGAACAGAAAAATGGCAGTTTTATAAAACAGTGACTCTGGAAGACACTCAAAAATTGGTTTGGAATGATGTCAGCTTTTTAAAAGATATTGGTCAGATGTATTTAAAACATGTTGAGGATACTGAAAGCTTAAAAAAATCAATTTCATGGGTAAAACATTCGTTAGAATTAAATGACTCTTATGATGGAAATTTACTTGTCGCAAGGCTTTACAAGAAAATAAATGACAAAAAATCTGCTTTGAAATATACCAGAGACGCTATAGCAATCGGAAAAGAAATGACCTGGAATACGAAAGATGCAGATGCTTTATTAACTGAATTGAGTACTAAATAATATTAAAATACTTATTCACGATTATTTGATTTTTTTCAATTCGTGAATTCGTCCTAAAAAATAAAAAAACATGAACGTAATACTTAGGCCGGCAACTACAAACGATCTGCAAAAAATATTGGAAATCGTAAATCATTCGATTTTGCACACTACTGCCAATTATAGTTATGATATCCAGACTTTGGAAGTTCAGACAAAATGGTTTGAAGACAAAAAAGCTAAAAATTTACCTATTGTAGTAGCCGAATTAGAGGGTGAAGTTGTGGGTTTTGGAAGCTGCGGCCAGTTTCGTGAAAAAATTGGTTATCAATATACTGTCGAGCATTCTGTTTATGTGGTCGATCATGTTATAGGAAAAGGAATTGGATCTAAACTTTTGGCAGAATTAATTCGCCTGGCAAAAGAACAGGGTTATCATGTTATGATTGGTGCAATCGACGCTGATAATGCAGGAAGTATCGCTTTTCATGAAAAATTTGGTTTTGTTGCAACAGGAACAATTCGTGAAGTAGGTTATAAATTTGATCATTGGCTTGATCTGGTTTTTATGCAGCTTATTTTAAAATAATTTTTTAACTGCAATGAAATAAAGTTTTTATTCTTGCTAAAAAGTATAAATAAAACCTTTGCCGCTATGTAGCTTTGTCCCTTTGAACCTTAAAAAAAAGCACAAATTTGAATTTCAAATTTGTGCTTTTTTTTGATTAGAAAGTTACAATTAGCTTTTTATCCAATTAATAATTTCAGGATCTGTTGGCAAAGTTTTGGGTTTGATTACTTTTACCAATTCGCCATTTTCGTTGATCAGGTATTTTTGAAAATTCCATTCAACTTCAGAATCCTGCAAACCGTTTTTAGATTTTTGAGTCAGAAATTTGTATACTTCGCACATGTCATCGCCTTTTACAGAAACTTTGTCCATCATTGGAAAGGTAACTCCGTAATTTTGCTGGCAAAAAGCACCAATTTCTTCATTTGTACCTGGTTCTTGTGAAGCAAAATTGTTTGCAGGAAAACCTACGATCACAAAACCTTTATCTTTATATTCTTTGTAAATAGCTTCAAGATCCTTGTATTGCGGTGTTAATCCACATTTTGATGCTGTATTTACAATCATTACTTTCTTACCTTTCAAAGAAGCAAAATCAAAAGGATTTCCGGATAAATCTTCTACTTTGTATTGGTATATAGTTTCTTTTGCCATAACCTTGTCCGTTTTAGGAGTTTTTGTTTTATTGGTTTGTGCCTGATTTTGGCAGCTAAATAAAAATAGTACGCCGTAAGCCAGAAATAATATTTTTCTCATCGTTTTAAATTTTTATAAAATTAATGAAAAACATTTTTGCAAAAAGCTTTTAGATTGCTTTATTTTATTAAACATAAGTTAAATAAAAAACGAAGCCTAACGTTAATCAGACGTTAGGCTTCTCCCCATACAAACAAATCAAACCATGAAATTTGAACCTTACAAGCAATTGCTGCTTTAAATTTTAGGGAGTTCCGGATGCAGAAATTCTGTTACTTTCCGGACTCGTTTTTTTATTTTAATTCGTCTCAGACAATTTATTAACTGAATAAACTTAACTGAACGGATAATGATTTGCATTAATTTCAATCAACTAAAATTGTTATTATATAATAAAATCAGGCACCATTGGAGTATATATTTATCTTTCTAACCAATTCATTTCATTGTGCATGTATTTGGTAACTATCTCAAAAATTATTTTGTTAACGGATAAGAAACCTTTAATCGGCGCCTGATTTTTCAGAAGTCAATAGTTCAACCGCTTAGCCATAAGAGCGAACTGTGCAGCTTCTTTATTTTTTATTCTTATTATAGCTGATGCCCCGGTTTATGATGAAAATTGCTATAATGTTCACGCCATATATCTGGATAATTTTAATATTGGTGTTTACAATAATAAATTTTAGATTCAATAAAAACGATACGAACTAATTTTCGGTTGGAAGTCCGAAGGCATCAACTATTTAAACTTATGAACTTTTCAATCTTTATCTTCTACAGAAATTTCAATCTGCTTTGATTCCGTTTGCTCCTGCCTTTTTTGAAAATCATTTTTATTAAAGTTTATTAATGCCAAAACATTGGTTAGGGCTACGATTAATATTTTTAAAGCATTTATTTTCTGCATGATTTTTCTTGTATTTCGAATTATCTTCTTTTTAATCAAACTTTACAATACGATTCATTTCTATTGACTAAAATATTTTTGTAAGAGTTTATAATTACATTGCTATTAACTTTTTTAAGATTAATATTATAATAGCATTTACGTAAAAGGTTTCCTTTTGGTTTTAAAAAAAGTAAAAAAAAGTTGTTTTTTTTAAAGGCCCATATTTTACTAAGGCTAAGACTATTAAAAAAAATGTTTTTAATACAAAAAATCAACTACCTTTATCTCTAACTAATTTAAAATATGCTATAAAAAACTTTTGTTTAAGCTTAAAAAAACCAATCTATGAGTCAGGAAGAATTATTAGAATTAATCAACAAAAAGGACGAAAGAGCTTTTACACATTTGTACGATATGTACTCTAAGAGTCTATTCTCAGTTATTAATGTTTTAATCAAAAACCGAGAAGAAGCTGAAGATGTCCTGCAGGAAGTTTTTGTCAAAATCTGGAAAAATATCGATTCTTATAATGAAAGTAAAGGTCGATTTTATACGTGGATCCTTAATATAGCAAGGAATACGTCGATTGACAAGCTGAGATCGAAAAATTTTAATAACAGCCAAAAAAACCTTAACTCAGATAATTTCGTAAATCTGTTAGATGACAGTAATAAATTAATGAACAGAATTGATTCTATTGGTATACAGGAATTTGTGAAAAAACTGAAGCCAAAATGTATTGAAATCATAGATTTATTATTTTTCAAAGGATATACCCAACAAGAAGCTTCAGAAGAATTGGCAATGCCACTGGGAACTATCAAAACACAAAACAGAAACTGTATTAATGATTTACGTAATTACTTAAAAATATAATGGAAGCACAAGAATATATCGAATCAGGAATTCTGGAGTTATACGTTTACGGTTTATTAACCGAAAAAGAAAATCTGGAAATAGCTGAACTGGCAAAAAATAATCCTGAGGTAGATCAGGAAATTATTTCAATTGAAAAAGCTATTGTCGCTTTATCATCGAGTTTCTCTCCTTTTCACTCTGTAGCGAACTTTGAGAAAATCAAAGCCCGTCTGGAGCTTAAACATGGTAAGGTTGTCGAAATGAAACCAGCTTCAAACTGGTCTCAATATGTTGGCTGGGCAGCTGCTGTGCTATTGCTTTTAGGACTTGGGTACCAGACTTTAGAATTGACTAAAACAAAAGATGCAATTTCTACTGTTGGTACAGAGAAAAATAAAATAGAAAGAGAATTTGCATATCTAAATCAGCAAAATAAAGAGACTGAGAAAAGTTTAGCGATTGTAAGAGATATTAAAAATACTGGAGTTACCCTTGGAGGTCAGGCCGTTTCTCCAACATCATTTGCAAAAGTGTACTGGAACAAGGAAACTAAGACTACTTATATTGATGCTGCAGGTTTGCCAAAACCTCCAAAAGGAATGGTTTACCAGGTTTGGGCATTAAAATTAAGTCCGGTATTAACACCTACAAGTATTGGTTTATTAAGCGATTTTGAAGGAAATCCTAAAAAAATATTTGCTGTTGACCGTACTAATGAAGCTGAAGCTTTTGGAATTACTCTGGAGCCGGCCGGTGGAAGTTTAACTCCGACTATGACACAATTATATACTTTAGGAAAAGTATAAAAGAAAAGTCCAAAATTGAGGACTATATAAAACATCAGGCACATATTAATTTTAATATGCGCTTTTTTATTTTTAATACACTAATCATCCAAACTATGAACGGAATTTTACTTCTCAGAATTGCTGTAGCGCTAATCCTTCTTACTCATTCTGTTTTCGGAATGTTTAATAATGGTATAAATGATTTTGGCAATTTGTACTTGAATCAAATTGGGTTTGCTCCTTTTGGAGTTTTTCTGGCATGATCAATAAAAATTTCCCACGTTGTGGCAGCACTATTGTTGCTTCTTAACAAATATATCAGGGCTGCGGGGTTTGTTACAATATTTGTACTTATAATGGGTATTATCCTGGTACACTTTCAGGAAGGCTGGTTTGTTGTTGGCGGTGGAAGAAACGGTATGGAATATAATTTTTTATTGATTATAGTTTTATTGGTAATCATGTATCCTAATGGATTTAAAAAATCACAATAAATGTCTTTTGCATAAAAAAAGGTTCAACTCTCGCTGAACCTTTTTTTATGAATTAATCTTTATTTTTTGCTTTTATAATGTTTGCGGTAACTCGGATATGTTATAGCGCCAATTACGGCAATTGCACCCAAAGAATAATAAATCCAGTTTAGAGAATGTGCTTCTCCGCTTGCGTATGAATGCAGTCCTACCAAGTGGAAATTTACTCCGTAATAAGTAAATAAAATCGAAATAAAAGCAAACATACTCATCAGGTTAAAGAACCATTTTCCGCGTAATGCCGGAACAAATCTGGCGTGAATCACAAATCCGTAAACCATAATAGAGATTAAAGCCCAGGTTTCTTTTGGATCCCATCCCCAGTAACGTCCCCAGCTTTCATTTGCCCATTGTCCACCCAAAAAGTTTCCAATTGTAAGCATAATCAAACCAATTGTCAATGCCATTTCGTTGATATAAGTGATTTCCTTGACATGTAAACTCATTTTGGCCTTGTTCTTATCATTGGTAAAGAAAATCAAAATCAAGGCCACAAAACCTAAAATCATTCCTAATGCAGTAGGACCATAACTAGCAACAATAACTGCCACGTGAATCATTAACCAGTAAGAATTAAGAACCGGCTGTAAATTTGCAATTTCCGGATCTACCCAATTTAAATTTGCAGACATAAAAATCATAGATGTTACAAATGCAGCCGAAGCTACAGTAAGTTTCGATTTTCTGTCAAAAGCTAAACCAAAGAACATTGTCGACCAAGCAACATATACAATAGCTTCGTAAGCATTACTCCAAGGTGCGTGACCTGAAATATACCATCTTGCGATCAATGCAGCCGTATGAAAGGCAAATATTATTCCAATTAAAATATGAAAACCATTTACTGTAATTCTTAAGAACTTTTTATCGAAGAAAATACTAAACAAAGTAAAAATCAACATAAAAATTCCTGCAAGCGAATACCAATAAGTCATTTTTGGCAAAATATCGTAGGTATTGTAAGCAATTTCAAGATCAATTTTTCTTTCACTTGGACGCACCTTTGATCCAAATTTCTTTTGGAAACCATTAATACTTTCTACCAAATTATCTGCATTGGTAAAATCCTTAGAAATTGAACCATTATTCAATGCACTAAAGTATAAAGGCAAAATCTGTTTTACATATGTAGAGTCCATTCCTTTTAGTCCGGCATTTTCACGTTCTAAGAAAGAAACCCATTTATTGTTAGGATCATTTGGAATTGGAAATATTTTCAAAATACTTCCGCTCAAAGCCGATTCCATTAAGTTTACTTTTTTATCTGTTTCGATAAAATCTTTTTCAAACTGATTTGGATTTGCTGCTTTGTACGCTGCGTCTAAATATGGTGATAATTTGTAATTTCCATTTTCATCAAAGAACTTTACAAAAGGTGCATACTTTGCATTTTTATCAATACCTACTATTTTTCGAATACTATCATTTCCTGCTCTTAAATATATAATCGGAATCTGGATCCAAACCTGAGCATATTGTGTCATAGACAAAAATACTTGATCAGAATTCATTCCGTTATACTTATCACTGTGACTTACTTTTCGAAGTAATTCAGAAGAAAACGTATTAATAGGTTTCATTCTTCCTCCCGCATCCTGAATAATCAGACGTCCAAACTTTGCAGCATGTGCTTCCGGCGCTTTGTAGATTGTCAATAGCGAATCTAATTGTTTCTGACTTGGCGGTGCAGTAACATGATTAGCGTGATCATTTGGATCCGCAGTATGATTATGTCCCTGATCATGTGAGTGAACGTGAGGTGTCTGCTGCGCAAAACCGTTCAAACTCAGCATTAAAACTAGAATCGTAATCAATTTTTCTTTCTTCTTTTTAACAATATCCAATTTACGTTTCAAATCACCAAAGCGAGAGTGTTTGGTAAACATAATAGCCATTAGGCCGAAATACAACAAAAAATATCCAAAATAGGTAATGTTTGTCCCCCAGAAATCATGGTTTACTGATAAAACTGTTCCTTTTTCGTCCGGATCAAAAGATGACTGAAAGAAACGATATCCTTTATGATCCAATACATGGTTCATATAGATATCCGCATCAAAAGTTTCTGTAGAATCCTGAACGGTTACTTTACTTTCAAAAGCAGAATAACTTTTTTCTGTTCCGGGATATTTTGTAGCAATAAAGTCATTTAATTTTATTTTAAATGGCAAAACATATGCTTTACTTCCGTAGAACAATGAATATTCGATATTACCAATCTTAACCGTTTTTGGTTCACCAATACTTCCTTTAGATCCCAAAAGTGTTACTTCTTTTTCCTGGCCTTCTGCCTTTATCTTTACAATTAAGGCATCTGTATGGCTTTTGGCTTTATAATCATTGTTAGATTCATAGGCTACAGTTCCTCTCATTGCAGGATCAGGAAACACAATTCTAATGTCTCCAATACTATAAAGAGAACGCATCATTAAAGGCTGAACATTATCTTTGGTAACTTTACCTTCAAATTTATCGGCCATTCTCATAAAGTTTCCTTCAAATGGCGTTTGTATGGTATATTTCTCTCCGGTTGTGTTAATGTTTATAGCACCATCCGTAGGTTTGTTTAAAGCAAATAAAACGTTATGAATATTCTGAACTTCTCCTTCTTTTAGAAAATGTTCTTCACGTCCGCCCGCGCCTGCTTCAACCAGTTTAAGATATAAAGTTCCCTTTGGATCTGGTTTCACAACTTCTTTGGCTCCCAAAATGTAGTTTTGATAAGTTACTTCAAAGGGAGTTTCGTCAAATTTACCCGAGATACTAAAATTATTATTTGTAACCGGTGATAACAAAAGATTTTTTTCAAAAACCCTGCGTTTCATTTCACCTTTATATTCTCCGTCAGCAAAAACGGTTAAAAATGTTTTATCAGAATATATTTGATTTTCGGCAGCACCTTCACGAATTGGCATCATGCCTTCATAACTAATATATCGTGTAATTCCTGCTCCTACAAGAATAAAAATAAAGGCAATGTGCAATAGAAGAGTCGCCCATTTTTCCTTTTTTAGTAATTGGTAACGTTTAATATTTCCGATAAAGTTGATCACAAAAAAGACCATTATCGCTTCAAACCACCAAGTATTGTATATTAAAATTCGGGCCGTATCGGTATTGTATTTACTTTCTATAAAAGTTCCGATACCCATTGCTAATGCAAATGTTAAAAAAAGAACGGCCATTAATCGTGTAGAAAACAAAAAAGAGAATATTTTTTTATCCATTTTTGAGGAATTACATTGTATAAAAGTGCCACAAAAGTACTTAAAAATGTTGAGTTGCTATATTTATCATTTGTTAATAAAAACCAAAAAGATAACGTACAATTTTTCTGAATTTCTTAAAAATGACTGTCTTTATTATCTTTATATCAAATAGTAGTAATTTCTATTAAAATAATTTTATTAGATTTGTGTAATCGATTACAAAATAATAATGTAATTGATTACTAACTACAAAAACCACAAAATCAGGATGAAACTAAAATTAATTTATTGGTTATCAATAACTTTTTCTGTTATGATAATCGGCTGTTCGAAAAATAGCATAGGGAATACCTCATATTCTGCCGATACATATAAAAATATAGAGTTTAATATAAATAAGGTAAACGAACCGCGAATTCCTAATAATACAGTCACCATTACAGACTTTGGTGCCATTAATGGTGGTCAAACCTTAAACACAAAAGCTTTTGCAGATGCTATAGATGCTGTATCAAAAAAAGGCGGCGGAAAAGTTATTATTCCTCCCGGAATCTGGCTGACTGGTCCTATTATTTTAAAAAGTAATATAGAATTACATGCAGAAACCGGAGCTTTAATAAAATTTTCTATAGACAAAAAATTATATTCTATTATAGAAACCAGTTTTGAAGGACTGAATACCTGGAGATGTATTTCTCCTATATATGGTAAAAATCTTGAAAATATTGCCTTCACAGGAAAAGGTGTCTGGGATGGATCCGGAGAAGCCTGGAGACAGGTAAAGAAGAGCAAACTAACAGAAGATCAATGGAAGAAATTCATTGCTTCGGGTGGTGTTTTAAACGATAAAAAAGACAGCTGGTATCCTTCTGAGCAATATTTAAAAGGTGCTAAAGGTGCTGACCAGAATGTTCGTTTGGACTTAAAAACCAATGAAGAGTTTGAAGCTATTCATGATTTTCTTCGTCCGGTTTTGGTGAGTATTCAAAATAGTAAAAGAGTGCTTTTTGACGGGCCTGTTTTTCAAAATTCTCCCGCATGGTGCCTGCATCCGCTGATGATTGAGGATTTGATTATTAGAAACATTACAGTTCGCAACCCTTGGTTTTCTCAAAATGGTGATGGCCTTGATGTGGAATCCTGCAAAAATGTTATAGTAGAAAATTCAAGTTTTGATGTTGGTGACGATGCGATTTGCATTAAATCCGGAAAAGATAAAGATGGTCGTGACAGAGGAATTCCGTGTGAAAATATCATTATTAAAAACAACATCGTTTATCACGGACACGGTGGTGTAACGGTAGGAAGCGAAATGTCCGGAGGGGTAAAAAACCTGCATGTTTCAAACTGTACTTTTATGGGGACTGATGTAGGATTGCGTTTTAAAAGTACCAGAGGGCGCGGCGGAATCGTTGAGAATATTTTTATTTCGGATATTTTTATGGTAGATATTCCATCTCAGGCAATTTCTTTTGATCTTTATTATGGCGGAAAATCAATTGCTGAAACGTTAGCCGAAGGCGGAAATAAAATCACAACCAAAATTGTTCCCGTAACAGAAGAAACGCCTCAGTTTAAAAATATATCAATAAAAAACATTACCATAAATGGTGCTTATCAGGCTGTTTTTCTTCAGGGTCTGCCAGAAATGAATCTTGAAAATATAGAAATCTCGAATCTGATTGTGAAGGCACAAAATGGTTTTTCTATTATTGATGCCGACAAAATCAAATTAAATAATATAAAACTGGATATTGAAAAACCAACGGTATTTGAAATCTATAATGGTAAAAATATTTTTTTTGAAAATGTAGAGTTTAATTCAACATCACCCAAAGCCATAACAATTGACGGAGCGGCAAGCCAAAACATTGATTTTACGTCTGCTAAAAACTTAGATTTATCTCATAAAACTGTTTTGGGACAAACTGTTCCTAAAGATGCCGTGAAATTTTAATCCTAAAAATAAAAGAATCTGCTGTTTTGTCCTTATCAAACAGCAGATTTATATATAATTTTCTAATCAGCGTAAAAGGACAAAGCAATCAAAAGCAATTAACTTTAAAAAAAATAATGCTAATTTTGCGATATGATTCGAATAACGTTAATTGGTTCCGGAAATGTTGCACAGCACTTAATTAAGGCTTTCACTAAAAGTGGACTTATAGAAATTGCGCAGGTTTTTTCGAGAAATAAAGAAACGCTGGCACATCTGCTCGATTCAGATAAAATCATAACTGATTTTTCAGCATTAATACCAACAGACTTATGTATTATTGCTGTTTCGGACAATGCTATTTCAGAAGTTTCAAAACAATTACCTTTTCAAAACCAGTTAGTTGTGCATACATCAGGAGCTGCACCACTGGATGTTTTAGATTCCAAAAAAAACAGAAAAGGAGTTTTTTACCCTTTACAAACATTTTCTAAAAATAAAGAAGTAGATTTTTCCGAAATTCCGTTTTGTCTGGAAGCAGAAAACCATTCCGATTTTGTCGTTTTAGAAACGGTTGCCAAAAGTATTTCGAATGCTGTTTTTTCAATTACTTCAGAGCAGCGAAAAGCACTGCATGTTTCGGCTGTTTTTGTCAATAATTTTACAAACCATTTATATCTGCTCGGACAGCAGATTTGTGAAGAACATCAGGTTCCGTTTGAAATTTTAAAACCGTTGATTCAGGAAACTTCCGAAAAAATAAAAACATTAAATCCCGCAGAAGCCCAGACCGGCCCGGCAAAACGAAATGATTCTAATACAATCGACGGGCATTTGAAATATCTTACCAACGAAAATCAAAAAAATATCTATAAAATATTAACCCAATCTATACAAAATAATGGCAAAGAGTTATAAAGAAATAATGAACGATATCAACACCTTTATTTTTGATGTTGATGGCGTATTGACAGACAGTTCTGTTTTTGTAACCAATGAAGGAGAAATTCTTCGTACGATGAATATTCGTGACGGTTATGCAATGAAAGCGGCTGTAGAAAGCGGCTACAATGTCTGCATTATTTCTGGCGGGAGCAATGAAGGAGTTCGCGTGCGTTTGCGCAATTTAGGTATTACTGATATACATTTAGGAACTCCTGATAAAGTTCAGACTTTTAAGGAATACACTGATGCCTATAATGTCAAACCTGAAAATGTATTGTATATGGGCGACGATATTCCTGATTATCACGTAATGAAATTAGTAGGATTGCCTACCTGCCCACAAGATGCCAGCCCGGAAATTAAAAACATCTGCAGGTACATATCTCACGTAAAAGGCGGACGTGGTGCTGCACGCGATGTGATAGAACAAGTTATGAAAGTACAGGGAAAATGGATGGAACATTTTAACGGTAAACACGATTAAATATTTTAGATTTTAGATCTTAGATTTTAGATTGTATGCTGTATAGAAACTTTGTCAAAGTTTAAAACTTTGACAAAGTTAGAACCTCAGAACCTTTGCCCCTCAGAACCTTAGAACCTTAAAAAAAAATGAAATTCCTCAAACTCATTCGATACAAAAACCTGCTCATGCTTGCTTTTATGCAGCTTTTATTTCGTTATGCTTTTTTAAAGCAACAAGATATTCCGCTTGCTTTGGCTGACTGGCAATACGGATTATTGGTATTAAGCACGGTATTGATAGCTGCTGCCGGTTATGTAATTAACAATATATATGATGTTGCTACAGACAGTATTAATAAACCAAATGATGTTGTAATTGGAAAAGGAATTTCAGAAACTGCAGGTTATAATATTTATATTGTGTTGAACATTACTGGGGTTTCAATTGGTTTTTACCTTTCAAATATCATTATGAGGCCTGGTTTTGCCACTCTTTTTATCTTAATTGCGTCATTGCTTTATTTTTATTCGACATCATTAAAACAAATTATGGTTTTGGGTAATTTTATTGTTGCCTTATTATTGGCTTTCAGTGTTTTGATAATTGGCTTTTTTGATCTTTTTCCTGCCACAACGGTAGAAAATCGTGCACAAATGGCCAGTTTGTTTTCTATCTTAACAGATTATGCTTTATTTGCTTTTATGATCAATTTTATTCGCGAAATTATTAAGGATATTGAAGATGTAAATGGCGATTATAATCAGGGAATGAATACTTTGCCAATTGCTATTGGAAATAGCAGAGCAGCAAAAATTGCTTTAGGGCTTGCTGTTATTCCGTTTATTCTGACGTTGCTTTATATCGATAAATATTTTGTAGAAAATAACCTTTTGATTATAACTATTTATGCCTTTGCTTTCGTTTTGGCACCACTTTTATATTTTATCGTTAAAATATTTAGTGCAAAATCTCAAAAGGATTTTCATCATTTGAGTACAGTTTTAAAATTAATATTGCTTTTTGGAATCTTGTCAATTTTGGTTATCACATTAAATATCAAATACAATGCTTAAGGAAAAACTTAAAAAATATACTTTAATCCTTGCTTCAGGATCGCCGCGAAGACAACAGTTTTTCAAGGATTTGGATTTGGATTTTGAAATCAGACTAAAGGAGATTGAAGAAATATATCCGCCTGAATTAAAAGCGGTTGAAATAACCGACTATCTGGCTCAATTAAAAGCAAATGCTTTTGAAGGAGAATTAAATCCAAATGAGATATTAATTACAAGCGATACTATTGTCTGGCATCAGGATAAGGCTTTGGGTAAACCTAAAAACGCTCAAGATGCTTTTGATATGATAAAATCAATGTCTGATCACACGCATGAAGTATTTACATCGGTTTGTTTTAAAACCAACTCTGCTTCTACCCTTATTAATGATGTTACAAAAGTCACTTTTAAAGATCTTTCTGATGAAGCCATCTGGCATTATATAGAGAATTACAAACCTTATGATAAGGCTGGCGCTTACGGCATTCAGGAATGGTTTGGTTTTATGGCAGTTACAAAAGTAGAAGGTTCTTATACCAATGTTATGGGACTTCCGACGGCTAAAGTTTACGAATATTTGAGTACTTTAGTGTAAAAAATAAATTATGTTTTCTTTTAAAGAATATAGCCAGGAAATATTAGCCACCATAATTCTTATTGTTGCTTTAGTCTCTCTAAGAGTAATTGTGGCAAGGTTAATTCGTGGGTTTGCCAAATCAAGTCATTTATTAGAACACCGTACCAATCTGGTAATCAAATATATTCACATATTAATGAATATACTGGTGACTATAAGCCTAATTGTAATCTGGGGAGTAGACACCAAAGATATTTTTATAACTGTTTCTTCTATTGCTACTGTAATTGGTGTAGCAATGTTTGCACAATGGTCTATCCTGAGCAACATTACTTCGGGGATGATTTTATTCTTTTCTTTTCCTTTTAAAATTGGTGATACGATTAAAATTCATGACAAAGATTTTCCAATTGAAGCTGAGATTGAAGACATTAGCGCCTTTCACGTAAATCTCAGAACAAGAGAAGGCGAAAGAATTATTTTTCCAAACAATTTATTGCTTCAAAAAGGGATATCAATTATCCCTACTCCATACGAGGACAAAGAGTTTTTTGACTAACAGAATGGGAATTTTATAAACTAAAGTAGGAAAGGTAAAACAATATTATTTAAATAAAGTATAATATTTGTTAACCAAAACTCTTTTTATTTAATTCCATATAACAAATGACTCAAACAATAAAATGGCCTTTTTATGCCAAACTTTCTTTGATTTTAGTAAGTTTAATATGTTTTGCTTTTATTTTCTGTATCGGTAAAGACATCCTCACGCCTGTATTAATGGCGTTTTTATTTGCCGTTTTGTTACTGCCTGTATTCACTCTATTAAACTCAAGACTTAAGATTCCGAGGCATTTTGCGGCCCTTTTTTGCGTATTGCTTTTTGCTTCGTGCATTGTGGGTATCCTGGTATTCATTTCTTATCAGGTAACTGATATGGCAAATGATTTTGAGACAATCAAGAAAAACGCAAATAGCTTTATTATTGATATTCATAGGTATATAAAGGAAAATTTTAATGTAAGCATTGGAGAACAAAAAAAATATATAGATAACGTAACAAGAGACTCCGTTAAAAATGGACAAGCCACAATTGGTTCTTTTATAATATCGATAAGCGATCTTTTGCTAGATTGTACTATTATTCCGATTTATACGTTTTTGTTCCTATTATATAAGGATCACTTTATTTTATTTCTTGTAAAATTGATTAGTAAAGAAAATCATTCAGCATTAAAAGATATTTTGTCACAAATAAAAGTTTCAATCAATAATTATATCGTGAGCTTGATTCTGGAAATGCTAGTTGTTGCAATCTTAACAAGCTTAGGACTTTGGATTATTGGCGTTAAATATTTTATCCTTTTAGGACTTATTACCGGTATCTTAAACCTTATTCCGTATATAGGAATAACAGCTGCGGGGGTTATAACAATTTTGGCTTCGCTTACCGGATCTGCAGAAACTTCATTAATTATTGGAATTTTGATAGTGAATCTTATTGTGCAATTAATTGACAATAACTTGCTTGTCCCTTTAATTATTAATTCTAAAGTAGAAATCAATGCCTTTGTATCTATTATGGGAATTATTATCGGAGGCTCAGCGGCAGGTATAGCAGGTATGTTTTTGGCGATTCCGCTTTTGGCAATTTTAAAAATTATTTTTGACAGGATAGAATCGTTAGAACCCTGGGGTTATCTAATGGGAAATCATATGCCAAAAAGGTTTATCTGGAGGATTAGAAAAGCAAAAATCGAAAGTTAAAAAGAATTATAATTATCAGTATAATAAGTGTATATTCATACAAAAATAGCTGTAAAAGTCAAAAATATATTTGAATGTTTCGAAAACTAAAAATAGTAATTTCTGTTTTGCTTTGCCTTTGTTTACAAAGTATTTGTGCACAAGTGGATAAGCCAAAAAAAGAAACTAAAAAAGACAGTGCGGCGGTTTATAAAAAAATTCAGAATTATTCTAAAAAGCGCAAATTTACAAAAGCATTACACAAATTACTTTTCAGGGCCAATAAACCAAAAAAGAAGGAAGCCGAAATTATAGAAAAAGATACTGCTAATTACGATGGCAAAATCATCAGAAAAATAAATATTGTTACACTGGACCCTTTTGGCCATTCGATTACAGATTCGACAGCCATGCCTCGAAATTGGGGAGAAAGAACGGGTAACAAACTTCATTTAAAAACAAAAAAAATTGCCATCTATAATTTACTTTTATTTAAAAGAAATACACCATACGACTCTTATAAAGTACAGGAATCTGAGCGTCTTATTCGTTCGCAGCGTTATGTTACGGCAGTAAAAATTTACAAAAAACCAGTAAAAGAAACCGATTCTGTTGATGTTACCATCAGAGTGCTGGATTCCTGGAGTACCATTCCGAGATTTTCTATCTCCAGCAGCCGTGTTTCTGTCGGTTTTAAGGAAAAAGATTTCTTTGGAAGCGGACAACAGCTCGATTACCGTTTTACAAATCGTTTTGATGATGGTGCAAATGCCAATGACATAACGTATACTGTACCAAATATTACCAATACTTATATTAGCGCTACAGTAAAGTACAACGTAGATCTCGACAATAATTATAATAAAAGTATTGATTTTGAGCGTGCCTTTTATTCCCCACTGACCAAATGGGCCGGAGGAATTTTAGTCGGTCAGAGTTTTAGAAGAGATAGTTTACAAGGCCCGGATTTATTATATAAATTTCAGCCTTTTAAGCATGATTATCAGGATTTTTGGTTAGGAAAAGCATCAAAAGTTTTTGAAGATGAAAATAACGGAGTTACCAATTTAATAGTCTCTGCAAGATTCCTTAATATTGATTTTAAAGAAAGTCCGTCGATTGAGTACGATCCTATAGATTTTTATTCCAGCGAAAAATTAATTCTAAGCGGAGTCGGAATCAATACCCGGAAGTTCGTTAAGGAAACTTATATTTTTAGAAATGGACAGACAGAAGACGTACCGATAGGGAGAATTTATGGTGTGACATTTGGATATCAGTACAAAAATACTTTTTGGCGGCCTTATGTGGGAGCGCAGTTTTCTTTTGGAAACTATTACAAATACGGTTTCTTAAGTATGAATTTTGAGGCAGGAACTTTTTTTCATCAGTCCAAAACGTATCAGACTGCTTTTTTGTTTGAATCCAATTATTTTACAAAGTTGTATTCTATCGGCCGATGGAAATTAAGACAGTTTGTGAACCCTAAAGTTGTTTTGGGAATAAACCGTGCAGATGCACTTGCAGATGAACTGAACTTAAATGAACGAAACGGATTGGCAGGTTTTAATACTGCCTTATACGGAACAAATAAAATGATTTTGTCGCTGCAAACACAAACTTATTCTCCACATGTTCTCTGGGGATTTCGTATGAATCCATTTTTCAATTACTCCATTGGGGTTTTGGGAAGTTCGCACGATGCCATGCTTAGGAATAAAGCATATTCAAAACTTACCTTAGGTTTATTAATCAGTAATGATTATTTGGTTTTCAGTTCCTTTCAGTTATCGCTGTCATATTACCCAAGTATTCCTTTTGAGGGAGATAATGTAATTAAAACCAATACTTTTGAAACTACTGATTTTGGTTTGCAGAATTTTGAGCTTGCAAAACCAAGGATTGTAGAATATAGATAAGCCAAAAATTAGGTTTTCAATATTTAATAAATTTTGAAAAAAAGACTTTTTTTTCAAATTAAAATACAATTCATAACCTTTTACAAATCAAATATTTCCATTAATTTACACACAAAATATATCGACAAAATACATTGTTTACCAGTCGAAATACATTTGATTTTCATTTTTGGCACAGTATATGAATACCGTTAATTAAGATTAAAATTAACATAAAAACAAAAAAAATGAAAACAGTTAAGATAGCAATCGCAGGCCTTTTTCTTTTGATTGCAAATGCCACGCAAGCCCAAGTATCTGTAAATGTAAACATTGGCTCACCTCCGGCCTGGGGTCCTGCCGGTTACGCAGAAATGGAATATTATTACTTACCAGACATTGAATCTTATTATGATGTCAGATCCTCTCAGTTCATTTATTTCGGAGGAGGAAGATGGATCAGAACAACTCGTTTACCAAGACAATACCGTAACTATGATTTGTATGGAGGTTATAAGGTAGTTTTAACAGATTACCATGGCAGAACACCTTACACTTATTTTGACAGACACAGAGTGAAATATTACAAAGGATATCATGGTGCGCCTCAAAGACCTTACAGAGCAAGACCTGTTTATGGCTATAATGATCGTCATGATCATCATGATAAGCACCACAATAAACACTACGATAAACACCATAATAAACATCATGACAGGGATGACAGAGATGATAGAGACGATCACGGACATGGTCATGGTCACGGAAGAAGATAATACTAAAAAATTAATATAAGAGAAGAGAGTATCAGAGTTATGATACTCTCTTTTTTTATGATCTCGATTTTGCAGTAGATAATTCAGCTTTATTAAAAATAAATTATTTTCTAATAAAAAATAAAAGTTACCTTATTTTAATATAAAAAAGTCTTATATTTGCATTGTATTTCTTACAATAAGAATTTCAAAAAAAATAAATAAGAAATATGCTGCAAAATTTATTTTGTATTAAAAAGAAAAAACGAAGAATAACAAACTATTCTATCTAAATTATAATAACATACAGAAAAACAAATAATTCTGTAATCCTAAGAATACCACTCTTAAAAAAAACTGTCCGATTTATTTCAGACAGTTTTTTTTTATGCCTTCAAAAAACATTATAAAACAGCCATTAACATTTTATTTGCATAATCTTCAAAAATATTATTAGTATTTTTGAAGCTCTTTCAAAATACCTAATTGCGCTATGCGAAAAATTCAGATACAAATTCTTTTCATTTTTTTAGCCGGAACAATTGTTTCCTTTGCCCAACAACCACAAAAGCCAAATTCTGTAGAGATTTACAATCAGATTAAAAAGTTGAATTTTTTAGGCTCTGTCTTATATGTAGCCGCGCATCCGGATGATGAAAATACTCGTTTGATATCTTATTTGGCAAATAATATGAACGCCAGAACGGGATATTTATCCTTAACCCGTGGTGATGGAGGTCAAAATCTAATTGGCCCGCAATTGCGCGAACTTTTGGGTGTAATAAGAACTCAGGAACTTATTGAGGCCAGAAAAATAGATGGCGGAGAACAGTTTTTTTCACGTGCCAACGATTTTGGATTTTCAAAAAACCCTGATGAAACCCTAAAGATCTGGGATAAAGATAAAGTTCTTGCAGATGTTGTATGGACTATTAGAAAATTTCAGCCGGATATAATTATCAATAGGTTTGACCATCGTTCTCCAGGAACAACTCACGGACATCATACATCCTCAGCTATGTTAAGTGTAGAGAGTTTCAATCTTACAAATGATCCTAAAATATATCCGGAACAATTAAAATATGTAAAACCATGGCAGGTAAAACGCCAATTTTTTAATCCGTCCTGGTGGTTTTACGGCAGTCAGGAAAAATTTGATGCCGCCAACAAATCAAAATTCACCAAATTAGAAACCGGGGTTTATTATACCGGAATCGGAAAATCTAATCAGGAAATTGCAGCCTTAAGCCGCAGCCGTCATCAGTCACAAGGCTTTGGCAGTACAGGCGCTCGTGGAAACGAAACTGAATATTTGGAATTAATTAATGGTGAAAAACCTGAAAATCGTGATGCACTGTTTGATGGTATTGATACTACATGGAACCGCGTAAAAAACGGAAAACCTGTTGGAGAATTAATTACCAGGATTATAAATAAATATGATTTCAGTAATCCTTCTGCAAGTATTCCTGATCTTGTAAAAGCCTATGCCCTGATTCAGTCTCTTGAAGATGATCATTGGAAAAATTTAAAATCGGCCGCTATAAAAAATATCATTGCTTCCTGCTCTGGTTTATATCTTGAAGCTGTAGCAAGTGAACAGGAAGTTACGCCTGGAAGTTCGGTGCGATTAAGTCTCGAAGCCATAAACCGATCGGCTGCAGAAATGGAATTAACAAGCATAACTACATTGCCTGATAATAAAAATACGACTCAAAATATTGTTCTGAAAAACAATGACGATCAGAAAATAAACCTTCAGATTCAGATTCCAAATACAGTAGAGTACACACAACCTTATTGGCTGAAAGAAAAAACAACTGTTGGAATGTACACTGTATCCAATCAGGAAAATATAGGAATTCCGGATATAATCAGAGAAGTTAAAGTTATTTTTAATGTCAAAATTAATGGAATTGAAATTCCGTTTGAGCGTATCGTCGTGTATAAATATAATGACGGGGTAAAAGGCGAAATGTATAATTTCCTTGATGTCGTTCCCGAAGCAACTACTTCAATCTTAGAAAAAGTTTTGATTTTTAAAGACACCAAAAGCAAAATGATTCCGGTAAAAGTTCGTGCCGGAAAAGATGCCATAAAAGGAAATTTGCAATTAGAATTGCCAAAAGACTGGATGATTTCTCCAAAACAAATTCCATTTACCTTAGAGAAAAAAGGTATGGAACAAACTTTTTATTTTGAAGTTACTCCACCAGTCCAGCCAGAAGAAGCTGTAGCAAAAAGTATTGTGACGGTTGACAATGAACATTTTGATAAAGATGTAACCGTTATAGATTATAGCCATATAACCAAACAAATAGTTTTAAAATCGGCCGAATCTAAATGCATTAGAATTGATTTGAGAACCTCAGGAGGCACAATTGCTTACATTATGGGCGCAGGCGATGAAGTTCCTGAGAGTCTGGCTCAGATGGGATACAAAGTAAGCATTTTGAAACCCGAAGAGATTACGCCTGAAAAGCTGGATTCTTTTAGTGCCGTGATTACCGGAATTCGTGCCTATAATACCGTCAATGCTCTGGCAAACAAACAAAAAATACTTTTTGATTTTGTAAAAAGCGGAAAAAACATGATTGTACAATACAATACTTTTGGCAGAACAGTAACAGATCAGATTGCGCCTTATCCGCTAAAGATTTCCAATGATCGCGTAACGGAAGAAAATGCAAAAATTACTTTTCTTGCACCAAATCATCCAGTTCTGAACACACCAAATAAAATTAGTTCAAAAGACTTTGAAGGATGGACTCAGGAGCAAGGGCTTTATTATCCAAACGAATATGATGCTGCCTTCACTCCTATTATATCTTCACATGATAAAGGTGAATCATCTAAAAATGGTGCTCTGTTAGTAGCGCCATACGGAAAAGGATATTACATTTACACAGGTTTAAGCTTTTTTAGAGAATTACCAGAAGGTGTTGCCGGAGCTTATCGCCTGCTTTCTAATATAATTTCATTAAAGCAGCCTATAGAAGCTCCTAAACAGGAATTAAAAAAGTAAATATTCTAAATATGGAAGATAAAAAAACAAAAAAATGGAAGAAAAGCTATACCTACGTTTTGGTAGCAAACGCTGTTTACATTCTGATTTTTTTCTTAATCATGCAATTATACTCATAACCTATGCAACTATTTGATTGGATCGTACTGATTGTTACACTTTTATTTATTGTTGGATATGGTTCCTGGAAAACAAGAGGGAGCAAAAATGTCGAAGATTTTATTTTAGGCAGTAATGAAACTCCCTGGTACACAGTTGGTCTCTCTGTAATGGCTACTCAGGCGAGTGCAATTACGTTTTTGTCAACACCCGGGCAAGCCTATCACGACGGTATGGGATTTGTGCAATTTTATTTTGGACTGCCAATTGCTATGGTTGTTATTTGCTTGACATTCATTCCATTATATCATAAAAGTAAAGTCTATACTGCATACGAGTTTCTGGAAAAACGCTTTGATATAAAAACCCGTTCTTTGGCAGCAATACTTTTTTTGGTACAAAGAGGTTTAGGAACAGGACTTACCATTTATGCGCCGGCCATCATTTTATCGGCACTTTTGGGTTGGAATTTGACGATCATGAATGTTCTGATTGGTTTTTTAGTTATTATCTATACTTTCTCCGGAGGAACAAAAGCGGTAAACGTAACCCAGAAACAGCAAATGTTTGTCATTATGTCCGGGATGTTTATCACATTTTTCCTGATTTTGCATTATTTGCCAAATGATATGACATTCTCAAGCGCTATGCACATTGCGGGCGCAAATGATAAAATGAATATTGTAGATTTTTCATTTGATCCTGAAGAAAAATATACTTTCTGGAGTGGAATAACGGGTGGATTTTTTCTTGCCCTCGCCTATTTTGGAACAGATCAATCACAGGTTGGACGCTATTTATCAGGGAAATCAATTCGCGAAAGTCAGATGGGACTTATAATGAATGGGCTTTTAAAAGTACCTATGCAATTCTTTATTCTTCTTACCGGAGTAATGGTTTTTGTATTCTTTCAGTTCAATCCGGTTCCTTTAAATTTTAATCCCAATAATAAAATTGTAATTGAAAAATCACAGTTTAAATCCGAATATCATGCTCTGGAAAAGAAACTGGTGACACTTTCTGAGGATAAAAAAGTAATTAATTTATTATATATCGACCAGCTCAATCAGGATTATGATAATCCGATTTTAAGAAAAGAACTGGTTGCCTTATCAAACAAGGAAAAGGATTTACGCGATCGCGCCAAGGAAATTATAAATAAAGCTGACAGCAACAGTGAAACAAATGACAAGGATTATGTATTTTTTCATTTTATCCTTCATTATTTGCCAAAAGGGCTTATCGGATTATTGCTGGCTGTAATTATTTCTGCAGCAATGTCGTCAACCGCTTCAGGATTAAATGCTCTTGCTTCAACGACAGCTATTGACATTTATAAACGAAACCTGAAAACCGAAAAATCTGAGAAACATTACTTAAATGCAACAAAATTTTTCACACTTTTCTGGGGAGTTATAGCAATATTATTTGCCTGCGTAGGAACTTTGTTTGAAAATTTAATTCAATTGGTAAATATCATTGGCTCTATTTTTTACGGAACTGTTCTGGGGATTTTTCTGGTTGGATTCTATTTGCGTCGTGTTGGTGCCAAATCAATGTTTATCAGCGCTATTATAAGTCAGCTAACTATTTTTGTGATTTATTACTTTATGATTTACAGCCAGGAAAAACTAGGTTATCTATGGCTTAATTTTATTGGTGCGATGTTGACAATTGTATTGTCTTTACTATTACAGCTCCTGTTTTTTAGAAGAGACAAAGAAACAGATATCGCAGAAATTATTTAAATGAATAAATTTATTAAGCATTTAAAAAATATAATATTTTTCTATTCTTCATTTTCTGGAAAAGCAGGAAGAGGAGAATTTATAATTTATTCGGTAATAACTGCATTACTGGGACTTTTAGCTTTAAACTTGCATAAGAATATTAATTTGGGTAATGAAAAAATACTGGATTTTTTTTATATCTGTTTTATTATCTTGTTTGCATTCGTACCATATCAGGCAGCAGCTACCCGTAGATTAAATGATTTAGGGATTAAACCGATTTGGATAATTTTAAATTGTATTCCTGTCATCGGAACGTTATTTAGAATATATTTATGTTTTGAAAATAGAAAAAGATAAACCAACTAGTTTTACTGATATGAATTCTTCTAAAATCTGCTATAAATCAATATTTGAATTTAAGAAAGTACTTTTAAAATTTGTTTATCCCCTACTTCTGTTAATTTGTGTTCAGGTTCAGGCTCAAGCGACTAAAGAAGTGACATACGAGAACAATTCAATTTCAATGCAACTCTATACTAAATGTTTTGATAATTTAAATCAGGGAGCTGTAATATTTGAAAAATACCCAGCTTTTAAAAGTACACCATTTTGCTCATTGATGAATTGTATGGTGCTATTATCATATAAAGAAAAAGATATTCAACTGGCAGCAGAAGAAAGATTAAAAGAAATCTCCACTCAACTTTACAAAGAAGGCAATCCTGTTTGTTTATTGATGGGATTAGACAGTAGTTTAATTGTTGAGGAGAAAAACAGGAATCTGAATGATGATAATCATCTGGTGTATATAAATTTTGCTGATTGTATAGCACCTAATTTTTTGAACAAAGGAGCCGAAATTATAAATAATCAAACAAATTTATTAATCAATAATAATTAGTTAATTATCAAAATAATTTTGAGATTCTTCTTAATTAAAACAATAGCATTTCCGGTAAAAACTCAAACCGCATTTCTTTGAGATACAATATAAACATTCTTAGCAACTGATTTAAAAATCTTTATCTTTGAGTAATTAACTATTTTTCTCAATAATAAATGCATCGCTATGAAAGATCAAAAAAAATACAGCAACAAAACCAAAGCTGCTTTTGTTTTGCTTATCGTGATGCTAATCATTCTTTTGGGCAATTTTAATACATTGCAAAACTCCAAAAAAGTCAATGAAAATATAAATGCTATTTATAACGACCGTTTGGTAGTCTCACAATACATTTTTCAATATTCAAAGCAACTTCATTTTATAAAAGCTGAGGCTGAAAAGCTTGATTTGAGTGATAATATTAAAAAAAATGAAATCATCCATACCCTGGATATTATTCATACTATTGATGATTTGTATGCTAAGACCGTACTGACAAATAAGGAAAAACAATATTTTGATGCTTTTTTGAGCTCGTGCAAAGAGATAAACAAACTGGTTTCGGATAAAAACTGGAGCAGAATAGCCAGTGCTAGCAGTGAAGCATTACAAACTCTGGAATCCTTATCTCATATTCAAATTGAAGAAGGAAAATCGAAGTTGGCAACTGCTAATGCCATGTACAATAAAAACAACAGTTTGGGACAACTTCAGATTGCTTTGCTTATTATTTTAGGCGGTATTACTTTTTATTTACTGATCGTAAAGAAAGTAAAAAAATCAATTAAGATTCCGGAACCGCCATCTATGAATTAACAAATTCTATAACAGAAGTTTATCTCAATTTTCTTTCTTCTTCCTCTATTGAAAGATCATTTATACTGGCAAATCTTTTTTGCATTAAACCATTTGAATCAAATTCCCAATTTTCATTTCCGTAAGCCCTAAACCAGTTCCCTTCAATATCCTGATATTCATATTCAAATCGAACTGCTATCCTGTTTTCTGTATGCGCCCAATATTCTTTTTTAAGCTTGTAGTTTTTCTCTTTTTTCCATTTTTGTGTCAAGAATTCTACAATTTCTTCCCTCCCATTTACAAACTGATTTCTGTTTCTCCATTCGCTATCTATGGTATAGGCTTTAGAAACTCGTTCCGGATCCTGACTGTTCCAGGCGTCTTCTGCTAATTGAATTTTTTCTATTGCTGTTTCATACGTGAACGGTGGCAATGGCATCTTTTGTTCCATAATTATTAAATTAGAGTTTGAATAATTCTTTTTGTTTTTTCAATAAGTTCATTTGATTTAAACAGCTGACTTTCGATAATACAGCTTTCAAAAAGTAAATACACGTGATCTGATACAAGACTATCTTTTAAGATTTCAGAAAAATATTTACGAAGATCAGTCTTATGACTTTGAATTACACTCAGAACTTTGACGTTATCTGATTGAATTTCTGATAAAATATTAAGGAAACTGCAGCCTCTGAAATTTTCATTTTTGTTCATAAAAATTAAAAAATCAAACGAAGCCAAAACCTTTGATTTTAAATCTTCTTCATTAGCTGTGAATTTCTGTAGTTGTTCAAACCAAAATAAGTGACGTTGGTTTAAAAACGCAACACACAAATCTTCCTTGGATTTAAAGTGCTGATAAAAACTTGCTTTAGCCACTTTTGCCTCTTCAATAATTTGATTAATACCAGTAGCATTATAACCTTGTCTGTGAAATAATGTAAAAGTTTTTTCTAAAATTCTTTCTTTTGGCAGCATACCCATAATGATTTATATCAGCAAATATAGTATTATTTTTAAAACAAACAGACAAGTCTGTCTATTTAATTATTTTTATTTTAATGTTTAAGTAAAAGCAAAAAAAAATTCCAAGGCCATAAAGCTTTGGAATCTGAATTTTTATTGAAATTTAAAACCTTATCTGCTCCATTCAGCGATACTGTCTCTGTTCATTTTTACATAATCCTGGTTGTTTGCGGCTTCAGCAGCAGCTAATGAAATTTTTGCAGTTTCAATCGCTCCCTTTTTGTCCCCTTGTTTTGCCTGAATCAAAGATTTTAATCTTGAAACATAATAAGGCTTGTCAGCACTCATATCCAAAGCTTTGTCGACATAAGATCTGGCGTCTTCAATTTTTCCGTTTGATTGAAACACATATTGAGCTGCAGCAAAATAGTCATTCCAAGTTGGTCCAGCCAATGTTTTTTCAATACTTGTTGTTGCCGTTTTTGCAGTCGGAACTTCAAATTTCAAAGCAACGTGTGAGTTTTCCCATGCAATTTCAAGAAAAGCAAAATTTGGGTCCAAACCATTAATACCGATTGTAAAAGTCTCAACCGGAGTTGGTAATGCATTTTCTTTTACAGTAGTTCTCAAAGCAACATAAGCATCGTTCCAATTTTCAGGTAATCCCCAGTTGTCTGTAGAAAGATAAAAAATGATTTCCCAGCTTTCGATTTTGGGAATTGTATAAATTGCATATTTCCCTTTTTTTAATGTTTTACCATCAATTACGACATCATCGCTAAAATTGATGATCGTATTTTCGTTAGCTCCGGTTCTCCACAATTTACCAAACGGAACTAAATTTCCGAATACCGCTCTGCCGCGTGCTCCCGGTCTTGAGTAAGTAACTTCTACATCTGTTAACCCAACCGTTTGTTTTATATACGCTTTTGGACTTGATTGTGGTGTTTTTACCTGTGCTTCAGAAGCAAAAGGTGCCAATATGATGGCTAATGCAATAATTAATTTTTTCATCAGAATTAAGTTTTTGTGTTTTGTTCAAATTTACAAATTCAATAAGGGAACAAATGTTAAATTTTATATAATTCAGGAGTGCAACTGTGATATTTTTTGTGCATTTAATTCATTAAAATGATTAATCACCAAATCAGCATTTGATAAATCCTGCATTTTAGAGTTATGGCTGTTATATCCTACACAAAATAAGCCAGCCGCTTTTGCAGCCTTCACACCATTAGTGCTGTCTTCTATCACAATGCAGTTTTTCTTTGGTGCGATTGATAATGAGGCAGCATGAAGAAATATTGCAGGATCCGGTTTTGACTGTGGAAAATCTTCACCGCTCACAATATGTGAAAAATATTGATGCAGATTGAATCGGGTAAAAACGCGTTCAATAGTAACTTTTGAAGCAGAAGAAGCTAATATCAACTGAATTCCGTTTGCGTATAAATCTTTTATTAAATCTTCTACACCCTCCAGTAGATACAAATCTTCTTTGGTATCAAAAGCATCATTAAAAATATTTCTTTTTCTTTGAATCAAATCTTCTACTTCATGTTCTATTGCAGAAAAATGTCCTTTTAGGGTTTGAAATGTATTTCTGGTAGATAAACCGGTAAAAGAAGTATACATTTCTTCGGGAACTTCAATATTCAACTCCGAAAATTGTTTGTAATAAGCATAACGATGAACGGGTTCTGTATCTACAATAACACCATCCATATCAAAAATTACTGTTTTAATCATTTTTTTTTAGGTTCTTAGGTTCTGAGTGTCTAAGGTTCTAAGGTTTTGTTGCAAGTTCTCTATTAAACTTTGTCAAAGTTTTTAACTTTGACAAAGCACTTTAAGTAAACCTTAGCAACACAGAACCTCAGTATCTTAGCACCTCTATTTTTTAATTAAATATCTAATTACTGTTTCTGCTGCATGCAGACCAAATAGTCCCGGCATATAACTGTTGGTTCCGTAAAATGATTTTTTGTAATTTTTACCGTCTGTTAATTTCAAACTTTTTTCATCTTGGATTTCCGAAGAAAAAACTACTTTCAATTTGTTGATTTTGAGTTCTCTTAAACGTTTACGGATTGTTTTAGAAAAATAACAGTTTATAGTTTTAGAAATATCGGCAACTTTAACTTTAGAGGCCAGCATTTTTCCGCCTGCTCCCATACTGCTTATTATTTTTACCCTCTGACGTTTTGCTCCCATAATCAAATTTATTTTTGGAGTAATACTGTCAATACAGTCCAAAACGTAATCAAAATCCGGAGTAACAATTTCAAAAGCACGTTCCGGCGACAGGAATTCCTGTATACGGGTTAATTTTAATTCCGGATTAATATCCATAAGGCGGTCACCAACAATCGTGATTTTTGGCTGACCAACTGTAGAATGCAAAGCCGGCAATTGTCTGTTTATATTTGTAATATCAACCACATCGCCATCAACAATAGTCATATTTCCTACTCCGGCTCTGGCCAAAAATTCAGCTGCAAATGATCCTACCCCACCCAAACCTACTACCAAAACATTTGAGTTCTGCAGGTTATTTAATCCTTCTTTAGTAAATAAAAGTTCGGCTCTTTCTGTCCACTCTGCCATATTATATCTTGTTTAAAATTTTATTTTGTTTCTTTTGTTTCAGGTTTCAGATTTCTGTCGAATACAGTTTTATAATTGCTTGAGATAATATCTTTCAATCCGTTAATAGTTATGTTTTTATAATCTGCAGCTAAATTATAAACCTGCTCAATTGTTTCTTCTATCGTATCGGTTTCCAGAAAAAAACGATCATTGGGAATTTGCTCAAAAACGGTTTTTAATTCTGGATTTCTTAGTAAATATTTTCCAAACGAAAGATAAAATCCTTCCTTAATAAGCTGATCGGCAACTTGAATGTTTTTAGAAAAACCATGAACAATCATCGGAACCGAAATTTTCATCTTTTTTTTGATGGCAATTACTTCCTGAAATGCAGCAACACAATGAATTACTACCGGCTTTTTGTATTTTTCGGCCAAAATCAATTGTTTTTCAAAAACAGAAATCTGTAAATCCAACGGAACTTCAATCCTTTTATCCAGACCACATTCCCCAATTGCAAGGCAATTTTCTGTTTGTAACTTATCTTCAATAATTTTCAGGTCATCATCAATTCTGTCTTCTTTAATATACCATGGATGGATTCCGATTGAATAAAACGGGATTGAAGCCTCAAAATCTTGCGGATATTGGTTCACCAATTCCAAAACATTGGGCTGGTTTGTCGTTTGATGTGTATGAAAATTAAAGAATTGCATTAATGAAACGCTTTTACTCCCGCCTTGATCTCCACTTTCAGATCATTTTCTAAAGGAACAAGCGGACAGGAATATTTGTGATTATAAGCACAATACGGATTATATGCCTGATTAAAATCTATTGCAATCGTATTTCCTTTTGGTATTTTCAAATCTATATATTTGCCGCCTATATAACTTTCCTTTCCGCTGGTAAGATCAAAAAAGGGCAAAAATAAATGGTCCTTATATTCTTTCTGTTTAGAAAGTTCAATGTTTTGGTAAACATTCAATTGGCAAGCTGTTCCATTTATTTTAAAATATGCAGTTCCGTATTTAATATATTTGGGAGTTCTTGTTCCGGTAGTTTTCATTTCAAAAACCTTTTCGTTTTTGGCTTTTACAAATTTTGCATTGACAGAATATTTACCGTCTATGGGATAAAAGTCCAAAGATTTAAATGATTTTAAATCTTCTTCCATTAACGGACTTGTCTTAGCATCAGCATATTCTGCATTTATTGTTTTCTGAAATTTTTGAGCCTCACTTTTATTAAACTTATTTTGGCTGAAGCCTAAAGCAAAAGTTACTAAAAAAACTATTGTGACTATATTTTTCATCTTCGGGATTTTATGCAAAAATAGTTTAAAACTAACAAAGCAGCAACGGCTCAAAGTGACAAAGTTTCCTAACTTTGTTGCAAATAACCAGAATTATAATGCTCAAAACTGCTTTTACCCAATACATAAATAATTTCAGAGGATTTTCCAGAGAAATCTGGATACTTACACTTGTCACATTTATCAATCGTGCAGGAACAATGGTACTTCCTTTTTTGTCAAAATATCTAAATGAAGATCTTCATTTTAGTTATAGTGATGTAAGCTGGATAATGGTTTCTTTTGGTTTAGGATCCATGTTGGGTTCCTGGCTGGGCGGCAAACTTTCTGACAAGATTGGTTTTTATAAGATTATGATTTTCAGTTTGTTTACCAGCGGTGTTTTGCTCTTTTTCATTCAGTATATAACTTCTTTCTGGGGGCTTTGTATTGGTATGTTTATTTTAATGGTTATTGCCGACATGTTCCGTCCGGCCATGTTTGTTTCGTTGGGAGCTTATGCCAAACCCGAAAACAGAACCCGTGCCCTGACATTAGTTCGCTTAGCTGTAAATTTGGGTTTTGCGGCAGGACCCGCTTTTGGAGGATTGATTATTATGGGAATCGGTTATAAAGGCCTTTTTTGGGTTGATGGTGCTTCGTGTATTATTTCGATCTTAATTTTTGCCTTATTAGTTAAGGAGAAGAAAAAAGCAGTTCATGACGATAAAATGGAAATTCCGGCAGAAATAAAATCAGTTTTTCATGATAAGATATTTTGGGTTTTCTTATTTGTGAGTTTTGTAACGGCTATGATTTTCTTTCAACTCTTTACGACATTACCACTATATCATTTTAAGAAGTTTGGCTTAAGCGAGTTTCAAACGGGCTTATTAATGACTTTAAACGGACTTTTAATTTTTTCTCTCGAAATGCCAACAGTTGGTTTTATGGAAAGGAAAGGCTTTCCTAAAATCAGAATCATTATTCTGGGTTCTTTTATAATGGCCTTAAGTTTCTTTTTATTACTTATTAATATGTGGGCCGGAATCTTAGTGATTAGCATGATTTGTATTTCGATTGGAGAAATTCTCACTTTTCCTTTTTCGAATGCTTTTGCATTGAGCCGTGCGCCGCGTGGTCAGGAAGGCCGTTATATGGCACTTTACACCATGAGTTTTAGTCTGGCTCATATTATAAGTACAAAAGTTGGTTTAGAAATCATAGAAGGATATGGTTATCAGGTCAACTGGTTCTTCATGGCTTCTATTGGAGTTTTTGCAACGCTTTGTTGCTTTTGGATCAAAAACGCATTAGTTAGAGAAAGAGCTTCTTAAAAAGTCAATTATTTATAAAATATTCATTTTCAATTTATTACCTTTAAATTGAACTATTTTCCTAGGCCCAATACTGATTCCAAACGTAAATTTTAGTTAAATAACTGTTTTTATAGTTGTGTAACTAAAAAAATAGTTGTAGGTTTGAATTAAAATTAGAAGACATGCAAAAGTTAACAAACAAGGAAGAAGAAATTATGATGATTTTATGGAAGTTGAAAAAAGCTTTTGTAAAAGAAATCCAAGCCGAAATAAAAGAAGATCAGCCTCATTATAATACGTTATCTACAATAGTACGTAATCTTGAAGAAAAAGGATATGTAGGCCACAATGCATTTGGAAACACACATCAATACTTTCCTGTTGTCAAAATTGAAGATTACAGAAAAGGGTTTATGAAAACAGCAATCGATAACTATTTTAATAGTTCTTATAAAAGTATGGTTTCGTTTTTTGCTAAAGAAGAAAAAATCTCAGCAGATGAATTGCGCGAAATCTTATCTATGATCGAAAATAAAGACGAAGAAAAATAATTGGTTATGGAAGCACTTTTCATTTATATCGCCAAAGCTGCCAGCTTACTATTGCTATTTTATTGCGCCTATCATTTTTTGTTACGCAAAGAAACATTTTTCAACAGTAATAGATGGTTTTTGTTGTCGGGACTTATTGTTTCAGCTATTTTACCTTTATTAGTTTACACAAAAACTATTTGGATTGCTGCTGCTGCTCCTTTAGATATAAATGTTCAGAATACGCTTTCTCAATCCGTTAAAAATGAAGGCTTCCAATTGAATTGGAATTATATAATGCTGGGTTCATATAGTCTGGGATTTATCATTTTCATGATAAAATTTGCATTAGATTTTTACAGCTTAAATGCTATCCTAAAAGGCAAAAAAATTCAGCAGCAAGCCGATTTTAAGTTCGTTGACGTCAATGAAAACATTGCTCCTTTCTCCTATTTTGAATATATCGTGTACAATTCATCAATGTACACACCTTCTGAATTAGAGAATATTATAGCACACGAAAAAGTGCATAGCGATCAGAATCATACTATAGATGTACTGATTTCGAGATTGTTTAGTATTATATTTTGGTTCAACCCTATTATTTGGCTTTATAAAAAAGCAATTATTCAAAACCTTGAATTTATTGCTGATAGTGAAGCCGCTAAGAAATTATCAGACAAAAAAGCGTATCAATATACGCTCTTAAAAATAACAACACATGAAAGTTGTGTTGCAATCACCAATCATTTTTATCAATCATTAATCAAAAAACGAATCGTCATGTTAAACAAAAATCAATCAAAAAAGAAAAATTCCTGGAAGTATTACACGGTAATACCAGTCTTAGCTGCTTTTGTGCTTTTATTTCAGATAAAAGTAATCGCAAAAGAAAAACAACAAACTGTAAAAGGTGTTTCTAACGAAATTAAATCTGTTGATGTTTACAAAATCAGAAAAACGTCTACAGATGCAGAATTAAAAGAAATTAAAGAAAAATTGAAATCAATTCATAACATTGATTTTGAAGCTTCTGAAATAAAAAGAAATGGAGAAAGTAACCTGACCTCAATCAAAATTGACGTTAAGAACGGCAGTCAGGAAACACAATCTATTCAGACAGGTAGCGATCAGACTATTAAAGATTTTGGAATAATCGTTATAACGGATCAAAATGGAAGCAAAAAGGTAGGAATTCAGACTGATAGCCCACAAATTGGCGACAGCAAAACAATCAATTCCAATGCTGCAGCTTCTAAAACCATAAACGCTAAAAAAACAACCACAAATACTAATACCAATGTTAACACTAATTCTACTAATAGTACAAAAACTAACGCTAATATTAACACAAATGTTAGCACTACTATAACTTCTGATAATAAAAACACCACTACAATAACAACAAATGATGGTGGAGCAATAATGGTCTCGAATTCTGTTAATGCGAATAATAACGGAAAACAACTGATCATTATTGATGGAGAAGAAATGCCAGCCACTTTTAACCTTGAGGACATTAATGATAAAGATATTAAGGCTATGAATGTTTACAAAGGAGAAATGTCAATTGCTAAATATGGTGAAAAAGGAAAGAACGGTGCCATTGTTATCGAAACCCATAAATAAGCTCGTTCATAAATTATAAAATCTATAAATGCAAAAGCTAACAAATAAAGAAGAAGAAATCATGCATATTTTATGGAAACTTAAAAAAGCTTTCGTAAAAGAAATTCAGGCAGAGATTCTTGAAGATCAGCCACATTATAACACACTTTCTACAATTGTGCGTAATCTGGAAGACAAAGGTTATGTTGCTCATAATGCTTTTGGAAACACGCATCAATACTACCCGATAGTTAGTATTGAAGAGTACCGAAATGGGTTTATGAATACAGCAATCGACAATTATTTTAATAGTTCTTATAAAAGTATGGTTTCGTTTTTTGCCAAAGAAGAAAAAATTTCTGCAGACGAATTACGCGAAATCTTAGCAATGATCGAAAATCCAAAAGAAGTAAAATAATCAATTATTATGGAAGCACTTTTCATTTTTATTCTAAAATCGGGCGGGTTGTTAGCAATGTTTTATTTTGCTTACATTTTATTACTTCGCAAAGAAACTTTTTTTAACAGCAGCAGATGGTTTTTAATCGCTGGTTTGTTAACTTCTGTAATATTGCCGTTTGTTGTTTACACCAAAGTAATCTGGATTACCCCTGCCCCTGTTGCAACTGAGAAGATATATAACAATACGACTAATTTTGCTTCCTCTGCAGATGCAGCTCCATATGCGTATACCAATATACCCGAAACAGTTACAGAAGAAAGTTTTGAAATCAATTGGGATTTAGTTTACCTGGCAATCTATAGTATCGGATTCATTGCCTTTATGGTCAAATTTGCCTTGGATTTTTACAGCTTAAATTGTGTCTTAAAAGGAAAGAAAATCCAACAGCAGGAAGATTTTAAATTTATTGATGTGAATGAAAATATTGCTCCTTTTTCTTATTTCGATTACATCGTGTATAACTCATCACTCTACACGGCGGCAGAATTAGAAAATATTTTAGAGCACGAAAAAGTTCACAGCGATCAGCATCACACTATTGATGTTTTAATATCCAGAATTTTCTGCATCTTGTTTTGGTTTAATCCGATTGTATGGCTTTATAAAAAAGCTATTTTGCAAAATCTGGAATTCATTGCCGACAGAGAAGCTTCTAAAAAAATCAGCGACAAAAAAGCGTACCAATATACGCTGCTTAAAATCACAACGCACGAAACCTGCGTTGCAATCACCAATCATTTTTATCAATCATTAATCAAAAAACGAATCGTTATGTTAAACAAAAATCAATCAAAAAAGAGAAATTACTGGAAATATTATGCTGTTATTCCGGCACTTGCCGCATTTGTACTTTTATTTCAAATACAAACAATAGCGCAGGAAAAAAGAACGCAAAAAGAGAATGTAATTCAAAAAGATACCATTAAGGAAACACAGGAAATCTTTAAAATCACAAAAAACTCAACAGATCAGGAATTAAAACAATTTACAGAAAAATTAAAAACAAGTCATAATCTGGATGTTGAAGTATCTGATGTAAAGAGAAACGCTGAAAAAGAATTAACTGCAATTCAAATCAAAATCAAGTCAGAAGCGGGCAAGAAACAAACCATTAAAATCGACGGAAACAAAGCTATAAAAGACTGCGTATTTGCAATTACAACAGATGATAATGGCAAAAAAACGGTCAATTTAGATACAGAAGGTGCAATTGCTGCACCAGGAATCATTAATGATGAAAGAGTTGTTGTACGCCATTTTGGGGATGACAACAACGAAGATCCGTTGGCTCCTGTACCACCAGCTCCACCTGTAGCGCCTATGTTTCCTCACGGTGAAATGCCAAAAGCACCAGACATGTCAAAAATGCCTAAAGCACCAATTGCACCATTAGATGTTAATGATAAAGTGGCAATGGCGAAGTTTGAAAAAGACATGGCGGTATTTGAAAAAAAGATGGAAGCTTTTGAACCAGAGATGGAAGCTTTTGAAAAACAAGTAGAAGAAATTATGGCTAAGCGTGAAGTTATCTTTGATAAAGAAATGGCCAAATATGAACTGGCGATGGCCAAATATTCTTCTGAAATGAATAAATATGAAATTTACCTAAATGACCACTTTTCAGCAGACATCAAAGAACAGGCGGAAAACTCAAGAATGAATGCTGAAGAAATGAGAAAACAAGCTGAAATCATGAGAGAGCATGCAAAAGAAATGAGAAAACATGCTAATGAAGTGAGAAAGGCAGAAAGAAGAAACAATAGTAAATCCTAGTTTTGTATCACACACAATTGACAATGAAAAAATATCTCCTTGTTTTGTTTATGATCAGTGCTCTAATTTGTCACGCACAACAAAAAACAGTTACTGAAAAAGATGTTTTGCTGGCAATGGACAAAACGGCTTCGGATTTATTAAAGAATTCAAAAGCAAATTCAGTTTCTATTGGAATTGTAAAAGAAGGTAAAACCTATACAAATCACTATGGTGAAATAGACAAAGGAAAAGGGAACACGGCAAATAATAATACTGTTTTTGAGATAGCATCAATTACAAAATTGTTTACGGGATTACTGGTAACACAGGCTGTTTTAGAAAAAAAGATAAGTCTTGACGATGATATCAGAAAATATATTACAGGGACTTATCCTAATCTGGAATATCAGGGAACACCCATTACAATACGAGATTTAGTATCTTTTAAAACAGCGTTTAATAAAGACTTACCTGACACAGCCGAACTGCGAAAGAACTTTAACGATACAAGTTATCTTGCATTCAAAAAACTAGATGAATCGTATAGTCGAGAGAAATTCTTTGCAGATCTGAAAAACATACAGTTAGATACTTTACCAGGTACAAAATTTAAATATAGTAACGGAAGCATACAGCTTACAGCCCATATTTTAGAAAATGTATATCATAAAAGTTATGAGACATTACTGAAAGAGAAAATTTTTAATAAACTAGGGCTGAATGCTACTCAACTGAATGTCAGTAAAGATGTTATAATTGCAAACGGGTATAATGCTAAAAACGTCCTGATGCCTAAACTATCTGACAATCTATGGGGCGCAGCCGGATATTTAAAATCCAGTTTGGGTGATTTGGTCAAATTTATAAGCTTTGAACTTGACACTAAAAACAAAATTGTTGCAGAATCTCAGCGAAATCTTTATAATAGTAATACGAGCTGGAATGGGTATATCTGGGATTATATTATGGTAGATAATAATGGGCAAAACTGCAGGAAACATGGTGGCGCCTTTAGTACTCAAAATATGATGATTGTTTATCCGGAACGAAAACTTGGAATGTCTGTTATTGTGAATATAAGCGACAAAAACACTTCCGAAGAATTAGAAAAAGCAATTATAAATCTGAGTACGGCTCTATTACCAAAAAGCGATTTGCCAAAAGAAATTTATGGTTATAAACTAGAAAATGATAACGTAGTTTTTACTTATAAGCATGACAAGGGATTAAATCCTGATCTTGTGAAAAGTGTTAATATTGCCGGTTCTTTTGAGGGTTGGAATCCCCGTGATAAAAATTATCAAATGATAAAAAAGAACAAAGACACTTACGAACTATCAGTTCCTAAAAGTCGGTTTGAAAAAGACAAAACCCACTTGTTCAAGTTTGTAATAAACAGCGCAGGTTGGGCAGAAGCTCCCGAAAATGCGATCAATAAAGAAAATGGAGGAGACAATAATTTGATTCTCAAAATTTAAATTTAATAAATAACCACTAAAAGACTTTGCTCCTATTGCAAGGTCTTTTTTTATATCTTTGAAAAAAATCCCTATCATGTATAAAATTTTAGCCAAAATAAACAAACTGATTTTACCTAGCTTTACAAAAAAAGGCCTTGATATTGCCAAAGCTAAAAAATGGCAGATGGCTATTATTGGATATCGTGCCTTCGTTACAAAACGGGCTCTGGGTAATTGATATCATTAAATATTTTCATGTAAAATATTGAGCAAAATGTAACATAATGCTCTTATTGAATAGTATTTTTGCGTTACTACATTTCAGCACAATCTTTATGAAAAACAAAGAATTTAACCTTCCTCCTGTACCCGCAGTACTATTAGCTATTATTAGTGTGCAATGCGGTGCAGCAATTGCCAAAACATTATTTCCTGCACTTGGTGCAGCCGGCACAGCTTCTATAAGAATTGGCGTTTCAGCATTAATTTTACTTTTAGCATATCGTCCAAATCTAAAACAAATAACAGCGCAACAATGGAAAATTGTTATTCCCTACGGATTATCGTTGGGTGCAATGAATTTGGTTTTCTATTTTGCTATCGAAAGAATTCCGATCGGACTCGCAGTAACATTAGAGTTTATCGGCCCTTTGTTGGTCGCTATAATCGGGTCAAGGCGAATAGTAGATTATTTATGGGTTTTACTGGCAGCTGCAGGAATCGTTTTAATCGCCCCATGGACCAACAGCAGAATAGATACTTTAGGAGTTCTGTTTGCTCTTTTAGCCGGAGCACTTTGGGCGGCTTATATTGTATTAGGAGGTAAAATATCGAAGATTATGAATAGCGGACAAGCTGTTTCTACCGGAATGTTATTTGCCGCACTTTTAATACTTCCGTTTGGTTTCTATGAAAACGGACTAATAAATCTTACGCCAAAACTTTTTGGTATGGGTGTAGCACTTGCACTTTTATCAAGTGCGATTCCGTTTACTCTGGAAATGAAAGCACTTGGTCAGCTTCCACCCCGCACTTTTAGTATTTTAATGAGTTTAGAACCTGCGGCTGCTTCTATTTGTGCTTTTATATTTTTACAGGAAAAATTAAACTTATACGAATTGCTAGCTGTTGTTTGTGTTGTTGTGGCTTCTGCCGGATCAACGTTAACAGCAAAAAAATAAATGTTTTAAATATTAAAAATTCCAAACTCCAACTTTTAAATTGGGATTTGGAATTTTTAATATTGGAAATTGATGTGGATTACATTTTTGGCAATAAAACAGTATCTACTACATGAATTACACCATTTGATTGGTTAACATCTGCAATTGTAACTTTAGATTTGTTTCCGCTTTCATCGCTTATATATAACTCTTTTCCATCCATCCAGGCAGTTAAAGTTCCGCCGCTAACTGTATTAAGAGTTGCTTTTCCGTTCCCTTTTTTTATTGCTTTGGCAATATCAGAAGCATTCATTTTTCCTGCTATAACATGGTAAGTTAAGATTGTCTGTAACATTTTTAAATTCTCTGGTTTTAATAATGTTTCTACAGTTCCTGCTGGCAATTTATCAAACGCAGCATTTGTTGGGGCAAAAACGGTGAATGGTCCTTTACTTTGTAATGTTTCTACTAATCCTGCAGCTTTTACGGCAGCAACCAAAGTAGTATGGTCTTTTGAGTTTACAGCATTTTCAACAATATTTTTGTTTGGGTACATCGCAGCACCGCCAACCATTACTGATTTTTGTGCATTAGACGTAAATGCAAATCCTAAAGCTAAAACTGCAACTGCTAAAAATTTTCTAGTTTTCATAATTAATATTTTAAGTTATAAGCTCATTTACGCCATAACTATCGTTTTGGTTTTAGCAATAAAATAAAAAGGATGAAATCATATTGAAAATCCTCTCAAAACATACTGTAAAACAAGGTGTTAACATAAAAAAATATTTTTAAATTATTTTTAAAAACCAAGACTTTTTGTTTTGGTTTTATCAGTAACTTTATTAAAAATCATTCATTATGGAAAATTTACCGAAAAAAGTAAGAAGCAAAAAGTTAAATACAAGAGTTGATTTAACGGCAATGGTTAGTGTTTCTTTTTTGTTAATTATATTTTTTATGCTTGTTGGTGAACTATCTAAACCAAAAGGAATAAATTTAGGGTTGCCCGAAAGATACTCAGATGACAAATGGAGTGGTATTATTAGTTGTGGCGGAAACTCGAGTCAGCGCATTATAACAGTGATGTTAAATGAAAATGATAAAATAATTATTTATTCAGGTCTTTTATTTGATCCACTTGAAAATCCTAAAGAAGTAAATTATGGTAAAAATGGAATTCGAAAAGAGTTACTTAAACAAAATAATACAATTCTTGAAAATTCAGCTAAATATGGAAGGCCTAAAAATGGGGCAATTGTAATTATTAAACCTAGTAAAAAAAGTAATTTCAAAAATTTAATTGATATTCTAGATGAAATGGCAATTACAAAAATTGATACTTATACAATTGTAAACGAATTTACCCCGGAAGAATCTAATTTATTAGCTTCAAAATAAAATAAAAAAAATGAGGAAACCGAAATTTCCTCATTTAAAAGAACTTATTAAAAATTTACCTGCCTAATAATAGACAGATGAAAACCAGAACAAATATATTTTTATCTTACTCTTATTTGGACCACAAAACGTTTTTATAATTACACAATAAGATATAAAAAAAGTCCCACATTGCTGTGGGACTTTCTATTTAGAGGAAACTAAGAGAATTATTTTTTCTCAGTTTTTTCCATTTTAGCTTTTAATGCAGCTAATACATCATTGTTATCTCCTAAAGTTGCAGCTGGTGCATTTGTAGTAGAGTTAGATGAAGTATTTTCAGTTGCAGCTTTCACGTTTTTCTCTTCTTCTTCACGGAAGATAGCAGTGTGAGAAGCAACTACTCTTTTGAATTCTTTGTTAAATTCGATTACTTTGAAATCAGCAGTATCACCTTTTTTCAATTTCTTTCCGTCTTCTTTTTCAAGGTGACGAGTAGGAATGAAAGCAACGATATCATCTCCGAATTCTACAGTAGCTCCTTTGTCAACGATTTCAGAAATTTCACCATTGTGGATAGTTCCTACAGCGAAAGAATCTTCGTATTGATCCCAAGGATTAGCAGTAGTTTGTTTGTGACCTAAAGATAATTTACGTCCGTCAACATCTAATTCTAATACTACTACATCAAGTTTTTCACCAACATTTACAAATTCAGATGGGTGTTTGATTTTCTTAGTCCAAGATAAGTCAGAGATGTAAATTAATCCATCAATTCCTTCTTCTAATTCTACGAAAATACCAAAGTTTGTAAAGTTTCTAACGATACCTGTATGTTTAGAACCTACTGGGTATTTAGAAGTAATGTCAGTCCATGGATCTTGAGTCAATTGTTTGATACCTAATGACATTTTACGGTCATCTCTATCTAAAGTTAAGATAACAGCCTCAACAACATCTCCAACTTTTACGAAATCCTGAGCAGAACGTAAATGAGTTGACCATGACATTTCAGAAACGTGGATTAAACCTTCAACACCTTCAGCAACTTCGATAAATGCACCGTAATCAGCGATTACAACTACTTTACCTTTTACTTTATCACCAATAGTTAAATTAGCATCTAAAGCATCCCATGGGTGAGCGTTTAATTGTTTCAATCCTAATTGAATTCTTGTTTTCTCATCATCGAAATCAAGGATTACAACGTTTAATTTTTGATCTAATTCAAGAACTTCACTTGGGTGGTTGATTCTGCTCCAAGAAAGGTCAGTAATGTGAATTAATCCGTCAACACCACCTAAGTCAATGAACACACCATAAGAAGTAATGTTTTTAACAACACCTTCTAATACTTGTCCTTTTTGTAATTGACCGATGATTTCTTTTTTCTGTACTTCGATATCAGCTTCGATAAGCGCTTTATGAGATACAACAACGTTTTTGAATTCGTGGTTAATTTTTACCACTTTGAATTCCATCATTTTGTTTACATATACATCGTAGTCTCTAATTGGCTTAACGTCAATTTGAGAACCAGGTAAGAAAGCTTCAATTCCGAAAACGTCAACGATCATACCACCTTTAGTTCTGCATTTTACAAAACCATTAACGATTTCTCCTGTTTCGTTTGCAGAAATAACTCTATCCCATGATTTAATAGTACGTGCTTTTCTGTGAGATAATACTAATTGACCTGTTTTGTCCTCACGGATGTCGATTAATACTTCTACTTTGTCACCAACTTTTAAGTTTGGGTTGTAACGGAATTCGTTTAAAGAAATAACACCTTCCGATTTTGCGTTGATATCAACGATAACGTCTCTATCTGTAATTCTAACAACTACACCTTCAACTACTTCTTCTTGGTCTGTAGCGATGAAAGTTTTAGATACTAGTTCTTCGAATTCTTGTAAGTTTTTCTCATCTACTGCATCAATTCCTTCTTGGAAGTTATGCCAGTTAAAATTTGCTAAAAACTCTTCTTGTGATTTTAATTGTTCAGACATGCTCTGATAAAAAATTTGTATTCTGTATTTCTTGAGTTTCTTAATGCAGTAGAAAAAACAGAAGTTGTTTTACATAAATAGTTGATACCTAAAGGAAACTCTTCTTTGCCAAAAGGTTTGCAAAATTACTACAAATATTTGTAATACCAAAACAATTCTAAATGATTATGAGCTAATAGCTCAGGAGCAAGAAATTTAAGGGTTTAAAAGTCCTAAAGTCTATCTTTTATAGGGTCCGAAGCCTCGGGACACCATAAAAGGGTATCCACTCTATCGGGGCTAGATAAGAATATTTGTCGTTTTAAAAGATCTTTAATTCTGATACAAACCTAACAGGTTTTAAAAACCTGTTAGGTTTACTATGGGCAACTATCTTTGTCAAAGTTTTAAACTTTGACAAAGATTTAATCCTTAATAAAAAATTACTGCTGGTTCAAACTAACAGACGTAAATGATGGAAGGGATTTCTTTATTTGATTTAGCTTTTTTTTTGATCGTAATAAATTACATGAAACAACAAACCCGACAGGTTTTAAAATCTGTCGGGTTTGTTATAAATTATATCATTCATTAATGACTCAAATTTTCCAATTCCTTTGGATCATGTTTATGCTTAAACAAAATAGCAAACGCGATTGCAATTATTAAAGCATAAGCTGCAAATGACAACCAGATAGTATGCCAGTCTTTCATTAAAACAGGATTTGCAAAAGCTCCTTCAGCAGAAATAGAATTTCCCTGACTTTTTACAAATTCAATCATTTTAGAATTAGAAGCATCTGTCTGCAAAAATCCTGATAACTCAATAGAATTATTAAATGATTTTGTAAAGAAACGATCTATAGCCCATCCTGAAGTTAAACTTCCAAAAACAGCTCCTACTCCATTAGTCATCATCATAAACAATCCTTGCGCAGAAGAACGAATTTTAGAATCTGTATTGCTTTCTACGAATAACGAACCTGAGATATTAAAGAAATCAAACGCCATTCCGTAAACGATACAAGAAAGAATAATCATCCACAAACCACCTACAGGATCTCCAAAAGCAAATAATCCAAAACGTAAAACCCAGGCAAGCATACTAATCAGCATAACTTGTTTGATTCCAAAACGCCTTAAAAAAAACGGAATTGCTAAAATAAATAGCGTCTCAGAAACCTGAGAAATTGACATAATAATAGTCGAATATTTGATTACAAATGAATCAGCATATTTTGGAAAATGCTTAAACTCATCCAGAAATACATCTCCATAAGCATTTGTCAATTGAAGAGCTCCCCCTAAAAACATTGAGAAAACAAAAAACAAAGCCATTTTGTAATTTCCAAATAATTTAAAAGACTCTAATCCAAGAGTTTCAATCCATGTGGCATTTTCTTTAATCAAACGCTGAGGCTCACATTTTGGTAATGTAAAAGCATAAAATCCTAAAATCAAAGAACCAATACCGGCAATATAAAACTGATATTCTGTCGCTTTACTTCCGCTTAAATTTGTAATCCACATCGCCACAATAAAACCAATAGTTCCCCAAACACGAATAGGAGGAAAATCTTTTACTATGTTTTTATTATTAAGCTTTAACGAAGTGTAGGAAATGGAATTACTCAAAGCAATTGTCGGCATATAACAGCACATTGCCAAAAGCATAACTATTATAAAAGTATCTGGTGTTGCTACTTGTGCAATTGCAAATAAAACAACTGCATATAGAATATGCAGAACTCCATAAAGTTTTTCAGCATTTACCCACCTGTCTGCAATTATCCCTGTAAGAGTAGGCATAAATAAAGAAGCAATTCCCATGGTGCCAAAAACAAGACCAAACTGTGTTCCTTCCCAATTTTTAGTTCCAAACCAATAATTTCCAATAGTAATAAGCCACGCTCCCCAAACAAAAAATTGAAGAAAGCTCATTACAATTAATCTGTTTTTAATTCCCATATGATGAAATTGTCTTTGTAAAAAATAAATGAAGCGGTAAAACTACCATTAAAAATGATATCTACAAAAAATTATATCGTTTTAACAACGTCATTTATTAATTCCAGAACAGCAGAAAATTGTTCTTCCCTACTTAGGTAAGAATTGTCTATTTCGATAGCGTCATCGGCTATGATAAGTGGTGAGTCTTCACGATGTGTATCAATGTAATCTCTTTCGACAACGTTTTTCAGAACATCTTCATAAGAAACATTATCTCCTTTTTGTTGTAATTCATCAAATCGTCTCTGGGCACGGGTTTCGGCGCTGGCCGTCATAAAAATTTTAAGCTCTGCATTAGGAAAAACTACAGTACCTATATCCCTGCCATCCATAACGATAGCTTTATTGGTTCCCATTTCCTGTTGTTGTTCTACCAATTTAGAACGCACTTCAGAAACTTCAGCAACTTTGCTTACATAATTGGACACTTCAATCGTTCTGATTTCTTTTTCTACATTCACTCCGTTCAGATACATTTCGGCAAATCCCAGATCTGCATTGAATTTGAACTCTAGCTGAATTTTTGGAAGTGAATCAATAAGCCGTTTTTTATCAAAAAAATCAGGCCCTATAAATTTGTTTTGCATTGCAAACAAAGCGACTGCTCTGTACATTGCTCCAGTATCGACATAGACATATTCTAATTCTTTTGCCAACTGTTTCGCTAAAGTACTTTTTCCTGTTGACGAAAATCCGTCTATTGCAATGGTAATTCTGTTCAAAATATTTTTTTTGATATTATAAATTTGTAATTCTCGTGTAATGTCTAATAATAGATATTTAAAATAATTTTCGATTTTGAACTGTCAATTATTTTTTCGATTCTCTTAAAGAAGGCTTCACTCACCATAGGACAACCCTGACTGCGTGAAATATAATGATCCTGCTCACTTTCTGGAACTGCAGAATATTTATGCAAAACGATTGCTCTTTTTAAGGCATTGCTGTTCGTTTCATCTAAACCTGTTAATTTGTATGCTTTGCCAAACATTCCTTTATAACACTTCTCTATAGCATATCGTCCTAATGATGTTGCTTTAGAATCCGGAACGTTGCTAAATCTTAGCTCTCCGTTGATTCCCGTTTCTGAACCGGCACCATGGGCAACAAGTCCCTGATCAATAATTTTATCATTAACCAAATCATAAACAAAAAAACGATTTTTACCTGATTTGATTTTCATATCAACCAAAAAAGCAATTTTTGTATTGTAACTGGGTCCTTCTCCGATTTTTTCTTTTACTTCTTCAATCTGCAAATTTAGTCTTTCAACCTCTGCAGTACTTAAATTTTCTTTAAAATTAATTTTTGAGGTATTAAAAAAACCTGCAGTAACAAAAAGGATCAGATAAAATAGTTTCATATAATTGCCTATTGAAAGTTGAAGATTAGACCAAAAAGACTTGTATTGGCCGCCAAAGTATATCTTGAATATGAATAATTAAATTTTACACGGTTCATTTTAAGACCAAATCCCAAAGAGACTCCCGAAAAATTACGTTGTTCTTCAACTCTTAATTCTTCTCCTCTTCTAAAGTTGTATCCTAATCGTATGTTGAATGCTTTTTTTGGAAAAAGTTCTGCTCCTATAACTACATGTCGCAAAGCATTGTTCACAAAAGAAACTTTTTCCTCACTGGTTGAACCGTCAATATTTGTTTCGCCACGAACAGGATTCGAAAATGAAATATTCCATTGTTGCAGATTTTCTAAAGAAAGATGCCAGCGCAACGGAACGTGCTCCAGTTCCTGAGAAACTCCTGCGATAATTTCCAGAGGTAATTTTTCCTGTATTCCTGAATATGTGGTAAACTGGGTTCCAAGATTTCGGACTACAAGCGCTAAATTCAAATCATTTTCTTCATTTATATATAAAAAGCCTAAATCAATTGCACCTCCAATTGAATTATAACTTTCTAAGGTTGAAGTTATTAATTTAGCATTTGCTCCAACGTGGATATCGGTAAAAGGAATATTATAAGCGTATCCCAATGAAAGTGCTCCTTCGCTTCCGGTAAAATCAGAAGTAGCCTGTCCGTTTTCATCATAACCCTCAAAAGTACCGTAGTTAATGTAGCTTACACCTGCGTAAAATGTCTGAAGATGTCTATCGTAAGTATAGGCATAAGAAGCCGTTCCGTAAGAGGCTTCACCATAATAACTTCCGTAATTCATTGCCAGGTGATTATCCATATCTTGGTTTAAAGTTGCTGGATTAAACATAACCTGATTGACATCTTCATCATAAATCGTTATTGTTTTTCCACCTAACGCTGCCTGCCGTGGTGAAGTAGTTAAATTAAGAAACTGATAGGTATAACGCCCTCCAATTTGCCCGAAAGAAACCGAACTTAATAATATCAATAAGAATAAAACAAGTCGTTTTATCATGCTTTGTGTGGCGTTCCTATATGGGAATAACGCAAATACAAATATAAAATTATATAATTTAAAAAATAATTTTTATAACTATTTAAAAATCAGTTATTGTGTCAAGTTTTTTACACTTTTCGTTAAACCGAAAATACGGAGAAAGCACTCAGCAATAAAATTTGAATAAAAAAATTCCAAATTCCAATCTGTCAGTATCAGTTTGGAATTTGGAATTTAATCCCGATAGCTATCGGGATGGGATTTAAACTAAAAGTTATTTCAAAGTTTTAGCATTTTTGGCATTTTGATCTGTTAAGGCTAAAGTTAAAACTTCACTCATTTCTTTTACATAATGAAAAGTAAGGCCTTCCAGATATTCGGCTTTGATTTCATCAATGTCACTTTTATTTTCGTGACACAAAATAATCTCTTTGATATTAGCTCTTTTTGCTGCCAGAATTTTTTCTTTAATTCCTCCAACAGGAAGAACTTTTCCACGAAGTGTAATTTCTCCTGTCATGGCAAGGCTTTTCTTTACTTTCTTTTGTGTCAGCAAAGAAACCAATGAGGTAAGCATTGCAATACCAGCACTTGGGCCATCTTTTGGTGTCGCTCCTTCGGGAACATGCAGGTGAATATTGTATTTCTGAAATAATTCAATTGGCAGACCTAACTTCTTAGCATTAGCCTTAATATATTCTAATGCAATTGTAGCCGATTCTTTCATGACATTTCCAAGATTACCTGTAATTGTCAGTGCGCCTTTTCCTTCAGAAATCAATGATTCTATAAATAATATATCTCCGCCAACACTTGTCCAGGCCAAACCTGTCACTACGCCGGCAACATCATTATTTTCGTATTTATCACGCTCAAGTCTTGGAACTCCCAAAACTGTTATAATATCTTCGTCTGTTACTTTTTTGTTATAATCTTCTTCCATCGCAACTGCTTTTGCTGCATTACGAATAATCTGAGCAATTTTAGTTTCAAGATTACGAACTCCGGATTCACGCGTGTAACCTTCTACAATTTTTTCCAATTGTTTTTTTCCAATTGTCAGATCTTTAGCTGTTAAACCATGCGCTTCTAATTGTTTTGGAAATAAGTGTCTTTTAGCAATTTCTACTTTTTCTTCAATAGTATAACCTGACATTTTAATTACTTCCATTCTGTCACGCAAGGCTGGCTGAATGGCTCCCATATTATTTGACGTGGCAATAAACATCACTTTAGACAAATCATATCCCATTTCCAGGAAGTTATCATAAAAAGAGCTGTTTTGTTCCGGATCTAAAACTTCTAATAAGGCAGAAGAAGGATCACCACTATTTCCGCTGGATAGTTTATCAATTTCATCTAAAATAAAAACAGGATTAGAAGTTCCCGCTTTCTTTAAACTTTGAATAATTCTTCCTGGCATTGCACCAATATAGGTTTTTCTGTGTCCGCGAATTTCAGCTTCGTCACGTAATCCACCAAGCGAAATACGAACATATTCACGTCCTAAAGCTTCAGCTACAGATCGTCCAATAGATGTTTTTCCGACTCCCGGAGGTCCTGTCAAACAAATTATTGGAGATTTCATGTCATTTCGCAATTTTAAAACGGCCAAATGCTCTACCATTCTTTTCTTAACTTCTTCAAGTCCGAAATGATCTTTATCTAATACTTTCTGGGCATATTTTAAATCAAATTTATCTTTGGAATATTCGCCCCAAGGCAATTCCAAAAACAATTCTAAATAGTTGCGCTGAATTCCAAAATCCGGAGATTGCGGATTCATTCTACGCATTTTAGACAATTCCTTTTCGAAGTGTTTTTGTGTTTTTTCGTCCCATTTTTTGGTTTTCGCCTTCTGCCCCATTTCGTCCATTTCTTCTTCCTGCGAAACGCCTCCCAATTCTTCCTGAATGGTTTTCATTTGCTGATGAAGGAAATATTCACGTTGTTGCTGGTCTAAATCAAAACGAACTTTTGACTGAATGTCATTTTTTAATTCTAGTTTTTGCAGCTCTACGTTCATAAAACGCAAAGTTTCTAAAGCACGCTCTTTTAAGCCATTTATCGATAAAAGACCTTGTTTTTCTTTTACGGATAAATTCATATTTGACGACACAAAATTGATTAAAAACGACTGGCTTTCAATGTTTTTAATCGCAAAAGTAGCTTCAGAAGGAATATTTGGACTTTCTTTTATAATCTGAATAGCCAATTCTTTAACAGAATCTAAAATAGCAGTAAATTCAGTATCATTTTCATCAGGACGCTCTTCTGACACCTCTTTTATAGTGGCTGTCATATAAGGCTCTTCAGAAACAACTTCGTCAATTTCAAAACGCTTTTTACCTTGTAAAATTACCGTGACATTTCCGTCAGGCATTTTTAAAACCCTCAGGATTCTTGCTACAGTTCCGATTTTGTGAATATCATCTTTTGACGGATCTTCGTCTTCTTCATTTATTTGAGAAACTACACCAATGATTTTCCCTCCGGCATTTGCATCATTAATAAGCTTTATTGATTTATCTCTTCCTGCTGAAATTGGGATTACAACACCAGGAAATAAAACTGTATTTCGTAAAGGCAGAATTGGCAAGGAAAGCGGCAATTCTTCATTGTTCATTTCCTCTTCGTCTTCCGGTGTTAATAATGGAATTAATTCTGCTTCTGAATCGAATTCCTGAAGTGACAGATTGTCAATGGTAAGTATTTTATGGTTTGACATAATAATATATAAGTCGTTTTGTCATTAAATTATTAATTCTAACAGTAAACAAAATCTAAGCTTCATTAGTTTTTAACAAAATAATGATAAGTGTATCATTTACAAGGTAGGTCATAAAAATAGACAATCATTATGCCAAAACCAAAGAGAGTTTTAGAAAATTAGAATAAAAAGCTATTTTTAAGAATTAAGAAAGAGGAGCCTTTAGAAATAAATTGCAATTATTTTTTATAAAACTGTAACAAACCAAAATAACTAAAGTCATTATAAGAAACCAGCAAAATTACTTGAATATAACCAACCAAAATATCGAAGAATTAATCACGCTTTGTAAAGAGAATAATCAAAAAGCACAATTTGAAGTTTACAATCGCTATAGTAAAGCTATGTATAATGTAGCTTATAGAATTGTAAAGGACGAACATTATGCACAAGACGTCATGCAGGAGGGTTTTTTGAAAGCTTTTACAAAAATTAATGACTACAGGCAGGAAGTTGCTTTTGGTGCGTGGTTAAAAAAAATAATTGTCAATTACAGTATTGACTTTTATAAAAAAAACAATGCCTTTCAGGTTGAAGACTTGAGTAAAACTCTTTATAAAATAGAGGAAAATGACAGCTTCTTTTCTGAAAATATTGATTTGAGCTCTTTAAAAGTAAAACAGGTATTGGATACTATTTTAAGTTTAAAAGACAGTTACCGAATGGTATTGACACTTTTTTACATTGAAGGTTATGATCAGGAGGAAATCTGCGAAATCCTGAATATAAGTTATGCTAATTTCAGAACAACACTGAGCAGAGCAAAAGAAAGTTTAAGAAAAAAATTAGAGGATATATGAAAAAGGAAAATGACAATTTAGACCAACTATTTCAAAAATTTGAAAATCAATGGGATGTACAGGAAATGAATTCTGACCATCAGCTTGATTTCTTAAATAAATTAAATAATAAAAAGAAACCTAAAAAGAATTATTATGCTGTTTTAGGAATCGCTGCTTCGATAGTCTTGTTGCTGGGAATATCTATTTTTTATAACACAAATCAAAAACCAAGAGAATTTAAATTTGCTTCTAAAGAAACCCAACGAACTGATTCTATTTTCAATATTTTAATTGAAAATGAATTGGTTAAACTAAAAGAAAAAAGTTCTCCAGAGAATCAGCAGATTATAAACGATGCGCTTTATCAAATGAAAATTTTTGATTCAGATTATCAGAAAATTATAAATGAGCTGCAAAAAAACGGAGAGAACAAACAAATTATTTATGCGATGATCAGTAATCTGCAAACCCGTATTTCATTTTTGCAAACGGTTTTAAAGAGAATTGAAGAAAACGAAAATTTAAAAA
>Ga0307414_10000087_pt1 | contig 84724 bp, 170 predicted proteins | sample DK1Ometagenome_FD_203804 | JGI IMG/M metagenome (GOLD analysis project Ga0307414, IMG submission 203804) | Maize rhizosphere microbial communities from greenhouse at UC Davis, California, United States - DK15-O-3 | ecosystem: Host-associated > Plants > Roots > Rhizosphere > Soil | place: USA...
TTCTTGTTCTTACGGATAGCGTCCATTTGCCTCTCCCATAACCCTATACAACCCACATTCTTATTCTGTGCAAGGGCTAGATCAATTAGGCTTTCACCGGCTGGTTTGGCCTTACATGGATTGACTAGAAGTGCATCACTTGGAAATACAGCTATCGTCTGTTGGGTAGACGGAACAGTACCCCTGCCGAAGCAACCCGATAATGTTATCACTAAGCAACCCATCATCAGGCAATACATTAGGTTTAAGATTTTCATTCTTAATATTCTCTTGTTTGGCTGCTACTGGAAGCTTACTCAAAGGTAAACGTAGCTTTTCAATGTTTTCATTTACAATATCAATCTTGTCTTTTAAAGCTTTCTTCTCAGCTTCCACTTCCACCACTGACTTATCATCAATCTTGCAGCTCAAATCCTTTAAGTTAAGGGACTTTTGATACCCTGCAATCGCTTCAGTGACTTGGACTAGTGCTTGCTCGGCTATCACTTTATCGTCGTGTAGAGACAGAGAAAGCCAGCCTAAAGAAAGGGTACTTGCAGACAATCCAAGGATGAGATAGAACATCCAGCTATTGAACATCGTCCTCATCCTCTTTCTGTTGCTTAATGAAGCGGCCTAGAAAACCAAGACTGGCAACACCGCCCATCACCAGAACAATATAGAAGGGGCTCATATAAACAAGCCCCATTCCAAATGCCAATGACAGTCCGTAGCTTAAGGCAATCAAAATATTAGCAAAGAGGGAGAGTGCAGAATAACTACGCAGTTGCTTCTTCCAATCTTCAATTAGCTTTGGCTTTTTCAACTTCATATTGATACTCCTTCAGAAACTCTTGGTAGTCTTTCTGTTTTTCATAAGAAAGCTCCCCAAGGCAATATGGAAGTGTTTTTTCCCTCCGCTTGACAAGACCTCCAAGTTTTTTACCCTTGGCATACACCCAGCGGATTAGTTGATCGCAAGCTTCAGCATGCTTGCCTTTGTTAACAAGAGAAAGGAGAGTGCTAGATTTAACATTCCCAATACCATTGTTAAAAGTAAAGTCTGTCAAAGCTTCACGTTCCCATACAGATTTATAGGGGACTTTCACCACACTATCCAACTCGGCTTGATGCTTCTTGTAATCTTGTGCAAAGATTGTCATACACTCTTCTTCAGTGTAGGATTTCTTTAAGACATCTTTCTTAGTAGCTAAGTGGCCTGCACAGTAAGTTGTAAGGCCAACAGGATCAGAATAAGGGGCTAATACAAGCCCCTCAGACTGTAGTGTTAGATCATAGCCAACATAAGCTGCTGGAGCTGAAAGTCCAGCAGCAATAAAGGCTACTATTAGTTTCTTTTTTAGGGTGTTCATAGTAAACCTTTATAGAAGGCAGGTTGACATATCAATTATATTAACTAGACTTTGCTACAACAGCCCTCAGTGTACCTGACGCGAGGTCCAAGACTCCTCCGCTCTCGTTTTGAAGTCTTACAGAAACTGTGTTCGCAGCACTCACCCACCCAGTTAGAGTAATACCTTGTAAGTCAAGGGAGAATGAAACACCAGAGACAAAATCGCCAAGAGCTGCCCCAGTAACAGTCACCGTGGTAGTTACACCTACCCCATCAGCAAGAGATGGTGGGTCATAAGTAGCAGAGCCCGAAAGGTTTACCCTTCCAAACCCTTGAAATGTACCTGGAGTACCAGCACCCGATGTGCCGCTAACCGTGCATATCCCTCCCACATACCCGCCGGCTACGGCATTGATGAAACGGAATGTATCGCCTTGTTCATAGTCTCGATAATAGTACTGTGTAGGGGTGGTACTGGGCATAGAACCAGCAACTACACTCAAAGCACCACGTACAGGACTATGATTATTCAAAGGATCTGCAATTGTATTACCTGAGTACCCTTCTGTTACCGCGTGAAGGCCTACGGAATACCAATCAGTGCTAGCGGTTGTGGCACTAGCCAATGTGCTGCCCAGGAGTACTTGGGCGAAAGCAGCGCCTACAGGTGCGACTAACACGACAGTTTGCTGGGACGGAAGGGTAGACGTAGGCGAGGCTGTTGGTACAGGTGCACGGTTGATTGGACAAATTGTATTGGATATGTCCACAGATGAACTATTAAGCCATCGTACTCCGAAATGTACTGCAATTTGCCCAGCGCCTGTAGGGTAGTTTGCTGAAGTTATCGCCGTAAGCAAGTATTTACCACCCGCCACTACCGGTACAGACTCACTTCTGATAGAGTCTGTACCCGAGACGTTAGTGGGGTTCATCCTCAGCCCTCTACCCGTAGATGTTGTAATACCTGCATACCTCAGAGTGGGACCTAATGTGCTTGTATAAACCAGCCAATTTGAAGAGGGATCTGTTGCACTAACACTTACTAGATTCGGGTCTCTAATAAGATTAGAACTAATACCAACCGAACCATTCAACTTAAGAGCCCCACCATAACAGCGACCAACACCGTCTGGTTTAGGAAGAATACTTACTATCCTACAGCCTATGAATTCTATACCTGCCCCATCGTAGTAGAGTGTTTGGATATCACACTCTTCAACCAAGATGTTGTTGCACGAATTACCTGTAAAGGAGTTTTCTTGGGCAGAGAGGATAGATATCTTAGAATTACAGATTTTAACGCCGCGTACAGGAAGTGTGTCGTTGTTCGGCTCAATATTGATATTAAGTGCAGGCCCAGATGGACTAATAATATTGATATTAGTGGAGCCTTCCAAAATAGCTATATCGTTTTGGCTATTGTTTTCAAAATAGCAGTTATCAAGAGTGATGTTATCAGCCCTTTTAAAATAGGTTCCCCATGCATTATTCAAATCAGGGGCTGCTGCATCTCGAAACCCCACAAAAGAGCATTTATACCAATAAGAGTTTACTCTGTCCTCAAAAGTAGTTCTAACGTTTGGAAGATTCGTTTCCAAACAATTTAGATATACACCTTCATATCTAGCGTTGCTACCAGCGGCAGCTAGTACAGTGGGACCACCAACAAGTTTAAACAAGTCAATACGAGCACCAAAAGCCCTAACGTTTTTATTATCGTAACCGAAGAACCAGTGCATTCTATAAGAAGCAGATGTTGGGGTAAATACGATAGTGGAACCATTTGGGGCAGAAGAAGCACAGGAAGCATATGCTGGCTGGTCGTTGGTCGTACCATCTCCTTTAGCCCCAAACTCTGTTGGGTAATATACCCCCCCAGAGTCCTGCATTACCCAACAACCCGTCCCAGAAGCATTGGGTGTGAACCATGCTTGTACATCTGCAAGTACTGTCCAATCTGTTGGGAAACTCTTGGTAGGGTCAATAATCGTCCCACCATTGTGTGTGGTTTTTGGTGTAGTTGCTGACCAATACCTAACTCGCCCACCACCAACTGTAGAACCAGTGTGATAGCCCGTAACTTGTACGAGGTAGTTGGTAGATGTTGCTGTGCTAAGCAATGCAGGAATCGACCCTACCACGAGCACAGAACTACCAACAATCCTTGAGCCAATTGTTGGATTGGCTAAGTTGGAAGCAAGGGTGTCAGTGTAATTTTGGTTTTGGGAGTTAGAGATATCCAGTGCTGCTTGGCTGGCAAAATAGCTAGTGTCCTCCATAGCTGCTGTCCCTAACTCAGAAAGAGTTAGCTCAACTGCGTCCAAACGTGTAGAAATGTCTGCTGGACTATCAATCTGCTCGGCGGTTGTGCCATTATATTGATAAGTTTGTCCTGTAGACTTAATTACAAACTCAAACCATTTAGGTGTCGGGCTTGAGTAAAAAGTACCCCCAACCGCAAAGTACAACCTCTTATCTGTACTATTAAACCATGCTTGACCATTAACGACAGAGGGCAGTGTAGCAACAATACCATCCACATTTCTATCAAACATAAAAGAAAACTTTACGAGATTATCATCCATTCCCGTATTCCAACCATTTTCTCCGTAATCCCAGCCGTATTTACCTTCCAAAAACGGACTTAGTTGTTGAGTCATTTCTTAATATCCTATAGCAATCCAGCGATAAAAGGCGCCGTTAAAAATAGCAGTACCCGAGATACCAATTGAAGCAGAGCCGACTGAGGGTACACAGTACTGTCCAAAGTTGTCAGTAGAGGACTCAAGAATCCAGCCAACATAGTAGCATATTGTAGTAAATGGTTTGTAAAAGGAGAAAGATGTGGTTTTAGCCGATCCCGGTGGACTCTGCTCTCTCCCCCACTGTATGGTTATCCCCCCAGGCAGATCTTGGTAGCCCTTAGATGTTAAAAGTTGATTACCGCCCTTAAAAGCATCTGCTAATTTCAGGGCAGAAAGAAGTACTGTATTGCTAGTTTGCTGTTGTGCTTGCAAAGACGACGCCACTGTAGTTTTAGCATCAACTTCAGTTTTAGTATAAGTTTGAGCTTGAGAATAAACACTAATATTAGTGCGGAACGTTGCAACGTTTGCAATATCACTACCATTGTTAGCTCGTTGCATAAACAAAGTATCACTCTCAGATTTCAAATAGAAATCCCCGGCGTTTGCAAATGCTACTTCCCAATAAGTGTTGGACACATCCAGAGTAGGATCTTCACTTATATGGGTTAGAATGCAACGATAGATAGTACCATTACTACCTTGAATATAACTCTTATCTGCTTGATATTCAGTGATGGCATCCCACTCAGGAATACCACGTTGATTCAAGTGGGCAAGGAGTTGATCTTGTTTATAGTCAATGGCATTGAAATATTGACGTGGTGGAATCTCAACTTGCCAACCAGTGGCATATTTAGTGTCACCGGGATAAATCCGATCACCACCACTTGCCCACACATTATTGATATTGTCGGGCTTCAAATAAGCAGCCATATTATTTATCCTTTGTAAAATTAATAGATCGTTGCGAAAAAACCGCCATCCGTAAGAGTGAAATCACTGTCACCATAGTGAAGTCCATACCCCAGACCATAACCATAAGTTCCGTAGAATTCCCCAAACCCTTTAGCACCGGGAGCACCTTGGAAACCAAAGTAATTACCAGCTTGGAATTCTCCATAGTTAATACGCACACCAACTGTCTTAGGGATAAGCCTTGAGGGGAAGCCTTGGGAATAGGAAACGTAGTTTAGAAGAGCACGTTCAAAGTTAGTGAGAGGTCTTCCAAACAACAAGGTTACAGAGGCATCACCTTCTGTAGTGAGCAAGCTGATTGGAGTTACAAACAGAAGGTTGATAACCTTTATAAATTCTTCGGCAGTAGAGGTTGTAGTGTTCTTAAAGATTTTAGCTTTAATGAACAATCTGTAAGTGTTATCATCAAGGAGAACGTTACCACCAAAAGGAGTACCGAAATCATAGAACAATCCGCCTACTACTGGATCTGTAGTTGTACCAAACGATTGTGCATTCGTTGCACCTTGGAAACCAAAGTATTCATACAAATCAGCTTCCAATAACTCTCTTGGTTGTCCTACAATTTCTCCAATGTTATCGAGCTGAGCACCAAACGCTGTATCAATGCTTCGAAGCTGCATCACTTGCTGAATAGCCAGCTCAATCTCGTATTGACCGTTGATTAGGATTTGGAGATATTTGTCGAAGACATCTTTACCAACAAATTGCTGGGTAACTCTTTCACGAGCTTCTTCAATGTACTCAACTACTTCAAAGGGATTAGTTGCCATAGTCCCTCCTTAAAGAACTGTGATTACAATATTGTTTGGATCAAGAGAATACAGCTCGTCGAAAGCAATAGGAATGTTACCTACCCCTACAGGACTTGGACTTGTTCCGATAGTGAGGCTATTTACATAGTGACCGGGCACCGCGTTGATCGGGGTGTAGATTCGACTATAGAGAATATCGTCTCCGATACCGAAAGTAGCTTTCATATAAGCAACAATATCATCTTTAATAACTTGTTCACCATCTTGTGGAAACAAACTATCAGTGGTGAGAGTCATGCTGATATAGATTGGTACAGGATCTGGCCTACTAAACCCAATGTCATGAGGAAAACCTTGACTATCTGTGATAGGAATAATAGTGTTTCCATAGCTTCTAATCCCAAGGGGTTTATTCTCCCAAATGGCACGAGCTACAGCAGAACTAATACCACCTAATACAATAGGAAGAAAGCTATGGGCTGGTACACCATTAGAATCTACGATATCAGTGTCGTTCTCATAGATAACAACTTCTTCCACCCCATCAAGATTGATAAGAGCTGAATACAAAGCTTCAATGATGTTGGAAGCTCTTTCAAACTTACTTACTCGAAACCTTTCACGAAGTTCTTCATCTGTCTCAATGAATCGTCCTGCAATTGCAGATGTAGGGTTGGTTACACTATCCCATCCAAGTACAGGTGTGGTGATGGTATCAATTGTATTAGGATCTTGTGTGACAGGACCATACTCTTGAGCTACCAAATCACCGATCTTTGTAACCTTACTGATCCCAAGATTAGCACTAGTTGTAAAACTAACTGTCTGGAAAATATCAGCTAAAGCTACATCAAGTCGTGTACCATTTACAGTGGCGATCAGACTAGGATGGCTTGCATCAATCTGAGCCTTCAATCCCGCAAGAATCTCTGCCGTTGTTGCAGAAGAATCAGAGGTAAAACTAATCGTTGTGTTAGACCCTGGCCTTGTGTAGGTAATGGTGTACAACGTGCTATTAGCTACAGTTGTCACAGTAAAACCAGCACCAGATGCCAATGTAGGGGATAGTGCTACAGGGGATACGAGATTGAAACGATTATTAGTGGTGGATGAGCTAACTACAGATGTGATAGGGACAAGAACACCATTATCACCTGTGAACAGAGCTTGTGCGGAGGTGTAAGTGTTTTGGAATCTGACTAGTCCACCAAGGGCAACAAGGTTGTCAAGGGCAATACCTGTTGCGGAGTTTGGATCAAACGCGGAATAAACTTGTTGTAGGGCTTCCCACAAATCTGCTTCACTGGGGGAGGCCAAGGCAATCAATCTGCCAAGAGCGGAGCTATCGGAGGTATCAACTTGATCGTTTGGGAGTACAAGGTCTTGGAAAAGAGTTACAGCCAAAGCTCTCTTGGTAGCCAGTACTTCTGTAAGCCTCTTAATTATAAGACCTTCTGCTGTAACGCCCGCCATATTTTAAATTCCTATATCATTGATTGTAACGAGACTTACAGTTGCATCCTTACAACGAACTTTAAAAGTCAGCGAATATACTCGTGTTGTCGATGTTGTGAGGGTGGAGTTGAAACTTAAGAGTTCTGCAACACCGGGCTCAAGAAGTATCTGTTCCCTGAAGATATTATCTACATCTTCTTTTTGTATCTTTTTTCCAAGAATCCTTTGAAGGTACGGTACGCCATAAACTGTGTTGAATTCCCACTCCGACAAAAAAGTTAATAGACGAATCTTCAATCTTTGTGCAACTACGTCTACTCGTTCTTGTGTAACAGGACAACTTCCATTTACAAATACACAATCGTGAGTTAGAGGGTTCAATAGTATATCAATAATACACCTCCCTATATTGATTATTTTGGATTAATAAGAAGGTGGTTAATAACTCTCTATGAAAAGTCTCTGTCCACCCATCTTGCATATCTGTTTTAGTAAGAAGCGATGGTAGGGACTTTTTAAAGATAGATTCGTGTTTTTGTGCTGTGATGCCATCAAGATAATCCCATACAAACCACTTGACTATGGAACCCTTAAATCCTCTAGATATAATTCGATGCCTTTTATCCACATCCTTAGCTATACCGTACTTGTAACCTATGACAGAATTATCAAAATCTCTTAACTCTGCAAGATATAAACTACTGGGTTCCGTTGGGTTATATCCGTATTTTGTCTGGCAAGGACAACCGATACCAGTTCTTACTACAACATCCAACCGTCTAGGTATAGTATTATTACAGTCGTTGCAATTTAAGTACACATCGCTATTGGACTTTAAAACCTCATCAGTAACAGTTCCAACGTAAGTTTGGGTTGTTTTTGATAGACAGTTTAGTAATTTATTTAAGTACACACTAGCCTTGTCCTTTGCCTTTTTATCCACTTTCACACAACAAGGGCAGTTATACCCTTTATTTACTAGAGAATTATAATCCCTTAGGAATATGTTTTCACAGTCTTTACAGTATAAACTGATCTTTTGAGTGCCATCAGTTATTGGAAAGTTATCTACTCTTTTAAAGCTTTTGACTTTGAGTAGCTCCTCTAAATGAGTGTGCCTATTTTCTGGTGTAACATATTTACTACTACATCCACATGATGTAGTGTTGCCTGTTTTTAAAGCGTTGTACCGAACAACAAAGATAGTTCCACAGGCACACATAACCTCAACTGCCCTTTTAAACTCCTTACCGGTAGGAATCCTATCTACCTCCCTCAGGACCACCAGATTAGAATATTCAGTGCCAGGAGTAATTATGATCTTCGCGGGCATACTATATTAACTCCCTGACTACTGTAAAATTTAAACCATAGTTCCGGAAGTTCCAGAACCCGGTGTCACGCCGGTATGTTTGTGCAGATTAATATTTACGGTGTTTAATGTGTAAGTGCCTGTTTGAGCATAATTCCCACTCTGGCTGATATTACCTATCCATGTAGTTTCAGCAACATCGAAAGTTGCTAATGGTGCGTTAAAATTTAAAGAGTCTGTAGCATTGATAGTTACGCTCTTACCAAGCACTTCAACATCTTGTGATGTTCTTACTTGAATTACGCCGTCCGCCTTAAGGCGCAGCTCACATTCATTTCCGGTCCCAATGTTATGCACCATAACCATATCTTCGGTGCTATGATCCCAAACCCGTTTAGATGGATTGTTGGGGGACATGCTTTGAGGCCATGGGGCCGGGATAGCAACGGCATCTTGCACGTTGAATTTTCTAAAGTCAGTGGGAGTAGACGGTTTTCCGTTCCCGGCTTTGAACGCATCTAACCCCCGCATAGAAAACATTAACCAGACAGGATCACCCACTCTCAAAGGGAAAGTTAGCGCGCTTGTTGAGCTGGTTGGGAAGATTACAGGTATATTTAAAATGGGCGGGCGTTCTGCTACCCTGCCATCTAGATAGTTTATGTTTACAGAGGGTTGGGCATCAATCATTAAAGTATTAAGGTTATCTTTTATAGTAACAATTGTTGCGGGCATTGCTGTGTAAAGTCCAGCGATTTGATGATCAAATGAATCAACCAAAAGTTGTTCAAGGGAAGCTTCTTGTGCCATTAGACTTTAACCTTATCAGAGCAGAACACTTCAGAATACCAAGGGTTGCCTCTAAAATCTCCGTACATACGGACACTATCAACCTTGTAATATCCATCGAAATTTGGGTACTCAAGTTTTATATACTCGCCCGGTACGATTCGTGGATTTAAAAGGCACTTGAATTGAATACCCTTCTTTTTTATTTTATCTTTTTTAGTTCTGCGTTTATCACCAGCAACACGGTATGGACGTTCAATAAGTCCAGATTCTTCACTTATAATATAACAGAGCTTCAGATTATCATTGATCCCACCTGATTGATCGTTGACATATAAAACTCCATCGTCAACTCTCCACTCTGTTTGGGTGAGTTCACTGAGTTCATCCAATATTCTTCGTGGTTCACCAATAAGTGGGTAGCCATTAATAACTTGATTGTTTAGGTTAGTGCCGTTATAAACCCCACGTACAACACTGGGTAGGCTCTTGCGAATTTCCTCGTACACGTCCCTATAACTTTGACCGGGTGCGGCTAGCTGACTGATCAGCTCATGGTTTAAATCTGTGTACCCGCTGCCCATTTTTACTTGGGTAATAATTTCCGTTCCAGACTTTCGTGTACTACTATCCACCACTTGGCCTGCAAATAGTCTAGCCATCCCAGGATTTATAAATCCTGCGCTGAATACAGCAGCAACATACTCTTGCTCTATTAAAGCGCGATGTTCATCGTTAAGATTGTAGATTTCAATTGTAGCTGAATTAGACTTCTTTTTATTGGAGCTAGATTTACTAATCTCAAACGTACACTGTAGATTGGGGATTACAATAGCATTATCAGATTTTCGGTAGTCTCCTATTATTAATTCATACTCCCTGTCAATCTGATAAATTGCCATGATTATTCTCCGTTATCGTAAAGGTAAAACATGCGGTAGTATTGGTTTAATTTCTCTGGGAATTGCTTGTACTGTTCATTGTTCATCTCAGCAATGGGCTCTAACCAGAAAAACCCCGTCATACCTGTTATGGCATAGTCCAACATGATTGGATATAATGGGACTATGCCCACACCTGTTGCAATTGGACTACTGTCTGCGCTTAGTAGGTCCATTATCCACTGTTCTGATCTTTCGTTATATCTAATATTTACGACGTAACTAATGTCTTCTAAAGCCACAGAATACGAATAGAAGGCATCCTCAAATAGTGGAAGTCTGATGTATTGTAAGGACATTTTGCTCTCTATTATGGTAGTGGTTGACCTATACCAAATCCATTGTCACCATTGACCACTCCAGACAGGGAATCAGCTTTAGGGCTATCGGGGTCATCTGATTCTACAGGATTGGATGTACTATCTTGAGTACCTTTCTTTTGTTCTGTTGTGGCTTTTTTCTTTAACGGTTCAGCAAGATACTTAGGAAGTTGTCCTTTTTTTATCTGTACAAAACTTACTTGCTCCAGAACCATATCAAAATAAAGACCATCACCTGTTGCAGTGTCTTCTTTAAATCTTAAAGTTGTTAGAACCAGATTGGAAGTAATCCTTGAAATTACAATCCCTGTATACTCATATAGCTGGACTAGTTGAACATTTGACTCAAACTTGTTTCTAGCTTCGTTGTAATTAATTCCAGACATTAATGAAATCAGCCCATCTCTTACTTGATCCGTAACTATAGTTCTGTCAATCCCTATAGTTACTTCAGGTAATTCTGGCTGGAAAAATTGACCAATAACATCTGGAACAAGTTTGAATAGATCGGATTCTTTAGAATTGATACTAACTGCTTCCGTTAAATCATAGGCATTATAGGGGATGTTCCCCTCCAAGTCCCTAATCAAATTAGTGAAAGTACTAATATCAGTTCCACTGATCACTCCACTCAACCCAAACACGGGATTTTCTTTTATGAAATGATCAGATATCATGGATCCGCTGTCAATTGGATGTTTTGTTACCTGTCCCTTATAGTCTTGGGTAAATACTGATATTGCATCAAAGTATATGAGCCCTGATGATTTATCAGGCTCTTCAAGAGAACCCCATTTTAATGAAAAGCTCATATACTATCCTTTATTGTATTTTACTAAACCGCAAACCTGCTGTCTCAATTTCACTGCGGAAGGCTTCCCCTACCATTTGCCCAGCACGTTGCATGTCTTGTTCACCATTACCTACGCTGCCCAAACTAATAGTAACATTGAAAGTATTGTTACTATTGTTTGTAGAGGCTTGAGCCATAGCTTGTTCCCTTGCCATATTGCCTGCATTTTCAGGGTTTTGGGAGTTTAAGTAATTGCCGTACTGAATAGGGGCTTCATACTTCTTCCAATCAGGAGCTTCACCGTTGAGCCAAGCAGAGCCTGTATAAGTTACTAAACTGCCCAAGGTTTCTGCTGTGTTCCAAATACTGCTGGCATTCGCACGAGCCAAACCCCAACCTTGTTTCACAAACTCAGGTGCTCCAGGGATCGCGCTGTTTGCTTGATCGTAGCCTTTTTGATTTTCAGATGCTTGTATTAGCCCAGTATTAGTAACAAAACGAGATACAGAGCCAGCAGCACCTACTGCTAGGGCAACATCATTCGTTGTATTCTTAGCCAAATTTCCAAAGTTCAGGAACGGGTTAGTTTTACCCTCCGTACTTCTCACGATACTATCTATAAGTAACGATACGGACTCTAGATCAGTCTTATACTGTTGAATTTTATCAGTACCAAGCCACTCAGCGACCTGACTCTGTTTACCATCAAGAGCCCGACTGAACGACTGTGGAATCAGTGCAAGTTTGGAGAACTCAATAGTGGCTTGATTAAAGCCTTCAGCTAAGTTTTGAACAAGATTTGTATTGTCATTCAAGCCCGTTGACAGTGTACGGAAGAGTCTTGCGAAACCCTCCTCGATGCCGGATTTAGAAGCCAGAACAGACATATCACTAACTGCGTTTTGGAAACGGGCTTGCTCACCTTGGGACGCTTGGGACGCATAACCTAATGCACCGCCTTTATTAGCTCTTTCAGAAGCAGCAGTGCCTGCATAGGTGAGGATGTCACTGCTAACCTTACCCTTCTTCATGTCAGCCATAAGCTGCTGAATGGCTTTTGCTCCGGTTTTATTACCGCCAATTTGTTTTTGGTAGGCTTCTGCAAACAGTGCAGTACCTCCTGGCAGCGCTTCTGCAATTTGTTGAGTAAGTTCTTCTGCTTGAAGTTTACCCTTACCTGCCACTTGAGACAGAGCACGGAACAATCTGTTTTGAGTGGTCTTATCGAGCTTGTTAACCCTCGCTAATTCAGCAAAACCGCTAAAAACTTTCTGGCTTTCTTTAAGGCCAACACCCGACCCAGTAAGACCAGAGATAAGTTTGTTATAGTCACCAGAGGCGTCTAAATAATTGAATCCAACGCGGTTGGCCTCAGACCTTAAATATTGAAAAGAATTAGTACCTTCTTGTGCTGTTCCTCCGGCTTGCTGAACTACGGCTTGGGATTGTAGTTGAGCACTGACAACTTGTTGGTTACGTTGGTTAAGTTGACTTAAACCATAACCACCTCCAGCCAAAGCCACCGCTGGACCCCACAACCTAGAGGCAACACCACCAGCAACACCGGCTCCTGCCATATGACGTCCGTTGATATTATTGCCACCAAGAGGGCGGTTTGCATGAGGACGAAGATTCATTTCACGGTTAGCAACAGCCACAGCTTGCCTAACTGCTGTAGATAAACTACGAGTAAGAGCTTGCCTGTCTATAGCAAAATTCGCAAAGGGGACTACTATAGCCCTTGAAGCATTATCAACAGCACGTTGTAACACACTTCTAAGTCTGGTGTTGTCTACCGAGAAGTTAGAAAACTTCAGCGCGGTTGTCATCTGGGATTTCTGTGCATGACGTTTCATTTTGGCATCAATAAGCTTAAGGTAACGATCAACCTTATTGAGTTGAGCCATGTCAACAGAGACGCCAACTTTGCTAATATACTCGGCAATAGTAGTCACTTAGTATTCTTCCTTTTAATTTCTTCGTCAAGCCTTGCTTGTTCTTTTAAGGCTTCTGTTGCATCAATTATTTCAAGAAAGTTATAGAAATCATCTAAACAATACTTGGTCCGAAGATCATGAAGCGTGCAGAGCTGGGGGCTGTTGTACATCAATAAACGCATAACACTGTAGTCTTGAGATAAATTATCATCTACCTCTTTTTCTACCCTATTAAGTTTTCTTTGTTGCGATTCAGGTTTTACAGTTCTTCTGAATCGCTTACGTCCAAAGGGTCGGTAAAGTTAAACTCCAGCACTTCACCATAAAGCTTCATGAGATGTGGCAGGCGGCCGGAGAACAATTGACTGAACTTCTTAGGGTCAATAGCTAGGCTATTAAGGGTTACACCTTTAGCAATCATCTCTTGGATCAGTTGTGGACTAGGACTAGCCACTTTAAATTGATAATCCAAGCCTGTCATTGCATCATAGGCTGTGATTTTATATTCTGTACCATCAATTTCTACTGTTTTAGATGGGCGTTGGTAAATCTCACTCATATAAATCCTCTTAACTATTAGAACAAACCGCTAACTTTATCAACAATGTTGTCAAATAGTTTTGTTTGTGGTTTTGTATTACCACCGTATACCCAAGTGGCAGTTGTTTGACAATAAATATTCCAGACCCTGTATTCAATCTCTGATGTATATTCTGCTGCGGGGTATGCTGTAATGTACCCATCAACAGTTGAGAATATACTTCTGCCTGAATTATCTTTAAGAGTTATTACAAGTCTGCCCGTACCGTACTGAAGATCCAAATCATGGACATTAGCAAGAACATCATTGACAGGGCACGTCTGGATGATAGATAAGCTCAAGGTTGCTGATGTGTTGGTATTACGAGTTCGAGTGCTTTTGTTTCTAATGCCAACGTAGGGTGTGTACCCTTGCACATTCCTCTGAATAGAAATTCTATCCCAACCAAAAACTTTATACCCCCCAATAATCAAATCTACGCTATCAGGCGAGTATGTATTTATACTAAATTCACCCATTATAGGAAACTCGAAATAAGTGGTGCAGCAGATGCTACTGTGTTTAGTAAATCCTCAATTAAGCCAGATTCACCGTCGTTGCCGCCGATATTAATTGCAGCTTGGGCACATTTAATGACCCACACCCTCTCACCGATAGAATTAGCAAAGTCCATTACAGGTAGACCTTCAATCCAACATGTTGTAGCTACAAATAAACTGCTACCAAGTTGATCCTTAATGATGACTGGGAACTTACCCATCTGGGTGAACTCATCAATTTGCCAAAGCTTTGTAAGGATATCGTTGAATGGGCTTGCACTGTGAAGTGTCAATGTCAGGGTGTAGCTTTGACTATTGATGTAACGTCTTGCAATGACACCATCTGCTGTAGTTGTACTTGAAAATGGCGCTATGTCTTTTGATATACCTACAAATGTACCATCTACATAGCCCACCATTTCCATGAATCCGGCCAAGAGGATAGTTACATCCTCGGGGCTGTAGGTAAGTAACCCGCTCATTAGCTATCCTCAAAATAATAAGGGGCTTTCACCCCTTATATAATTATTGCTGAGGTAACCAACGGGGATCAATAGTGCCCCCAAGAGATTGGTAATCAGCAGCGGTGGCAGGACTGAATTCAGCGTTACCCCCTTGGACCTGTTCAAGTTTAACCGCATGAATAGACCAATCACGACTATCAATTGCATTGGAATATGTGCTATCTGGGTTATTACCAATATAGCACTGACGGCTGAAGTAGATACTACGCCCGGTGTTATCCTTAATGGTCATAGAGAACAAGTTTGTGTTGTCGCGAGTCTGCTCGTCGTTACGAAGCAACTGCCCCAAAATATCATTACTCTCACTGGTCATCATAAGGGAGAGCGTAAGGGTAGAGTTTTTATTTGAGCGAACAACTCGTGCATTAGAAACATCTGATCCACTATAAGGTTCCGATGCTAACACAAGACGACTGATAGTAAGAAATGTACCATCAACATACCCATTAACAACATGGGACAAATTACCCTGAGCAATAACGATAGTTACATCCTCGGGGCTGTATGAAGCTAATACTTCGTTTGCCATTTAGTGGCTCCTTTAAGATTTAGATAGAAGCCGTCGCACGAATAATGACTTTACGAACCGAACCAGCAAGGCGGAAAGTTACGATAAAATCACCAAGTACGCGTTGAGCACGCAACGTAGGACTAACGAGCAATGGGTCCGGTGCGATAACGGTGTATGCCGGATTAGGTGCAATACCACCATTGGTGACGCCAAGATCTAGAACACCATTCAAATCATTTTGAATAATAGTGGCACCAGCACGGGTGTATGGGATCTTCTTGCTGTTAATGAAACGAAACACTACAATTTCTTGCCAACGAGCACGCAGCCAATCTAGGAAAATAGTTTCATCAATTGGAGTACCAGAAGCCATGTTACCGTTTTGGAAGATATTAACACCTGCACGCTTAGTGTAGAGGTTACCATTTTTAGCGGTTACGTTTACACGAGCTGTAGATGAAACATTACTTACAGTAATACCAGACGCCTGTTTAAAATCCCAATCATTACTACCTGGGGTTTCAGGGAGTTGAGTGCTCATCCATGCAGCTTCTGGATAGTCAACATCAGCGGTGGCGGTATATACCCAATAAGTCCGGTTATAGCTGTTTGCGGAAAGCATCGCGCCAATATCAGTAGTGCCAGTACTCAGAGCAGCAACATCTTGCGTAGACGTGCCATAGATTTTATAACGAGCTTCAATAGCACCTGCCAACGCCATTACATCTGCCGGTACATGAGTCTCAGCAACCATACCGTACCAAACATCATTTTCTTCATCAACTGCTGTAAGTGCATCAGGCCAAGTTTCAGTAGATGCAGCATTTGCAAAAGTGAGGTTAGAAGTACCGGTAGCACTCCATGCAGCACCCGGAGTAGTTGGAGCAATAGAGATACTGGTAGTGCCAGAGACCGTAATACCTGTTGGGGATCCGATTGCTGCCAAAAGACCAGTTACAATACTAGTAGCTGTAGCTGAACCACCGGAAGTAAAGCTGTATGGGACGCCATTAATGGTGAGGGTATAGACAGTATTGTTAGCAACGGTTGGTGTGACTACAGTGGAAGGAACTTGTCGGCGTCCAACCACAATAGACGAAGGTCTAACTCCAGCACCTGAAAAGAGTTTACTAGCTATATTGTAGACATTACTGGTAGAGCTGAAATCATCCCCTACCTCATCAATACTCGTGTACGTGCGAGTACGTTCTGAGAAGTTTGTAAAAGTTGCCAACAGAAGTGGGATACCAAAACTTGCTGTGTCAATTGCAGTAGACTCTTTGGTGATGAAAATTTCCACCATATCTGAGTAGTTGTCTGCCATTATTATTTTCCTATCTTATGGATTGGTGGGAAGTGGTGGGATATAAATTCTCTCATCAGGATCTTGTCCCAACCCAAGAATACTAATACGCTCAACCACATCAACTTTCTGTGTGGTCTTAACTGCATAACTGAATGTTACATCTAGGTTTTGATATTCAATCCACTTTGTATCACGTTTTATAGGTAAACGTCTTAGTGGACTTTTTCTAAGGGGAGCTAATTGATTCTTCTGAAAAGCTTCCCACATTACTACGTTATTACTCATAGCAGTGTTGAAATCATATGCCATATCACCCGCCAAACTACCACAGAAAGTAAACTGTGCTGTAATTTCATATTGTGTGAAGATGGTTAGATTTTCAGCTTCATCGGTCAGAGTGGAAAAAGATGTCCTGCCAACCTGATCAACGGTCACTATTTGAATAACGACATAGGGTGTACTAGGTTCAGCCCCATTTTGATGCGAAAATATGATTCCTTTATCCTGATCTTCTTCACTGGGAAAGTAATCGCTTAATACAACGGCAGTACCGTCCCTTAATCCTGTTCTAACTTGGCTGTACACACTCACGTATTATTTCCCTCTTTTACCAAGGCGCCATTCTACGGAGTCGCGCATTTTACCTGTCCAAACAAGAGGATCGTTACGACCTTTTTGTTCCTGTGTTTTTAAACTATTAGGTGGGGTTTCCCAGTCACTGATAACTTTTTTCAAATCAGCAGATAACTTAGTTCCTATAGTGGCATAAAGTTGCTGCCAAGTAATTTCACCTACAGCTACTTTTGAAACTAATAGCGCAACTTCTTTTCCGAACTTCTTATCTTTTTTCAAAGCATTTATAAAATAACGCATGAAGGGCCGCATAGGGTTATCTGGGGTTCCTTCTTCGTTATATTGCGCTACCTGAGCTACGGGAAGATTGTCATTCTCTGACCCATAGTTCGAACCGGGAAAGAAGCCTAAATCAAGGTTTAAATCCTTACCTTTCATTAGGTTTTTCTTTATGTTTTCCCACGAAGATGTGTCACTTAAGTATCCGCCCTTGTCAACTAAAGCCATAGAAAATACCTAGTTAATTTGGGGTTAGTTCTGTTCTTGCAGCCCAACCAAGGTCTTCAAAGAAAAATCCATCTTCGACTAAAGTTGCATAACCCCTAAGAAGAATTGTCATAACTGGGTCAACCTTATGATTACCACCTTTGTGAATTTCTTTGTGACAAGGCACACATAATGTCACTAGGTTGTTTTCGATAAAACGGGAATTAACATTTGTTGCCCAAGGTTCAATATGATGCACATTTAGTTGTTTTCCAGTCTGAGAACACCAAGAACAAGTATATTTATCTCTCTTAAGGATATTTAATGCTAACGGCTTAAACTTAGAACGCTCTAAAGAGTCTTCGGTCTCAATAGGAACATTTTCAGGTAGTCCTTTATTTCGACGTATTTCTTTAAGTTGTGAAATTCTAGTTAGAGAAACAGCCTCTCTTTGTAGGCAGCCACAACTCTTTGTCCCGCCGCTCTGAAGAGAAGACTTTTTACTATAAGCTGTTCCACCACACTCACAAGAACATACCCACTTACCTGTGGGCTCATCCAAAGAGATGACAGTCAACCTTCCATAAGTATGCCCGGTCAAATCTTCTCGTTGTGCTCTACTGTGCATACCAATCAAGCATCCACAAGATTTAGTGGTGTACAATTTAGGCTGTCGTATAACTTTCTGATTACCGCAGTCACATTCACAGTTAAAGAATTGTACCCGCGCCCTAACTCCTTTAGGGGAAACATAGTCTTCTACGTGATCAAGAGAAAGTACTACTAACTTATTAAACCTTCTACCAATCATATAAATCCCTTCCTTAGTTTGGAGTTAACTCTATACGAACACATTTAGCTTCACGGTGATCCCGAACACCCATAACGAAAGTTCGGACCATCATTACTTCATATATATCACCGAGCCAAGAAAAACGGTCGGCACCAAACCCTCCAGACCCCTCTTTCTTTTGTCGAACATCAGAAGATGTAAATAACCAAACCCAACTTTTTGTCCTATCCGATTCAGGAAGCATCATTACTTGATAATCGGAGAAAGGATGAACGTTAGCTTGGATAGTTACTTGTTGTTCAGACCCTTCCACCCATTCTCCATCAACATAACTTCCTTGTGTGTGTCTGAGGATTGTCACGGGTGTTTTTTTAACTAATGAAAAATCAGCAATCGTCATAGCCACTGACCTTCACAATAGTAACTATTAAGATAAAAATCGTAAGATTCGTTATTCCACAAATAATGGTTGTATGGGCATCCTGTAATTCGGGGTAAACATAGCCTTACATTATCCCTATTACGATTGTTTTTCAACATATCAATTCTTGAAATACCACCAGCATAAGGCATACCTACATAAAGAGAACTCTCCCCTTTATCAATGAGGTCATCCAATGCTGCTGTATATAGTGCTGCAAAATCACTCCAGACTTCGTACTTACCTGCTGTTTCCCTTGTTGGGAATTTAGCAATCTGGAAACGAATTACTTTGGCTGCTGCAATTGCAGCAAGCATTTCATCGCCGTTGTATTTATCTAGATAATACTGATATGTGCTGTCGTCAAGAATCTCAAAATCGGAGAACACATCGCCCACAAGCAATCGTACCCGGTCTATAGCACTTGTTGCAGGGTTTCCGGTGAAAGGCATGGGGCGGGTTCCTTAGACTTTAAGTGCAGCAATCAGTTCGTTTACTTTTGCAACAGTAGTGGCCAAATCCGCGCCGCCAGCCAAGGGTGCAACGCTGGTGGGTTTCGTAGCTTGACCTGTGCCAATGTCTACCAGAAGTTTACGCAATGCATACCAAAAACCGCCACGCTGGTAGTCTGGTTTCAATTCCAAAGCCATTTCTTATTCCTTCTTTAATAAAGTAAAGTACTGAGGGGATTTCTCCCCTCATAAGAACAACCAGCCTATTATGGGTAAGGTTGAACTGGTACAGTGCCAGTAGGCAGATAAGCAACAACGATTTCCTGCGGACGACTTACAAAGTTCAGGAGGTTAGTCTCTGTTTCAACTTCGATAATTTCGTCTTTAGGGTCGCGGAATTCCCATGCATACGAAGCTTGAGCAACCGAGTTAACAGTGCTGAACTTGTTAGGAGTAGCATAGTAGGTGGTAAACAGATCCTGTACACCCAGTGGCAGGAAGTATGCTTGACCTTCTGGAATAAAAGTAGTACCAGCTTGTGGACGGACTTCGTAGAAGGTTACACCTTGGTACTCAAAGCTGCGATACAGAACACCTTGATCACCCGGAACCAGACCGCCAGTCTGACGATTCAGCAGCAGGTTGGAAGTACCGCCTGCCAATTGAGCCTTCAGGATATCGGTGATGTATGGGTTGTTGATCAGTGCTTGGAAGTAAGTTGGCGAGCACAGAGCGATAAAGCGGTTAACAACCTCACCCGATTGTAGGTTATCTTGCAAAGCAGCAACAACGTTGTTGATCATTGCATCAGGAGTGGTCGATGCAGCCAGATCGGTAACAATTTGAGTACGCGATACACCGAATTGCTGATAGAAGTTCTGAGTTACAGTACCACGTGGAGCATATACACCACCAGTTGTAATCAGGTTGAAACGGGAAACTTCCCGAACCCAAGCGTGAGCCTTACGGGCTTTTGCCAGTTTACGCTGACGAACAGCGTCGATGGTTTCCAGATCGTTACCTTGATACACTTGTGCCCAAGCAGCGATACCTTCTACGTCTTGTGGAGTGATGGCATAAGAGGCTGGGAAGTGAGGAACATCAATACGCAGATATTGTTTGTTATCTGGGGTCAGGGTTTGGGATTTTTCACCCCAGTTGTAATCTTGCAGAGCACCGCTCAGAACTTCAGTGTACACAGGCACAAGAGCATGTTTTTGGGTCAAAAATACATCTTCAAACAGACCCAGTTGGTCCATCAAGAAGTAACGGTTAGGGATTACGTTTACCGCTGGGGTAATTTCAATACGCAGGTTGGCGTTTGCTGGATCAAAAGCAAGAGCCTTGCTGATAATTTTTTGCTCAGACATTTATTAAATTTCCTTTATTAGAATTCAGATTAAACCGCTACCAGCACATCTACGCCTTGGGCGTTGAGTTGGGCAGTAACGATGGACATCTGAGCAGTAGAGATACCGTTGACAGATTTCAGGAGGAAGTCGCTAACTTGTGCAGGACCGCGATACATCACCAGACCAAGACCAGCAGAAGCAAGAGTAAAGGTAGGACGGATGTCGTAATGGTCGCCAAGTACGATACCCAAAACAGAACCAGCAGGCACAGCAGCACCAGCAACGTATTTAGCAAAAGTTGCAGTGAGGGCAGTACCAACAACCAAAGTACCCAACGGGTAGGTGCCAGCGGCCAAGGTTACTTCTTCACGGCAGTAACCATCAGCAGGAGAAAACTCACGGACAACCAGATCACCGAGGACACGGATGTTAAAATCAGTAAGAGGCATTATTTACCTTCCTTTTTATTGAACTTTTCTTGATAGGATTTGGTCAGAGCGGCAACGCCGTCTTCTTCAGTTTCAGTGACAGTTTCACCACTAACACCTTGCTCTTTAAACATGTCACTTTCTTCAACAGCTTTTTTATCTTTAGCCATTGCTTTAACAACAGTTTCAAAAGCTTCGGTGCTCAATGCCTCAGTAGATTTGTAGAGAACTTCTACCTCATCTTCAGCAACACCTGCTTCTTTCAACAGTACCTTGCGGCCTTTTTCGACAGATTCTTTTTCTTTAGCTTGCAAGTTTTTAACAACCTCATGGGCAGCATCCAACTCAGCTTGTTTTGCAACCAATTCTTGTTCTTTTTCTTCTACGGCTTTTGCAACAGCAGCTTCTACTGCCTTGCTCAGCTCCTTTTCATGAACTGCTTTAGTTACGAACTCGGACATTTCTTTACCTTTATTTTTGGTCTTTTCCACAGAGGGAGAGGTTGTATCAATTGATACAGTTACGCCCTCTTTCGAGGACAATGCTTGTTCAAACTTCTTCTGCGTTTCAAGAAGTAGGAGCAATTCTTCAGGCTTAAGATTGGCAATACCTTTATTAATCTCAGCCTCATTTTTATCCATAATCAAGGATTTCATTAGAGTGACAGCTTCAACTCGCTCATCTAGCCACTCTTGATACCAACTAACATAATCTTCTGTATCTTGCTCTTCTTCAACATCAAGACCCATGATACGAGCTAGGACAACTGCATCGTCATACCAAAGGTCAAAGAATGTGGTGAGAAAGTCTACAATATTCATTTCAACTTGAACCATTGTAGCTTTTTCTACTTGATCTTCAGTAATGTCTTTTGTGGCTTTTGTAAGGAGGGTGGTTACACCATTGGCTGGACCACCTTGATGCTTTCCAACCAGAGCCACATGACTACCCATACCTTCAAAGTTAAAGTTAGATAGCCGCTTGCGTGCTTGTTCTGTCATTAAAGTTCTTCCACAGTAGCGCGGCAACCAATACTAACACCGCAAATATCACCTGATTTAACTTGTTTCCATAGTTTTTCACTTTCAACATCTTGTTCAGGAAAATGCCACCATTGGAGCCAAGTACCTTTTTTAATCATTCGTCCATCATCCAATACAAAATCAGAGGGTGAAATAAATGATTGTTCAATTTTTGCAGTTTCAATCTGAACTTGATGGAAGAGGTTGGCTTTATTACAATGAGTATTGAAGTTAATACAAGCTTTTTCAACTTCCTCAGCAGAGTAAATGTCGCCATGCAAGTCTACTGTCTCAGGTTCAAGAACAACAAATAGTGCTCTTCGTTCTTCAATGTCAATTGACTTTGTAACTTCTACAACCGGTTCTGACTTGTCTTTAGATCCGCCAAAGAATTTCTCTAGGAGTTCATAAAGCTTTTCAGATTTAGATTCACTCATTTGAAATCCTCTGCATCTTCTTTCATAAATTTATATTTCTTTCCATTCACTTCGATAATTTCAAAGTCTTCATCCGTTGATTTAAACAACGATTTGTTCTCAGTGTTAGCTGTAGAGCTGTCCCCTGAGCTTCCGGATGAGTTCCCTGTCCCGTTATTAAGGCCGCTTTCCATTCCTTTACCGGAGTTCGAAGTATTATCTGGTAGATAATCAGTTAAAGGATCTTCATCAATAGCGTGTGGCTTAGCGCCCACAGATTGACGTGTAATATTAAGCACCTCACGATCCAACTCAATAGCACCAGTTGCTGCATAACGTTGAATGGCTTTAGAGAGAATATCAAGATCAGTCTCTTGAACTTCTTCATATTGCCAGTAAGGAAGTTCTCCTTCTAAATCCCAACCATTCATTTTGAATAGAAGATCACGCAGTTCCTTAAGGGTCTCTTGCATTCCCATAAGTTTATCTTCGACTGCCATGACAACCAAACCACGTTTGGTGTCAGACAAACTAAAAGAGCCTACAGAGTTTTGACCCATCTGGAGAATATCAGCCCATAGAGACTGAAGGATGATGCTGTTGTAACGACCGATGATTGCGTTAGTATCAAAACGATTACTGCCTGTAGATGTTACAAGGTCAAATTCAAATTCAAGGTTGCCCTTCTCATCACGGTCGCTTGGCACAACCACAGATGCTTGTTCATTAGCTTGAATATTACGACCAATATTCATATAAGCTTCATATGCAGCTTTTTTATCTTCGCTAGCACCTTCAGCCATATACTCGGAAGGAATCTTAAACCGAGGAATACCGTTCAAATCACGAGACAGACTTACAGCTTCGTGTTCCTCAATCTTTGTACGGTATTTCCAAGCGTAATAACATTTTAGAAGAGGACTAGTACCCATCGGGTTTCCACGGGTAGAGTCACAAGTAAAGTTCAGAAGCTTATTTTTACGAATAAAAACTTCGTCAATACTTGTGGCTTTACCACCATTGAATCCACCATAAAAGTCAAGAATGCCTTTTGGGTTTTGCCAAAATCCTAGAAATGTACGACCATCTTCTGAAAATTCAGCGCGACTAATTGTATCTTGTGAGCGAATTGGAAGCTTTCTAACCCCTACCAATCCATCGTCATATTTACTTCCGTTAACTTTCAGCCTTTTACGTAGAACAATTTCATGTGGTGCAAAACCGTAGGTATAAAAACTCACAGCTTCCTTAATAAAGGAATACCAAGAATGTTCCATGTCATCTTGAACTTGCTTAAGGTAGACCGCTTTTTTCTTAATATCTTCTGAAGCATCTTGTGGAATGTGAACAGACCACTTAACACGGCTCATCATCATCTGAAACAAGTCAAGACCGGAGGAGATTGTTGCATCACGGCTCATGTTCTTGAATGTTTTAGCTGCTTGGGGATATTGAAGCTCTTTACGAGATTCTTCTAGAATTTGACCGTTAATTTGTTTAAGGCCGATTGCACCGGTTTCACTATAAGGGATGCGAGGAATGGACTCAGATCCTTGAGTGAGGTCTAGGCTTTCAGCAGCTTTCTTAACGCGTGCCATAGGCATCACCAATAGGCATCAAGTCGTGCCTCCTTATATTTATTAAAGTCTAAATTCATTTATCTTTGTGTACACAGGAACTGCGAATGCTGGTATAATCTTTCTTGTGTTGGCGGCTTCAAATGCGTCTGCACAAGCATCAAACATGTCATTGAACCCTACCCTTGTATTTGAAGGATCTACACGCTCAAGTTCATCAAAAAAAGTATCATTATTTTGGTAAATTTTGTTTTCAAGATCGTTGGTACAACCTTTAACGATACTCACCATACCAGCTTGACAAGCCGCTCCAAACGGCCCGAATCTCTGAACCTTGCCTCCACGGCCGGCGACAGGCATTGCTTTTGCAGTTACATTATGAGAGACTAATGTTTTAATAATTTCAGCACAATAAGCAGATCCACCTACACCCGGATCTTTAGGGATATATTGTGTAACTTCAGGACCGTCCCTTAAAGAGGTTTCTAAAATCAGCTTCATCACATCGCCATGTCTTCCACGATAGCGGATAACGTCCTCGATTGTATATTCACCATCTTCACTGCGTGAAATAAGAACTGACGCTGTGAAGTCAGGTCGAAGATTATTTTCCGATACAAGGCTGCAAGCTAAGTCCCATGCTCTAACACGAGTACATTTTTTAATCTGTGGGAAGTCCACAGTTCGCACCCATGTTCTTTGAAAAAGAGATGAGGATTCTTCTTTGGCATACCATGACCCGTCCAAAAGTCGAGCGCGTTCGACACGAGGAAGAGACTGAAGTTTGCTAAGGTATGTAGGATCGCGCTCCATAAGAACCGGATTATCTGTGCATTTAGCCGGTACAAATGCGAACGACATAGGGCCACAATTGACACCATATTGTTCTATAAGTTCTTCTTTAGTTTTACGCCAGATCATGTCATTGCCCATGCGGACAAACCACATTTTAACACCTGCCATAGACTCTAGAGGAATTCCGTCTTCATCCAAATAGCCTGCATTTTCTAACCAAACACGAAGAAAGGACTCATAGAGGGGGTTACAGGTCCCAAGCATCTGAGGTTGCATCCCTGCATCTGTACGCATACGGGAGATAAAATAAACTACCTGAGATTCTTCAAACTGCTGCATTTCATCTAGGAGGAAAGCACTTACTTGCCAACCCTGTAGGTTGTATTTATCTTTCTCTTGTTCACATCCTCGGGCTACAATAGTTGCTTTGGATGGGAACACAAACTTAACTTCTTTGGTCTTTGCTACTGCACCAAACTCATGATACATCTCTTGACCTGTTTCCCAGATACCTCCGGGACCAGTAATCTGCGGCATAACTCGCCGCATCATTACTCCACGAAACTTTGGAAGATGTACCCACTTGAGCATTGCCATAACGCCCAAAAATGATTTTCCTGCTCCGGCTGCTCCACCAAATACTACAATGTCTGCATCATTGTTTAAAAACATTTCTTGTTTGCGGCTTTTTGGGCCAAGGGTGCTATCAGACATTGTTTCTCCGGTTTAAGATTCTTCCTTTTCAAAAGTAAGGAGATATTCACGAATCATTTGTTGGCAATCTCGACCTGTGACGCCTCGTTCTTTAACGATCGGTCTGAGTTCTTGAATGGTCAATGTTTCTAGGTACTCTTTACCATACTGAACTTCAATAGGCCAAACTCGCAAACCATTTGCCATATCGTCTTCAAGAAACTCTTCAGTCTCTACATAAAGCATGGCTTTATTAGGGAAAGTGTTTTTATTCGGATATTTAGTATCCAATTTACCACCCATATTTGCAAATCGTACCACTTGATGTAGAAACATCATACCAGCAGCATCTGTAGCTTTAAGCTCAACATTATACTTATTCATATCTACTCTCTTCAATTAACTAACTTAATAAGAGAATATTAACCTACAAGTTCTTATACGTCAAGTATTATTTTAATAAAAATATATAAATCGATAAATAAAATAAATAGCCCTGTCATACACAACCGGGCATCAGTTGTAGGATGAGCTTCATACCTGAAGCCGTAGCATGACTTACGTGATTTTACTTTACAAAAGAACTTCTTGCGAAGACTGGAATGTAAAGGTAGGTGTTCCTGTTACGTTAACAGTTCTCAGGCGTACATATTTGCCTGCCGGAATAATACCAGATAAGTTGGCTGTTCCTAGGTTTGTAATACTCAACACACCACCGGTTGATTGACCACTTGAACCAACAACTGTTACCCCGGTTGTAAATCCAATTTCGTTAGCATACTCAAGATAAACACGTCCCGATGTGCCAGCGATTAATACGGCAGCAACAGTTATATCTACAGAATAACTTACCTGTGCATCTTGTGTAGAACTAATCTGAAATGCTGTGTTAAGTGTACGTGCCGGATTGGTAAATGTTCTTACCGGAGCACTGTAATTAGGAACATTCAATACACCAGTTGTGCTATTGTATGTTGCGGCCCCCGTTGTTCCCGTAGTAGTTAAACTTACAGAAGTTCTTGCTCCGGATTGAGTAATATAACTATTGGGGTTAGTAGTTCCGTTATATGGAGTATAGCCCAACGCTGTAGATACTTGACTACTACTAATATTTGTCAGATAACCAGCGTCATTTGTAAATGCACTAACAGCAGTTGGAACTGTAGGGATAGCTGGGAATGTAGCCAAACTGCCATCACCACGAAGATACTGAGTGGTAGTGCCTACAGGAGTATTAAACTTAGTAGAAAGACCGTTTGTCAATGCTGTTGTTGTAGCATATCCAGCAAGACTAGTACTCAACGCAGATTGACTCACAGCATCTGTGATCCCATAACCAGATACAGTTGTTGGTGTGGCTGTAATAGTTGACCAAGCTTGTGTATGGGCTGCGGGAGTAAAGGTGGAAGGTTTGTTGAGCAATACTCCTAAACCACTAACAGCATTCCAATCAGTCTGGACTTGAGCAGGGGGCGAAGGAACCTGAGAAAGGGTTATGTATCCAGCATCATTTGTAAGTTCGGAAACATTTTCAGGAATTTCAATTCCTAACATTCCCCTGATCATTTGCTCAGAATTAGATGCTATGATTTGTTGGGCTAGCGGACTGAATGTGAATGGCTTGAAATTTGAAGACGAGTCAGTGCCCATCAGTACAGAAGGTATCTTCATACTGGGGACTACAAATCCACTACCTTCCATTTGGTTTGAGCTATTTTTATAGAACAACTCATTTACAGGCATTTCTGCAAGGAAGGTATCCAAACGAGGGTCGGTTACAGAACCACCACCTTTAACGGGTCTTTGGGGTCCAATAGCCATTATTGTTCACCATCATTAACCATGATCACTACACGTCCAGCAGACGTGCAACGAATCCAAACACCTGATAAAGTTCCATCAAGATAAACAGTAGCATTAGAGGCAACCGAATACCCATCTGTTGTGGTCACTGGGGTGCTTGGTCTCACTTGGATTAAAAATGGGGCCGTGATCTTATTTTGAATAATAAGAGGTTGACCAACAGTAATACCGGTAGCAGAATAAATCTCTGTCCAAACACCGGCAACAAGTTGTAAATCAGGTAAAGTATTTGCCACTTTAAAACACCTTTTATTATTTTATTTAGAGGTGTCTTGTACTGAGGAATTATAGCCTATAGACAGACAGCATAGGCTTTTGGTTGGGCAGCCTCTCTGCTTTGAATCAACCGACCATACTTCATAAATGATTGGTTATAGTATAGTTGATTAGTCTCCCACGCTACCTTGGAACTAACCTCTGCCTCTACACAATAAGAAGCTCTCACCACTGATCGTCTTTCCGATCTGCCATTTATTTGATCACCTCTTCATTTAAGCATAAACCTAAATGGTTAGAATTCCCCGATGGGTATCAGCACAAAGGTGCATAACGGCTCTAACATCACCTACACGTCTTTCCGTAAGTGTCATTTACAACAGACCCCGCCAGAGGTCTTAAGGTGAGAACTAGGCAGCTCTCGATACCAGACCGCAGTCTGATTCTTTATTCACCATCATCTTCGTCATTAGGATCAATATATACTAGTGACAATCGAGGTTTACTTTGTTCTGCTACTTCTTCTACGGTTGGTTCATCAATTTCAGCTTCGTCCCTTTTCCCTTTAAGACGTGCTTGAAAGTTACCAAGCTCATCTTGAGATGCAGAACGAGTCATTGTGACAATTGCTGAAAGCAACCACTTAGCACTTGAGAGACTTTCTGAGTTAACTTCCATCTCATTAAGACTGCGATCAACCAAAGCAATTGCTACATCTTCACGCTCTTGAAGTTTCTCGGCCAACTTACGAAGCTTGGATTTATTAACACGAACCTTACTATTTCCCTTCAAATTTTGGTTGGACTCTTCAGCACCAAACCTATTCTTAGGGCTAGGATTTCTATTTGTAGTTTTCTTAGTAGTCATGAGATTACCTATTTGTAAATAATATTTCTTAAATACACTCTATTACAGAATGTCTGTGTTCACTACGTGAGGAATGTATTTAAGAAAGCTCACTTATCACGGGAGAGAACATAATAAGTGAGCGAATAACCAAACAATCCGAAGAGGAGGAGAGAAAAGATTGTTTGGTTAGGAAGACAAAGCTATGTTATAGAATTTCTACTTAGGCTTTGTCGGGAGAAATGGTGGTTGAAGGAAGGAATTGAACCTCTAGCCTTGGCGCCGGATTTACAGTCCAGTGATAGTAGCCATCTATCTCTACATCAACCAATAAATAATCCTAGCGTCTGCTAGGCTACGGCGAAGTACTACACTACCTCTCGCCCTGTCTTGCTCCGTGATTATCTCCATGATAATTCTGCACCGAAGACTTTATGTTCACGTTAAACACTACAAGCCCTCAAGGGGAGACTCAATAAACTCCGTCAAGTTTAAGGAGTGGATTACCACTATCTACAACAAGGGGCTCAAAGGCCTATACACGAAAACAAGATGAAGGGTTCGAACCTTCGGATGCCTCAGTATTGGGTTTGCAGAACCCACTGCTTGCATTCTATCTGCGTCAACAATAGTCCACTCTGTCAATCATGTCTCGGAAATGACGCTGTAAAGTCGCCGTCATACTTTATTTGATGCTCAGAGATTTCAACTAAGCACATCAAATTCTTCCCAGCAATTTTCACTGTCTGACTCGGTATAATTATAGCACCTTTCTAACCATTGTCAAGCAATTTGTAACAATAAACGTTATTTACTACATTAATCTTCATAATCAGGCATTATTTTCTTAAATCGAGTACCGTAAAAGGAACAACCTTCATGTTGATACTCAAATCTAAACTTGCCTTCAATGATTTCATCTTCTAGCATTTCGTCACAATTACAGTCTTTATATTCATTGCCACAGGAAGGGCAATAGTACAATTCGCCCATCTGTGGACTCCTTATTAGTTATCAATAAAAGAACTATAAACGACACACAGTGTTTCTGTCAAGCATTATTATTTTAAACTGTATTGTATCCACCAAATACAGAAGGAATACACCAATTATCTTTAATCATTTTCTGTTTCTTTGCATTCAATATCTTTTCTTCTGTCTTTAGTTTCTTACAGGAAATAGACTTCCACGGTTCGGGGCAACACCCTACACAGACACAAGAGTGCGGATTGAAATTAGGAAGGTATCGTTCTTTACTTCCGCACTCTAGACAACCACGTTTGATATTGAAATGATTAGTTTTACTTTTTACCGCTTCTGCAATCGTCATTGTTGGTAGTTCATTGTTCATTTCTTATCAACCTTGCAAAAAGTTTTATCCCCTAGTACTGTTTCCCATGCTGCATACATGGCGTCTTCTAAATCTTTCTCAGCGCTAGCTTTAACCAAGCAACTGTCATGATAAGCTAATACTGTATGCCCCTTGACCCCCATTGCACCAACAATACGCATCATGATCTTACTATCAATATTCTGCAACGTAATACCGGCATCAGAAAAGAAGTGCTCTGCAATAAAATCGTTATGACTTTGCACAGCCTCAAGTACTGCTGAATAATCTACATTACCAACCATTGCATAAAACTCTTGATCTTCAATACTATTTTGAGCACGATCAATCTTTACTTTATTACCAAGTGTCCAAGCTGCGCTGTTCTTATCATTAGAATTCATACCAATCAAAATAGCTAGCTTAGCTAACTGTCGTACTGGATTGTGTGTTTTACCTGTCACACTTTCCCACTGTTCTTTCAAACGACCATCAACTTTAATAAACGAAAGGTCTGCATTGTAAGGAGAGAAGTCATCCCCCATCACATCATAAATACTAAAGCCATCTGTATTGTACATAAGCTGATAGCAGATGCTTGGGTGAATTGCTGAATAGTCCAACTCCACAACCGGTTCACCGTCAATCTTCAGAGATGATGCACGCACATGTTGTGGAAGAAGCTGCACACCACCACCAAGAGTATAGAGACGTCCACCACTATCCAAATCCCCACTAAAGATACGGCGGTATGCAACATCAGCAATCGGACGATCATCGAAAGTAATAGATGCACCAGCCAGCATATCATTCATACTCTTAACCTCACCTTTGATGTCTTTAAATCCTTTATGACCCCGTGTTGGAATCATCTCTTTTGTCTCACGATTACGAATGATAGCTAGGTCATTATCTTCAAGCTCTTTCCATAGGTTGTAATTTGTATTCACATCAGTCCACATGTCTGCTGTTCTCTTTTTAAATATCATACACGAAGGAATGGACTCATCTGGAATAAGACTTCCTTTGTGCATCTTCCAAGACTTCACATAGCCTTTATAAAGATCAATGTAACCCTTTGACTCAAGGAAGTCAACAAGAGATTTAATCTTTCTGTACCCAATACCTTGTCTTGACTTAGTGTAAGCATGTATATCAAGACTGAAGATAAAGCCACCAGCATTCTTCTTCACTGCACGAGCAGAGTTAGACACCCACCATCTTACTGCTTCTTCCCATTTATAGTTGGTATGTTCTAATACCTGATCTACAATCTTCTTGTAGTACTTAGACTCATGGAAATAGATATAACTTCGTACACACCTTAGATTAACAGAGTAAGCTTGATGCTCTGTCATATTACTTAATTCATAGATCAATCACTTATTCTCCTTGTTGTTGGTAGTAGAGGATAGAGAGGTGTTAGTAGATAGATGTATTGTATTACATGTTCTCCTCTACAGCCCCCGGTTTATAAGGGTTTGTGCCCTTTCTACTCGGTACTTTCTCATAAATGCTCTCTAATTCATCTACTCAGTCTACACCCAATCCCACCCACGTCAACCCCCTCTCCAAAACAATTTATCCCACCCTCCTCAGAAAATACCCTTGACACCCTGTCTGGTAGAGCTTACTATAGCTAAACACAACGAGGTAAGCATAGCTCTATCAGCGATTCACATATGAGGGGATTTGAAGATGACATACGAAGAAATGTATAAGGATTGGAAGTATTTGTGGGACATTGCACCAGCAAATGATATGACTGGTGGTTATGTAGATCAAGATGACTTGAAACGAATGCTCAAAAGTCCATCCAAGGCCACAGCGAAGTATTGCCTTGAACGACAAATGGAATATTGGTTTCAGGCTGGCCCTGATGGGTTTGAAATTTGCAGGAACTATGAACATCTTTGTGAAGAGTATCCAAAAATTGAGCAGATCCGTAAGAAATATGATTTCAATGTAAGGGACTGGCTATGAAACAAATCCAAAACACCCCAAATGGCTGGATGGCCTACTGCTCAGCCATCAAAGAATCTGTACAAAGAGACTTGACGAAGCGTGACTATAGTGTGATGATGGCTTCGTATATTGGAAGGGTTAGTGTGGATGAGTGTGTTAGTCAATTGGAGAATAAATAATGACACACATTAAATCAGATTGGCACGAAGGTCTGCTTTGGGCTGAAGATCTTTGTAAGGATGGAGAAGGTTGGGGAGCAGTGCCTGTGAAGATTATGCTGTCCTATGTTGAAGATGCTTCTTGGAGTTTTGAAGATAGGGAATCTTTTATTGAAGGAGCATTCGATTATGCTGACCATATTTGGCACAGAGTTGAGGGGTAGATGATGAAACAGTGGAAGATTTATTTGATTGTTGCGATTATCTCCGGTTTTCTTGCAGGTGTGGTCAAATACAACGATGACTATATGGTGGAAAAAGACGTACATGTAACATTTATAGATAAAATGGAAAGAAATAGCTGCCACAAGTCAAATTGCACAGGTAAGTTGTACGGACTGTTCAAGACAGATGATGGAATATTCTTTGACAGACAAATCAGCATGTATATGTACACACAAATGAAAGTAGGGGAAGACTTTAATCTAACTTTACGAAGGATGGACATTAAACAAACAGGCTGGGATAATGTGATTTATTTCTTTGGTGTCATAACCATGTCTATATTTGTTGTCATGCTCATTGCCTCCCCTTTAGCGTATTTTGTTTTGGATAAGGAGGATAATTGATATGAGCACCCTACGAGTAATTGAACGTAAACACGGAAAACACAAGGCTTGCTAAGAAAGCTGTAGAAATATAGCTCAAATTAGCCTATCAATCCCTTGTTTGATGCAAGAAATGATGTATAATTTCAACGTAAATTGAAAATGGAAGGCAGCACAAAGCTATAGGAATGTTGCCCTATTTTGATGTGATAAAATCAACGGTAATTTATTAGGAGAGAATTATGAATGTAGGTGAGCTGAAGAAAATGCTTGAGAAATATCCAGACGAGATGGAAATTTTGAATGGTCGGTACAGTGATTATGATTTGGTTGAGGAAAATGAGTGGCACATTGTTAAGGCAGTTCCTAAAGATGGTTATGTAATGCGCTCACATCCCACAATGAGCGAAGAGAACAAGAGTCAAGAAAAAGAATATCTTTACTTGGAAGGTAATTAAGATGAATAATCTCCCATTACTAAATGCAGAAGAACGTCAAGCACTCTTGGAAAAGGGTAGGCTTGCGAAGTTAGCCAAGAAAGAATTCGCCGAGGCTAATCTTAAATTGGACTATTCAGATGAGAATTATTGGACCACCAAATCAGCAGAGCTTGGTATTCGATTACCGCAGAAGTTTGCTGTAGGAGCAAAAGGTATTCGTAAGACAGCTAAAGCACTTGGTGTAGATATAAAAGAGTTCCTAGATTCAACGGGCTGTAATAACTTGAATGAACTATGCGCGTTGAATCCGACTTGGAACTCAAGAGCACTTGCATCTTTAGTTGTGGAGTATTATCTTGACGTCCAATAAGGAATATGTAATCATTCAAGCACTACTTAGTCTATTCGGTAAAGTGGACTTACAGACTCCAAAGGATGTGCAGATTATTAAAGAATTACATAAAATGCTTAAGGAGATTGAAGAATGAAACTAACCAGTAATCAAAAACAACTCAGCGTGTCAGTTCCAATGCTCATATTCTCTTTTATGGGGTTGTACTTGAGTTACCCAGCAATTTCACTGTCTTTAGTGCTATGGTTCCCGTTTATTGCTGGGATGGGATGGACTTCTGCAATTCTTGTTATTCTTTTTAGTCAGTCAAAATTTGCAAAATGGCTTTTAAGGGATGACAAATGAACATCCAACAAATTGACTACATCAAAGCCCTCAACACAAAATATCCATCAGGAACGCTTCAATACATTCTCCTGCAAAACAATTTGCAATCAGCAACATTTGAGGGTACATTGAAGTGGCTGCTTGAAAGGTATGTTGAGCATGTTGAGGAATACAAGGCTGAGAATGCTAGGATGGCTTTAGCATTGAAGAAGAACAACTTATACACATCAGAGAATGTTTTAGGAGAGTAACAGTGACAGATTTTAATGAGCTTGTAGGGATTACAGTGAATAGCCTGATTATCAACGATGATAAGACATGTCTAGTGTTTCGAAGTAATGAGAATGTATTGTATTTCTATGAATCAGAGTTTGTAGAGATTCGTGGTGTAGATATGTTTGATGATAAATATGGGAACATTAATGGGTATGAGATTATTGGTACAGAATCTTTTGGTGATCATTACTTGATTAACTTTAGGGAAGATTATTCATTGTCTGTCAAGAGTGGGACAGAGATTAAATGTGCAGGTGTGATCAATGAGAATGTGTTGAAAGATGCACATAAGTTTAGTCAATTGGTTGAGGATTTTTAAACATGAGTCACATACTTCGTAATTCATTGTATGCGTTATATCGTAACGATCATGACATTCTGAATATGCTAGAGCAGCTGGATTTTAGCGAGCTTACTAGAAAATTTGATGACGAGCTGTACAGCCGTATGCCTAAAGAGCAAGTTAAGCTTGCCCAAGCAATGTTGACATGCGACACTCTGCTCAAATATGATCTTGCTGTAGCAGAAAGTGCAGCAGCCTGTACACAAAAGATTGCTGAAATGATGAGTGTTCTTATTCTACCAACTACAGGGAAATCTAACTAATGGAATACCATACAGAACTAGATTTTAATTGCAGCATACCAATGCCTAAAGTGAAACCCACAAAAGATCCTTGTATTGAGGAGAATGCTATTAAGGAGATTATGAGCTTAGCCCTATTTGGCGCTGCACAAAAGAATATTGAAGAGGGTAAACCAATATTTGACTCTGTGGAAAAAGTTGTTCAACTATTTAAAGATGCTGGCCTTATCAAATAACTTGACACCAAGCCAACATAACGTATAATCAATTTTAAGGAGAATAAATATGACAGATAAAGTGGTTTATGAAGATGTATTGACAAGTTTGGGAGCTTTGCACACAGCTAGCAACAATCTTAATGATGCTGTAGCCTTGACTCCAAACGGAATTGAAATGGATAGTGAGCTGGATGGTCTTGTTATCACTATGCAACAAATCTCTACATGGGCACAGAATAATATTAACCAAATCAATCAGGAGCAAGTTTTGAATGATTTTCTAGCCAGCCTTAAAACTTTGATGCTTGAATATTCTGCAAGTTTTGAGATTGGTAGTACTAGTGCAGGATATGGGGTTAGCTATGGGGAAGGTGAGGCTAGTGGGATTAGAGTGACGGTGGAAAAGGACGGCGTGGTGAGTAGTCGGGTGTTTGAAGGGAATAGTTTGACAAGTGATGATCTTTGATTAATTAAGTGAGGCAACAACATGGCAAAAAGGAATCAGGCACAAGTAGTTGAAAATCGTTGGGACAAGAAAGCTGAAGTTGGCCGTGTCCTTAAACCTAAGTTCCAAGATGAAAGCTATATTGCAACACCGGTTACTGCCAAGACAGAAGTACAGAAACAGTTCCTACAGGCACTGAAAGAGTATGACGTCATTGTATTCTCAGCGCCAGCTGGCGTAGGTAAAAGCTACCTTGCAATGAGTGAAGTGTCTGATTGGCTTAAGAAAGGAATCTATGATAAGATTACTCTCTCACGTGCAGTGATTCCAATGGGTCGTAGTCTGGGCATGCTTCCTAACAACCTGCAACAAAAGTTTGAACCTTTTCTGATGCCATTGCTGGAAGTGTTGTGGAAGCGGTATGGTAAGAGCTACTACGAAAACTGTCTTGCTCTCGGTACAATTGAGTTGCTTGCACCCGAGTACGCACGCGGTCGGTCTATCTCAGATATTTGCGTGATAGATGAGGTGCAATGTATGGCGCCCGATGAGCTTTATACAATGCTTACTCGAATGGAACAAGGTGCTAAACTGATTCTCATCGGAGATGGTACTGGTCACCAAACGGATATCAAAGGTGTAAATGGTATTGAGTGGTTGACTAAGTTTGTAGAAAACAATGTATCACTTCAGAAACACATTAAAGTAATCACAGCAACTAGCGAAGATATTGTTCGTGGCGGTTTGTGTAAAGCAATGGTGCAGGCTAAAGAGAAGGAGAGTAAATAATGAAGCACGAAGAACTAATGATTATGCCCCAAAAGAGTCGTATCACTCAAAGCTCTCAAGTTGCAAACACCTATGTGATTAAAGTGTGGGAAGATATTGGTGACCCAAATGAATGGACTGAAGAACTGGATATCATTAATGGTGCCTCTGAAATTGATACCGTAGTATTAGATATTTGCTCAGGCGGGGGCGTAATGGATACTGCAATGCTTTTTAATCGAGCGTTGCGAAGCTGTCAAGCACATACTGTAGCTATCATTGGACCAACAGCAGCCTCAGCAGCCTCCGTATTTGCTCTTTCTTGTAAAGAGTTTATTTTGGATGAAACCTCTAGTCTAATGATCCATACAAGTTCTTATGGAATTGTTGCTAAGGACACAGACATCTTTGAACATGCCAACTTCTCACGTCGTCAATTGAAGACATTGTACGAGAGTGTGTATAGTGGATTTTTGAGCGAAAATGAGCTTTCTGATGTAATTAAGGGGACACCGTTCTACTTTGATGCTAACGATCTTGAAGTACGTTTGGATAGTTTGGAGGAATACCGTAAAAATCTTCCATGTCCTTGTGGCGATCCGCTGTGTGGACAATCTCCAGAAGAAGGTGAGGAATTTGATCTTGAAGCCCTGATCGACGATAAAGTTGCCGAAGCTATCAAAGCCTACGACAAAAGTAAGTTGCAAAAGGAAGCTAAAGCTCGTAAACTAGCCGAGAAGAAAGTAAAGCCAGTTGTTGTGTTTGAAGAACCTGTAAAAGAATAATCTTATTAGCACAAGGATGTGCTCGCTTTAAAGGGGAGAGATTTATGAGTAAAGAAAAAGAGATTGAAGCAGTGACTATCTCCTATGAGGATTTTATTGCTTATGACCACCTACCAATTGGGAATTATTATTTCAAGAATGCAATGGGTGAAATAATTTATTTGAAAACAAGTTCTGCACAATTAGCTCAAGAATGGATCGACAACTATTCAGGAGTGAAAGGGAAGTACAAAGCGATTCCATCCAAGACTTTTAAGGGGAAGAGTCGTAGGGAAGATGGGGGTTACTCGGCTTCGGGTAGTAACACACGGCGGGGATTCGCGCCACAACTTAAGAAAACAAACTAGGAGAGAAGAATGAATGTTTTAAGTCTATTTGATGGTATGTCCGTAGGTATGATTGCTTTACAAAAGGCTAATGTTAAGGTGACTAATTACTATGCATCTGAAATTGATAAACATGCAATCAAGGTAAGTCAATACAATTATCCAGGAATTGTCCGAATTGGTGATGTAACTAAAGTATCCTACAAGAGTGGGGTGTTGACTACAGAGATGGGAGAATTTAAAGTAGGAGTTATTGATCTTCTAATCGGAGGAAGCCCTTGTCAAGATTTCAGTACAGCCAAAGCTTTTGGTGAACACGGTACAACCCCGCAAGGATTGAATGGGTCTAAGAGTGGCTTGTTCTACCACTATTTGCGAATTAAAAAAGAAATTGAGGAATATAACCCAAAACTAAAGTTTTTACTTGAAAACGTTAAAATGAAAAAAGAGAGTAAGAAACAATTAGATGATTACCTCGGTGTTGAGGGTATTTATATTAACTCTGAGCTTGTAAGCTTTCAAAAACGTCCTCGTTACTATTGGTCAAACCTTTCTTTTGTGGCGCCAGAAAATCAATATGTGTCTTTTCAAGACTATAAAGAAATTGGTGACTTGGCTAAATACAAGTTGAACCCAACTCCATCTAGGATTCGTATGTGGGGAGATGGTAAAGGTACTAACGGTGTTCAATCTTGTGCTAACGTAACGTATGCAGATAAAGTGTATTGCCTAACAACAAAGCAAGATCGTTGCCCTAACAGTGGATTAGTTGAGTATGAAGACTTTTGCAGATACTTGACACAAAAAGAATTAGAACTCGCACAAACCGTTCCAATCGGTTACACTTCTTGTCTCAGTTATAATCAAGCATGTGCAGTACTTGGTAATGGTTGGACTGTAGATGTTATTACACACATTTTTAGTAGTTTAAACTAGGAGAAAATAATGCTACAATACGTATTCACAGATTACCTTGATCTTTCAGCTTCAGACCACTACGCTCTAGCTCAAATCCTTGACCAACACACTGAAACAAATGATTATGAAGAAGAAGAATATGACTACTTCTCACTCTCAACGGAGGCTTAAAATGAAATTTTGTAAGATGCTAATGAATCAAAAAGATATCCACAATGGTCATTTCCAAATGCAAGTGAATCGCATGTCTGTGAAGAAAGCTATTAAGCTCTGCAAGAAGCTTGAAGCATACACTAAAGACAAATACATGTTCTATGTACAAGTGTTCACCGACAATAGCTGGACAATCTATCAGGCCGGATACTTTCCAGATCGTCAAGGGAATCTGGCTGATCGGATGATTTTGAGTTCGGATAATCTCCAATGAAAAGTAAAGAGTACAAACTTTACGCCGATATGTGTTCTCGTGTAGCTGAATGCTCTGATGCTGAACGTAAGAAGGTGGGAAGTGTTCTAATTACACCAGATGATGTACTTCTGATCGGATTTAACGGAACCCCTAGCGGATTTGACAACAAGTGTGAAGATGAGCAAGGCCATACGCTCAGTCATGTTTTGCACTCAGAATCCAATGCGATTATGAAAGCTACACGAGCAGGGGTAAGCCTTAAAGGAAGTACATTATTTTGCTCACTGAGTCCTTGCCAACAATGTAGTAACCTTATTGTGCAAGCCGGTATCAAGAAGGTTGTTTACAAGGAAGAATATCGGGACACATCACCATTGATCTTTCTTATTAAAGCATCTGTGATAGTAGAAAAGTACAATCAATGATTCTGTTTACAAAGCCAGCATCTTAAGCCATAATTGGTCCTAGATAGCTGGCTATTTTTATATCTGAAACTAGGAGAAACACATGACACACTATAAAGCTGATAGTACAAACGATTTGGCAGATACATTTGCAATCCAATTGAAATCTCTTTGGTCTTTTGCAAACTATCTTGGCTACGAGTTTACATCTCTTGGGATAGACGGAGCGAAACCAAATTCTTTCTTCTATTCTGGATACAAGAAGGATGTTCCGTTTAAGTCTTGCGAAGTGATTAATTTTATGACAATGGTCAAGCTGCATAATACTTCTTGGGTACACAGCTCCCGCTACGCGGGACATCTATTTCCATACCCTGGAGGCGTACACACAGCTACAACGGGACAACCTTTGCGACTAGACTCAAATTCTCCATTTCATGTGGATGCTTATACGCTTAATAAAGCTCAAGCGGCAAAGATCGTCACTCAAGTGTATCTAAACGGTGGTAAAGGCGGTGTGAGTTGCTATCGTGATCTAGTGAAATTTGTAGATCCTGTGTATGAACAGCTTTTCTTGAGTCCAATAATTGAGCAAACAAAAGAGAGTCAAGACTACGTTGCAAAACATATCTCAAATCTTTATGAGGAGTAATAAAATGTTTAAATGGCTTAAAGATTGGTGGCAAGAGTGCGAACAACACAATACAGACCTACATTTTAAGTGTGATGTACCAATGCCTGAAGTGAAGCCTTGTAAGGGGAGTAATATATCAGAGCCTGTCCATGCAATGCTGAAAGCTTGGAAAGATAACCCAAAACGGTTTAAATTGAGCTTGGATAAGAGCATTACCAGTTTGTGGAGCGATTCTATTAAATTTAAATACCACTCGTATTACAGCAATCCAGAAACAGAACTTACTATAACAGATAGGGAGGGTAAAGAAACTTTTCGCTTTACCTTGTCCCTAACTTCTGGATCGTGTGCAGATGGATACAAGCTTGGATATTATAAATTTATAAGTTTTGCAAACCATCGGATTTATCCGGTACTAGGCTCTAGTGTCATATCTAAACCTGCGTGGATGACAGACGACGAAATGGACTACATCATCAAAACTGTAACACCTTACTATCTGAAACGTGTGAATCGTTACCGGGATATCATAGAATCTCGTATGGACCGCTCACGTAAGGCTAGTGAATTGAAATCAGAAATTACCAAACAGAAAGAACGCCAACGTTTGTGTGAGATTTACAAATGACAGACATTACCAACACAGAAGAGTTTGAACAAATCCCAGAAGAGCTTATCGACCGAATTCAAGCAATTCGGGACAAGGCCACTGAGAACATTCACAAGGAAGCAGAGCAAAATGCGATAGACGGTGATTATATTCCTGTGAATCAGAGACAAAGGATCTTTACAAGTCTTCAAGACATGCTATCCTATATTCAAGTGTTTAAGATTGAGAGTGCAAGTTTTCAATCAGGATATCAAAGGATGGAAGATGGTAGTACAGGCAGTAAGAAGATTTATCAAATTACACATCATTGTGTTAATGATTGAGGAGAAGAGAAATGAAAGATTTGAATGTACCAGAACGATACACGTGTGAAGATGCTACAGAACAGGATAAAAATATTTATACATATTACAAAGAGGTACTTGCTAAACTGTCCGAGGATGTCGATCCTTGTGTAATTGACATGTATGGTAATATTATCTGGAAAGGCAAGAAGGGAGATGTGTTCGATATTAGTACACTCTCTAAGAGGGTTAAATAATGGACGCACAGTCGCAACTTAAAGCTCTACAACAAATCCTAGACACTTTGCACATCGCATCGTCCAGGCAAACAGACGAATCGTTCCGTAAAGATGGTAATAAACACTTCACAACAGCTATTCAGAACACAAAGAAGCTTATGAAAGAACTAGAATTGGAACAAACATTCAATCTGAATCTAGAAGCCAAAGATTTTAGTGATCTTTATGGACATAGTTTGGGTTTGAGTAATATTTAATAGGAGATACTATCATGGCTAAAGAAAAGATTTTACCAATGCTTAATTCCGAGCGTAAAGAGCTTCTTGATAAAATCCAAAAACTCAAACAAGAGAAAGATGCGCTGTATGCAGCCACTCTTAGACGTGTGAATGGGATCGTGGTGACTGCACCATATCTGTCAACAGAGGCTAAGACAATGTTGTTGGAATCTATTTGGAGTGAAAAAGTATGAGCGGCTATTTCGTAGGACTAATTGTCTGGTGGAGTCTTGTCATTATCTGCCTAACGTATATCTACTTTGAAGGAGAAGAATAGTATGTTTATATTCACGTATTTATCTATTGCTGTGTTAGTGATGTATGTAACGGCTGTTGGTTGTTATGTATGCAAGAAGAAATTCAACTTAATCACTAATGCTATTGCAGCTATCCTCTGGCCCTTGGCCATTCCTATCACTATCTATGAAGTGCTGCACGAAACAAAGGATTATCCACTGTGAAAATAATCAAAACAAGAATTGATGGACTAAAACGTATATATTATCTGCAAGAGAATGGACAAAAGCTCAATGATATCCGCTTTATCCAATATGCAGATGATACAGGGATTTACACAGTGAACAAAAAGGATGGGGATTATTTCACATTCCTCCCTCCCAATAATTCTTACATGAGCTTGGCTAAGATTATTGAAAAAGGATACGTTGTTCTGCTGATAGACTAACAATAATGTAATATCACCCTAGACTTGTGTCTAGAAGGCTACAACACATGAAAATCTTAATGAAAACGTCTATTTTGATGCTGATTTTAACCCAAGGATGTGGTGTAACGAATGTAAAGCAGCCAACGTATTTATCTTCTAAACAAGAGGCTTGGAAGAGTGAAATCCTTGGGAAATGTGTAGACAAGGCTCATGAATTGACGTATCTTGTATGGCAAGACAATAAATTTCTAGATGTTGAGCAACTGACTTATATAGAAAAGCGTTTTCAAGATAAATGTGTTGTACAAAATAATTTGGCTATTTGATCAGGAGAATGATGATGACTACAGAAGAACTTAAAAAGAAGAAAGCACAAAGCCTTAAAGCTCTAGAAAAGTATGAAAAACTTAAACAAGAGGTTAAGGATAACTGTCACCATCCAGAGGAGGAGACTATCTCAAGAGAAAGGTACTGGGAAGGAAGTTATAATGACAGGGCACACACTGTTTATTGGAATGAATGTATGATTTGTGGTGTTCGTTCTGAAGAAACTGTTAAACAACACTCTTGGTATGGTTGAGGGGTATTTATGACTACTATATTTCTGCTCTACGAACACTTCACTGGAACAATCAGTGGTCGAGATTCCACTTTGCTGGATATCTACACAGACTTCAAGAAAGCTGAAGATGCTCGTGTTGGATTGGAGTGTTACAAAGAACACGCATGGCTGTCGTACGAGGTAGTAGAATGGACGCTCAAGGATTAATCAGACAACTGTGTATTGATAATAATATCTCAGACACACAAGACGATATAAGTCGTATGGCTGTAAGGATTACACAAATGTGTGGAGAGTCCATCGAATATGGTACACTAGATTCTGTACAAAGATGTCTTGTAAATCTTGTTAGAAATAAAGTGATATCCATATCTGAAGCCATGCAATTACACGGAAAATATTTAGAGGAGAGAAGAAATGAATCTGGTGAAAGAACGACTATCATGGCACAAAGAGTTTGAGTGGGGTGGAACTCCTTGGTGGCCTATGTATGAAGAATACATAGAAAATCGTATGTCAGAGATGTGGCGTTCTTCTAGACCATCGGAAAGGTTCTTTGAATATGTCTATTGGTTGGAGGGGAAGGTAAATGATCAACAAAGAATTAGCTGAAAAACAACAACTAACACCAGATACAATCACAGCAATTGAAGTGTTGCACACACAACTTAAAGCTTTCCTTGCACGTCCTACGATGTATGTTGAAGAAAAAGATGCTGCAAGAATTGTTGAAGGAATGGAGTACACACTTCAATTCTTATGGGGTTTTCCACTTGATCGAAGTTTTCATAGGTATTACAATAAAGTTAAGGGGTGCCTGTGTAGGGCTGAGATGGATAACCTAGAGCTTTATGGTTCTGGTTATCGTGTGATTAATCCACAATGTCCATTTCATGGAGAACAGCATGACTAAAGTATACAACTACGACGAATACTTGTTAAAAGACTTCATCAAATTCTGCTCAGATAAACACAAAGCTTGTATTGTTGAGTTCCCTAATGAATTCACACAAGATCAATATATTAATTACAGGTTTGTGAACAATAGCCATCTCATTGAAGAGTTTTTGGCTTATCGGGAGGATGAGGAATGAGTGAATTAAAAAATGAGAATATTGGATTGATTATCGTAGCTTTGCTTGCTGTTATCATAGTAGGCGGAGTATTTATTGCAAAGACAATTATCAATAGACCAGATAATGACAAGAATATACAAGAAACCATAAAGTGTGAGAAGGCTGGTATGGTGGCAAGGCTTACACAAGGAGATTATATTGTTTGTACTCCTAAATCACAAAGACTGAGGTTTTTAGAATGAAACCACAAGTTCCAAAACCACCACCGATGAGAGCACTCAAGGGCTACGAGTGGGTTAATGAATGGGAACTTGTAGACTGGTATACAAATATGCAGATGCTTTATCCGCACCCGCAAAAGAAACTTAATTGGTTTGAGAAGTTGTTTAAGAAAGATTATCAAATTAAACTTGAACATAGTTTGACTAGGAATCGAATGATGTGTACGGAGTGGCCCAGATGAACAAAGACATACGTTACCTCCTACACGAGATGGTGAGCCATTTATATCTTGCACAATTAAAGCTCAATAAGCTTGAAGAGCTGGGATATAAACAACGTAATATGGACAGAGAGCTTGGGAATATTATTGATAGTGTTCTTGAGAGGATTGAGGTGATGGATAGTGGAGAAGTGGAATGACATACTACCAAGCTGTATACCAAACAGATTCACATGGATTCAACACCGTGTATTCTAAGAATATCTGGAAGACTGAGGAGGAAGCTTTGGAATACTTGGATGAGATGAATAAGCTTATGCCTGGGTATATTTATTCAAGTTGGGTGGAAAGCTTATTTGTGGATGATGGGGAGTAGTGTATGTACACAGCAGATGATGTAAAGATTTATATTAATGGACATGAATTTACATGGGCTGATGACGAACGTTTAAGCCTTGATAAACAAAAATCAATAACCCTAGACTGCTCAGAGGATTTCTGGGATACAGTATGGGGTGAAGATGTCACCAAAGAAAGAAAACGTTCTGAAAAACCTTGGTATAGAAAAGAGAGGTGGTGATGGGATATCAGAAATCAGGGTGGTTTGATGGGTTATTGTTTGCTGAATACCTGTCTGCTCAAGGTTGGACATTTGTATGTGTGAATGAATCAAAAGGATTAGCTGCTTGGAAGTGGGAGGATACAGATGGAATGCAGACAGTATTTGGAGAGGCTGAGTGGCTAGATGGGGTGAGGGATTACTATAAGAATATGAAGGAGATAATTTGACTTGAGCAAGAAAGAAATACCAGATTACACACAAGAACTACATGCACGGGTAGAAGCTAACGCTGATGCCCTTGTAGCTATTGGTGTTAAAGAATGGATGAGACAACGGAGGAAGAAAGCCAACATGACTGAACTAGAACAGAAAGAAGCTGTAAGAAAACTTGAGGAGAAACTAATAGATGACAAGGGGCCGTAAGCCTGTGGTGTTAGTGAACGACATCAAAGAAGAGTTCTGTGAACATTGGTATGGGAAGGATGAACCAGATACTTGGCCTGTGTGGATTGATGATATTGTGTCGGGTATTGCACGTCTAGATTGGTATGGGGATAAACCTAATCAAATACCACTGGCTACCACAAACATCATTAAATGCTTTATTTTCTTAGATGAAATATCCACTGATAATGTAATGAACCTTCTTGACCTTAAGAAGAGTCAAGCAAAGCTTTATGTGAAAGCCTGCACACTCTGCTATAGGTTCTTAAAGAGGTCATTGGAAGATATAGAAATTCTCAGAGTGAAATATCCTAGGCAAAGTATTGTAAGTGAACAACAGGGGATTGATCTCGGGTATGAATATCAGAATAGGGCATTGATTTAATTAAGCCGGTATAATATATAGAGGGAATTGTAAAGATGGAAGAAGAGTGGAAACAATTAGAAGGTTATTCATTATACTTGATTTCTAACACAGGTAAGATAAAAGAAGTAGCAACGGAAAGATTACTGCCTCAAACAGTCAATGGTGGGTTTTGGTGCAGTAATCTACATAGAGATGATGGTGTAAAGGAGCTTGCTAAAGTTCACAGACTTGTTGCCACATTGTTTGTACCGAACGAATTTAATGCTAATCGTGTGGGACACAAAGAAGATCGTCTAGACAACACGTATACCAACTTAGAGTGGAAACCTAAAAGAGTAAAGGAGGTAATAGAAAAAGAAATTAAAACCCTAACTCACTTGGGAAGAACTTACACTTATGCGGAATTCTGTGAGGCTGCTAAGTGTGAAATATCAACACTGCGGTCAAGATTAAATAGTGGTTGGACCGTGAGAGAATGTTTTATAGGTGTTAAAGATTTTAAAGGTCAAGGCTACCAAGATGAGTATTGCTGGTATCCAACCCGACAGGAATATGAAAGTGGACAAGTACAGAGAAGACTTGAACAGAAAGTGAAGGATAAACAAGAAAAGAATAAAAGGAATGCTTTAAAGAGAGCTGAAAGGAAAGCTAAGATACATCACGGGTTTGGTATATTTGTAAACTACCCTATCAAAGGAATTGAAGGACGTAGACCTTCTAGGGCGTACTATGTGTGGCAAGGGATTATTGCTCGATGTCACAATGTTGATCACGACAGCTATGAAAGATATGGTGGAAGAGGTTGTACTGTTAGTGAAAAATGGAAGCACTTTCAAGACTTTGTTATCTGGTATCAGGAACAGCAAAAGAGAGGTATGGGGAATGCTCATGTAAACTGGCATGTGGATAAAGACATTCTGGTAGATGGTAATCTAGAGTATGGACCTGACACCTGTTGCTTTGTTCCTGATGATGTTAATATTTTCTTTGCAAGTCTTAAAGAAACAGCTAGAGGATATACAGAGTACAAGGGTAAATGGACTTCTGGAGTTTCTATTCTAGGCTCTAAAAATCAACGATGCTTTGATACAGAAGATGAAGCTCGTAATTGGTATCTGAAAGGCAAGTCAATGGCAGCCCAACTTCTTCTTTGGAAATATGAAGGATTATTAGAGGATAGGGTTGTAAACAAACTTTCCCAAATATAGTAACCACCATTGCCCCTCAAATGAGGGGCTTTTCTTTGTCTGGAATATTGTAAGGTGTTATCCCAAATATACCACAATCCAGAGTTTTCTCATGGGTACTTAACGCTCTTAGGCCCGGCCACCTATATGTCAAGCATAATATTAAAATATCTCTCAATCAATTGGCATGGCTTATGCTATAGCAAGCTTTGTACCACACAGACTAACTCATCAGAATAAATAAACCACTTGACTAAACAACTGTTCGTTGATCTAACCCTGTAATTGTAACAGACCTACCGAGAATCTATATTATGTATAGTAGCAAAATGCAACTAGCTACTAAATGAGACCATATGTCAACCATAATACTTCACTGTGTATAACTAGCACATATTACTAGGATATGTCAAGGGATTGTGTATGTGGGGTGTGTAAAGTGGCTAGTAGATGATGGTTAGGATGTTGTCTCATATAGTGGGATGGGGAGAAGTGAGAGCGGGACACTAACAAGCTTAACACACAAGGTTATCTTTATTCACTGGAAGGTAACTAAAACTACACTGATCAGTGTACATTAGAGATTACTACAGACTATGATAAACATAGCTTAGAGGATGTTTGTTAGTATCGTTGATAGTGATACTAGGAGAGAATTGTATTAATACTGCTGATAACATAAAGCCACTCAAATGAGTGGCTTAGATTTCCCTGCTAGGATTACTTTCTTTTATTATCTTCTTTACTCCGTTCTGACTAGGCTGTATGTCTCGTCTTGATGGTTCATTGTAAGGGTTTGGTTGACCTGTGTAAAGGGGTTTCTTACAGATTCTTACATTATTTTCAAATTCTTTTAACTATTTCTCTCAACCCAACACACAAATCAACATCAATACAATTGATAGCATTCCCAAGATCATTAATCCTATCGATACACAAGCTATGAATAAATCTTCTTTGTTGATGTTCATGTCTATTCCTCTTATAAGCTATTGACAGAAGAATTAATCTTCCCTAAAGAGAATGTAATGACAGACATAAAGCAATGAACAGATAGATAAGATAGTGAGCATAGTCTACTCCACAATACGAAACTGAATAGGGGAGTAGTAGTTATGATCCCCCAGCATGTACCATGGCTTGACAAGAAAGCAAGGTTCTACATAGCGAAGATAGCCTAGAGAGAAATCCACCACTTCCACGATTAGATTGTTATGTTTTCTCATGTTCATGATGTTTATCCTTTGTTGTGTATTTGGTTTCTATGTGTTCAAGTATAGAGAATTGAACAACGATGTCAACATTTGTTTTCGTAGAAAACTGAAAAGAATTGAATTATTTCTCGGTATATTCTAACCCAAAATCTTCCAGTAAGCTTATAACTTGTGAATGCTGTTCCTCTGTATCCGGAACGAAAGTAAATGGCTCGCTGCTGTGGTATGTCCAATGACAATCTGTATCCTCACTTATCATACATACCACACATGCTGCCCCTTCTCTTTCCACTTGTACAGATCTACGATAATCTTTTTCATCTTTACTCCTCAAACACAATAGGCGAATAAGGGGCATAGTCTCCCATCATAACAAACACTCTATAATGCTCTACATACCTTGTAGATACTGCTAAGACTACAGGAGACACAGAGCCGTCAATGTTCTTTATTGTTGTGTGGATGAAGGTTTTCATTTGATTAATATTCCACAGCATTGCGGATAACATCTACTTCAAGATAGGCACCATGTTTTACACTGATACGACCAATGACAGCATCCATTTTAGCCAATTTGAGCTTCAACATAGTGTTCATTGCTTTGGTGGCTTCTTCCTTAGTAAAACCTTTCTCCATGATAATTTCAATGAAGGCATTTTCTGCATTAACGATACGTTGGGCTGTGTGCAAGTTGCCGATCATGTCCGTCTTCCTCTGGTTGTTTGCTTTCTATGAGTAATTCTATTCTCCCCACAATCCCCTGTCAAGCCTTTTACGCCAGCTTTTGATAGATTGTTTGAGGGGACACATGACACAAAAAGAAAGGAGACACTAATGAAAGCTGTCTCCTTGAGAATTCTTGTTTATTACATTCCAACCATTGCCAAACGAATGTTGGTTTTCGTGTACTTCACACCATCTGGAGTTTCTTCTCCTTGCAAATCCCACATCATACGTTCTGCTGCAAGTTCCTTTGTATCAGTTGCTTGGATGCAGTCTTGAGCCAAACGATACAAACCCTCGTCGTTGTTGATCCACAGGCTCACGTTCCAAGCGTTGTAGCTCTTGTGACCGTTGTAGGATTTAGTAGTCATGGCTTTAATCTCTTCTAGTTTGTGGGTTGCTTTTGCTTCCCTCTTGAAACCAATTATGGACCTATCCCACAAGGCTGTCAACAAAAGATTTAAAGAATTTCAATTGAATAAATTTATTGATTTTCAGTCGTTGATAGAGATCTCCCAATTCATTAGTGATTCATAGGCTCTTGGGTCAATTGAATCTTTATAGATATTGGCAGCCTCTTTAATCACACGCTCTTTGTTGACTTTATAGAATTGAAATGCTTCCGCAAACTGTACAGCGTGTATTCCCTGCAACCAGTACGATTAAAATGTACACGGGCAGATACAACAATCCCGTAAGAAACACAAGTACAAGATTAAACAAATGACCAATCCCGCTCAATCCTGTACGGATACCAATACGATTAGCTTTGCAGTGTTTGCAGTTTACCATGCAGTTGCTCATGATTTAATCTCCATAGTCCGCAACACACTGCATATAATCTTCATACTGACAACTATCACAAGCTGTACCTTGACCCCGATTGGGCATCACCATTGCATGGCAGCAAGAACACACAGGGAAACTTTTACCGTTGTCATCAACTTGATAGGTTTGAGGGTGGTTATAGTCATTCACACTATCGTAAAAGTAATCCTCAAAGACTTCTGCAATAGCCCGTTCCATCTCTTTGTGGTAGCGATCTTCTAGCTGTTGTTCTTCCAACAATGATGCAGAAAGAGCATCAAGTAGTTCTTGTTCTTCCGAGTACTTCAATTCTTCATTAGTCATTTCTATATCCTCAATTAACAAGCCATTTAATTAAACACATCCCAAGCATACTCAACCCTACATACACAGTCAAGCTATTTCCCATCAATTTCTTAACATTTGATGCAGAAAACCAAGGTAGTGCGGGCGATAAGGGATATTGTCGTTGTGGGACTCATCCTGCCGGATGTTGACAGACTCTTGATAGGATTCTTCCATGTCTTCATAGTCGTCTTCGTAATCATCCATCACTTAACCCTCTTAGCAATCTTCCCACATGAGACACAGCGGGTTGTCTTACTTGTAGCTGCAATCAGAAAGTAGACAATTATCCATGCAAAACCTGTAAGAAACACCATCACTATGTTAGCCAAGTGACCGATTCCAGACAAGCCTTGTGTAATTCCTAAACCAATGCCACACTTTGAGCATTTACAGATTGTTTGGTTGCTCATGACTCACCATCCTTAAACTTAGCAGACAACCGCTCGAATTCTTTCTTGTCACGTTCTTCTTGCCACACTTTCATCTTAGCTTCATGGTCCACACGGATTTGATACTCTTTGTCTGTTTCTTCTTCCAATACCTTGACAAACAAGTAAGTGGTATCTTCGTAAGGATAGGAATCGTTCTCAAGCTTAGCATCTGGTCCGTAGGTGTCTTGCAGACTCTTGAGGTACTCGATAGCTTCGCCAATTGTCTTGTAATCAAGATCTACAGTTTCTTTCTGGTGCATCACTAGCTTTTTCATCTCAGTATCCTCAATTAACCAACCATGTAAAGAATAATAGCACACTCACACTAGAACACAAGAAATAAATCAAGCCCTTAACATGAAGCGAGTCAGAGGTTAACTTCTTTTATAGATAAAATCTTGTAGCCACTGTACAATTTTTCTATCTTAGCTTTTAATCGCACATCACTAAAAGCTGTAATAATTGCGGTTGTAGTTTTGCAATCAACCCAAATTGTACGATTATCATAGATACACCAATCTTGTATCTTACTTGGTTTGTCAATAATAACTTCAAAGGTTTTCATATTTCATTTCTCCAGTTAAACCAATATTTTCAACAATACTAACACAACCACAGAGCTAGTCAAGAAATAAATCAAATCCCTAGGCACTTTTATGGCCACAATCCCCTTATTTGATGCAGAAAACTGAGGTGAATTCCTACGTTCTGTGTCTACCTCTTTGTCTGACACAGATGGAGAGTTGTCGTAAGAATTTGTGTAATATTCTTCCTCATCTTTGTCTGTAGCTCGCTGTGTGTTGATAGCCTTTTTGTATAACACTTCAGCACGTTCTTTACGAGCAAAGGCTACATTTCTTAAGATTGTGTATTCTTCAGGGCTGTATTCACCAGAACGATAGGCTTTCTCAAGCTCTAGGATTTCTGCGTTGAGTTTATCAAGTCTTGAAAGTTGTGGTATAATCCTTTGTTTTAATGGAATTTTTGTTGACTTCTTGGTTCGTACAACAGGATCGGCATAAGCAAGTAAGTTTGCCTTTCCGTTTGGTAATGTGTGGGACAAGTTCACAGTGTCATTCTCAGCATATATCTCTAATGGAACATCGTAACTATCTGTTATTTGTTTGCGGACATGCCAGTAATCCGCCCCAGAAAGGTCACGAGTAAGCATTGTAGACGGATTTTTCCACTGTCTACCATTACGGGATAGACAAGACCAGTCATCATAATCACCGACTGTAGCTGAATCACCGTAACCTGACCGACCTTGACCTTTCCACATGTCACACCTCTAAAGCTTTTCTGTTTCTGATCTGGTGATCTTAACCTAGTGAGAGCAGGCCGTCAAGCGTCCTTTGGAAGATTCCCATAATTTTCATACCTATCAATCAGAGCCTTTGCAACCCTTTCATCGGTCTGTTCTTTGGCAAGTATACGAGCCTGCTCTAATTTAAACTTTAACCAAGCTTTGTGTCCCTCTTTTGGGTCATTATATAATCCCAGATGTTTACTTTTATTCATAACGACATCCCTGCACTCAGCTTTATATTTACCCGAGTTACTATCAAAACTTACGCCAATAAGGGAACCATTTTCCTCCGAACCTCTTTTGTTACCAATGAATGTATTTATTCTAGCATCAATAAAAACACAAGTGTCCGGGCCGTATACCTTATTTCCTGGGACTAAAATGTCTTTATCTAACTCTTTACCCTCCCAAGGTTGTGAAACCATCCAAGCCTTGAAGTTACTGAATAAGAGCCATTCCTGTATAACTAAACAGCCAACGTAGGTAGGATAATCCAAAAGAAACTTGCTGCTATAGCAACGTCTGAGCATACCACACCACCGTTGGTAGAAGGGGCAGACCCTGAGTGTTGTTGTCTTATCACCTGGGATATCCCGTTTGTACACAGTATAGTCAGCATCGTTGATACCAATGCCGTAAATTAGTCCTCTATTTCTATTCATATATTCCTTCCTCAATAAAGAAACCCACAATTAAGTGGGCAAATTTTTCACGCTGTTAAATCAATCCCAATTGCCACGTTTCATACTACGTTCTTCACGCCGTGATTTATCACGATTCCGCTTCCCCTCTCGCCACTCATCCCGCCCCTTCCCACGTACATCTCTATATTCATCCATCGTACTATCTACGCTATATTCTTCAAACTCTTCAGCAATCATTGTCTCTTCTTCCCAGGCATTTAGGTAGTCAAAATCTTGTATTGTTGTCATTTAGTTTAAACTAACCTTGTCAGACCAGAAGTCAAAATCAGCCACAATAAACGGGGATAAGTCATCCTCGACAAACACACCATCGGGACCGTATGTCACACTATCAATTTCCAATCGGTTGCGCATATGATTAAAATTACCAGCCCAATATGTACCAAACTCTGTTGGTTTATTGTCGCCTTTCAAGGTGATAGCCTTCATTTCCCTTCTCCCACACCTTTAGTTTGTATCCCATGCCCATAAAAGGGAATCACATTGCTCATTTCTACACACCACTCTCCATCTGTGTTTCGTCCAAGCTTTGCGCTAAAGGGCTTACCCTTAGAACTTGCTTCAGAGATGCTTTGCTCATAGAGAGTGTGTAAATGTTGTGAAGCTTGATTGAGGTTCATTTATTATTCTCCTGTCCCAACTACACCACCACGACTTTCAATAACAGCCTCGATGACAGATACTGGTACATAGGCGTATACAGTATCTGTTGGGCATGATTCGTCTTCAACGTAAGGCATCAGTTCATCAATTTCTACCGAAGGAAACCCAATTTCAAACTCTTCATAGTTCCAGTAATGGGTATCGATTCGTGGTGAACAGTAGTGAAAGTTTGAGGCTTGAACAGACATCGTGGTGCCATCACCCAACACCAAGGTTTTAGTATTAGTCGAACGACCTTCACGACGGCCCTCTTCCATAATCATTGTAAAATGCTTTTTCATCTCAAATCTCCTGTTTCATATTAGGCTTTTGCCTTTGTCTAAGCTGAATTCTAGGCTGATTGGATAGGGGTGTCAAGCGTTACACGCTCGAATCAAGCGTATTTTCAATTATTTTAAGCAAAGATTTCTATTATCCCATCCAAAATGCTCAAGAAGAATGTCGCACATAATCTCCCAAGCTTTAGGACTTTTCTCAGCCATCCTAGCAAGCCCTGTACCAATCCCACCAGAGGGGAATACGATTGTGTGAGATTGAGCTAGAATATAAAGCTTTCGTAAATCAGCCTTGACAGCTTCAATCTCATCAGGTTTGTCTGAGAAATAAGCCCAATCATCACGGCTAGGGTAGCGCTTTGTAACCACACCAAAAGCATTAGGACAATCACGGATAATGGCTTGTCCACCTTTACCGTATCGCTTTAAGTTGTCACCATAGACGTAAATTGTCTCAGGAAATAACAGAGGCATATCATGAACATAATTTATTGCACAGACATTAATGTCCATCTTGCACCAGCAGTTCAGAAATTTTCTTCACCCTGTCCAAATACCCTTGTGTATTTTCATCCCACTTAAGGTCGTTCTCGTAAGAGAAAGTCCAATTGCTAAGATGTTCTTTGGCTGCTGTCTCAGAATCAAGCTCAAGGGCATACCCCAAATCGTACGACAAATCTGACCAACCTTGAAGGTATTCAGGTTCGTACAAGTCTCCAGTCATAGGACCAAAGTAGGCATCTGGCTGTGTTTGGGCAATAGCTTTTTGTAATGCTAGGAGGTAGGTCATTTCCAACCCTCAAAAATTGTTTCGTAAACTTCTTTACCATTCGGAGTGCTGACCTTAAGCTTCTCAGTAATCCAGTCTGTATTCTGATGGAATACTTGACCAGCACAGAAAATAGCTTGGGACAAATCAGTACCAACGACTTGATAGTTCTTTATGCGGGTTTCATCTTTGTCAATATGAATCTGTTCAACATACACATCATAGATTTTCATCTCACACCCCACCTAAGTTTTTAGCTACCGACTTGACAAGCTCGCCTCTGAAATGACTTGAGCCTACAAGGTTCTTGCCATCACAACATAGCCACATATTCTTCTCAGACACTTTATCATGTGTCTTGCTGAATGTGAAGCCAGCTTGAATTAGAGCTTGTTCTACTTGGGATGTGTTCATACCAACCTCACTACATAGCGAACAGCACCATAGGTCAAGTCTTTCTTGTTAGCAAAGTTACGTGCTGCTTGGCCTTTACCTTCACCATATTGCTTGATCACTGCTTTGGTTTGGATGTCTACCACTTCGTATGCGATTTTTATGGCTGTGATTCCTATATGTTGTTTGTATAGAGACAGAATAGCTAGAGTGGAAGGTTGTGTCAAGGATTATCTTCAGCTATACCCAACTTTCTCTTTAACACTCTCAAGCACTTCCAAAGCTTCAGCCTTAAGCCTACATTCTGTCAAGTAATTAATAATCCCCATCAGACCAAATGCATTGATCGTTCCCCAGCTATAACCGTAGAAATGATAAGCTTCTGTGTAGCTTTTAGAGGTTATCATCAAATGAAAAGATTCTCTACTCCATTTTATAGCTTCGTCAGTGGTCATATTTCATCTCATATCTGTTATTTGATGCAGAAAAAGAGGGGCATAAAGCCCCTCAATTGATCTACCATCAGTTGGCACGCGCAACTGTACGGAACGCTTCTTGAAGGCGTGGTTTATCCCTAACTTTTCCATCTTGACGATAGACACGATAGGTTCCATCGCTGAGCTTGCGAATCACTCCAAGCAGATTACCCGATGCATCATAGCAATGACGTACACCACTGCCAGCAACATCACTAAATTTCCCATAAACGACATTGGTCTTCATTTTGTATATCTCCATAGAATTAATAGTGCACCTGATCGATGCCATCTCTCTTTTCTGGAAAACTACATTTCGTTTCCATGGACAAATCTTAGGATAGCTTTTTAGGAAAAGCAATAGCCTTTTTGAATATTTTTCTATAAATTTCTCTGTTTTAAGCTATCTTCTTGATTTTACAGGGAAATTATTTCCAACTGAATCACCTCAGCCATAACGATAGGCTCGGCTACGACATCCTTCTTCTTAGCCTTTCTGTTCACAAGGATTGTTTTGCTTGAACGTGTCACCCCTAAAGCCTTAGCAATCTGAAGGATGCTGCTGTCCTTGACGGGGCGAATGTCGTAACAAGAGCTATCCACGGCATAAAACCCTAAGACAGCTCCAATGATAGGATTGCCTTCCCCGTCGAATGTGATGCGTACATTGTAAGAACGATTCTTAATTGAATTTGACATTTTTAGCGCTCCTGTTCTTTGTTTGTGCTTCTGTTTGTAATGATAGAGAGACAGGTGGCAAATAGCAATGACAATTTGAGAGAAGAAGTGTAAAGATTTTGTAAGGAGGGGAACTAAACTGGAAATGGAAAATACATTCTGGATGGAATATTTATTTTATGGGGAAGCCCTCGTGAGAGGGCTGGGGTTATTTCTCTACCTTTACAACGTCTTCAAATGCACGTTGACTGACAATTGTATCATTCCAACCATTTCGGTACTCTTCATGCTCAATTTTCACTGTCTTTTTGTTGATTTGTACGATAAAACCGGTGTGTAAAGCCATCTTCTGAGCTTTCCCGAACACAACCTTGTCTCCTACATTTAGCTCGTTTCCTAGGATGTCTTTTGTTGACATTAATAGTCCCCAATCAATACAAGTGGTTGCAAAATGTAAACTGATTGTTCATCAAATTTCTTCTTATGAAACTCATAATAACTACTTGATGGGTGGTAAGGTTGTTTAGCGAACGACCACCAACTAGCCTTAGCACCCTGTTCAGATTCATATAAACCACCAAAGCGACTACCGTCGCGGCTGTCAATGATTACCCAAGCTTCAATTCTATGTGTCATTCTTCATCTTCCTCTTTAGGTTATTGCCAATCTGGCGGGCGGGACAAATCCCAACCATTCTCACCTCAATATTGACACTGAGAGCATTCACAATGATTAGGCAGATTGCAAGAATCTTTCCCGAAGTTGATATAATCTGTCATTTATAAGTCCTCTTCATCCCACGATGTAATAGATATGACTCCCCTGTCTTCTCATCCAATCCCATAACAACTGTCACCAACCATCCAAGATCATCGATAGACTCTACAACAGAGATCTTTAGAGTGGTGGCGTGTAGATCAGGCCATTTGAATATACTTTTGTCTGTGAGTTCTTTGCTGAATACTGAAGTCATAATATCACCAATCAATATCAATGACATAATCACCAGCTTCAATCAAGCCCTTCTCATGCAAATCATTAGCAATCATCTGCACATCAGGATAGAAATTCCTTTCCCACCAAAGCTTAATGTAATGGCCACCGCCATCTGCAATTGGTTGTTTAGGGTCCCGCTCAAGCCAAGCTTTAAAGCTTACGCCCATATCCTCATGATTAACAATCTCTGGAACTGTATCATTCTCATAATCATAAGCTTCATCAGGAATTGTAATCTGCACACGTTGACGTTCTTTACAGCCATCTTGTTGCTGAAAGCTATAAGGTCGTCCGTATGTGTTGATTACAAGATTATCCCAATCACCTACATCAATAACTTGTTCTGTTCGTGTTGTAATGTTCATTTAATCTCTCCTAAAAATAAACTGTAGAAGGGTGGATATCAAACCCATCATAATAAGAATCAACAGAATGAATATATTCTCTCAACTCTTGTTCATTTTCTATTGGTGGACATGAGAAATTGGATTCGTAAGCACCATCTGTGTTGAACCTACTTTCTTTCCAGATATGCACTTCAGAGGATGAATCTGAACAGCATCCACACCCTTCTGCCCAACTGTAGTATTCGTATAGGATAATGTATTTCATTTCACTAGCACCTTCTGACTTACATTAGAAATTAAGTATCCACCGATAGACATGACAATCAATGTACTAAATGTTGATTGGTCAATCTTCGCATACCAAAGCAGAAGTGTAAACACAAGGCTAAAGAATACACTCACCCATAGTTTCCTACTTGTCCATTTGGAGGGTGTCGTTTCTGTTGAAACGTTTTCTGTTGTGTCGTTCATTCTATTCTCCATTATCTACAACAGTTATACCAGAACGCTCAAGAAGAATATTTCTAGTAATCTGCACTTCATTACGGTCTTCAACACCAAACCACTGATGAGAATTCCAAACACCAAACTTACGGATTGCGTTGTTCCACATGTCTTCTCCTGTACGTTCTTCGACAAGAGGAATTTCATTTGGTCCGAGATAGTCTTTCATTTCACAACCCTCAAGTCTTCAATTTTAGGGAATCTTTCGTATTTATTTTCAGGGTTAGGATTACACCAAACAGACCCTTTAATTCTGTAAGCGATAATCCTGTTATCCTCTACGACATACTCTGATTCGTAGAAATCAAAATCATCTGTGTAGTAGTGAGTGGCTTTCATTGCTGTTTCTCCTCAACAAATCGCAAATTTATATTCTTTACTTGACTTCATCACGTCATTTCACTTATCAACAGCTTCCGTCACGCTAGTGACCCCTCTCACAGACATCTTAACCCCATGAAATTTGCCAAATAATAGCTTTCTCTTTTGCTTCGATTACAGCTTGTTCAATAGATGTCCCGGCTAGGAATTCTACGTTGATGCAGATGTTTGAGTTCATTTCAAACCTCATTTAAACATTGATTAATAAGAGAATCCCTTGCTTTCTCCATACTACCACAAGAAAACCTACCTTCAAACCGTTCTTTCATTTTCTGCCCATGCTTATCAGACCAGCGATAATTTTCTTTCAAGAACATGACTCGACTAGCAATAGTTAGTTTGAAATCTCGGTGCAAGTGAATCTCACCAACTTGACTGTACCAAGCTTTGCAGATACTCACATCCATGTTATCAACCACTTTAAAACGGTGTTTAGGCTCATTCATCTGAATCAGTTGAACTTTCATACCGTCCACTTCAACATTCCAAATACGTTGCAACCCTTCCATACGTGCATAGAGCTCATTGGTTGCTGGACACTTGACAGGTGTTGCATCCAGTCCAACACGTTTAAGTTGTTTCTCTACTCGGTTAAACACAGAACCTGTAGAACAAAAATAGAAGTCAAGGTCATTACATTCCTGTCCAAGATACCAATCTCGTGGGGCACCGCCTGCAAGAACACAGGATGGATCGATAAGTGTTAGCATATCATACACTTTGTTTGCAACTTGTTTCTGATTTTCGATATTCATTTCAAATACTCCCATAAAAGATTTGGATTACGTTCTGTATAGAAATACTCCCAAAGCCCCGTTTCCTGCCAATGCCTCAGCGTAAGAAGGCTATCCAGCACTGTAGTCTTATACCTTGCACCAACATACCAATATTCAGGGAACAAAGCAAGATATTCTTCCTCTGTGTAGTAGGAGAGGAATACTTTGTCTTCTTCGTTGAGGCGCCTAGTTGAATCGTATTTCTCCCACCAGCATGGTGAGTACCATTCATATTTTGGTGGATTTGGGCCGAAGAATTCGGGAAACCATTTCCTGAACCATGAGTCACTTAGCATGATTAATACTCCAAATCTTCAAGGTTGAAATTGCTTTCAGGATAATAGTTAATGTCAGGCATATTGTCAAGGACATCTTCAGGAAAATCGTACTCAAATTCCAACATCTCAATGACTACAGCAGCCTTTTGGCTGCCTTTCTTCTTATCTTTATACCACAATTGTAGGTTTGGTACGTATGTATAGACGTTCTTAGGATATCCGTTGAACCTCTTTTTATATACAGTTGTCAAACCATCTTCAATGAATTTCCTAAGAATATTCCCTGTTGCCTTCAAGTCCATGTTGCACATATCAGCGATAGATTGCTGTGTGTCATAATACTCATTTCCAAGACTCTTGAAGAAGTCAAATCTATTTTTTAGATGTGCATAAATAACCTTATCACTAAGGTTCATCTTGACACATTCACCGTTGCTATTTACATACCCGCCAGCATTCAACAGCTTATAGGGCATCATCAGAAATTGGTTTTCGTTCCTTTGCTTTGACATACATTACCTTTGTTCTTAAAGTTCTTTTCATTTGGTTGTGATTCCTAAAGTTCTTAAATTTTATTAACTGTTCTTCATTTCAGACACCTCCATAATTTTAAACATACACTGCAAAATAAAGGATTGACGGGATTTACTCCCACGATTCTGGTCAATCCAAGTCAGCAAGTGTTTAGGGATAATAAGGCTCATTTGTAACTCTCCATAGGGATAATTTCGTATGGGGTAAAAATGCCCATACACATTCATATCTCTTTCACTTCGTTCTGGCACACAAACAATATTAAGAGCATACACCGATGTGATGCCGAATGCAAGACAAGGCATGCAGATATGCAATCAAAAGAAAAAGATCTTCGCTCTGCTCATGTCGTGCTCCGATCTTAAATTGTACGCTATCTATTTATCAATCTTGTTATTTCAATCTATTTTATTCAATATAATTATTGGTGTTAAAATACCCATAGGGTGTGTGGCGAAAGTACCTACAGGCTATGGGTATAAAATGACTATAGACCATCTTCCCACTCAATCACTATTTCACCAGTCTTATGGTCATGAAACTCTAAATATTTCAACCCATCTCTAGGCACCCAATCAGATTCAACAAAACTAAACTGAACAGGAAAACCCTTATCCTTCAAGATCCTCATGATATTTGTATCTCCTCCAGGAGAAGGAGGACACTTCATTATCTCATCCATCCCTATACGAATTTCTTTAATCATAACATGTGCTCCAAAGAATTGACAAACGAAAGATTCTCAAGCTCATTTGAATCAAAGTGAATTGTGTTCATCTTCCAAGGCTTACTAAAATACTGATCAATCTTCCCATTCAACTCAAGCCAAGTGTATTTCATCTCTGTCCAACTATCACACTGACCTTTAAACAAAATCTCTTGCCCAATATCTACGTCACCATCTGGACCATCATAACTGTAGTAACTGGTGTACGCTACAGAGATTTTGAAGACAACTTTCCACAAACCTTTGACTTCCTCGTAATCGACACCAAACGTATTCAGATAGAAATCCCATTTGATGTAATCCTTAATATCATCCTCTACTCTGTATAAATCTCCAGCACACAGAGGAATAATCTTTACAGAATAATCTTCTTGACGAAGAGGGCTACACCACACTTCTACGATTGCTTTAATCATCTTCCAAATCCCCACTGCCGTTTGATAACCAAGCCATTTCAGCGTTGTAAGTCCCAGTGTCCCAAAATTGTAGAAGAATCCCACAGTCTAGGCAATAAAGATTAAAAGCCATGACATACCCATCAAGACTGTCCATCACTTTCTTATGGAAAGTAGTGCAACCACACTCGTAACATTTCTTTGGTGTCAAATCTTCGTTGTAGTGCTCTGAATCAAATGTTGGTGTCATTCTGTTTCCTCCCACATTGTATATTCTGACACACTATCGCTACAGCACCCACAGCCAAGATCATATGTGTTGTAGTAGTATTGGATTAGGCTGGTCATTTATTCACCCCAATAGAAATCAAAAATTGTATTGAACGTTTCACGACCTTGGAAACTATGTTTACGCAAATTTTCCTTGGCAAATTCTGGTGTACGGTCCCACCAATTAAGAGCTTGCTTCATTGTCCGAGAGTCATCCCCCTGCGCCTCTTTATGCTGTTCAATTGTACTCAAAGAATGCATGAAAATGGCATGACTGTAGCTATATTCTTCTTTGTTCATCTCTATCTCCCAGCAGCCCAAATGCTGCTTTATCTGTGAATGTCCCTCATTATGGAGTGAGCCAAGGATGATGTCAAGGGATGGTGTGGAGATATTTTTCTGGAAATTTTGTGAAGGGAGGGGGTTGACGTAGGGAATGTGTGTGGTAAGGTGTGTCCAGAAAGCTTGGTTGGCAAGCCTAACAGGAGAATTGAGATGACTAGGTTATACACTGTTCACGACAATACAAAAGGGAACACAAAGATTTTTAATGAGACTGATCTGTTTGAATTTCTTATGCAGGTGTGCGTAAAATATGACTTTACGTCGTCTGACATGCTGTTCAAGGTCAACGAGTATGGACCTCAGATTGTAGGTAATCGTTATGTTGTTACAAAACAACTGGATTCAAGTATTTACGGTTGATCCTTGACAATGAACATTTATGTGTCCACCCTAACACAACAAATGGATGGTGTCAGCGATGACGCACAGTTGTGCGAGCATTTGAAAGATGCTAAATTATTGTTGCATAAAATTAAATTGGAAGGAGAGAAGAGATGAGTAAAGAAAAAGATTTGAAGCATATGCTACGGTTGATTACAAGCGTTTCTGAGGACTTGTTGGAACAGGTTATCAATGCTACTGAAGATTTTGATGATCCAATCAGCGAAGAAGAGATTGAAGAATATGAAGCATACTTCGCACAAGCTAAGGAGTTGTTGAAATGAGCAACGTAAATTGGGAAGTTGTGGCAAAAGAACAAATGAAGATTATTCAGGATAAAAACAAGCAGCTTGATGTGGCGATTAACGCCATGCAAAATGCTGTTGAAAAGCTAGATGAATATGACAAATCTGACATCTGCTGGAACGCTGTGTTAGATTATGTTCTCAACAAAGGCTACATGGAATCTCCAATGGAATTCCTACGTTGCTGGAATGAAGGTAACTTTGAAGCATTGCGTGAAGAATGGCCTGATGCACCAGAAGAGATTTATCTTGCAGATCCACTTTACAAAGGGGAGAAATGATGGGTATGCAAAGTTGGGCATTCAGTATGCTGGTTATGCATGACCTTTGTGTTGATTTTTATGCTCATATGATCACAGATACTGAAAATAATGAGTGGTATTGGCAGGGGTCGGATATTGAAAACTTCTACAGTTTGCTTGAAGAAGTGGTAGCAAGTCTACCTGAAGGAGAGAAGTGATGAGTACATTTGGTGATGGTACATTCAAGCAATATGTTTACGAAGAAATTAAGTATAAAATGGGTGATATGGATATGAAGCCATCAGAAGCTGTTCAGGAAGTTCTTGAGGTTTGTAGCTGGATTTTAGGCAGTGTTGACTATGATTCTGAAGCTTATCAACAGGGACTGCGAGACGCTAAGAGTAAATTCAAGAAAGAATTGGACCGATTGACTGATGATCAGTGAAATCCAAGTTGAACAGTATTGCTTTTATGTAGACTACTCTGTTGAGTCGGGCGACGATTATCACTGCCTCGATTGGATTGACTGGACCTGCATCGGCGGCCATGTCTGTAACGAATTTGACGAAATCGTTGACAGTAGCCCAGAATGGATGCAGAATGAGGCTGAGTTGTTTAGTGAGTGGATTGATAAATTGATTAGAGAGGAGTTATTGAAATGAGTAAGATTACATTGTTATACTTTAAACCAAGTGGTAAATGGGGATATGAAGGTCAACTTGACTTTTGTGACACGAACTCTATGTACCATCTAAATGAATTGGTACGAGAGTTGAAGTTTCTATGTCAGCTTCCGGGACTTGCATCTGGTAGTTGGGAGGGTCCTATTTATATTGACTCCTCAGAACATCCACTTGGATTTCCACAACTTATTATCTGAAGGTGAAGTAAATGAGCGAACTAACCTTTCTATTCCTTGGTATTTTCTTTGGAGTAATCTCTGCATTCTCTTATGTGACAGAGAATGAGTGGAATCAAGGGCAAGAGATGTGTAAACTAAATGGTGGAATGCAGAAATTTGTTGCTAAGCCATTTGAGAATCCTGAAGTGACGTGTGTAAATGGTGCGTATTTTACATTGAAGAGGGGAGAGTGATGAATCCAACTACAGCAACGCCAGTATTGAAAGTAATTTCTATTGATGATCTTGGTGTCAACATTGTAGAGCTTCCTCACGGAACTTTCCTTGTTGACGGTGAGGTTGTGAGCAACACAGGTTACAACTCTTACAACGCTAAACATCAGCTTGCAGTTAAAGATGTTGAGAATATTAAATCTATCAGCAAGACTAATATCCTTGTGGGCTATGTTCCAACAACTGAAGGTATTACAGACGATGTTCTGTCTGTTGAAGGCTACAATGATTTCCTTCAAGAGCTTAAGGTAAATTGCACTCAGGATGAAGATGGTGATATTGACTGGAGCGATCTAGACTCAGAGTTCACTTACCGTAAATTTATCTCTCAATGGAAAGCTAAGTACAAAGAAGAGATTACATACTCAGAGCCTCTGTTAGTGGATCGTAGTCACATCCGCCAAGACTCTGGCAATCCCTACATTGTTGCAGGCTTCTTGACTGGACGTTCTGATGTTCCTTTGTACAGCTACTCTCGCTCGAATGCTGTAGCATCTCTCTTGGCTAAGAAATTTGAAAGCCTCGGTATGGAATTTAAAGAAGGATTGAGCTATGGACAAACTGAGGGTAAGAAAGTTTGGAGTAATTCTAACCATTCTGGTCTTGAGTATGTGACAGCCTTCGGTAAATACATTATTGGTAAAAACATTGTAGCCAAAACACGAGGCGAGTTTAAAGGTTCATTTGAGCATCTTGAAAAGATTTACAAAGAAGATAAAGAGTGGATTGAGAATCTGATTCAGGTAGGATACAATCTGCACTTTCGTAATGAAGGAGCTTCCACGGTATTGCTCAGTGAAGTGTATAGTGGAATTAAAACTTGTATTAATTATGTGAATACCCTTGATGTCAAAGTGAAGTCTGAGACAAGTAAACGTTCAGCACTTGCACAATTGAATAAACTTCTTGAAAGTGTTAATCAGGAGATTTTGAAATGAACGATTCCCTATCAATCTACAAAGCTATTATTCAGTCATATTCCGATTTACCCCTTACATCCTTGTACATGCTACAAGAGCTATTGGCTGAGGAAGTGAAGCTACGTCATATGGGATTTGCTAATATTGATGAATTTGAAAAGCCTAAAGCTAAATTTACAGTGATTAAGGGGGATAAGGTGTGAAGATTAAAGAATATAGTTTTGATAACGGTAAATATAAAATTCGTGTGGCAGATGACGGCAGTATGATTAAGGCCTATAGATATGATGAATTTTGGCAAAATCTTATTGGCGATAATTTGACAGCATCTATGCTCAATAGGATTGATGAGCTTGAACAACAAGTTAGTAATACTGTATGGGAAGCATCTGCACGACATGCTCAAGCTACAGGGGGTTGGCAATGACTTTAATTGAATTGATCGAGAAACGTCGTATTGCTTTGATCCCTGAATGGGATGGTGGCTGGCATGCGGAAGTTTATGATGAAGAAGACACTATTCAATATTCGGGGTATGGGTGTGATATCAACGAAGCAATTCTAGACGCACTTGATTCAGAGGAAGACGAATAATGGAAGACTCCACATATCTTCTCATCAAAGACTTGGCTAAAACGTATGAAAAACTCCCTTCTTCTGCGCTTATTCTTATAGCTAAGCTCATTGAAGAGGAATTAGAAGCTCGCACTAAGGTGGTGGTGGGAGACGTTTTAAAGCCTATTAAAACGTGTGTGAAAGAGGTTGTTAAGGGTGGTGGAAACAATAAACCAAATTTGAGGATCGTGGAATGAATATAGAGAAAGTAGAAATGTTCAAAACATCTGACAACGCTCTCTTTGAAACTGAAGAGCAAGCCATTGCACATGAATCACAGAACGATTTGTGGAAAAAGGCAGTTGCAGATTATGGTCGATATGATGAAGTCACTTTCGCGTATAAAGATGATTTCTTTCAGTTCCTGAGTGATAATAAGACAGAAGTCCTTAGGTATATTGGAGTGTATGTGAAATGATGATTAACGTAGCTAAGAATATTCGGGCATATTCTGGTCAAGAGTTGAGAGAGTTAGCTTACAAAGGCGTACTTGAATGTAATGGATTTGACCTTACAGATTTCTGTGAGCGAATCTTTGAAGGATATGAACAGCAACTAGAAGAACGTCTTGAAGAATCTCGCGAAGAGTGGGAGAATGAACAAGATGATGCTGAGGAATTGCAAGAGCGGATTGATAAAGCTATTAGGGTTTTGGAAGGTGATTGAGGGATTTGGGGATGAGTAATCGAGAAGACGCATCTAAGGCTTACTATAAAGGGGGTTTGAAAAAACAAATGATTGAGAATAGTAGTATTAAAAAAGAAACAATTAAAGAGGTGCTAGGCTTTAAGTGCTTGGCAATTCCAGAACGTGGCCTTACTAAAGCTGATGCAGAATTCTATGAAATTCGTTCTGCTGTAAGTCAACAAGATGGTAAGACAATTGAGGCAACTTACTTCCCTTACTTCAGTAAGGCAGGCGAACTTACAGGTTTTAAGAAGCGTGACTGGACAGTTCCAAAAGACCATGACTTCCACTTTACAACTGTCGGCACAGTAAAGATTAATGCTCAGATGTTTGGTCAACCGCAAACACCAAAAGGTGGACGTAAACTGATCATCTGCGAAGGAGAGGAAGAGGTAGCAGCAACTCGCCGTGCTATTCTTGACAGCCTCAAAGGGACGAAGTACGAAGGCAAGATAGAACCTTGTGTTGTGTCCGTTTCTCTTGGTACGGCTAATGCTGCTGAAAGTGTTGCTCACAACTTGGAATATGTGCAAACATTTTCAGACTTGGTACTGGCATTTGACTCGGATGAAGCAACTGCTAAAGAGTTGAAGAAGGGTATTCGCAAGGGCAAAGAAGCAAAAGAAGAAGTTGCAGGCCTTTTGCTCACCGATAACATTTACACAATCACCCACCCACATGGGATGAAAGATGCCCGTGATTGCGTAGTAAACGGTTTTGGTGCGGAACTTGGTAAAATTCTTGCCTTCGGACTTGAGAAGTACAGTCCTGAAAAGATTATTGCCGGGGATGATGTAGACTTGGATAGTTTGCTTGAACCTTTGCGAGAAGGACATTATATCGAGCGATATCCAAAATTGATGGAAAAACTCCATGGTATCCGAACTGGCAATGAACTAATTACTTATACAGCTTTTAGCGGTGTCGGTAAGTCTACACTAAACCGTGAAATTGCTTGGGAACTTACAGCAGCAGGATATAAAGTTGGGTTCATTTTCTTGGAGGAACCAACTAAGAAGACACAACAGTCTCTGATTGCTTTGGAGATTGGTGTACGGCTACCAGACTTCCGACAAAACCCGTTGGCGGTAGCAACACGAGAAGTTATTGAAGCTGCAAAGAATAAAGTTATTTCTAATGGTAAAACATTCTTTCTTGACCACTTCGGTTCAATGAAAGTTGAAAAGCTAATGCAGCAGATTAAATATCTGCATTTTATTTGTGGCTGCGAACATATCTTTATTGACCACATTTCTATGCTTGTTGCTGGCATGGAAAGTAGTAATGAACGAAAAGATATTGATATGCTGTATGAAGAGCTTGCAGCGTTTATGACAAATAATCCTGTAACTATTCATGCTGTATGCCACTTGAAACGTGTTGAAGATACTAACGCCCCACGAACTAAAGAGGGAGAAGAACCTAAAGCATATTGGAGGACTGTACGGAAGGAAATGCTTCGTGGCAGCGCCGGGATCGAACAAATGAGTAGTTGTATTGTAGCTTTGGAGAACGAAGTTATGCCTACAGAAACCCGTGGACGTGTTCGTACTAAGATTTTGAAAGATCGTGAATGGGGTGTATTGGGGGTGTGTGACACAATGATGCAGTTGCAAGATGGGCGGTTGCATACTGTGCCGGATTATGATGGGTGGATCTATGATCCAGAGAATGAAAACATGAATGAAGCGGAGTCTTTTTAGAAAATGAGGATTACAAAGCATATAAAACTATACGTGGATGTAGAAATTGATGGTGAGTGGCAGAAAGTTATTCATAAAACAATTTCACCAAATAATTATGAGCGCTCTATTACGTTATCTGGTCAACGTTGGGAAAGTATAGAAAAGCGTTGTCAAGTGGGTGGAGATCAACAAACTAAATACCCCCGCTATGAAGGGACTACTAATCTTTTCCACAACTTCAATGAATTTGTAGACTGGAGCCGTGGAGAAGTGGGGTACGATTTGCGGGAAAATGTTGGGCAACAATCTTGGGCTTACTGCATAGAAAAGGATATCCTTGGAAATGGATCTAAGGTATACTCCCCTGAAACATGCCTGTTCGTACCTAACGCTGTAAATATTTTCTTGACAGCTCGTAATGCATCGCGAGGGGATTATCCAATAGGTGTTGCATGGAAAGAGAAAAATAAAAAGTTTCAAGCTCAAGTAAGGGATCGAAACACAAGCCGCTATCTTGGCCTCCACTCTGATCCAATGGAAGGCCACAGAGCTTGGCAGCTAGGAAAAATAGAAATTGGGCGTAATTTTGCCTTGGAATTTAAAGGTTGGCATGATAAGCTTTACAATGGAATGAATAATTGGCTTGATAAAATTCAAGACGATTATGATAATTATAGAGAAACTATTCTTTAGAGGTTAGTGTGATTATTACCTACGATATTGAGACAAATGGGCTGCTGAATTCGAACAGTATTGATTACTGTGCAAGCCCGTACAAATTGAAAGATAGCTTTAAAATGCACTGCATTGTTGTAGAGGAACACGAGACTGGTAAAATTCTTGCCTTTTATAACGGTGACAAATACATTTTTGATGGTCGTAAGTACGAAGAAACCGTAGGAAAATATACCTACACTCTTGAAAACTATACACCACAAGAATACGAACATAAGCAGCTTGAAGAGTTTGTCTCGTATATCAAGGATAATCCAGTTTCGAAAGTTGTCGGTGCAAACATAATTAACTTTGACTTACTAGCTTGTAAGCTGTACTTTGATATGGACTATGAAGTAGAGCCTGACACTTGGTGTGGCAAGACTATTGAGATATCCGATACGATGGTGACGTCAAAAGCTCTCAACCCTGACAGGGTTGGAGGGCACAGTTTGGATTCGCTCTCACAAAAGACTGGGATACAGAAGCGTGAGTTTCGAAAACACATGCACCCTGATATTCGCTTTGAAGATATGGCTGCGGACTTAATTTTTTACTGTATCTACGACGTTAAGGCGAACACCCAAGTTTACAAGATGTTGGAGATGGAGAAAGGTGATTGGAATTGGTCAGACGCAATCAGTCTTGAAAAATCCGTTGCAGAGGTAATTACACGTCAAGAGCATCGAGGTTTTAAGTTTAACACTGAGAGGGCAATTGAACTTGTAACTGATTTGGATATCAAACTTGAGGCTCTTAAGGCAGAAGTTGAACCTGTATTGCCGCCGAAACCGTTGGCAAAGACTCGTATGGATTTCTTCACACCCCCGGAAAAGCAATTTAAAAAATCAGGAGAACTAAACGAAAATATCAAGAAGTTTGTAGCAAAGCATGAGGGTACAATCAGTGAAGACAATGTAGCAACAATCTTTGGTAAAGAATATACTCTGCCAATGCCGTTTGAGCCATTGTTAACTGAAGTTCCTTCGACACTCAAAGATACAACTCACATCAAAGAGTGGCTTGTTTCCGAGTTTGATTGGGAGCCTTCAGCTTGGAAGGAACGTGATCTTACGTGCGATGCAAAGAAGAATCGACTTACGCAAGAGAAGTTTGAAGCTGCTGTAGATAGGTATGTTGATCAGACCTTAGCAAGCCCATTTTGCAAGTATCGTCTGGAACATTTGAATTGCACTAAAGGGAATTTGAAAACTAAACTTTTGGCGAAAGGTTGTGCAAAGAGTTTTAAAGTGCTGACTAACCCAACACTGACTGTGGGGCAGGAGAAAGAGATTTGTCCGGGGTTGATTGCAATTGAAACAAGATTCCCGTATGCTAGAAAGCTGGCTGACTTCTTGACTTACAGCCACCGTCGTAACAGCATTATTGGTGGTGGTTATGATCCAGAAGAAGAGGAAGAAGCAGAGAGTGGGTTTATTCCTAACGTAAGGAAAGATGGACGTATTCCAACCCCCGCAGACACTTGCGGGGCTGGGACCAGCAGATTCAAGCATCGTTTAGTGGCGAACATTCCTCGTAACACATCATTGTATGGTGAGGAAATGCGCAGCTTGTTTGGTGTTGATAGTGGATACGTTCAATTAGGCTACGATTTTGACTCTTTGGAGGCAAAAATTGAGTCTCATTACGTATACCGTTACAAGGGTGGGCCAGAGTATGGAATCAGTTTGACTGCTGAAAAGCCTAATGATTGCCACAGTGTTTTGGCACGGAGTATATCTGCCATTATTGGTAAGGAGTTTCCACGTAATAGTGCAAAGTCTGTGAAGTATGGTTGTAGTTACAATGCACAAGTTGCTCGGGTAGCTAAAATTGTTGGGTGTGATCTAGAAACAGCACAAATTATTTTTGATGAGTTTTGGACGCTTGCAAACCCACTCAAAGAATTGAAAGAGCGGATGCAAAAGTATTGGGAGACAACTGGACAGAAGAAGTTTCTGATTGGGATTGATGGGCGTAAGATTCCTATTCGTTCAAAAGGTAACGTTATCAATAGTGCATTCCAAAGTGCTGGTGTTATTTGTGCTAAACGTGCTATGGTTATCCATGATCGTAAGCTTAAGGCTGAAGGACTGACAGTGGATTTCTTTAAAGAAGACTGGATGACTAAGAAGTTCTGTCAACAAATGATTGCGTATCACGATGAGGCACAATTAGAGTTGACACGGGATCTAGTTAAGTTTAAGATGTTCGCCACAGAGAAAGAAGCTAAAGAGTTCTCTGAGGAAGGTAAGATTTGGAGCGATGTTGGGCACGCTAAAGATGGACGATTCTTTCGCTCATGGTGCCGTGCAGGAGAGTTGGCCGCAGAAGCTGTAAAAGAGGCTGGACAGTACTATAAATTGAACGTAGAATTGACGGCAGGTTATGTGATTGGAAATTCTTGGGCAAATTGTCACTAAATTAAAGCTTTACAATCACTAAGAAATCCCGCATAATCCTAAAGACGCTGTAGAAAATGTTGTTAAATTTAATAGGAGAGAAAAGATGAAGACCGTTGCAGTTCTATTGGAGTTTCAATCTAAACCGCATTTTGATTGGGCTTATGTAACAGAAAACTCAGAATTTGGTGAAGATCATCCTCATTATAAAACAGCGAATGAGTTTATTAATGTCGTAAAAGAGCTTCACAAGAAGCATAGTTACAAGTATCGTATCAACAATATCGTAATCGAATAAACTGGAGAGAAAGATGAAAATTGAAATTGTAAAACACAGCAATGACTACGGAGATATCACTTACCGAGCGTATACATTGATGCCTGATGGTAAACGAATCGGGACAGTGGGTATTGCAAGTACTCATGCTGCCGTTGTAGAACAAGCCCGTGTTTATAAGGCTAAGTCAACTAAAACTGAAGAAATCATTGAAGTAATTGATATTTAAAACTGGAGAAACAAAATGAGCAATAAAATCCGTTATGAATACCTTGTCACTGGTGTGGCTGAAGATGGCTATCCTGTAAGTGAAGTTGTAGATACACGCTCACAAGCACGTTTTGTGAAGAATGAATTCAAAGACTTCTATGGCTGCACACAAGCTAAGATTGTGCAGCGTAAGTTTTCTTTGCAAACTGAACAGGTGGTTCGTTAATATGAAAGCAACTTTATTTGCAGCAGTAGGCCTTATTGGTATGGCGATTAAGTAAATTTAAACTAGGAGAAACATATGCAACAGAAAACTAAGAAACGTCAGTCGTATAAAGCTAAAACTCTGGTACGTGCTGCATCAAGTTATGGTGGTATGCTAAAAGTGTTGCAATTGGTGGCACGAGCAGAGCCTAATGTTGATGGGGAATACAGCGTTAGTAGTGTAATTGCTAACGATGATGCATTGAAGATCATTGCAAGTAGTGGTAAGATTTAAAAGAATTCCTAGGAATAGGATGTTGTAAAGCCCGAAAGGGAATTTCCTGAAAAGGAAAATATCTCACAATAATGTGAACTGAAAAATATACACACCAAATAGAGAGAAATTAAATGACTACTTCTGTAATCCTGAAACAACTTCCTAAGTCTGGCACTCTGGAAACCTTTAACGTGTACATCTTGAATACCCCTGTGTTCTATGCATCGGTACACGATGTTCGTACTAAATACCAATCGACCGATAAGGAATTCAGCCTGCAATCTTTTGTGAGCGAAGAGACTAAGGACAAATTGATTGACGAAGTTATGGTTAACAAAACCTTTGCTGAAGTCGGTGTAACCAAGACCACTAAGGCGCCTCGACGAATCAAGTTCCCCTTGTCTTCGCAAGTTGAGGAAGGGAAAGTAAACTATGATGCGGTCAAAGGTATGCACGGTTTTACTGTAGCTAAACCTGAGTTCAGCAAGAAGGGAAATAAAATGACAGTGAATGTCATTGATAAAGATGGTAACGCCTTCACTGACAATATTGGTAATGGTTCGATTTGTACTTTGAAGCTCTTTGGTTACAAGAACGTCGAAGGTCAACTGACTGTTACATTGGACACTGTTCAAGTAGTTGAGCATGTTCCATATGAAGGCAAAGGTTCTTCTGATGAAGTAGTTGATGATGTTTTGGGTAGTTACAAAGTGAAGAAAGTTGAGGCTAAACCTACTGAGGAGGAAGCTCCAGCACCAAAAGCTAAAACTGATCCGCAACCAGCGCCAGACTTTGACAGCTTCGACTCAGATATTCCTTTCTAAATGAAAGAGTGCAAGAAATGTAAAACAATGAAGCTGGAAGAAGATTACTACAAATCTTCCAGCGGATTTGACAGCAGTTGTAAAGAGTGTCGTAAAGAACGTGTGAGAGCAAATCGCAGAGAAAAGCTTGAATACTATCAGGAGTACGATAGAAAACGTGCAAATAACCCTGATCGTGTGCAAGCCAGATTGGAGTATCTAGAGACTGAAGCTGGTAAAGAGTCTAAAAAGAAGACTATCCAGAAGTACCTTGAAAGTAATCCAAAGAAAAGGTCTGCACACATAGTTACAGGGAATGCAATTAGGGATGGAAAATTGATCAAGGGTTGTTGTGATGTATGTTTAACTGATAACAATATAGTTGCTCATCACAATGATTATGACGAACCTTTAGAAGTCACTTGGCTTTGTGCTCAACATCATACAGAGTGGCACGAGTTAAACGGAGAAGGTTTGAATGGTTAATATCCCATTTGCTCCAATTGGTCTGCAAGAAGGTCGTATGTTCCTTCATATGATCTAAACACTTAGGATTCAAAGCCAAGGATGGCAATTATTTTAGGAGAGATTTATGCAGCTTACCGAAACTGAATTGTTTGTTATTATGACTGAACGTTTTTACAACTTTCAAAACTCCCGTCAAGGTGAAGATAAAACAGCGCTTAGTGAAACATTGAAAGCATTTGTTGAGTTATTTACAGATGGTCAATATACAATTAAACCGAAACAAGATCCGCAGCCAGCAAACCCACATGCATTACTGCTGTTGAAACTTGCTGAAGCAACTAAAGCGGGTAATTTGGAAGAAGTAGCTGTATATTCCCAAGCACTTCAACGAATTTAATTAGGAGATTCACATGAAAGAGAAACAAGCACTGTTTGATCGCACCTACCAATTGGAACAAGAAATCCTCACTCTGCAAGAGGATTTGAAAGAACTCCGTGGTGAATACGTTTACGAAAAAGAATACAATACTGACGGTTTCCCAAAAGAAGATGTGCAGAAAATCATGAAAGCAGCTAAGGCAAAAGTTAAACAAGATGACTTGAAAGCCAAAGCTGAAGAACTGAATGAAATTCAACAGATTCAGGATTTGTATTCTAATTAATATTGAATGGGGCTTCACAGCCCCTTCTCTTTGGAGGGGAAATGACCAGACAATACACTGCTTATGTTGATATCGACACTCTCATCATTCACGCAGCTCTAGCCGGACAAGAATCATCTGTCCTAGTTACGCACAAAGAAACAGGTTGGACTAAGATGTTCAAGAATCAAACCTTATTCTTTGGGCACTTTAAAAAGAAAGAGGGTGGTTGGCTTGCCGAATTAAACTCAACAAGAGAAGTCAAAGTAAGTCCAGATTCTTTTGAAATCACACCAATCGTCACAAAGATTGCTGATCAATACACAGACCAAGGCGATGTAATCACTGCTGAAACTGTTGTCAAAGGTCGATTCAAGAATAAGATTGAAGCAATCACTAATCAACCTTGGTGCAAAGACTATAAGATTTGTTTTGGAACTGGCGTTAACTTTCGTTATGATATTGCCCAGACACAACCTTACAAGAATGAGCGTCCTGTAAAACCATTGCTATATGAAACTGTCCGTGATTATATGCTGTGGAAATACAAAGACAAGATGTTGATTGTTGATGGTGTGGAAACTGATGAAATCGTTACTCAAGAAGTTTGGAAAGGTTGGATCAAAGCTAAAAGAGATTTTGCTAAACTGGATGTTGTAGCTTGTTACATCGACAAGGACATCTCGCAATTCCCTTGTCTTTGGTATAACTTTGATAAACCGGAATTAGGATTGGTTGAGATTAGTCCTCTAGAGGCTGTAAAGAACTTAGCAGTACAGCACCTGAAGGGCGACACGATTGACTCTGTACCCGGACTTCCTAAGTTGCCAGATGAGATGTATGAGCAGTATTCTCTAAGGAAAACTAAGGGTATTGGAGACGCTACGGCTAAAGGGGTATTGGCATCAGCCAACTCTCCAAAAGAAGTTTTTGAGCGTGTAATTGCTGCATATAAAGGGCATTACGGAGAGGAAATGAAAGAGTTTGTAAGCTTTCGTGGAGAAGTGTCACAAAGGAATTGGCTGGACCATTTGAATGAGCAATTTAGACTACTGCGAATGCGTACAGATGTGACTAAAGATGTTGGACATGTAAGAGACTTTCTAAAAGCTATGGAGATTGAAGTATGAAAAAGATTACTGAAGAGCAACTGTGGGAATACGTATCCGAAGTTGGTGAATCCGAGAAAGAGTTTCGTAAATATTCTTCTTTCTACATCACCACCTCACACACTATCCGTCAACCAGATGTAGATGATCTTGCTGGTGAAGGTTTGGATGCAAGTGACTTCTTGAATGTACTAGTTAGTCGTAATGGAATGTGGGATGATTCTTGGGGTACAGAGTGGGATAGTAAACCTGAATACTACAAAGTTGAAGATTACGAAGAAGTAGTTCCAGAAGTTATTATTCCAGAGCACACTGTTACTAAACAACGATATGCAGCATTTAAGCCTGAGTTTGGTGATGAGTGATCCTTGGCAAATTCCAAATAGCCCATGGAAAGATGAGAAAGCTTATTTCAACTGGCTACGTAGTAGTATCAGGCGTATGTGGTCACGACATCCAGTTAAAGTGTTGTATAAACAATCTCGTCGTTACAAGGCTCCAATTGGCAAGGGAAACAAAGAAGTTTGGGTAAGTGACTGCGAAATGTGTGGTAAACAATGCAGAGATAATCAGGTTGATCATTTACAAGGAGGTTTTGGATTTAAAGATTGGGAATCTTTTTGTGAATGGTCTAAAATGATTTTATGGGTGACGTTCGATGATATCAGAGAGCTTTGTACTGATTGCCATGAAGCGGTTACGCTGAGTCAGAAACTCAAAATTGATTTACCAGAAAGCTTCATTGAAAAAGAAGTCATCAAAATCATGAAACTTAAAGCTGCTCAGATTGACCAATGGCTTAAAGATCATAATATTGTTACTGCCAAGAATCCACAAGCGCGTAGAAGTGCTATTAGAGAGGTGTTAAAGAATGGATTGGATTAGTGTTGAAGAGGATCTACCCAAGGAAACCCAAGCATATGGCTGCACTACGGATGATGTGTACGTAAAGAACGCTAATTCAGGTTTCGAGGATATTGGATTTCTTGCGAGAACAACAACGGGCTCAAGATGGTTTACAAAGTGTGGTAAATTTGAACTACACAACATTACGGATTGGAGATATATGAATGAAAACCTTTGAACAACAACATGAAACATTCTGGTCCAACCACTACGCAGCATCTCTTCTTGAAGCTGTGATGTTTGCACAACTTTGGGGAATGTCTCTTTGAGACAAAATTATTTGTGGGAGTTTTTGAGATGAATCTTGATGAGATGTACACGAATATTATGATTGAGTTTGAACGTCTTCATGCACGGTTGGATAAGATTGAGGTGAAGGTTGATAAACCTCTTCAAACTATCTGTATGAGTCCTGATGTAATGATAGGAGCAGAACTTCCTGCAATTAAATCTTTTAAAAGCATTCTCGGGGAGAATCGAGAACATGCTCGCAAGTTATTCGCAGATATTGTCCCTGCCGATGTCATGGGAATTGGTTCTACAGGAACGCCTCCCGGCGAAGACAAGCTTAATTAATTTATTAGAATATTTGGAGGAGAGAAACATTGACTAAGCACCTATTTATCCCCGATGTACAAGCAAAAGAAGGCGTTCCACTACAACATTTGGAGGCTCTGGGGAATTATATTGTAAAGAAGCAACCTGAAGTTATTGTAATGATTGGTGATTGGGCTGATATGCCAAGCCTAAGCTCTTACGATGTTGGTAAGAAATCCTTTGAAGGTCGTATGTACACCAAGGATATTGAATCTGCACGTAAAGCTATGGATGTATTACTTGCCCCACTTAAAGCTTTTAATATGCAACAATCTTTGAATCGTAAAAAGCAATATAAACCTCGGATGGTTATGTGCTACGGAAACCATGATCAGGGTCGCATTGACCGAGCAATTGAGAATGATCGTAAACTTGAAGGTTTGATTTCTGTAGATGATCTTGGTTTTAAAGAATCGGGTTGGGAATGCCACAATTTCTTGGATATTGTAACGATTGATGGGATTCGTTATTCTCACTACTTCGTGAATCCAAACAGCTTGCTGAAGAACTGCGTTGGTGGTAATGTTGACGCTAAGTTGAAGAACTTGGGCTGGAGCTTTAGTATGGGCCATCAGCAAACCCTTCAATATGGTATTCAGTATTTGCCCGATGGTATCTCTCGCCAAGGCTTGGTTGCTGGCTCGTTCTACATGCATAATGAAAGTTATATGGGTACGCAGGGAAATCTTAGTCATTGGCGTGGTGTTGTGATGAAGAATCAAGTGCAGGATGGTAAATATGACCCTTGTTTTATTTCGATTCCTTTTCTACTTGAGAAATACATTTGACACACCCCTAAAACCCTGTAAACTACACAAACGGAACACAGCACAATATGGATGTGCAAAAAGATGGGAGAGAATTATGCAATCAAAAAAGCAATCTTTGATTGAAACCTCCACTAATACAATGTTAGGATTAGTGGGGAGTTGGTTGATAACGTATTTGTGTTTACAATTCTTCACAACCGCTGTAGCTATTGCAACTAGTACAACTTTGCTCTGTACTGCATGGAGTTTGGTTCGCGGCTACAGTGTCAGAAGGTTCTATAATTCAAAAGTAGTAGGAGAGAAAGGATGAAAGTTAAACATAGTGTTAGTGGAACAATTTACACAGTTGTTCCAAGTAGTAATAAAGGTAAGTTTTACCTTGAGTGGAATGACGGTCAACAAAGCACAAGTGATAACTACACGAAGCATGAGGTTGATCAATATTTAAAAAATGGTACATGGATCTTGATGGAAGAAGAGATGAAGAAGAGCAAATTTCAAGAAGGCGACAAAGTTATTTCAGTTAAGGATACAAACGATGTACCAGAAGGATTTATTGGGTTCGTTGTAGAAACTGGTCAAGATGTGTTTGAGTATACAGTTGTAAGTAAAGAAGGGAAGTCAGAGTGTTTTCATGAGGATGAGTTGGAGTTGTTGAGCGTGGGAAATCAAAAAGAAACTAAACCAGATTTAATCCAATCTCCAAAACACTATTCAGTATTTGAGAAAGTTGAAGCTATCCAAGTTATTGCAAGCTCGATGACACAAGATCAATTCTACGGTTACTGCTTCGGCAATATTCTCAAGTATCGTCTCCGCGCTGGTGGTAAGGATGATGTGATGCAAGAGCTTGGTAAAGCTGATCGTTATCAAGGACTGTACAACGAGAATAAACATTTGTGTAAGGTTGGTTGATATGTTACATTGCACTGTAGAATCAAGCAGACCAAAAGCAAGATGGGAAGATTACATTAAAACCGAAGAAGATTATGATTTTATTATGTCTTCTGGAATGGCATATGTTTACTTCCCATCGATGCCTAATTGGGTTGAGTTTAAAGAATATTTGAATAATAAGGAGAAAGAAGTTGAGTAATCAAATATCTGCAAAAGTAATTGCGCACAGTAAAGCTAAGAATACAGGTAAGGAGATTATTACTTTTGAGCTTGAGTTTCCCCGTATTGTGCTTGCAGAATTTAATACACATAACGCACTCAGTAAAAATTCAAGCAGTAGTAGGGCTATTCCTGTACAGACAATGATCCAGCAAGTTCTAGATGAGCCAGCAATGCCAGTGCGGTTTGGTAAAAAGAATAAAGGTATGCAAGATAGTGGTGAGCATGATCAGGAGGTTGTTCATGTCTTGGTGAAAGAAAATGCTGAATGGGAGGGCGTACCTTACTGGGGGTATTCGCCAAAAGATGCTTGGAAGCTTGCAGCAAAAGAAGCATCAGATTGGGCAGAGGCTTTCGATAAAGCTGGATATGCAAAACAAATCTGTAATCGTCTGATTGAGCCATTCCAACGAATGAAAGTTGTAATGACTGCAACAGAGCTGGCCAACTTCTTTTGGTTGCGTGATCATCCAGCAGCAGACCCAACAATTGAAGCTTTGGCTAAAGAGATTAAACGAGTATTTAAAGAGTCCACTCCTATTGAACTTGATGTTGGTGATTGGCACGTTCCATATTTTGGCGGTGAAGGTGTTGGTTATTGGTTGAAAGGTTGTGGTATTTTACTACAAGATGCTCTTGATATTAGTGCAAGTTGCTGTGCTCAAGTCTCGTATCGCAAGCTTGATGACAGCGAAGAAAAAGCCAAATCTGTTGTTGAACGTTTGAATCTTGGTATTGATGTGAATGAGCCAATGCATGTATCTCCTTGCGAGCACCAAGCTACACCAATGATTTGGCCTTATGGTTATTTCTGGATGAATGCTATTAAAGAGTTTGGTGAGGGTGTACAATACCAAGAAGGAACTACGGCGCTAGATCAGCACGGCAACTTCTGGAGTGGTAACTTGATGGGCTGGACACAATATCGTCATTTGATTCCGGGTAATACTTATAAAGGGGCTTTCTGATGGCTTTTGAAAATAACAGTGATTATAGTGTAGAATATTGGATGGCTGAACTTTCCGAACTTATGGCAGTCAGAGAGGGATTGAAAAAGAGAGAATCGAACCTCCGTGTACTTGAGAATCTTAGTGAGTTTTTGGGTTATTATGAATTGGGTTTACCAGTAAAGAAAGCTTATTCGTTGTTTTGGAAGGAAGTGTAATATGAGTGATCACAGTCTGTCGTTCTTTGACCTAGAAAAACTAGATGGTTGGAAAGAAGCTTGGAAGGAACAAGATAAGAAGAAAGTAGAAAAATATTTGTTTGATAACGGAATGGATATTACACAGGAATACGATATTCGTGTTTGTATGCATCGAACATTGTGTAATAAAGTTGAGTACGGGCCTAGGTTTGAGGGACAAGAACGTAACTGCAAAGAATGGATTGCAACAGGAGCGGCTAGTCTTGAAGCGTTTATTAGTTCAAGCAATGATCCATTTTTAGTCGGGGAACTTTTGGGTAAATGTCGTTCAGGGCAATCGTTGATTGTTCTTGAAGAAGATGAGAATTATTAATTTTTAAATGTAATTAAGGAGTTTTAATGGACACTGTGGCTTTGCAACAAACATCCCAAGAGATTTGGGAAAAGAAATACCAACTAAAAGATGAGCATCAAGCTCCTGTTGACCTTACGATTGAAGATACCTATTCACGAGTTGCTAAAGCCCTTGCACAGCCTGAAAAAGATCCCACATATTGGGAAGAGAAGTTTAAGTGGGCGCTGACTAATGGTGCTACTCCAGCCGGTCGGATTATGTCGAATGCTGGAGCCGGTAAGTATAAGCCGGCAACTAGCCTAATCAACTGCACAGTAAGTCAGATTGTTGAAGACGGGATGCACGGAATTCTTGACTCTGTATTGCAGGCAGGCTTGACACTTAAAGCAGGTTGCGGGATTGGTTATGAGTTCTCTACTCTTCGTCCTCGTGGTGCATTTGTAAGTGGTGCAGGTGCGTATACTTCTGGGCCGCTTACTTTCATGGATATCTTTGATTCCATGTGCTTCACTGTAAGCTCTGCCGGTGGTCGTCGGGGTGCCCAGATGGGTACTTTTGCTGTATGGCACCCAGATGTTGAAGACTTTATTAAAGCTAAACGTGAAGATGGTCGCTTGCGTCAATTCAACTTGTCGTTGCTAATTGATGATGAGTTTATGGAGGCTGTTAAAAATAATGGTGAATACAAACTTGTGTTCCCAGTTAAACAATCTGAAATTGATCGTGGTTTGGTTAATGGTGATTTGATTATCAAGAAACGTTTCTGGGAAAAAGCTTACTGCCTGAAACAAGATTACGTAATTGACGAACAAGATAATATCCTTTGCAAAGTTTACAGCACTATCAAGGCTAAAGACTTGTGGGATACAATCATGAAGTCTACATATGATTATTCTGAGCCAGGTTTCCTGCTGATTGATCGTATTAATGAGTACAATAACAATTGGTTCTGTGAAGAGATTCGTGCAACCAATCCTTGTGGTGAGCAGCCTCTCCCACCAGAAGGCTCTTGCTTGCTGGGCAGTGTTAACGTAGCAATGTTTGTTATTGATCCATTTACTCCCAGCGCATATTTTGATTGGGACAAGTACAAAGAAGTTGTTAAAATCTTTACACGAATGCTGGATAACGTTGTAGAGATTAATGGGTTGCCATTGGAAGGACAGCGAGCATCTATTCAGTACAAACGTCGACACGGTATGGGGATTCTTGGTGTTGGTAGTGCGCTGTCCTTGCTTGGTGATACATATGGCTCTCAAAGCTCTGTAGATTTTACAGAGGAGCTTATGAAAGTGATGGCTGTAGTTGGTTTTGAAGTTGGTGTTGAGCTTGCTGAAGAAAAAGGTTGTGCTCCAATCTTCAACGATACAACCAATGGTGTAAGTAACAAACAGTTGTGGTGTGATGGCAAGTACATGGCAAAGATTTGGGGTGTTGTCCCTGAGTTGAAAGATAAGGCTTTGCAGTATGGTTGCCGATTCACTCACCATTCATCTATTGCACCTACAGGCACTATTAGCTTGTCGCTTAATAACAATGCAAGTAATGGTATTGAACCTTCGTTCTCTCACAAGTACACACGTAACGTGATTGTAGAAGGTAAGAAATCAAAACAAGCTGTTGATGTCTATAGTTATGAGATGTTGTTGCACAAAGAGATTACTGGTGAAGATGAAGTACCAAGTTCTTTTAGCACAGCAGATAATGTGACAACTTACGCTCACGTAGACATTCAAGCAGCAGCACAGAAGTGGTGTGATAGTAGTATCTCTAAGACTATTAACGTTCCATCTGATATTGCGTTTGATGAGTTTAAAGATATCTATGTTTATGCGTATGACAATGGTTTGAAAGGTTGTACTACTTTCCGCTTTAACCCTGAAGCCTTCCAAGGTGTATTGGTTAATGAGGCTGATCTTGAAGCAACGTCTTATGTATTTAAGCTTGAAGATGGTAGTGAGCTTGTAGCAAAAGGGAATGATGTAATTACTTACGCAGGTGAAGAACACTCTGCTGCTAATCTGTACGATGCAATTAAGGAGAACTATTTTGGCAAGTTTTAATATTGAGAGTAAGATTGTTTCGGTTGCTTTGGGTGATAAACTGAAAGAACAGCCTCAATTTGATAAAGTGCTGGTCACAGATGTAAAGCTCCCGACTGATGCTGAAGCACGAGTAAAGACGCTGAAAGCAGAGGGTAAGAAGTGGTATGTGACTGTTATCTTTCACCCCGAGTCAACCCTACCCTTTGCGTTGTTTTGCAATACAAACAACAAGGAGAAAGGTGCTACAACAAGTGATGCAACTGAGCGGCTTCTCTCTCTTGCTCGTAAGTCTGGTATCTTGGAAGATCACATCAGTTCTCTTGAAACTAAGATGAATGGTGATAATAACGTTAACAAGCTTACACGAACAATTAGCTTGCTACTTCGTCACCGTGTACAGATTAAAGATATTGTCTTTACTTTGGATCAAATGGATAACATCTTTGTAGGGTCTTTCTTGTTCCAGATTAAGAAGTTCCTATCTCAGTATGTTAAAGACGGCGAGAAAGTGGAAGGTGCAACTTGCGGGGATTGTGGCAGTACACACTTGATCTATTCAGAAGGTTGCATGGTGTGTGCAGACTGCGGCTCAAGTAAGTGCGGTTAACAATTTAAACTTCTAGCCCGCCTTGTGCGGGCTTTCCTAGTTAGGTGAGAAATGACAAAAAGATTAGTGTATGGGGTTGGGATAAATGACGCTGATTACACAGTTCAAATAAACGAATTCATTGGTATTGATTCTAAAGGTAAAAAGATTTATAAACTAGCTTGGATGTGTCCTTTCTACAGTTCGTGGCACAACATGCTTCTTAGGTGTTACTCTACTGTTTATCACAAGAAGCAACCAACCTATACTGATTGTGAAGTACAAGCTTCTTGGTTGAGATTTAGTAACTTTAAAAAGTGGATGCTGGCTCAGGACTGGGAAGGTAAGGAATTGGATAAAGATATTCTATTTCATGAGAATAAAGTCTACAGCGAAGATTATTGTGTATTTGTGACAAAACAAGTTAACACATTCTTCTCTGAAAGGGGTGCAGAACGTGGAGAATATCCTATCGGCGTAGGATTCCACAAACAATCTGGCTTGTATCGTGCAAGGTGTGGAGACACTGAAGGTGGTCGGTATAATTTAGGATACTTCAAAACTCCCGAAGAAGCCCACAAAGCTTGGTTGCAATGTAAATTAGAACAGGCTAGAATACTGGCATCAAAGCAGACTGATGTCAGAGTTGCTAAAGCAATTGTTGCTCGTTATGAAAATTACAAGGAAACTTAATTATGGACTACAAAGAGCTAATGGAAAAAGTGGGCTGTCAGTCAACAGTCACACACTCGTGCCCGAAGTGTGAAAACCCTGTCCGTTGCGACATTATGCTAGGTAAAAACAGTTGTTGGTGCTTCAACGTACAGAGCAAGGGATTAGAGATGAACGATGTTTGTATGTGTAAAAATTGCCTGAAAACGGCTTGACTGCTTTGAAAATCTAGCCTATCCTTGGCCCTACAGATGCAGCAATGTGTCGTAGGGTTTCTTTTTATCTGGAGAATAATAAATGACACGTCAAGAATTCGAGTATCAGTTGTTAGTAGTTGCAGACATCCAACGTCGAGAGGGTTGGAGTGAACGTAGCATTGGTTTGTATGCACAAGAGATTCGTGAACTTACGCCTGACGAGTGTCTGCCTTGTACTCTGCTGATTGGTGCTGGGTTGGCTCAAGATAATTCAAGGTTTGGTGTTTATTCACGGACATCTTTTTAAATGAATTATGACAACCAGTGCAGACAAGATTTTCAAGCCAATAAATCCTCTTGTATTGCATGGTACCTTATGGCATCATACTTGTACTACCGGGAGGCTGAAAGCCTTCTTAGAGATGAAACCTTCGATAAAATGTGTTTGTATATGCTGAATAATTGGGATACACTACAACATAGATACAAGTACCTAGTAAACAAAGACAGCTTGTCAGCAGGCACTGGGTTTGACATTGAATTCAACAGGTTTCCTGAAGGGTTGCTTCGGGTGATACGACAACTAAAGAGAGGATTGTAAAATGTCTAAAGAATTCTCAGCCGATTTTGAAATGTTTGTTGTCTCTTATTACACAAACAAGGTACAATCGTGTAAAGATCGTGGAATTGAGTTCAAGCTAAACCTTGTAAGTGTTCGTAACCTTCTGTCTGCCAAGAAATGTGGTTACACAGGTCTTGACCTAACACGAGGAAAGAAAGGGTTGGGAATGCTCTCAACTGATGTCACGATTGATCGTATTGATAACTCCCTTGGCTATGTCAAAGGAAATGTTATTGCTGTGAGTAATGTTGCAAATAATTTTAAATCCATATTTGAAAATCCAGTATATAAATTGGATATGCTAATGGCTGAGAAAGCTTTGAATAAAATTCAGAAGAAGATTAAGCAAGTGAAGGAGAAACAATAATGATTAAATTTCACAAACGTACACGAATGTCATATTGGTGTCATTGGAAAATTGTAGAGTATCTTGACCGTAATAATCCACGTCAGAAAACTCGGAAGAAGCTATATACAACAGAGGAAGTAAAACAACGTCTTTCTATGAGGAAGGGTTTCTATGAATCTGTTGCAAACAAGCTTCAAGACATTGTAATGTTTCCTCTTGATTTGATTTATTCTGTTAAAATTCACTTTAAGAACTTGAAAGGAAACACACATGTTCTTGATGGTGGGCTTGAGAAAGGTACTTGGTATGACCTCTGTTACAGAATTCCTCGCTGTTTGTTCTATGAGCTTGAGAAGTTTATTGAGCAAGAGAAGGGGCTTGAAACACATGAATGGGAGAAAACCCTCACTCACAATGATAATTGGGTAAGTAAGGATGATCCTAAATATGGTACACTTACCAACCAAGCTCTTGCTGCCATTGAACAGCAGGAAATCTATGACTGGTGGAAAGCTAATAAAGACCGTGAATACACAACTTGGGAGGATGAAGAAAAGTATGATGAGAAGGAACAAGAAATGTTGATTCGACTTGTTAAAATTTACAGATCATTGTGGACTTAATTATGAAACTAACAGACTTATTCGCAATCCTATTCCTCCTCATCACTATCTTAGTTGGTGGGTATATTTGGATGGAGCACAAGAAAGCTTCAACTCACTCGGAGGATATTCGATCTTTCAATATCCAAGAGTCTATAAAAGATAGTAAGAAAGTTCAGAAGGCTGTAAGGCATACTGGTTAATCTACAAAAACAAAAAGCCCCTCAAGGCTTTCACCGAGAGGGGCACAAGATCTTATTGTAGGATGTTATTCTTGTAATATTCAATTAGGACTGACAGGGATTCCATTAATCGTAGTGGTGTTCAAGTTATTATTAATAACCTTACCACTTGGTTTACTTCCCTGTTCAAGTCTGTCCACACGCTTACTTAACAAGTATATCTGATTACTACTTGTGTTCTGGTAATTGTCTTGTTTCTCGTCTGTGCGATTAATCTTATTTTCAAGATAAGATGTGTTAGCGCTAATTACTTTGGTCATGTCTTGTTTGAAGTTTTCAACAGACAGCAGAAAGGATTTGCTATCTTCCTCAGACTTATTACTAATAAAAAGTATAGAAATCATTAGGACAAGAAGTACAAAATGTACAAGGTCAATCATTCTTTTTAGTACATCCCACCCCATACAAATATCCCCTAATTCTTACTTTTTATATTCCCAAAATAAAGCTGTAACTGCCTCATAATATCCTGTTGGTTAGCATCTACACGTTGAGCTAAGTTTGAGAAATTGGCATCCATTCGGCTATTAACTCTGATTTCCATCTCGCGCATGTCAGCTTTTCCAACTTTATCCATCTGAAGAAGTACGATCTTATCGTTTGCATCCTTCACATCTTTAGCCAATCCTTGATAAGTGAGAAGCCCCCAAGCCAGTACCACAGACAACAGACCAATGGCAAAACGCTCCCATAGCCGGTTCATACGATCATTAGCATTATCTTCACTTGGCATTATAAATCCCTTCTTGTAGCTTCTTGTTCTTACGGATAGCGTCCATTTGCCTCTCCCATAACCCTATACAACCCACATTCTTATTCTGTGCAAGGGCTAGATCAATTAGGCTTTCACCGGCTGGTTTGGCCTTACATGGATTGACTA